>Ga0207433_10000034_pt1 | contig 307992 bp, 233 predicted proteins | sample YelNatPaOPGAMG01_FD_187559 | JGI IMG/M metagenome (GOLD analysis project Ga0207433, IMG submission 187559) | Hot spring thermophilic microbial communities from Obsidian Pool, Yellowstone National Park, USA - OP-RAMG-01 (SPAdes) (version 3) | ecosystem: Environmental > Aquatic > Thermal...
CAATCGCGCCGGCGGCGGCTGCGGCGATTACGATACCCCCGAGCAACGCATCGGCAAATTCAACATGGAACGCCCTTGGGAATCGTGCATGACGATTTCGGCACACAACCACTGGGCGTGGGGCGGCGAAAAGGACGGCGTGAAGCCGCTCGCCGATTGTCTGCTGATGTTGATTCGCTGCGCAGGAGGCGACGGCAACATGTTGCTCAATGTCGGCCCGCGACCGGATGGTCTGATTGACCCCGAACAGGCCAACCGCCTGAAGGAGATTGGCGACTGGCTGGCCAAATACGGCGAGAGCATCTACGGCACCCGCGGCGGTCCGTACAAGCCCACTCGACATGTCGCCACCACGCGTAAAGGCAATACCCTCTACGTTCACATCACGGCATGGCCAGAGGAAACACTCGTCTTGCCCGCATTACCCGCCAAGATCGTCAAAAGTACCGTCCTCACCGGCGGTAAAGCCGACATCCAGCAAACTGACGGGCGCCTCATCATCGCCGTGCCAAAACCCGATCGTCACGCGATTGATACCATCATCGCGCTTGAACTCGACCGTTCCACCCTCGAAATCGCGCCAATCAACGTGGGGGCCGATTCGTTGACCGCCGGCAAGAAAGCCACTACCTCCAATGTCTTCAAGAACGATCCCCGATACGGCGCCGCAAAAGCCGTGGATGACGACGATGGCACACGCTGGGCGACCGACGCCAGCATCGGTGCTTGCTGGCTCGAAGTGGACCTCGGCGCGCCGCAAACGTTTGACCGCGCCGTGATTCAAGAATACGTGCAGTTTGGCGCGCGCGTAAAAGCCTTCGAGTTGCAATACAAGGACGGCAACGACTGGAAAAGCTTCTACCGTGGCAACAACATCGGCCAAAAACTCGATGTGAAATTTTCTCCGGTCACCGCTCGCATCGTTCGTCTTCACATTACCGACGGCAAAGGCGGTCCCAGTATCTCCGAATTCCAACTTTTTGCGTCGCAACCGAGGTGAACGCATGAGAATCAGCATCGGCGGGTGGGATCTGGCCGTTATCGTCGCGTACCTCGTGGGGATCGTCGGTCTGGGGTGCTGGGCTGGGTGGCGACAACGGCGCTTGCCCGCGGGAGAAGGTAAAGATTACTTCCTCGCGGGCGGGACGCTCACATGGGTGGTCATCGGCGCGGCGTTGTTCTCGACCAACATTTCCACCATCCATTTGGTCAGCCTCGCGCAGGAAGGCTACGTCAACGGACTGGCCTACGGCAACTTCGAGTGGATGGCGGCGTTTACCCTGATCGCGCTGTCGCTGTTTTTTGCGCCGTTTTACATCCGTTCTCGTGTCGCCACGCTGCCGGATTTTTTGGAGAAACGCTACAACCGCGCCTGCCGGGACTGGCTGGCGGTGCTCTCGATCGTCTCGGCGATTTTCATTCATATCGGATTTTCGCTCTACACCGGCGCCGTGGTGTTGCGCGGGTTGTTTGGCATCAACATCTACACGAGCATCATTGTGACTTCCGTGCTGACGGGGCTTTACACAATTGTCGGCGGCCTGCTGGCAGTGGTGCTGACCGAATCCATCCAGACAGTTATTCTTCTGGCCGGCGCAATCTGCATCACGGTCATCGCGTACACCGAGGTCGGCGGCTGGTCGGCGCTTCGCGCGGTGGTTGAGCCGGTGAAGTTGACGGTCTTGCGCAGCGCGGAGGAATCGCCGACGTTGCCGTGGTATGCGGTTTTTCTCGGATACCCGGTGATCGGTTTGTGGTACTGGTGTGCCGACCAGACCATCGTCCAGCGCGTGCTCGGCGCCAGGGACGAAAACCATGCGCGGGTCGGTCCGCTGTTTGCCGGGTTCATCAAGATTTTGCCGGTGTTCATTTTTGTGTTGCCGGGGTTGCTTTGTTACGCGCTCATTCGCCAGGGGAAACTACCGAACACGCTGACCGATTCGGCGGACACGTATGCGTTTATGATCGGTCATTTGTTGCCGGTCGGGTTGAAAGGCTTGGTGGCTGCCGCCTTGCTTGCAGCGTTGATGAGCACGGTGTCGGGCGCGCTCAACTCCATCGCCACATTGTTTTGCTATGACCTCTACAAACGATTCAAGCCGGATGTGCCCGATCACCGTTTGGTAATGATTGGCCGCTGGGTGACGTTTGCCGCCATGGTGGCGGCGATTGTGTGGTCGCCGTTTGTGAGCCATTTTGAGAGTATTTTCCAGGGGATTGTCGCGGTGATTTGCTACATCGCGCCGCCCATCACGGCCGTGTTTGTCTGGGGCGTGTTCTGGCGACGCGCCTCGGGACGGGCCGCGCAATTGACGCTCTACATCGGCACGGCCATCGGGTTTGTCGTGTTTTTGCTGGACTGGTTCAAGAAACAGACCGGTTGGAATGTTCCCTCGATGATGGCGACTTTTTATCTGTTTGCGCTTTGCTCGATGATCCTCGCGGTGATCTCGTGGCTCAAGCCTCACGAACACACCGAGGAGAGCCGACGACTTGTCTGGTCGCATCCGCTGGAGTCGTTGCGGTTTCCCGGCTGGCCCGGCCTTGGCAACTACAAGCTGCTGGCCGCCGCCTTGTTCGCCGTGATGGTCGCATTATACATTATCTTCCGCTGACGAAAGGAGAACCATGAAAAAGCTCTTGTTGTTGCTCGCGGTGTTGCTGGTCGGTTGCGCCGCGCCGCCGGTGAAACGTTACGCCTGGGTCACAGGCTTGAAACCCGAAAAAGCCGCTTACTACAAACAACTCCACGCCAATCCATGGCCATCGGTCAACAAAATGCTCAAAGAGTGTCACATCCGAAACTACTCGATCTACCTCAAAGAGATCGAAGGCAAACTCTACCTCTTCAGCTATCTCGAATACACCGGGAAAGATTTCGACGCCGAGATGAAGAAAATGGCTGCCGACCCCGAAACGCGCCGTTGGTGGAAAGAAACCGATCCCTGCCAGTTGCCGTTGCCTGATGCCGCCCTCAAAGGAAAAATCTGGTCGGACGCCGAGGAGGTTTATCACTTGCCATGACATCCCGCGAACGAGTCCTTGCCGCGTTTGCTCACGTCGAACCGGACATCGTACCGCGCTGGTGCGGTGCCTCGCCGGAGTTTCTCGCCAAAGCGCGCCGCCAATTGAATCTGCCCGACGACGAAAGTTTTTTCGTTCGTATCGGCGACGATTTTCGTCGGGTCTTTGCCCGCTACGTTGGCCCCGATTTTCCGCTCTCCCCCGGCGCTGTCTCGCGCACCATTTTCGGCGTCGAACGCGCCGGTCTCGGATACGGCCAACCGCTCAGTCATCCGCTCGCCAATGCCACGCTCCGAGAAATCCACGATTACCCGTGGCCTGATCCAAACTGGCAGGATGTCTCGCGCATCCGCGCCGATGCGCTGGCGTGGAATCGTCAGTATGCCATTCTCGGCGGCGATTGGTCGCCCTTCTGGCACGATGCTATTGATTTGCTCGGCATGGAAAATCTTTATCTCAAGATGTTCGACGAGCCGGAAATTGTGGACGCCGTTCTCCAACACCTCGTGGACTATTACGCCGCCGTTAGTCAGCGTATTTTCGATGCTGCCGCCGATGTGATTGACGTGTTTTTCATCGGCAACGATTTCGGCAGCCAAAACGGGCCGCTGCTCAGCCCTGCGCAGTTCGAGCGGTTCATGTTGCCGCACCTGAAACGCCTCATTGACCTCGGCCACGCCTACAACCTCAAAGTTCAACTCCACTGCTGCGGCGGCTTCGAGCCGTTGATCTCCGCCATGATCGCGGCCGGGCTGGACGGTCTCCACGCCATCCAACCGTGTTGCGCCGGCATGGACCTTCGCACACTCAAGTCACGTTACGGCCAGAAGATTCTCTTCAACGGAGCGATTGATTCTCATCACGTTCTCATCAAGGGCACGCCCGACATCGTTCGCCAGCGCACCCACGAGGTCCTCGACATCATGGCGCCCGGCGGCGGCTATATCGCCGGCGCCAGCCACGATTACATTTTGGAGGAAACGCCAGTCGAAAACGTCGTCGCTATGTTCGATGCCGTCGCTGAATGGCGCTACACATGACATCGAAAGAACGAATGTTGCGGGCGTTGCACCGCGAGAAACCCGACCGCCTGACGGTGACAATCCACCAGTGGCAGAGCTACTACCTTGACAAGTATATGGGCGGCATAGACGCGCTCGACGCCTTCAAACTGTGCGGATTAGATGTGTGATTGGGTGATTTATTCGTGCCGCAAAATGGTAAGGCGAAGATCAGCTTTCACTGCGATCAAGGACCGCTAGACGCCGAGCACTGGACGCGATTCAGCCAGCTTCAAATCTTGCTATTCCAGCGATGAGTTTTGCGGTAGTTCGATGGTGACATCTGCATTTGCTGTATAAATACGCGCGTGAAATATGGAGGGTCGTCGTAACCGACTGCGCTGGCGACTTCCTTGATGCTCATATCAGTGCTAGCCAACAGACGACGGGCTTGGTTGAGGCGTTGCGCCAACATAAAATTGAACGGTGTCGTTCCAAAGAGCTTTCGGAATCGCCGGTGAAAATAGTTTGGCGCTAGACCAATCTGCCCGGCGATTTTCTCTAGTGACGGGTTCTCCCGGAAGTGCGTCTGCATGAAATCAAATGCCGGTTTCAACCTGTAATACTCCGGCTGAAACGCTTGCACACGGCCTCGGTCCAGACTGTGCAACACCCGCGCGATTATCCCCAGCAACAACGCCTGAATCTGACACTCAATAGCCGGTGAAGTGTCCTTGCGCGGACAATTTTGATCGCTGAATGGACTTTCAAAGATCTCGCAAATCTCGCGGTAACTTGCCGGTGCGCTTCGGCGTGCCCAGCTGCGCACTGGTGGCAACTGGTCCAGCAGATAACGCAAATAGAGCGATTCGGGAACAAAATGGACCCAATACACGCTCATCTGTTTCGGGCAGATCTGCTGCTTCAAACGGAAGCCGGAAATGAAATAAATCCGTTTCGGCGTGAGCGTGTAGCACTCATTGTCCATTTCAAGATACGCCTGACCGCTAACCGGAAAATAAACTTTGTAGCATTGGTCAATTCCTGTCGCCGTTTTACTCCACGTCGCATCGCAACGGTAGAATCCGCCCGACAACAACACCAGATTGAAGTCGTCAATCATCGCGCCAACAAGGTTAAGATCGTCCAACACTTTGGCAAGATATTTCATGGACTTCGGGCGGGGGATTTCTGTTAGAGTGCTGAATAGAGGTTCGAATGACATCGAAAGAACGAATGATGCGGGCGTTGCACCGCGAGAAACCCGATCGCCTGCCGGTCACGATTCACCAGTGGCAGAACTACCACCTCGACAAGTATATGGGCGGCATGGACGCGCTCGATGCCTTCAAACTGTGCGGATTGGATGCGGCCATCCAGTATTTCGAGGCGATGGGGCAATTCTGGATTCCGAACGCCGAGAAATACGCTGTTCAATCTCCCGAATGGCACGACAAAATGGTTGTGATGGACAACAATCCCGACCACAAGGTCATCCATCACACAGTCGTCACGCCGGACGGCACTCTCACCTACAAGACAGAAGCCAATCGCCAGACGACATGGATCACCGAGTATCTCATCAAAAAGCCAGAAGACATCGAACTGATTGAGCGATACATGCCGGTGGCAAAATTGAACAAGGCGGCGATAGCGCGGGAATACGACCGCATCGGCGACGCCGGAATCTTGCGCGGGTTTGTCTGGGGCGACCAGGCCGGTTGCTGGCAACACGCTTGTTGTTTGTTCCCTGAACAGGACATGATCATGGCAGCGATAGACACGCCCGAATGGGTTCACCGGCTTTTGAAGGCGTTGCTGAAACGGAAACTTCAGTTCATCGAGGAATCGCTCGACGGCGCAAAGTTCGACATTGTCGAGACCGGCGGCGGCGCGGCCAGCGATACGTTGATCTCCCCAGCGATGCACCGGGAGTTCTGCCTGCCCTACGACCGCGAGATCCACCGCGCGTTGCACGCGGTCGGCCAACTCAGCACCTATCACACCTGCGGCGGCATGATGAACATTCTGGACTTGATTGTCGAGAACGAGACCGACGCCTCCGAGACGCTCGCGCCGCCCGGTGTCGGTGGTAACATCACCGAGCCGTCGAAAGTTCGCGCTGTATTTGGCGGGCGCGTGGCGATGATCGGCGGCATGGACCAGTTCAACATCCTCACTGCCGGCACGAAGGAACAGATTCGCCAAGAAGTGTTCCGCTTATTCGAGGGCTTCGGCAAGGACGGCGGCTATATCTGCTCCGCTTCCGACCACTTCTTCGATACCCCGATTGAAAACCTGAAAGCCTTCGCTATCGCTGCGAAAGAATGCATCTATTAAACTGTTCAGCAATGAATTGCACCTTCACGCTTCTCGCCGCCCTGATGCTTGTGGTGGTTGAGACGATTGCTGCTCCACCGATTGGAGACAAAGTGGACTGGCCGTCGTTCCTAGCACGGCACGACCTGGTCTTTGAGACGTTACCGACGCATTTTGATTACGGGGCGTTTCTCGGCAACGGACTGCTCGGCGCAATGATTTACCGCGACGGTGACAATCGTCTTCGCTTCGAGATCGGGCGTGCCGATGTCACCGAGCACCGACGTGATAACGCCCGTCTCCCCATCGGCGGTCTCGTGCTCGAAACCACCGGCAAGATTCAGGACGGCACGATGCAGCTCGATCTCTGGAACGCCGAGGTGCGCGGCAACGTTACGACCGACAAAGGCGCGCTGCAATTCCGCGCATTCATCCATACCGACGTGATGGCGCTGCTCCTCGACCTTGAGACCAGCGACGGCGAGAAGACCGCAAAGTTCGCTTGGGTTCCGGGCCACGGTCAGGACAAGCGCAACCAGCAACGATTCAAAGAAGACCCGCCCAATCCACCGTTCACGACCGAGACCATTGACGGCTTAGCGGTTTGCATTCAACCTCGCTATGCTGGCGGTGAGTTCGCCACGACTTGGAAGGAAATCACGACACACAAAGGTCGTCGCGTCATTCTTTCGGTTGCGGATTCGTTCCCCGCCAACACGGCGCGACAAGAAGTTGTGGCGACCGTGCAGAAGACTGTCTCGGCTGACTTCGACAAACTCTTGGCGAGTCACCGGGAATGGTGGCACAAATTGTATCCGAAAAGTTTTGTGTCGGTGCCTGACCCGAAACTGGAGAGTTTTTACTGGATTCAGTTTTACAAGCTCGGCTCAGCATCGCGCCCCGACCGGGTACCGGTGGATTTGCTTGGTCCGTGGTTCCGCGACACGAATTGGCCACGGATTTGGTGGAATCTCAACATCCAGACGCTTTACCTGCCGGTTTACACGGCTAACCAACTTGAACTCGGCGAGTCGTTTGTCCGATTTCTCGACGCCAAGCGTGCCAACTTCTTCCGCAATGCGAAAGAGATTTACGGATTTGACGATTGTGCGACGGTGCCGCACACGACTTGTTATGAGGGGCTGCGCGGCGACGGCTCGTGCGCGCCCGACCGCTTCATCAATCCCGGCGATTTTACTTGGGCGCTCCACAATTATTATCTCTATTACCGCCACTCGATGAATCATGAGCTTGTCACGAACCAGACACAGCACGCCTTCTATCCACTGTTGCGCGCCAGTATCAATCTCTATCTGCGCCTCCTGAAGAAAGGTGATGATGGCAAGCTCCATTTGCCCGTCATGCACTCGCCTGAATACGGAGAGGCTGCCGACAACAATTACAACCTCGCGCTGCTGCGTTGGGGGTGCCAGACGCTCATCGAGTTGAATCAACGTTACCGGTTCAATGATCCGCTGCTGCCGCGCTGGCGCGAGGTGCTCGCCAATCTGACTCCGTATCCCGTTGACGAAAGCGGGCTGCGCATCGGTGCTGACGTACCATTCGCAAAGTCTCACCGACACTGGTCGCACATGCTCATGGTGCATCCGTTGCACATTATGGACACCGATGATCCCGCCAATCGCGACCTCCTCTACAAATCCATCCACCACTGGCTCACGGTGGACGGCAGTCGCGGCGTCTATGGCTGGTCGCGCGCCGCTGCCGCGTCGCTCTACGCTGCGCTCGGCGACGGCGACAACGCGATCCAACAAATCCACCAGCACATGGCGGACAGCCGTTTCGTGCGTCCCAACACGATGTATATCGAAGGTAGCCCGGTCATCGAATGTTCCATCGTCCTCGCCCGGTCGTTGCAAGACATGCTGCTACAAAGTCACAACAACCTCATCCGCGTTTTTCCTGCGGTTCCCGCCGCGTGGACCAACGCCGTTTTCCACAATTTCCTTGCCGAAGGCGCATTTCTCGTCAGCGCAGAACACAAGAACGGCAAGACGCAATGGGTTCACGTCAAAAGTCTCGCTGGTGAACCGTGCCGGATTCGGTTCAACGGAAAAATTTACGCGCTGTGTCTGGCCAAAGGCGAAGAACGATTTTTTAGTAACGGCCCTGCCATTGTGAAGCCGCTTCCCATTGCTCCTGCTGATGCCAACCCACACGGCCTGAAGAAAGCGATTTCCACCGGCAAACGCGCCACAGCTTCCAACGTTTGGGGACCAGGCTGCGCAGCAATCGAAGTGTTCGATGGCAATGAATCCACACGTCGGGGTGCTAAATCAGGATCACACGGCGCCTGGTGTGAGGTTGATTTCGGTGTGCCCAGACCAATCAGCGGGATGAGAAGTTTAAAATCGTTTCATCTCACAAAAAAACAGCCATGAGCGAATTGCCAAGAGTAACCATCGTGGCGTTGATCTTTTGTCTTGCGACCACGGTGATGAATTGTCGGGCGGCAGACGGGGCGCTGGGCGCAAAACTTGATTTCAGCGATGGGGTAATACCGCCGATTGCGGTGGCCAGCGAGGGCCATGTCGCGAGTGTAAAGAACGGCATCAAGTTCGATGTGTATTATGATCATGGCCCCAAGAGCAATGTCGCAATCTACGCAATCAACACCGGACGAAAGCAGCTTGTCCTCACGCCCGAAAAACACCGGGCCATTCTGGAAAACCTGATCAAGAAGAAGTTCACGGTCATTGTGGCCGATTTCAGGGACAAAAAACTCAAGGGGCTGGAGTTGGAGAAATATATTGTTCAACTCACCGCTGATGCTCGGGAAACGGCGGATGGAGTTTTGCCTCGAACGACTGGCAATCGTCCGCCACGAAATCCCACCAAGGCGACAACGAGCAGGACCGAGACTTATGCGAATGACTATTTCATGCTGATGCCGGGTTTTACCGTAGAGCGGGATGTGACTTGGTTCCGATACGGCGATATTCCCGAAGCCTTCCGCAAGGAAATTACCCGGCAACTCGGCACGTCTTTTCGGGAAGCGGACGCCGACGTTGTGAACACGTACGACATTATTTATCCTGCGTACGGCCCGGACGTCGGGGTGCTGACGAATTATGGGTCGAATGAGAAAGGGCGCGAAGATTATTACCCACGGGAGAACACGTATTTGGTGATGGCATTTGCGTTCAAGAACCTGGCGATTGTTCACCAACAGTACTTCACTGATCCCGTCGGTGGCTACCCCAAGGGGTACGGTTATTATGGCGACCAGTTCGCAGTGAACTTCATCCGCCACCTGAAAGGGAATGCGGCCAGGTATCATCTCGATCCGCAGAGGATTTGCTGTTTCGGACACAGCAAGGGCAGTGAAATCCCCAGTATGCTCCTTAACAAGCTCCGCGGCGCCGCGCCATATCTTCACGCAAAAGCTGACTGGCATAAAATGAGCCTGAGCGAAAAGGACAAAATAATTCCGTCGCCCTATTTCAATCTCTCCACCGAGATCGCCTGTGCGATTCTTGGTGCCGGGGTTGCCAACGCGGAACTGGCCAATGACAAGTTGATGCCGTGGGACAACGAACCGGCAAAAAATATTTCGCCTTTCTTTCTGTACGCCGATCATCGGGCGGACACGCGTCGGAACACGAGCAATACAGTTGCCAAGGCCCGGTTACATGGCGTGGTTGTGGAGACGGCGGAACTCAGCGCCCACACATGGCCCATTGGAGATGCCTACGACAAGGCGTCTGCGTTCATTGATCGAATCCTGCGGTTGGAATATTGATTGGAGAAACAATGAAACACATACGTGACCTGATTATCCTGTTCGCACTTACATGTCGTGCTGCCGAGCCGCTGGACATGGCGAGGCGGGCGGAGGAACTCAAGAGCCTGCGGTGGGGGATGTTTATCTGCTGGAGCTTCTCCACCTTCTCCGGCAAGGAATGGACACCGGGGGTGAAAGACGTATCGTTCTTCCGTGCCACCGACGTGGATACAGACCAGTGGGTACGCACGGCCAGGGAGGCCGAAATGGGCTACATCCTGTTCCTGACAAAACACCATGATGGCTTTTGCCTCTGGGACACGAAAACAACCGACCGCAAAGTCACGAAGGCACCGCTGGGACGCGACGTGCTCGCAGAATTGCGAAAGTCGTGCGACAAGTACGGCATCAAACTCGCGCTCTATTTCTCTGAAGGCGACTGGACATGGCCGGGCGCGGTGGACGGCAAAGGCTGGAAGTCGGGTGTCGGCAAGAATCCCGAGATGAAGAAGGCGCAACTCAAGGAATTGCTCACGCAATATGGCCCGATCGAGTTCATCTGGTTTGATCATGCCGTCGGCGACGGCGGTCTCAGTCACAAGGAGACCATTGCATTCTGTAAATCACTTCAGCCCGGTTGTTTCATCGGATTCAATCACGGTGACCAGGAGGGTGCGGATATTCGGCTCGGTGAGAAGGGCAAACCAGGGTCGCTCGCCGATCACACGGCCGCCGGGCCGCACATGCGAAACGCGCCGAGCAAAAGTTACCTTCTTGCGGAGTTTACGTATCCGATTCTGCCGCCGCACAAGGGCGGGGCTGTCTGGTTTTACTCGTTGCCGGAACATGACAACCTTTGTCTTCCTGCCGAGAAACTTTATCGCGATTACCTTGGCGCGGTGAAATACGGCAATATCTTTTCCATCAATGTCGGTCCGGACTACAACGGTAAACTGCGCGCTGTTGATGTCGCCACGCTCCGCAAAGTCGGCGAGATGATTCGCAACAAAGCCCCTGAACCTGGCGTGAAAACGTCCGCGTCGCCTGCAAAAGCTTCGCGCAAAGAATAGAGAGTGGTTGCGAGGTAGGTAAAGCCTGCGGCTGCGATGAGACGACTTCCCGGAGGGCGGCACCGGGCTTGCGCGCCGGGTGGATCGGACTGATTGATCACGGCGCGGAAATGTTTGTTTGTCGCACCGTCATCATGAAACTTGGCGATTACCGCACACAGGGGGCGCCATCGAATACAAGACTGGCGAGCGTAGAAGGGACTCATCCGCCGCACCACGATTGTTGGCTAGAAAATCTTCGGTTTGTCGTTGGTCGCTGTCTGTTACGGCCAACGGAGTCCTGACCATGGAGGAGTTCCCACTTGCTCCGTCTATTTCGAAGAATCGCAGAGCGTTACAGCAGCCACTTCTTGCGTTGTTCGCGGTGAATGAGCGGGTCGGCTTCGGGGATGCCCTTGGCTTTCATGTTGGCGCTGTCCCACTCGAACGGTTTGCCAAGCCGCAAGGCCACGATGCCGGTCATTGCCAGTTCGGCGATTGGCGCCGCGCTCGTGAACGGCTGGAATGTCGGCGCGCCGCCTTTGCAGGCATTGAGCCATTCGCCCATGTGGTTGTTGGTTCGGGGATACACTTTGGGCAATGGCTTGGCAGCTTCATGGTCGTTGACGCCGCGGAACTTGGGTTCACCTTTGAGTTTCATCACGCCGCCGACTCCCCAGGCGTCGGACTTGAGCATTCCCTTTTCGCCGACAAAAAGGACGCCATTATTCGGCAGTTTGCCAAATGTTGGCAATAGTTCCGCCACCTGTTCCGGTTTGGGGCCGGCTTGTGGGCCGTCGTGCCACCAAACGGAGACCGGGGCCATGTTGTCGCGCGCGGGGAAGTCCCAGCGGAACGAGGTCTTTGACGGATAGCTGTCCTTGATGGGTTCGCTGAAAAAGGCTTCGACTCGCGTTGCGGTGGTGAGTTTGAGCGCACGCCACGGCAGGTTCAACCCGTGCGCGCCCATATCGGCAAGATGCCCATCGCCAAATTCCAGCCATCGTCCCCACGCGAGACAGCCGCCGAGGTAGTATTTCTTGAACGGCAGCAGTTTCGACGGGCCACACCAGAAGTCCCAGTTCAAGCCGTTCGGGATCGGCTCGCCATTCATGTCCACCGGTGCGCTGGGCGGGAAACTGCGGTCAATCCAGCAATGCACCTCGCGGATTTGTCCGAGCAACCCGGCCTGGATGATCTCCATGCTCCGACGAAACGTGTCGGTCGCGCCGCCTTGCGATCCGATCTGCGTCGCGAGCCTGCATTTGGCCGTCACGTCCTGAATCTCGCGTGTCTCGGCGACGCTGTGGGCGAGGGGTTTTTCGCAGAAGACGTGCTTGCCGGCGAGCAGGAACGTTTTGCTGAGCGGCACATGCCAGCGCTGGCCCGCGGCAATCACCACGGCGTCGAGCGATTTCTCCGCGTCGAGCAGTTTGCGGTAATCCTCATACACGCGCACGCGGGACGTGTCCACCGGGGCGCCGCCTTTCTTGTCTTTGCCCCCTTTGGCGAGGAAGGCCTCGATTCGCTCGGCATTCACATCGCAGATGGCGATGAGATTTTCGCTGGTCGGGCAGATGCCGCGTCCGCGTCCGCCGCAGCCGATGAGGGCGATGTTGAGTTTGCTGTTGGCGGTGGTGGCGCCGATCAGGCGCGATGGGACGATTTGCGGCAATGCCAGTGCGCCAGCGCCGACGATGCCGAGTTGTTTGAGGAAGCGGCGACGGGTGAGGGCGGTGGAAGGTTTCATAATGGTTGTTACTTTGACGAACGAGAGCCGCTTCTCTTCAGCCGAAACACTCGTTCGATTCCCGACGGAATCTCGTCGTAGCGGTGGGTGACATAGATGATCGTTGTGTGCCGTCGCAAGGCCGTGATGAGGCGCAGGAACCTCGCTCGGTGGGCCGCGTCCAACCCCTGGCACGGCTCGTCGAGCACGAGCAGGTCGGGCGATTTCACCAGCGCGCGTGCCAACAGCGCCATTCGTTGCGTTCCTGCCGACAATGTTCCAAACGGTTTTTCGGCGTAGGTCGTCAGACCGAGCTGTGCCAGCCAGCGGCGGGCGGCGGCGCGTTGGCGCGCGGTTGGCGGGCGGTGACAGCCGTGGGTGTCCGTGAATCCCGATGCCACGGTTTCGAGGCAGGTTTGCTCCGGCGGGAAATGCAGGTGTAACTCTGGCGAGACCACGCCGATTCGTTGTTTTAGTTTCCAGACACTCTCGCCACCACCTCGTTGCTGTCCGAAAACCCGCACGTCGTTGGCGTAGGCCTGTGGATTGTCGCCGATGATCAGGCTCAGCAATGTGCTCTTGCCGGATCCGTTTGGGCCGAGCAACGCCCAGTGCTCGCCACGGCGGACGACCCAGTGAATGTTCTTGAGGATTACGCGCTCGCCGTAACGTACCGTGACATTGTCCAAGCGAATCAGTTCCTCCGGTTTGGCGGAGTTGTTTCGGGCGGGCAATCGCGACGGATTTGGGAGGTCCGACGGGACGCGAAACGACTCGCGCGCGCGTCGTCGGGTGAACGGCCCTTGCCAGAGGACCCGACAATGATCCACGCGCAACATATGGGTGAGACCGCGCGGCAGTTCATCGGCGTGGCTGGCAATCAACAGCAGACTCACCGAGCGGCGTTGTATCAACCGTTCCAGGATCGCCTTCAAGTGTCGGCGGGACCGGGTATCCAGCCCGGCAAATGGGTCGTCGAGAATCAGCAGGCGCGGCTTTCGGAGGAGCGCGCGTGCCAGAAGTGTTTTCCGCATCTCGCCGTTGGAGAGCGATGGCAACGGCTGTTCCAACAGCGATTCGATGCCGAGTAGGTTCACCACGTGGTTGCGGCGCCGTCGGAAAGCGCGAACGGCGTCGGTCGAACGTGTGACAACCTCGAACGGATTGCGTTCTTCGATGTTATCCTGCGAGAGAAAGTGGCTGACGGTAGTGGCCTGTTCTTCTTCCAGGCTGAACCATCGTGCCGCGGGTGGAGCATCGCCGGCCAGCGCTTTTTGTTGTTCGAAGGAGACGTGTTCAATGAGGCCATCGGTATGAAAATCACCGCGCACAATGGGCACGGCGCCGGCCAGCGCGCTGGCGAAGAGCGTCTTGCCGGCGCCGTTGGGGCCGAGCAACGCCCATTGCTCGCCGCGTCGTAGTGTCCAGTGAGTGTTTCGGAACAGGAGGCGGTCGCCGACGCGTACGCTGGCGTTGCGGAGGGTGACGATAGGTTTGCCCATGGCGTCGGATCATGCCACGAAGCGGCGCGGCTCGCAATCGGCGGCTGGCTTTAGGCTTGCTTTCGGAAGCGGCTTTCGACATCGTCGCGCCTACCATGACCGAACGCGATATTTATGCGGAGAAACCGTTGTATCGTTGGTTGGCGCTGGTGGCGGCGTTGTTGGCGTGGGGATTTGATGGGGTGGAGCAGGGTGTTTTTGCCCTGATGACGCGGGCGGCGCTCAAGGAACTGATTCCCGGTGGGGTGCCCAGGGAGGGCGACATCGGTTTTTATTTTGGGTTGTCCATGGCGATGTGGTTGTGGGGGGCGGCGGTGGGCGGTGTATTGTTTGGGCGGTGGGGGGATCAATTTGGTCGAGTGCGGGCATTGATCGGCGCGGTGCTTACATACTCCTGTTTTACCGGGTTGGCAGCGGTGTGTACACACTGGGCGCAACTGGCTGTTTTCCGTTTTCTGGGGGCGCTGGGATTGGGTGGGACCTGGCCGTTGTGCGTGGCATTGGTGGTGGAGACCTGGCCGGAGAAAAATCGGGCGGTGCTGGCGGGGGCAATTGGTGCTTCGGCCAACGTCGGGTACCTGATTGCGGCGACCTACTCGCGGTTCATGCTGGCGCACGGTGCGACGTGGCGATGGGTGATTGGAATGGGGTTTGTGATCGGCCTGTTGAGTCTGCCGGTGATCTGGTTCGTGCCGGAACCGACAAAATGGAAACAGGCGCGCGCCAAGCAGGAGAAAATTTCGCTGTGCGATCTTTTCTCGCTGCCGTATCGGCGCGGCACGATCGTGGGGAGTTTGTTGTCCACTGTGGCGTTGTTGGGGACGTGGGGGGCGTTTCTCTGGCTGGCGACGTTTGTGGACAAGTTGGCGGAGGGCACGGCGCAAGCGGGCACCGCCAAGGCGATCGTGTCGCAATGGGCGTCGGTGGGGCAAGTGATCGGTAGTTTCCTCGGCGGCGTGTTGGCAGGTTGGTTGGGCAACAAGCTGTCCTGGCGGCTGCTCTGTGTGGCGGCCTGGGTTGCGGTGATGGCGTTGTTCGGGTTGACTCGTGAGTTCGGGTTGCAGGTTTGTGTTATGGCGTTTATTGGCGGCACGTTTGTGCCTGCATTTTTTGGGTGGCTACCCAAATATCTTCCCGAACTATTCCCGACGCGTATCCGCGCCACGGGGCAGGGGTTTGCGTACAATATCGGTCGCGTGTTGACCGGGGTCGGCGTGCTCGGCGCCGGTTGGCTTGCGCAGGTGTTTCACGGCGACTATCGGCTGGCGGCGATGACGATTGCAACGGTGTATCTCGTTGGGCTGTTCCTCATCCAGTTTGCGCCTGACACCGGTGGACGATTACAGGTGGACGACAAATGAAATCCGACATTCGTCCCATCGCAACCTCCTTGTATTTCCTGCCGGTTCAAACCCGCGTTCCGTTGAAGTTTGGGACGGAAACGCTCACGTTTGTGACCTGCGCACGCGTCTGTATGAAGGTGGCCAACGAGACGGGACAGACGGCGGTCGGTTGGGGCGAGACGCCGCTCAGTGTCCAATGGGTCTGGCCGAGCCATCTCAGCTACGAATTTCGCCACGAGGCGTTGAAGGAGTTCTGCTGCACGCTGGCGGAGGCATGGGCGGAGTTTCCGTGCGCGGGGCATCCGATGGAGGTCGGCTGGGAATTTCAAGAGAGCGTACTCCCCGAACTGGCAAAGGAGGCGGAATTGCCGTGGCTGGCCGCGTTGGTCTGTTGCTCGGCGTTTGACATCGCGTTGCATGATGCCTATGGGCAGTTGGTTGGGCGTCCGGTCTATCAGACCTACACGTCGGATTTCATGAACCGCGACCTTGCCGCGTATCTCTCGCCGTCCGGGCCGTTTCGCGGAAAGTTTCCTGCCGATTTTCTGCTTGCAGAACCGCCGACGCGATTGCTGGCGTGGCATTTGGTTGGCGGACTCGACCCGCTGGAGGTTTCCGAGCTGACGGGAGCGGAACCGAACGACGGGTATCCGGTTCTGCTGGCCGATTGGATTGAACGGGATGGGTTGAAATGCCTCAAAATCAAACTGCGTGGTACCGATGCCGCGTGGGATTATCAACGTCTTGTTCGTGTCGGACGGATTGCGCTTCCGCTGGGTGTCGAGAAGCTCACGGCCGATTTCAATTGCACGGTGACCGACCCGCAATACGTCAACAATATCCTGGACCGCCTGCAGGCCGAGCAGCCGCGCATCCACGAGCGGATTGTCTATGTCGAGCAACCGTTCCCGTATGACCTGGAGAACAATCGGATTGATGTCCACAGCGTTGCCGCCCGCAAACCGCTTTTCATGGACGAAAGCGCCCACGACTGGCGACTGGTCAAGCTCGGACGCAGTCTCGGTTGGACCGGTGTGGCGTTGAAAACCTGCAAAACTCAGACCGGCGCGCTGCTCAGCGCCTGTTGGGCGCGGGCACACGGGATGTCGCTGATGGTACAGGACCTGACCAACCCGATGCTTGCACAGATACCGCACGTCCTTTTGGCCGCCAACGTTGGCACCATTGCGGGGGTCGAGACGAACGCGATGCAGTTCTACCCCGACGCCTCCGCGCCCGAAGCCGCCGTTCATCCCGGCCTTTACCGTCGCCGTGACGGCTGTGTGGATCTCTCCAGCATCCACGGCCCCGGTTTTGGTTATCGGCTGCCTGAAATCAAACGGATTTTACCCGAACCGGCGGCCACTTACGGAGACTAATGAAGCTACAGATCACTCTTCTACTTGTCATCGCATGGCATGCTCATGCCGCCCCGATCCCGCACCTGCGCCAACAGGGTGCTGCTACGCAGTTGATCGTGGAGGACAAACCGTTTGTCATGCTCGCGGGCGAACTGCACAACTCCAGCTCTTCCTGTCTCGAATACCTTGCCCCGATCTGGCCCCGCCTCGTCGCGCTCAATCTCAATACCGTTATCGCCAGCATCTCTTGGGAACTGGTCGAGCCGGAGGAGGGAAAATTTGATTTCCGTCTCGTGGATGGCATCATTGCTGCCGCCCGCAAACACCGTCTTCGCCTCGTTTTTATTTGGTTTGGCACGTGGAAAAATTACGATGCCCACTATGTGCCCGCGTGGGTGAAAACGGATTGGAAACGGTTCCCGCGCTGCCAGCATCGTCCCGGCGTCAACACCACCCAACTCACCGCGCTCTCTGATGAAAACTGTCGGGCGGACGCCCGCGCTTTCGCCGCGGTCATGCGTCACATCCGGGAGGTGGACGCTCGTCAGCAGACCGTCATCATGATGCAGGTCGAGAACGAAGCGGGCATTCGTCCGGTCTCGCGCGACCATTGCCCGCTGGCAGAGGAAGCGTTTGCGAAGCCGGTTCCGCGCGAGTTGATGGATCACCTGGCCGCTCGCAAAGAATCGCTCCTGCCCGAATTCAAGGAAATCTGGGCCAAAACCAATTTTCGCGCCGACGGCACCTGGAGCGACGTGTTTGGAGAAAACGCCGACGAAGTGTTCTCCGCTTGGACGATTGGCCGCTACATCGAGCGGGTAACCGCTGCCGGTAAGGCGGAATATCCGTTGCCGATGTACGTCAACGCCTGGCTGGTCCAATTCAAAGGCCAAAAGGCCGGCGATTATCCCAGCGGCGGTCCCGTGGCGAAAATGATGGATGTCTGGCGAGCCGCCGCGCCGAGTGTTGACCTGTACGCGCCCGACATCTATCTCGACGACTTCAAGGGCATCTGTGCCGAGTACCACCAGAACGGTAACCCGCTGTTCATTCCCGAAGCACAGCGTGATGAGCGAGCAGGGATGCGCGCGTTGTTTGCCCTTGGCGAACATCATGCGCTCGGATTTTCGCCGTTTGGGATTGATTCGCTCAGCGAGACAAACGTGTTGCGCGACTACTACGGCATGCTCCGTGGCATCCTGCCGCTGCTTGTCGAGCACCAGGGACGCAATACCCTGCGCGGCTTCCTTCAGCACCGCGACGAAAAGCGCGTGGAATTCGACATTGGCGATTTCCGCGCGGATATCGAGTACAAAGGTCCCGCAGCAGGGCTGATCATCGCATTGGCACCGGACACCTTCCTCATGGCGGGCGTCAATGCCAGCATCCGTTTTAGCGCCCGACCAGACAAACCGGGTAGCACCGATTGGCTCTCGGTCGAGGAAGGCGTTTTCCGCGATGGCAAATGGCAAGCAGGCCGACGCCTCAACGGCGACGAGGCCACATACCGTGTTCCTCTCGGCCCCCAGCCGCGCATTCTGATCGGAAAAGTTTACCGGTTTCAGTAAATCGGCTTGCGTCGGCGGACGGGATTTGTCACGGATAGAACAACCGAAGGAGGCGAGGCGATGAAACGATGGGGTTGGCTGTTGTTGGCGTTGATTCTGAGTGCCGGCGTTGTGCGGGCGGTCAACCCGTTCAGCGACGGTGAAAGCGATTCGGAAGCGGAACTGGCTCGCCAACGCGAGGCGCTCCAGCAAAAATGCGACGCCCTTGCATCGCAGAAACTACAGTGGCGAACCTCCTGGATGAACGAGAGCACCAAGGAAGATGACCTCTCCAAACTCGTGGTCGAACTGTCCAAAAGCCGTGTCCTGCCCCGCAACGCGCTCAAGAAATACCTCAACGACCGCGCCGCCTCCGACAAGGCCTACAACAACGTCCTGAAAAACCTCGACATCGGTCGCCACCAGTTCCTGAAAACGTTGTTTGCCCGCACCCTGGAGGAAACCAACAAACGGCTTGCCGCCAAAAAACTGACCCCGCTCAACCGCGCCAACATCATCAACTCCGGCGGCACCGGCAATTTTACCCGCGATATTGACGTGACGGTTTTTGCTGGCGACGACGTGCGTGAGACAACTTTTTTCGAAGCGATGCGAGATATCGCCCGCGAAATGGGATTGCGTGTCAGCACCGGCCCCGGAGGCTCGGTCAAAAACGGCATTGAACTGGCCGACCTCGAAGTCGCCTTCCATCGCGGCTACAACGATCTGCCCGATGCCCGGTACGCCACCGATCCGGTCGAGTTCCACCTGAACTACCGCCGCGTCATCGAGACGCAGGCACGCAACCCCGAAGCATACTTTGGCTACGGTTCGGACACCGAGGTCATCGGACGTCGCTTTCTGAGTTTCAAATCAGGGCAGACGCTGGTGCAAACCTTCGAGACGACAGGGCAGGGCGTTCGGTACACAGGGCAGATCGCCAGTTGCATGAGAGAAGCTCGCGCCATCCTGCGCGGCAGCAACGACCTGCGAATCCGCAAAGCCCAGCGCGCCATCCACGCCTGCAACGATTATCTGCAAGCGTGGCGACACAGCCAACACGAGGGCGGCTCGCCGACACAGGGCGCGTTGAAATATGCCGCCCGTTCGCTGGATGAGTTGTGCGCCTTCCACGGATTCAAACCGTGGTCGGAACTGGTGTTGGAAGACCGCATTCAACTGCTCGCTCGCATGTACGGCCCAAAGTACCTCGACCAGCCCGGCAACCGCGAGCGCCTGATCAAGATGGCCGAGGCGCTGGAAACCGCCAGCACGGTGTTGCTGACCAAGAACCTGCCAAAAGCTCTCATGGAAAAAACACCGGAAGCAGAACAAAAACTCGCGCTTCAAGAACACGCCGCGATGGCGTTTCTACGCGACTCGTGCAGTTCAATGGCCGCTGCCGTTGCGCAGGAGATGCTCGACCCGCCGATGCTGGATCGTCGGTTTCTGGAGCAGGTCAACCGTGAGGATCACACCTGGCATGAGATGACGCCCGCCGAGCGCGACGCCTATGCGCGACATCAAGACGCCGTTTACAAACGCTGCATGTCGGCGGCGGCGATGGAAAACCTGTTGGTGTTGATGCAGCAGTTGAAGGTGATTGATCAGGCCGAGGCGAAAGGCCGCAAACACGACACCGGCGAGTCGGCTATTCGCAAGATCATCGAGACGGCGGATCCCGCATTGCGCCCGGTGCTGGAAACCGCCGCCGAACACGCTGAGGCGTCCGTGGTGTTGCTCAATGCCGACGCCTCGCCCGAAGCTCGCGCGCAGGCCGAGAAAAAAATGGCCGTTGCCCGCGAAAAGCTGAGCCAGCACCTGAAAAAGCCGGCACCAGGCGATGAGGTGCTTGGCATCGCCAAAGGGATGAGTCCGCGCGAGTTCATCCGGATGCAGAACCTTGGCCGTCCGCCGTACTGGGGACAGGCGTTGGAGGAGATGAAAGGGCGGATGCGCAAACACATCGAGGATTCCTTCCCGGAAAACAGCTACGAGGCCGTCAAACGACAGGTGGCCGAGTTCGGACTGAAAGGTTATCTGGCCAAGCGCATGTACGAGGAAGCGTTCCAACTTGGCAACGTCGTGGACGCACTGACACTGGTGGAAATGTACCAAGGTGGCGCCAGCAAGAACGATTACGCCTGGTTTTTCACGCAAAACCTCCTGTCGCGCTGCTACTGGGGACTGGGTTACCTGATGCAGGCCTCGCAGGTCAAAGACGAGGAATCCCTCAAGGCGCTCGGCAAGAATCTCGTGTTCGACGCCTTTTCGCGGGTCATCCCCGGCGTGGCGCACGCGAAAATTCTGTTCGACATCGAACGCGGTTTGGTGGTGGTGACTGTCGGCTGGGCGTTGAATCAAGCCAACGTGCAGTTGATTGACGCGCTCTACACCGGCGAAGCCGGGCGGCTCTCCAACGTCGCCGAAGGAACCGTGGGCGGGCGCATTCGCGATTCCGGTTTTTGTGTTCTTGACGCCAAATTTGTCAAAAAAATCACCGACAAGAAAACCAACCAGACTTCCATCCAGATTGATCAACCAGCGCTTTACCAACACTACTACCAAAAATGGATTCAAGGCCCGTCGGGGCGCGAGTTGCCCTACGATGAAATCCACGTGCGTCCGCCGATTGCCGGCGAAGTCGGCAAACTGCTGGCCGCGCACGAGAAGCTCGCTAAAGCCATTCTCGACATCGGCGCGGACATCGAGCCGTCATGGTTCGATTCGCGTAAAACCTGGCAGGACAAAGCGGAACTGGACAAGGCCATGTCGGAGTTTGTGCAGGCGATTTCGCCGTTGTGCCGCGCCGAGACCGACCGCGTGATCAACGAGTCGGCTGTCCGTCAGTTCATTCAGGACGGACGTGATGTGATTGCCGATGGTTTGCATCAGCGATTGCTCTCGGACGTTTTAGCCGGGATGATTGCTCTTTGGCAAACGCACCGACTCGAAATCCAGTATGCCAAACGCCAGATTCAATACATGGCCGGATTGGCCGACCTGCAGGCCATGAGTGAATTACTGGCCGCGCCGGTTACCACCGGTCCGATGCCAAAATGCGATCTGGAAGTGGACCTCAACCTTCGTCCACGCCAGCGAGCCGCCTACACGCGGTTCGGTCAACTCCCCATCTCTTGCCGTCTGAAAGTGGACGCCGCCATGCCGCCGGACCTCAAAGACATTGGTATCCAGATGGAACCGCTCGAATTTACCGTTACCAACACCACCGAATACGGCAAGACCACGTTGGCCATGGAAGGCATCCAGAAGGTGAAGTTCACCGCCCGCACCAAGAAGGGCGAGGGAGATTTGCTTGCGGAAAAGACTGTTGAGTTCCCGCTGACGGTGTATCCCGATGCGCTAAACATTGCCCGCATGAGTGATCGGGTCCGGGTCAATGTCAGTGGAACGGGCGAATATCGAGAAACCTGTGGCGAACGAACGGAACAATACAAGAGCACGCAGACCGTCGGGTTCACCCTGCCGTATTCGTCTCGCGAGCATCCAGCTTCCGGTGTGAAAGTGGCGTGGTCAGGAAACCAATTCACGGTGACGTACGAGGAGGAAATTGCCCAACCGTGGTCGCACGACCCGTTGCGCGGGCCGGTGAGCGTGAAGGCCACCATCACCGGTACCCTAGACCCGGAGAAACGCCTGCTCTCCTTCAAGGCCGAACAAACGCTTGTTGAAAAAGAAAAATACGGCAACGGCCAGTTCCGACGTGTGGCCACCGCCACGTGCCGCTGTAGTGCGCAAAATCTCGTGGCGGACGAATTTACCGGTTTTGCTTCCGAGATGGCCTTTTTTGGCGCGGTCAAAAATCCGGGCAGACCAACACCGCAGGTCAGTGGCAAACTCACGGAAGTGATTGTGGAGTATGACGACGAAGGGAAAGTCCGCTCGGAAACGACCAAAACCACAGTCCTCACCAGTGCCGACGGCTCCGGTCAAATGGGTTTTGACGTGAGTTGGATCAAGGCGCCGATACCGGGCGCTCCACGTCCCGTTGGCTCTGTATCCCCGGTCAAAATCAACGTGAAATAAACAAGAGGAGGTCACCCATGAATATCGTTGTTGCGGCACTGGTTGTTACGAGCCAGTCGCTACTGGAGGAGATGACCGATTATGAGGCAGTGGCGCGCCTGCCTGAACCTGCTTACACCTGTCAGCAGGCCAGCAGCTATGACCGCGCCACGCGGACGTCCGACGATCCCAAGGGCTGGTTTGCCAATAACGACCAAAACCAATACATCCGCATCGAGACCAACCAAAACCGCATCGAAAAAGTCATGATGGACGCCGACGGCCCCGGCGCCATTGTCCGTTTCTGGATTACCACCCATGCCGCCAAAAAGGGTAACATCCGCATCTATCTCGACGGCGCCGATACGGCGACCATCAGTGTCCCCGGATTCGATTTTGCGAACAACAACGCCATTCCGGCCGGTACGCCGCTGTTGACGCTGCATCCCGGCGCGACGCCGGAAGGCCGCGGCGGCAACACGCTCTATCTGCCGATTCCGTACGCCAAACACTGCAAGGTCACATGGGAAGAAGGCGAACCCGGCCCCAAAATCCCGCCCCGTTACTACCAGATCAACTACCGCACTTATGCGCCCAATACGAAGGTCGAGACCTTCCAGCCCGGTGGTCATTACGAGCGGGTCAACCGGTTGCTCGCCAACCCGCCCGCCTTTAGCGGTGGCAGGGAAATCGCACTCGACAAAACCGTTCTGCCCGGCGAATCCGCCGTACTCGAATTGCCCGACGGCCCGTCTGCGGTTCGCCTGCTCGAACTTCATACCGATGCGGCCAACCTGCGAAATCTGGTGCTGAGCGCCGAATTCGATACTGAGCGAACCATCTGGTGTCCCGTGGGCGATTTCTTCGGGTGCGGCCCGGATGTGCGTGTGCTCGACAGTTGGTACCGAACCGTGACGAAGGACGGCGCGATGAGTTGCCGATGGGTGATGCCATACCAGAAGAATGGCCGTCTTACCCTGCACAACGTTGGCACAACGCCAGCCAAAGCAAAATTCATCGCCCGCGTCGGCGATTGGAAATGGGACGATCATTCCCTGCATTTCCACGCCAACTGGCGTCATCAGGACCCGATTCCCACACGCCCAATGAGCGACTGGAATTACCTTGTTGCGACAGGCCAGGGCCGATATGTCGGCGACCAGTTGATTGTGTTCAATCCCGTCAAAAACTGGTGGGGCGAAGGCGATGAGAAGATTTATGTGGATGACGAGCCTTTCCCGTCGCACATCGGTACCGGCACCGAGGATTACTATAACTACTCTTGGAGCCACACCGGGTTGTTCCAGACGCCATTCGCCAACCAGGTCCGCTGTGACGGCCCCGGCAACCGCGGTTACAGCATCGTCAACCGCACCCGAAGCCTCGATTCCATTCCCTTCACCAGGTCGCTGCGTTTCGACATGGAGATCTGGCATTGGACCGACTGCAAGGTCGGATACGCCGCCACAACCTTCTGGTATGCCCGCCCCGGTGCGAACTGTAACCGCCCGCCACAACCCGATGAAGCCGTCCGCCCCTTGCATGAACCGCCGCCGATGTTCCGCGTTGCCGGCGCCATCGAGTGCGAAAAAATGCAAATCGTCGCCAAAACGCCCGATGTTCCCGCCGAGACGCAGACGATGTCGCTGGCGCAGGGCGAATGGAGTGACGGCAGTCAATTGTGGGTGCGCGGCAAACGGGTGGGAGATTTCATTGAGCTTCGCATTCCGGCTACCGAAAAACGACGGCTCACACTCTATGCCACCAAAAGCTGGGACTACGGCATCCTCCGCTTCAGCGTCAATGGCCAGCCGGTCGGCAAGGATTACGACGCATGGGCGGAGAAACCGGTCGCCAGCGGTCCGATTGACCTCGGTGTTTTCGAGCCGAAAGACGGCGCGTTCATCCTTCGTGTCGAAGTTGTTGGCGCCAATCCCAAGTCCAAAAACAGCCAGTCCTTTTTTGGTCTCGACGCTGTTACGCTGACCGCGCCGTAGAAATCCGTGCGAGCCACTGTTTTCTCGCTTTCTCCTTCACGAGGTGCGAGGGGCAGATCCCGGGCCGGCTTCGCAATCCGAGGTCCGCGGATCAGCGTTGTGGCGGAGGAGACGGATGCGGTCGCGGAGGGTGGCGGCTCGTTCAAATTCCTCGGCCTCGACCGCCTGGTGGAGTTCGCGTTCCAGTAATTCCATCTCGCTGAGCGGTTGGGTTTGTTCGATTTGTTGGATGAGGTCCTGCAAAGCTTCCAGAGAACGCTGGCGTTCATATTGGAAGGTCTCGTTTTCCTGTTCGGGCAGGGCTTCAATCCGGGTGATGGCATCGCGCGCGATTTGTAACGCCGCAGTATGGCGGCCGTTTTCCCATTCGAGCATGGAACGGGCAATGGCGTTCATGCGGAGAAGATACGGGCGCCATTGTTCGAGGTGGTGGCGGTCTTCTTCGCGGCGGGCGTGTTCGTGGACGAAGTCGAACAAGCGAAGGTTGCGGTCGGTGTCGCGGATGGCACGTGGCCAGTCGCGGAGTTGGAAGAGGTGAAGGTAGCGGAGGTAAACGAGAGTGCCTTCTTCAAAGAGTTCAGCGCATTCGCTCGGACTGAGGTGAAAGGCATCGGCTTTGCCCTGCGCGCTCAGGCGGTCAAATTTGGCCTGGTAAAAGTCCAGGGCGCTTTCGGCGTTGTGCGGGCGCAATCCGTCGGGGCGTCCTTGCAGTTCCAACTGTTCGATGCCAAGAGGGGTTCGCACCTGCATGATCTCGCGGCCATCCGAACCGCGAACGATTCGGGCGTTTCTCTCCGGATCATACGGCCAGTCGCGCAGCCAGTCTCGCAGGTCAAAAGGTTTCAGCATTGGTTATTCTCCACCTTTACAGTGCCAAGTCATGGGACACTTTGCAATGGCGGGGATGAGGTAAGACATTTTTTCAAAAACTGCCCGGTGTAGGATTCGGGAACGGCACAAATCTGTTCTGGAGAGCCTTCGGCGACGATGCGGCCACCGTTGTCGCCGCCTTCGGGGCCGAGGTCTATGATCCAGTCGGCGCATTTGATGACGTCGAGATTGTGTTCGATGATGAGGAGAGTGTTGCCGGCGTCGCGGAGTTTCATCAGCACGTCGAGGAGTTTCTGAACGTCGGCGAAGTGAAGGCCGGTGGTGGGTTCATCGAGGATGTAAAGGGTGCGGCCGGTGGCTTTTTTGGCGAGTTCGGTGGCGAGTTTGACGCGTTGGGCTTCGCCGCCGCTCAGGGTGGTGGCTTGCTGACCAAGGTGGAGATAGCCGAGACCGACTTCCTGAAGGGTTTGGAGGATGTCGCGCAGTTTTGGGATGGCGCGAAAGAATTCTTCGGCCTCGTTGACGGTCATGTCGAGGACGTCGGCGATGTTGCGGCCCTTGTAGGTGATTTCGAGGGTTTCCCGGTTGTACCGTCGTCCCGCACACTGCTCGCAGGTCACATAGACGTCGGGCAGGAAGTGCATTTCGATGCGAATAAGGCCGTCGCCTTTGCAGGCATCGCAGCGACCGCCCTTGGTGTTGAAGCTGAAACGGCCGGGGCCGTAGCCACGTACTTTGGCATTGGGCAGTTGGGCAAAGAGGCGTCGGATCTGGTCGAAGGCGCCCGTGTAGGTGGCGGGGTTGGAGCGCGGGGTGCGCCCGATGGGGGACTGATCAATCACGATGACCTTATCAAGTTCTTCGGCTCCGAGGATGGCGTCGTGCGCGCCAGGACGGTCTTTGGCACGGTAAAATCGCCGGAAAAGCGCTTTGCGGAGGATGTCATCCACAAGGGTACTTTTGCCGGAGCCACTGACGCCGGTGACACAGGTGAACAGTCCGATGGGAATGCGGACGGTGATGTTTTGGAGGTTGTTTTCGCGGGCACCGCGGATGGTGAGCCAGTTTTGGCCGGGAGGGCAGCGATGCTTGGGGAGCGGGATTTGGAGTTCGCCGCGCAGATAGGCGCCTGTGAGGGAGCGAGGGGTGGCGAGGATGTCGGCGAGGGGGCCTTGGGCCACGATTTCGCCGCCATGGATGCCGGCGCCGGGGCCAAGGTCCACGATGTAGTCGGCGGTGCGGATGGTGTCTTCGTCATGTTCGACGACGAGGACAGTGTTGCCGAGGTCGCGGAGTTTTTTGAGGGTTTCGAGGAGGCGATGGTTGTCGCGTTGGTGGAGGCCGATGCTGGGTTCGTCGAGAACGTAGAGGACGCCGACGAGGCCGGCTCCGACCTGGGTGGCGAGACGGATGCGTTGGGCTTCACCACCGCTGAGGGTGTTGCTGGGGCGGTCGAGCGTGAGGTAACCGAGGCCAACGTTTTGGAGGAAACGAAGGCGGGCGCGGGTTTCGCGGAGGATTTGGTCGGCAACACGTTTTTGGAAGTCGGTCAGTTCGAGGGAGTCGAGGAAGGCGGCGGCGTTGTCAACGCTGAGGCGCGTGAGATCAATGATGGATTTGCCGGCGATGGTGACGGCAAGGCTTTCGGGGCGGAGGCGGGCGCCGCGGCAGTCGGGGCAGGGCATGGCGACCATGAACTGTTGGAGGCGGGATTTGGTGAATTCGCTGTCGGTCTCGGCATAGAGGCGTTCGAGGTTGGGGATGACGCCTTCGAAGGGTTTGCTCATTTTGCGCCAGGCGCCTTTGCGCCAGTAGGTGAACTCGATTTCTTCGCCGCCGCTGCCGTGAAGGAGGACTTTCTGGATGCGCTCGGGGAGGTCTTTGAAGGGGGCATCGAGGTCGGTCTTGTAGTGTTTGGCGAGGCCACGCAGGAGCATTTTGTAGTAGATGATGAGGCGTCGGCCGCCGCGTCGCCAAGCCGCGATGGCGCCGTTGGCGATGGATTTGGTTTTGTCAGGGACGATGAGGTCGGGATCAAAGACGAGTTTGGTGCCAAGACCGTCGCAGGTTTTGCAGGCACCTTCGGGGGAGTTGAAGGAGAAATGGCGCGGGGTGAACTCGCCGTAACTGATGCCACAATCGGAGCAGACGTTGAGGGTGCTGAAGAGGCGCTCGCTGCCGTCGGGTGCGAGAAGGGTGAGGAGGCCACCGCCCCATTTGAGGGCGGTTTCGACGGAGTCGGCGAGTCGGGCGCGGTTTTTACCGGTCAGGAGGATGCGGTCCACGACCAGTTCGATGTTATGGTTGCGTTTTTTATCAAGTTTGACCGGTTCGGAGAGGTCGAGAATCTCATTGTCCACGCGGGCGCGGATGAATCCTTCCGCGCGGATGCGGGCGAAGATGTCGCGGAATTCGCCTTTGCGGTTGCGAACGAGTGGGGCGAGGAGGGTAATGGAGGTTCCTTCTCCGAGAGCGGCGATCTGGTCAACGATCTGGCTGGTGGTTTGGGTTGTGATGGGACGACCACAGCGGTGGCAGTGGGGTTTACCGATGTGGGCGTATAAGAGGCGGAGATATTCGTAGATTTCGGTGGCGGTCGCGATGGTGGAGCGTGGATTGGTGCCGGCGGTACGTTGCTCGATGGCGATGGCGGGAGAAAGCCCCTCGATGTGGTCCACATCCGGTTTTTGGAGTTGTTCGAGGAACTGGCGGGCGTATGTGGAGAGGCTTTCCACATATTTGCGTTGTCCCTCGGCGTAAATGGTATCAAAAGCAAGACTGGATTTTCCCGAACCGCTGAGGCCGGTGATTACAATGAGTTTTTCACGAGGGAGCGTCAGATGGATGTTTTTGAGGTTATGCTGTCGCGCTCCGCTGATGATAATGGCGTCTTTGGACATGTTGGTGTTGGCGTTTTTGCAGTTTATACAAAGACAACAGGATAGCCGGTTTTTTCTCAAATCCTAGAAAAATGCGCTGTCACACTGGCATAAGGTTTGCTAGGTTAGCTTTTAGAATGATACGGTTACAAAACAAAACGCAATAAACCACGGAGGAGACAATGGAACCAGGCGCAATTGATCCGGGGGAAACCACGCCGCTGAGCAGTGAACAGCAATTGCAGCAATTACGTGAGCAATTGCAAGTATTATATCAAAATCTCCGTACCGTGCGTCACGCCATCAACAACGACGTGGCTGTGATCATGGCGATGGCGGAGTTGAGTCAGCGGAATCCCGCCCAGAACCAGAAGTTGGTTCAGATCTGCCTTGAAAAGGCGCCCCAAATCTCCGTCGCCATTGGTGGTTTCTCCGAATTATTCAATGGCACGCTGAATTTTCATCAAGAGCCCAAAAAGTCGTAACCATGCCTTTCCGTGTGGTGTCTTGTCCCTGAAAGAAAAGTTGGACAGTGACAGTACCTCCAAATGGCGGAGAGGGAGGGATTCGAACCCTCGATACAGGCTTTAGTCCCGTATAGCGGTTTAGCAAACCGCCGCCTTCAACCACTCGGCCACCTCTCCAACCGTTGATTTACAAAGAGTTACAACAAACCAGCGAAACCTTCGCTTGATTTAATTGGCAAAAATTGGCAATCTGAGGCAACAAAAGGAACTGATTGCCATGACAACAACCAAGTCCAAAACCAAGCTGTGGCCGCCGATTCATGAGCTGACCTATACCAGCGGGAAGCGCGCTTGGCAAGTGGCTTGTATGGTCAATGGGCATCGTATCCGAGAAACCTTTCCAACCAAAGGCGAGGCCGAAACTCGCGCCGCCGAAATCAGGATACAAGTTGAGAATGAAGGTCACGCTGCTTTTGACCTACCGGCTGCCATTCGCGTCGAGGCGCAAAAGGCCATCGAGAAACTAATGCCGCACAAGGCCAGCATCACAGAGGCCGTGGACTTCTATCTTGAACACGTCTTGAAGTATCGTAATGCCCCGGTCGTAGCCGAGATCGTGAAGAAACTGGTTGCTGAGGCTGAGGGAAACAAACGACGGGAGCGGACACTGAAGGATTTGCGGGTGCGCTTGGAGCGGTTCGCCAACACCTTTGGCAACCGGCAGCTTACCAGCATCACCCGTGAAGAATTGGCCGCGTGGTTGAATGATCCGACGCTCTCGGCTCGTAGTCGCATCAACTACGCGGTGAAAGTGTCGCAACTCTACAACTTCGCCATCCGCAATGGCTGGGCTGAATACAACATCGCCGCCAGCATCCCTCGCCCGACCGCTGAGGATACCGAGCCGGAAATCTTTACCCCTGAGCAGGCCGCCCGGTTGTTAGAACACGCCGCCGCGTACGACTTGCTGCCGTATGTCGCAATCGGGTTGTTTGCCGGACTGCGGAGTGCGGAGCTATTGCGGCTGGATTGGAGCGCGGTCAAGCTGGCGGAGCGCACGATCATCATCGGCGCGAACGTGGCGAAGAAACGCAGCCGTCGCGTAGTCGAGATCAACGAGACGCTGGCTGCATGGTTGCCGCTATGCGCCAAGCGCAAGGGCGCAATCGTAGAGTTGAATGACCAGCGTACCCTTTACAAACGGCTGGCGGAACTGGCGACGGCTGCCGGGTTGGAGAAGTGGCCGGACAATGGATTGCGGCACTCGTGCGCCTCGTACTCGCTGGCGTTGACCGGCGATGCCGTCCGCGTAGCGTACCAGCTTGGCAACTCCGCCGACATGATTCACCGTCACTACAAGGCATTGGTCACGAAGGCCGACGCGGAACGATTCTTTGCATTGCGACCGGCTGCCGACGCCGCAGCAAAGATTGTTTCGATTCAAGCAGTCGCATAGCTGTACCCCGTACTACCAACATAAATCTCAGGGCAAGAGCGAGCGAGTCGCATTGTATATCAGTTACCGGGGTTCCAGTAGAAACGTGCGCTGGTTTGCCTGCAAAGCTAATGTATCCACGCGATGTTGGCAATGACTCTGGCAACGCCACATCGCAGATCGCGGCCGGGCAACGGCTGCTGCTTGGGCTAGCCGAAAGGCTGGCCTTGCCCGTTTTGTCCCAATTGTTGCCCAAAGGCTTACCCCGTAGCGAATGGCAGTGTGTAACTGCGACGAGCGCGAGAATCCAACTGTTTACTCTAAACTTAGAAACATCCAACTTTTTCCTACCAGCAAAAAGGCCACATTTGGAGCATTGAAGGAATACGTCCTTTCTGTTGCAGACACTTACGCAAGTGAGAAGCGAATCTGACCGCGCGTTGAGGTTCACGCGCCGCCTCTAACATCTGCTACGGCTCCTTGCGGCCTGATTCCCGCGCCTCCATCCGATACCGGTTGGCAGCCTCTTTCTCCGATTCGTCCGGGTGATGCAGTTCCTCGCCACCGGTAGGCTTGACTTCTGCACCAAATCCGGGACTGTCTGGTAGCTCGATGAGCGGCCGCGGAATGATGAATCACCGGGGCTTTGGGTCAAACGACTGGCAGCGAGCTTCTCAATTTTCGTCAGACTCTTTTGGGTATCATGGAAAATCATCTATTTCATTTCATGGCGTGAAATGATTTATTTCACAGTATGGACAACATCAAACCATGATGGTTTCAGCGAAATCTTTAGGCTGCGCTCCGCGTGCTGCCTGTCAGTGTGCTTATCGGCGCACGGGAGCTTGACATGGGTGGGATTTCCCACCATATTGTTCCCGTGAAAACCGATTCCATTCAGATTGCCGCCGAATACGACGTGGCGGCAGACGACAAGAAACGGATCAGCCTGCGCAACGCCAAGACGAAGTATTTCCACGTCAAGGCACTCTCCAACGGCTGCTACCTGTTGGAGCCGCGTATGCTGGTTGCTCCAGAGGCCATTCCGGCACGCACCCGCAAAATGCTCGAACAATCCGTGACCAATCTGAAGAAGGGGCGCGCCTCGGCTCCGGTGGATTTGACGCCGTTTCTGAAGGGATAATTCCGCGTGGCCTTTCGCATCCGCATGGGCGTCCCGGAGATGGAGGCCTATTGGAACGATATCTTGACCCGCAAACTTGCCGGTCAACTGGCGGGTGACGAGGAACGATTCTTCAAGAAGCTGGTCAAGACGCTGGGGTTTCTCAGTCAGAACCCGCGTCATCCCGGCCTGGCCTCGCACGAGATAGACGATCTAACCCGGAAGCACGGATTCAAGATTTTCCAGTCGTGCTTGGAGAACAACACCCCTTCCGCTGGACGGTTATTTTGGGCGTATGGCCCGGAGCAGGGCGACATCACCGTATTGGCCATCGAACCGCATCCCGAAGACCAGAAACGGGGTGCGTATCAGCGGATCAGGCTCTCCGCCAAGCCGCCCCGTAACAACTGACAACCGGCAACGGTGGGCGGTCTCCATGTGGCGCTTGGTGTCTGCCTTTGAAAAGAGAAGGCCGTCTTCCGGTGGACGAAGTACACTCGTGCCCACCGCACCGGGCGAACCCGGAGGCGCTGGGACTACCCCAGCACGAGGCGGCACATCAACGATCACGTATCACTCCCAACAAGTCAAGTTGTCGGCTGATAAAACGGTTCAGGCCAGTCTTCCGACTGGCCTAGGCGAAAAGATCGAGGAACCGTCCAAGTCCGCAAGGCGTAGTAAGCCACGAACCGCCAAACCTATCAAGTCCGATATGAGTACGCTTGCCGTCGTTACTTCGAGCAGCTACACTCGCGGACGTTTGGAGGCGTGGAGTGATGACGACCAAAGAACAACTGACGGAGAAAGTCGAACGCGGGATTTCGTTGTTCCGGCAGCACCGGACAGCCATCAACCACTTCGTCGAGTTGGTGAAATGCCGCGCCGAGGACAAGGTGATCATGGCCGGCAAGTTGGCCGGTGCGCACTACGTCGCCATGAAAGAATCGCAGAAAGCTATTAATAGGTGAACTCGGACACGATTTACAACGGAACAAGCAGATCGGCGAGTTCGCTTGACCGTTTCTTTGGCACTCGACCTACACCAAGGTCGCGCCGCGGTCGCGGGCGAATTTCAAAAACTTTCAATCAGGCCGACTGAATTAAAGTATGACGATGATTCCTTTCAATCTACACTGGCGATTGAAAACTTCTTAACAAGCCATGCAGCGAGGTCTGACAGGTCATTTCGTATCAGTCCATTCCGGGAGTGAGCGGTGCCGGGCTTTTGTGCCCAAGCCACTGCCACCGGTGCCGCCGTTGATTTGGGATACGGAATTGCTCGACCTCCATGCGCATGCCACGCTCGCGGCCGGCGACCGACGCGAAGTATGGCCGTCAATACGCCTACCATCGCTACCTGAAAATCCTCAGCGAAGGCACAGAACCACTGCGATGAAAATGCCACCCTCAAACCACCAACAGAAACTCAACACCCTCGCTGGCAAGGCAACAGAAGAGGACAAGGATGAGATTGTGAAGTAGCATGAAAGATGCATTTCCCATAGGCCAGCGAGTCCTGTTACTGGGACATTTTCAAGGGCCGGTTGTGCTTGAAGCTGTCCGTCACCTTGGCGCGGGGTATGAGTGTCGCGTGCGGCTGGCAGATGGGACGCCGGATGAAACGATTCTCTCTGAGGAAGAGGCGCAGAACCTACTCCAAGCAGTGCCGGCCGAGATGGCGCACATTGTACCGGCGAGCGCCGAGCACATGCGATTGCTGATCGAATCGGCGCGGATCCGGCTGGCTTATGCGCACGACCGGCATTTTGCTGTCAGCCTCTCCGGTATTCGGACGCTGCCGCACCAGATTGAGGCGGTGTATGTGCGGATGTTGCCGCAACCGCGCCTCCGGTTTCTGCTCGCCGACGACCCCGGCGCCGGCAAGACGATCATGGCGGGGTTGTTGATCAAGGAGATGAAACTCCGCGAGGCGATTGACCGCGTTTTGATCCTTTGCCCTGCGTCGCTGACGATCCAATGGCAGGACGAATTGCAACGTTGGTTTGGGGAGACGTTTGACATTATCTACGCGGCGGTGGATCAGCAGCAGCTCACGAATCCGTGGCAACGCAGTTCGCAGGTGATCGCCTCGCTCGACTACGCCAAGCAGGAGGCGGTGCGTGAACGAGTCTGGCAGCAGAAGTGGGATTTGCTGATCATTGACGAAGCCCACAAGTGCAGCGCCTACACCAAAAAATCCAGCACACGGGGCGACGAGGCCGAGAAAACCAAACGCTATCAACTGGCCGAGCAACTCACCGCCCAGGCCGACCACGTCGTGTTGTTGACCGCTACGCCGCATCACGGCGACGACGACCGGTTCTCCCACTTCATTCGCCTGCTCGATCCCGATTTGTTCCCGGAACCTCACCGTCTCGCCGAGAAAGCCGGTGAGATTCGCCGCGAAGTGTTGCGACTCGGCCCGGAGTGCCCGTGGGCGTTGCGGCGATTGAAAGAAGATTTGCGTGACATAAACGGCCAACGATTGTTTCCCGACCGGCACGCACACACGATTCAGTTCAAACTCAACGGCGACGAATACGATCTCTACAAGACCGTCACGGCCTACATCAATGAGTTCCTGCCGCAAGCCAGCGGGCGGCGCAAGGCGAGCGTGGCTCTCGCCCGCACCGTTCTGCAACGCCGGCTGGCCAGCTCCACCACGGCCATCTACGAGTCGCTGAAACGCCGACTGGAAAAACAGGGCAAACTGCTGGAAGAACTGGAATCACTGCCCTCGTCGCAGCGCGCCAAACGGTTGGCTCAACTGCAAGGGCGGCTGGTGGACGATGCCGAACAGGATGAGGATGATCTCGACGAGGCCGAGCGTGACGCGCTTGCTGACGAATACACCACCGCGGCCGAGCTTGACCAGTTGCGAACGGAAATTGCGGCACTGAGGGAATTGGTCAGCCAGGCCCGCCGGGTGCGCGACCAGGCCGACCAAGGGGGCGACTCGAAATTGACGGCGTTGCGCGAATGTCTGACGCGGGCCGAGTTCAGCGAGTTGCAGGACGCCCGTGGCCGGTTGCTCATCTTCACCGAACACCGCGACACGCTGAACCATCTCCGGCATCACTTGGAAAAGTGGGGATTTACCGTCTGCGAAATTCACGGCGGGATGAATCCACACGAGCGGAAGAAGGCGCAGGAACAATTCCGCACCGCCTGCCAGATTTGCGTGGCCACCGAGGCCGCCGGCGAAGGCATCAACCTCCAGTTCTGCCGTCTGATGATCAACTACGACCTGCCGTGGAATCCCACCCGGCTGGAGCAACGGCTGGGCCGCATCCACCGCATCGGCCAGAAACGGGATGTCCACGCCTTCAATTTTGTCGCGTCGGAATCCGAGGACGGCCAACCGGTCATCGAGGGGCGCATCTTGGAACGGTTGCTGGACAAACTGGACCAGATGCGCGCCGTGCTGGCGGACCGGGTGTTCGATGTCGTCGGCGAAGTGCTGTCGCTCAATGACGTGAACCTGCCGGAAATGCTGCGCGAAGCGGCCAACGACCCGCGACGGCTGGACGAATACCTCGACAAGATTTCCCGCGTTGATCCGCAGTTGTTGCTGCAATACGAGGAGGCCACCGGCGTTGCGCTTGCCCGCGCCAACGTGGATTTCTCCGCGTTCCAGACCGCCAACGCCGAAGCCGAAGAACGCCGGCTGATGCCACGCTATGTCGAGGATCAGTTCCTCAAAGCCGCCGCCGAAGTGGGTCTCAAGGTCGAGCCGCGCGCCGACGGGTTGTGGCGGGTCGAACATGTTCTCGCCGACCTGCGCTCTGACCGGCTGGCTTGTGTCGGTCGCGTTGGCAAACCCGAACCGGCCTACCTCAAGCTCACCTTTCGCAAAACCGATCTGGAAAAACTCGAACACGCCAACGCCGAGTTGATCGGGCCTGGCCACCCTCTCTACGCTGCCGTTGATGAGCGATTGAACGAAAAACTCGCCCCGCTGCTCGGTGGCGTGGGCGTGTTCCTCGATCGCCACGCGCTCGAACCCTACCGTCTGCATTTCTTCGAGATTTGTATCCGCGGGCAGAACACCAAGGGCGACACCATCAACCTGTTTGCGGAAGTCGTGGCTGTGCGCGAGGAACTCACCACCAACGCCACGCCAGCATTTGAGGTGGTGTCTGCCGATTGCCTGTTGGACCTGCCTGCCCATCCGAACCCTCCGGCGACGCTTCCGGCATTCGACATCAAGGCTGTCGAGGATTTCCTCAAAGGCACGCACCAGACCGCCCGACGGCAGGAATGTCAGCAGGACCGGCAGAAATTCGTCACCATCTGCCGGGAGTATCTGGAAAAATCCTTTCAGGCCCGGCAACGCGCCGCGCAGGATCGCGTGATGGCGTTGCGGCAGCGCGAGGCGCTGGGCGAGGCCGAAGTCGCGCTGGCCCGGCAACGAGCCGAGAACGATCTGCTGGACTTGGAACGCAGCCACAAGGAACGGCTGGCGTCGCTGAGTCGGCTGGAAATTGCCCGGCACGGGCCGGTCCGTCATCTGGGAAGCGCGTGGGTGGTGCCGGCCAGCGAAGCCGGGGGTATTCCGTCCGCTGTCCCGACCAGTTGGGACGAACTCGACCCGGCCACCAAACGCAAGATCGAACTCGCCGCCGAAGAGCTGGTGATTGCCTACGAGACCGGCCGCGGCTGGGAATGCGAGCGGGTCGGTCATCTGAAAATCGGGTTCGACATCCGCAGCCAAGGCCCGGCTGACCCGCAAACCGGCTACCGCGATCCGGTCACCGGCATCCGTCGCATCGAGGTCAAGGGCCGCAAGCGCGGCCAGCCGATTCGATTGACGTGGAACGAATGGAACAAGGCGCAGCAACTCGGCGACTCGTATTGGCTGTACGTGGTATGGAATCCATTGGAGAATCCCGACCCGACGCCGATGATGATCCAGAACCCAGCCAAACATCTTGAACACGCCGCCAAGTCCGTTGAGACCGCCCGGTATTACGACATCCCGGCGGAAGCGGTTGTTGGCGCGGCCAACCAGAGAGAAACATCGCAATGATAGCCGCCAAAATCGAACTCACAAATTTCAAATCGTTTGGGCCAGATCCTGTCAGCTTTCCGTTGTGTCCTGTCACGGCTTTGGTGGGAGAGAACAGTACGGGGAAATCAAACGTCCTGCTTGCGCTGGAGATGTTTCGCAACTTCAGCAAGCGTAAGGTTCAGAAACGCCACTTTCATGCGCACGACCCCTCCAAGGAAATCGTTATTAGAGTCACTTTCGGTACGCTGACCGTGTCTGAAAAGAAGCTTTTTAGGCGTCATCTTGGTCCTGATGACACACTCACGATCATTCAGACCATCAAAGCCACCTCTGCGACTGATGGAGGTCAGCAATCAGCCGATGAGGGAGCGGAAACGGTTGAACTGAACGTAACGGAAGAGAAGACGGCATCTTTCGCCCGCAGCGGGATAGATTGGCTGGACGAGCCGCCGACAACCAAGAGAGATATTGAAAAACTGTGGAAGACGGAATTGAAAATTGGGGCGATGGATTTCAAGGAATGGTCTGGCTTGGCAAAGGATTCGCCGCCAACCAAAGAACAGTTGGCGGAGAAAGTCGAAGCTTTTTGGGACGAGAAGTGGAACGACATTCCGAAGCAGGAAGAGGCAACAGGCACAAAGCCCCTTGGCTGGCCAACTAAGTTGACCGGGAATCTCCCACTGGTGGTTTACATACCGGCTCTGAAGAAAGTATCTGAGGAGGCGAAAGCTTCCAAAACGAATCCTTTTGGCTCGCTGCTTAACTGGCTGATGGAATCGGTTGCTGCCGATCTGCGTCAGGGTATTCAGGCTAAACTCGACACAATTTACACGGAAGCGATGACAGCGCTTCCCAAAGAGAAGGATGAAGAAACTGGCGACGATGTCACACGCCTTGAACTCATCAATCGGACACTGAATCGTCATCTACCCGAAGGTTTCAACGCCAAGCTTTCGGTGACCTTTGAGAAGCCGGAAGTTGACGATACGATCTTCGGCGAAACTGCGCTCAACGCAGACGACGGGTTCTTTAGTGAAATCGAAGATAAGGGTCAAGGACTACAGCGAGCCGCGCTGATTGCTATTATCCGCAGCTATCTTAAACTGCGCACCAAACTGGAGGCCAAGACTCCCGGACTCGGTCGTGTGATCTTCGCCATCGAAGAGCCAGAGATTTATTTGCACCCCACGATAAAGCGCAGCCTTTACGGACTTTTCCGCCAGCTAGGTGCGGCTGGCGACCAAGTGATTTACAGTACGCACGATGGTTACTTCCTCGACGTGGAGCAGTTTCAGGAAATTCGCGTGTTCCATAAGCAACAAGACCACACACCGCCGCGGACGACAGTCGATTATGTTGAAGAACAAGCCCTCCTGAAGATTTGGGAAAAGCTCAGTGGCAAGACGGGCATCAGCTTGGAAAGTGTGCGGGAGCATTTGAGGAATGTGTACGACCCTTTCCGCAACGAAGGCTTCCTGTCGAAAGGTGTAATTGTGTGCGAAGGCCCGACCGAACGATCCGCTCTCCCACTTTACATGAAAGCGCTGGGGTATGACCTCGACCAGAACGGGATTTCGGTAATTGATGCTGGTTCGGTTGAACTCCTCGATTACTTCTACATCTTGCTGACTGAGCTCGGGATTCCGACGTACGTCCTTTGGGACGGCGACAAGCCAAATGCCGCCGACCTGAGCATTCTGACCGGAGACCCCAAGGATGATGCGAGGAAGAAGTCCAGCCGTAACAAGTATCTTGCCGAGCTTTTCAACATAACGCTGCCGCCCCAGCAGGCGGGCTATTACTTTTGGGACGCCGATCAGGTCACGGCGTCTGCTGCGGTCTTGTCGAAGAAGTATGAAGACTCTGCCATGACGGTTTTGCCGAACACGCCTGAAGTGAAAGGGGAGGCGACCAAGTTGTTTGGTTCTGACAGCAAACCGATGGCCGCCCGGTACTACGCCAAGAAAGCAATTCAACGGGGGGTGCAGGAGGGCGATATTGGCAAGTACATCCCGCAAGTTTTGAAAGACATTCGCCATGCGTTACCCAATCTGAAGGCATCCACTAAACCGAGCAAAAAATACGGAGTTGCAACAACCATATGAACTTTGAGCCAACCGCTGATGTCCGCGACATCCTGAAAACTCTTCGAGAGCACAAACTCGCGTGGATTGCGGAAGAAATTGAGTCAACAATCGGTAATGGGAAACTCACGACCAAGAGGTATTCCGAACCCGGCAAGAAGAAGGTCAAGACAGGTACGATGACCATTGCCTTCGATGAGAAGGAACAAGAACAGGTTTTGGCTGCCACATTGAGAAATTATCTAATCGGTATCGAAAAAATCTGGACGAAATCACAGGATATGCTGAGTGGGGTGTTTGCAGAATCCTCGGCAAAGCCATCCTTGGTGTCTCCGGGGGCAAGCGCAAAACTGGAATTATTCGCCAGCTCGTATGGGCAACAAGATGAGAAGCTTGATCGCCTCCTCGCAACGCTTTTGCCCAAAGTGCATGAGAGCCAGCTTGACGAAGAGTCTGCGGAGGACTGCATCTAATGGACGCTCAACTCAAAGCCGAAATACAGGCAGAAATCGCGCAGTTGGCAGCCAACGCCCCAGCACTGATGACGCGGGCCGTGACGGAGAAGCTGTACGAAGTGTTTATCCTCGCTTGCCTAGCGCGTGCCTTGAGAAACCTCGGTGCTACCCTAGTCGCAAAAGACAGCACTGACGCTCCCACAAACGATTTGGAGTTTCGGTTTGGCCCCGGACGAATCTACGCTCCAGACAGCACACCGGGCTTTATCCATGTGACGTACCGCAACAACGAATACGAAATCCAAAACAGCTTGCGTGTTCTCGGACCTTCCAAGGTTCTGCACGAGTTGGATGTCTGTCTGATTGATCGGGACGAGGCTGTGCGTTGCCGGCGAGACCAAGTCGAACCGTCCTACACGAAAGTTAGAATGTTTGCAGAGTGCAAATGCTACGGGCGCGGGCTTCGCCTGCATCTCGGTCGTGAGTTCTTGGGACTTAGCAGGGAGTTTGGCCTCCGCTGCAAGTTTATGGTGTCCAACGTCGGAAGCCGATCAGTAAAACGCTTGGTGAACCAATATCGAGGAACGTGCAACTTCCGAGTCTCTCCGCTGATTCCTGGAAGCGTGGATGAGTTTGTGGATTGGCTTTCAACCGAGTTGCGACAGGTGCTTCCGTGATTCAACAGAACGAAAAGCGCCTGATTGAGGATTATCTGCCGATCGTTGCCATCTCCGCTGAAGCCAGCCGGGAGAAATCGGTGCGGAAGGGGCATATCTCCACGCTCCATCTCTGGTGGGCGCGGCGGCCACTGGTGGCGTGCCGGGCTGCCGTGTATGGGGCGCTGGTGCCGGCCTCGCGGTTCGTGCCCAATGCCGGGAGCGATGAGAAGAAGAAATCGCTCGGACGGGCCAATGCGGCGAAGTTTGTCGAACGGCTTTGCCAGTATCCCGGCAACCCAGCCGTCATTGCCGAGGCCCAACGGCACATCCTCGAAGCCCACGCGGAACGGTTGACCGCCGAGTTGCAAGGTAGGGACGGATCGCCGAGCCGTCCGAACAGCAGCGGCGCGCCCGTCGAGCCTGCCCCGATTTCTCATCGGGGTCGCGCCCTACCGGCATGGGTCGCGGAGTTCAAGTTCACGGGGGACAAGGTGACGGTGGAGGACATTCTCGCGGGACGCGCGCCGCGGCCGCGGGTGCTGGATATGTTTGCGGGAGGCGGGGCGATTCCGCTGGAGGCGTTGCGGCTGGGGTGCGAGGCGTATGCGCTCGACCTCAATCCCGTCGCCCACATCATCGAGCTGTGCACGCTGGTCTATCCGCAGAAATACGGCAAACCCGATCCGACCGCGCGCGGCATGACCGGCCCGAAGGGCAAGGACGGGCAGCCGACTTGGGGCGGGCTGGCCAACGAAGTCCGCTATTGGGGCAACTGGGTGTTGGAGAAGGTCAAAGCGGAGATTGGCGATTTGTATCCGCTGATACCGGACCCCGAGTTCAAGGGACAACGACCGGAGATCGAGTTCGATCGGGTGAGCGGACAATGGGTTATTGCCCGCAAAGGCACAAAGATTGAGGAGTTCGAGCCGCCGCAAAAGACGATGGCTTTTGCCGCCGATGCCCAGATGAACCTGAGCGCCTCCGGGCAATCCGCAATCCGCAATCCAAAATCCGAAATTCCCCCCGGCTACCTGATGCCGGTGGCGTATCTGTGGACGCGCACCGTCACCTGCAAGAACCCCAACTGCCGCGCTATCGTCCCGCTGGTCAAACAGACCTGGCTCTGCAAGAAACCGGGCCGCTACGTGGCATTGAAGATGGTGGCGGATAGTGATGAGAAACAGGCCTGCCTGCCGCGACGCGAGGCTTCGCGGCGCAGGCAGGTCCGCTTCGAGGTGGTCGAGGCGACTTCCGAGGCCGGGCTGGGCTTCGACCCGGCGGGGTTCTCCAAGGCCGGCAACGCCACCTGCCCGTTCTGCGGCACGGTCGCTGACTTGGATTATGTGAAAGCAGAAGGACGCGCTGGGAAGCTTGGCGATCAAATGGTCGCGATGGTAGCAGCAGGCTCCGGTGGACGAGGTTGGCGATATTTTGCCGCTGATGAGTTACCGGAAGGCGCTGTCCCAACAACGAAAGAACTGGATCGCAGGCTCGACTCATTCTGCAAGACAGCCGGTATAACGCCGCCTTTGGAAGATATTGCCGGCAAGATTTCCGATGACAACTCGCTCGGCATCACTGTCAAACCGTATGGCATTCGCACTTTCAAAGACCTTTTCACTACACGACAACTTTTGTTTCACCTTACAGTAGCTGCGACAATTCGCACTGCGCAGAATACCATGAAGGATGCCGGCATCGAGAAAGGCTGTGCCGAGGCGCTCAGCGTCTTTCTCGGAAGCGCTCTTGACCGGGGCGTTGATTTCGGCTGCCGTCTCTGCGTGTGGAATCCATACAAGGACAGTGGAACAACTCACGCATTCGGCCGGCAGACAATCACAATGGTATGGGACTATTCCGAAGTGAATCCGCTCAACGTCGGCAATGCAAGTTGGCGACTTGGATTGGATCGGATCATTGACTCTCTTCAAGACGCATTGTTTCCGAATCCCGGTAAGGTCAGTCGAGGGTCGGCCACCCAATTGCCGTATCCAGATGGAAGTCTCGACGCTGTTGTCACTGATCCACCGTACTACGACAACGTCCCATACTCCGACATCTCGGACTTCTTCTACGTGTGGCTAAAGCGGTCGGTAGGGAATCTGTTCCCCGAGCACTTCGCAAATCAGAACGCACCAAAGAAGTTGGAAGCGATAGCTGATGCAGGTCGTCACGCTGGAGACTGGGATGCTGCCACCGCTGCTTACGAGCAGATGATGGCAAAGAGCTTTACGGAGGCAGGGCGCGTCCTCAAACCAAATGGTCAACTTGCGATCGTGTATGCACATAAGACCACTCTTGGGTGGTCAACACTAGTTGATGCGTTGCGGCGAGCGAATTTCACCGTCACAGAAGCTTGGCCGCTCGACACGGAATTTTCAGGCCGGTTGAGGAGTCAAGCAAGCGCCGCGTTAGCCTCCAGCATTTTTCTCGTGGCGCGGAAGCGGGAGGGGGCGGCGACGGGGAACTATGAGGAGGCGGTCAAACCGGAGTTGGAGCAGATCGTGCGGGAGCGGGTGGAGACGTTGTGGGCGATGGGGATTTCGGGGGCGGACCTGGTGATTGCGTGCGTCGGGGCGGGGCTGCGGGCGTTCACCCGGTTTGCGCGGGTCGAGTACGCCAACGGCGAGGAAGTGCCCGCCGAACGGTTCTTGAGCGAAGTCGAAACGGTCGTGCTGGAAACAATTTTGGAGAAGCTTTCCCAAATGGTGGCTAACGGGATGCGACCGAACGGACGGATCGGTCCGACGCCGGGGCTTTCCCTGGCCGGGCTGGACGCCCCGACGCGGTTCTACATCCTCTGGCGCTACACCTACGGCGGGGCGGACCTCGATGCGGGCGAGGCGATCGTCTTTGCCAACGGCACACACGTCGAGTTGGATGGCCCGAACGGTCTGGCTACCGGCCGCCGGGCATTGTTGCAGAAGAGCAAAAGCAAGTACCGGCTGCTGGATTACACCGAGCGGGGCAAGAATGAGGATTTGGGCATCCCGGATGCGCAGAGCGGGGCAGCCGCGCCGCTGATTGACACGCTGCATCGGTTGCTCTGGTTGCTGGAGCACAAGCCGCCGAAGATACCGGAGTTCCTCGCCGACGCTCAACCGAACCTCGAACAACTGCGGTTGGTCTGTCAGGCATTGGCCGGTCCCGCGTTGAAAGGCGGCGAATTGAAAGACGTGTCGCCGACCGCCGAGCAAAGCGCCTTGGGCAAACTGCTGGCCAACTGGAGCGCCGTGATGGAAGGCGAAGCCGTCCGGGCCGACAAGCGCGCCGGGCAGGAGCGGTTGTTGTGACCATGAATGTCATTCCGAACGCAGTGAGGAATCTCAAACTTCCGGCGGAGGATTCCAGAGATTCTTCGCTTCGCTTAGAATGACAGACCGAATAGGATGTAGAGGATGATTCCCGAAGAAGGACAAACGGTGGAACGCAAGGAGTCGCTCGGCGCAGGCCGGGAGATTGTGGAGACTTGTGCGGCGTTCGCGTCAGCGCAGGGCGGGCGCATTTACATCGGCGTCCACGACAACGGGACGGTCACCGGCGTTCAGCTTGGCAAGGGCACGCTGGAAAGTTTGGCCAACGACATCGCGCAGAATACCGTGCCGAAGATTGTTCCGGTCATCACGACCATCCAGGAATCCGGCAAGACGGTGGTCATGGTGGAGGTGGCGGAGAATCCGACGAAGCCGGTGAGCGCCTATGGGCGGGCTTACCGGCGGTCGGGTCGGACCAATCAGGTGTTGTCGGCGGGCGAGATTGCCGACCTGTATTACAACTCGTGCGGGGTGACGTGGGATGAGACGGTGCGGGCCGATGCCACCCTGGAAGACATCGAGCCGGAAAAGGTGAAACGATTTTTGGCGTTGGCGCGGGCGGAACGGCAGTGGCCGGTGGACGCGCAGACGCCGGTCGAGCAGGCGTTGCGGCAGTTGAAGCTGTTGAAGAACGGGAAGTTGACCATCGCGGCGTTGTTGTTGTTCGGGAAAGAACCGCAGCGGTTTTTGCTTCAGGCGAAGGTGCGGTGCGCGCGATTCAAGGGCACGGATGAAGTCACGTTTATTGATCTCAAAGTGATCGAGGGCGACCTCGTGCAGCAGGTGAGAGACGCGATGGCGTTCGTGCAGCGCAACACGAGCATGGCGGTCAAGATCGAGGCCAGGCTGGAACGGACCGAGCAGTGGGAATATCCATTGGAGGCGGTGCGCGAGGCCATCACCAATGCGGTGTGTCACCGGGATTACGCCGACAGCGGCAACGTGGTGGTGAAGATTTTCGATGACCGGTTGGAAGTGGCCAATCCGGGCGAGTTGCCGGCGGGCATAACGGTCGAGGACTTGAAACAGCGGCACGAGTCGAAGCCGCGCAACAAGCTGGTGGCGGATGCGTTTTTCCTGATCAAGTATATCGAGCAATTCGGCACGGGGATCGCGCGGATGCTGAAGGATTGCCGGGCGGCCGGCGCGCCGGAGCCGGTCTTCGAGTCGCGGGCCGGGACGTTTCGCGCGGTGTTCCCGCGGTTGGCGCTGGCCAAGAAGCACTCGGAAAGGCTTGCCGACCGGCAAATGCAAGCTGTGCGACACGCGACAGAGAAGGGGCGGATCACGTTGGCCGATTACGCTCAGCTTGTGAGTATGCCCAAACGCACATTGCAGCGCGATCTTCAGGAACTTGTGAGGAAAGGATTGCTGATTAAGCGCGGCACTGCCAGAGCAACTTGGTACGAGGTGAAGAAGTGAGCTCGCGTGCATGGCGCGATACTGGCGCGATACTGGCGCGATTTGACGCGATACCGGCCACGGGTTGGCCGGCATCTGGCCGGAATCGGCAACTGGTTGTACACCAATGGCCTGCAAATGGCCTGCGTGGCCGGCAAACTGGCACGAATGGCACACAAGTGGCGCGATACTGGCGCGATTGGCACGATTCACCGCTGCGCAGTGGGAGTAATTGATATGAGCACAATAACCGTCAAACCCTGGATCGAATCCGTTCACCTACACCCGGACGTGCTGAAGGAGCACGCGGAGACCGACATCTTCGCGCTGGACCTCGGGCCGTTGGCCGAGGGCACCGGCACAGTCGCGCCGGTGTATCGCGATGCGGAGACGTTTTTCCAAGCGTCCTATATCACCAGCGGACTGCGGAGTTTGCTGGAGGAAGTCTTGGCGCGGTTGGCCGGCAAAGGCGGCGCGCCGGTGCTGAAGCTGATGACACCGTTCGGCGGCGGCAAATCGCACACGATGGCCGCGTTGCTCCACGCGGCACGGAACCGGAAGGCGCTCGACACATTGCCGGAGGCCAAAGGGTTGGCTACGCCACAGGGCAAAGTGCGCGTGGCGGTCGTGGACGGCCAGTTTTTCAACGCTACGCAGGGCAAAGAGGCCGATGGTATCCGCGTCAAGACCATCTGGGGCTGGATCGCGTTGCAGTTGGGCGGCAAGGCCGGGTACGAGTTGGTCAAGGCCAATGACGAGTCGCGGTTGTCGCCCGATGCCAGTGATCTGCTCAAGTTGTTCGGCGACGAACCGAACCTGATCCTGCTCGACGAGGTGTTGCAATATCTGATTAGCGCCGGTGGTCACAAAATTCACGATACGACGCTCCGCGACGAGACACTCATCTTTCTGCAACGGCTGACCGTGGCGGTCGGCAACACGGCGAAGTCGGCACTGGTGTATTCGCTACCGTCGAGCGATCCGCGGCAGGCATTGAGTTATCTCGCGTTGCTGCAGACGGTCTCAGACCTGGCCAATCGCAAGGATCAACTGCGGGAGCCGGTCGTGGATGATGAGGTGTGCCGGGTGCTGCAGCGACGATTGTTGGAGCAGATGCCCGAGGACAAGATCGCAGCAGCCACGGCGGCTGCTTATCAACAGGTGTTCACCCAGGCGCGCAAGGCGTACGCGACGAGCGAGGCGGATGAACGGCAGGCCGATGAGGAAGGCATTCTGCTGCGTGACCGGATCCGATCGTATTATCCGTTTCATCCTGCGCTGATTGATCTGATGCGCGAACGCTGGGCGTCGCTGCCGCAATATCAACGCACGCGAGGGGCGTTGCGGTTTCTGGCAGCGTGCCTGCGCGCCCAACATAAAGCCGGCAAGAGCGGCGGCCTGCTGGGGCCGGGCGATGTCTTGTTGGAAGATCACGATGTGCGGCGGTCGTTGGTCAAAGAACTGGGATTGATGAACCAATACGACGCCGTCTTTCAAGCCGATCTGGTCGGACACGGGTCGCGGGCACGCCGGATTGACCAGCGCCGGGCGAAGGAGAATCCGTCCGAGGTGGGCAAGAGGCACGCGAGCCGGTTGGCGACAACGATTTTCCTCTACTCGTTTGGCGGGTTGCGGCGGGACGTGGGCGGCACGCAGGAAATCCTGCCGGCGGGCGTCACTGAAGCGGAATTGCTCGCCGCGGTTGTTGGGCCGGACTGCGACAGTCTAACGGCGAAAGCGTGCCTGGCGGAACTGCGACAAAGCTGTCTGTATCTGCATTACGACGGGGTCCGGTACTGTTTCAAGAAAGACCCGAACGTCACCATGCTGATCGAACAGGAAGCCGATGAGGTGGCACGGAATGACAAGCGGGTGACAGAGCGGATCAAGGAGATGTTGGAGGAACGGTTGGGGGGGTATCACGGCGCAATCACCTGGCCGCAGGATTCGGCGGCGATTCCCGACAAAGAACCCCGTTTTTTGATCGCGTATCTGCCGTTGGAGTTTGCCGCCAAGCCCGGTCCGGAACGCGAGGCTGCCGCGTTGGTGATGCTGGAGAAATGCGGTAGCGGCCCGCGCAAATACCGTAACGGCATCGCACTGGCCATTCCCGCGGCGGATCAGGTGGAAGTGTTGCGGCGCGAGACGCGGTATTTGCTGGCCGTGGACGGCGTGCGCAAGAACGCGAAGAAACTCAACCTGACACGGGAACAACTCGATGAATTACGCGAGCGCGAGGCCAGCCATGCCTCCGCTGTCGAGTCCGCGTTTCTCAAGTTGTACGTGGAAGTTTGGTTTCCCAAGTTGGTGGACAACAAGATCGGGCTGGACAAGGTGGCCGTCGGCGGTCGCCCGTTGCAGGTCACGCTCAACGAACGCCGTCAGGCGATGATCCGGGAGCGGCTTGATGAGTTGATCATGCAGGTGCAACGGAAGGTGTTCGACTCGCTGCCGCCAACCAAGATCGTGGAGTTGTTCAAACTCGGCGAGGGTAATCCGCCGGTAATGGGCATCCGATGCGCGGAGATTCGGGACGGGTTCTACTCCTTCCTGGGGTTTCCGCGCCTGACTTCGGAGAGCGTGTTGCGGTGTGCTATCGTGCGCGGGATCAGTGAGGGTGTGTTTGGCTACGCCAACGTGTCCGCTCCGGTTCTGGGGACGGACGGCAAATTCCAAGTGCCGCTCTCGAAGGTGCGATTCGAAAACGTGGTCTCGGATGACGAGATAGACTTTGACACCGGCTTTCTGATGTTGCCGCAGGCAATTCCGCAGCCGGCCGCGGTGCCGCCAACTTCCTCCGTTCAACTGGGAACAACTCCTACCACGACGGTAACGGTCGTGCCGCCCACGCCACCCTCCGGCATTGGCCAGCCGGGCGGAACAGCCCCTAGCATCCAGAAACAGCTTGAATTGTCGTTTACGGTGGACAAGACTAAGCTTTTCCAAGCATGGAATGCGGTGGCCAACCTTGCGGAGATGTCCGACAAAGTCTCGGTTGTCTTGCGCGCCGAATCCGCCAAAGGTTTCGACAAGAGCAAACTCCAAAACGGCGTTCTCGAACCCCTCCGCGAAGCCGACCTGATCGAGTAGCATTTTAGCGCTCGGGATTTATATTGAAACTTGTCGAGCTGCCAATAGATGACACTACTTGACAGTGTTGTTATTTGGTGTATGCTTCGGGGTGATGAGCATGAACAGCCAGAAGGCGACGGAGGAGTTGAGCTTGGCGGAACTGGCGGAGAAGGCGGGGGTGCCGGGGCGGACCATCCGTTTCTACATCGCCAAGGGGTTGATGCCGGGGCCGTTTAAGGCGGGGCGTGGGGCGTTCTATGGCGCAGAGCATTTGCAGCGGCTCGCGGAAATCAAGCAGTGGCAGGCCAAGGGGCTGACCTTGACCGAGATTGCTCGTCAGATTGCCGGGAGCGCCCAGCCGATGAAGGTGATGGAAACGCCGACTGCCTACTGGTCGTATCAACTTGCGCCGGATGTCACCGTACAGGTTCGAGCGGATGCCAGCCCGTGGCGGCTCCGTCAAATTCAACGCGTTTTGCGCGATACCGCCCAACGTTTGGCGCAACCCACCACTGAGGAGGCGAACGATGGAAACGAAAAGTGAGTATTCGGTGTTTTCGGCAATCAATTCCAAAACCGGCAAGGAATTGACCCTGGCCATGCAGGAGTTGATGCTGACCGGCCGATTGTTGCCGGTCGGGGCGAGTTTGCAGGTCCGGCACGTCTTCCAATGCGCCGAGCAGAAGCCGGTCGAGGTGGTCTATGCGTTTGGCCTGCCGCGGGATGCGGCGTTGCGACGGTTTCGGATCGTCGGGAAAGGGTTTTCGGTGATGTCAGAACTCAAGCCGACCGCCGAGGCGGTTAAGATGTACGAGGAAGGGATTGAAGCCGGTAGCCTGTCGTCGTTGGCCCGGCAATACCGGGATGGCGTGGTGAACTTGAATGTCGGCAATATCCGCCCCGGTGAGATGGTGGCGGTGTATCTGGAGATTTTGGCCGGGGTGGAACTGCGAGATGACGGGTTGCGGTTTCGGTTCCCGTTCACGCTTGCGCCGACCTATCACGCGAAGACGAAGAGCATTGAGGTCGAGCCGGGCACGGGCGAGATGGAGTTGCCGGAAGAATTTGGCGACGTGATCCTGCCGCGTTGGATGCAGGACGCCACCGGATTGCACCGGGTGGGATTCGAGTTGACGGTGGCGGTGCCGCAAGCCGTCGCAGAGATTGGGTCGCCGTCGCACGCGATCAAGGTGCGCCATGAAACGGACGGGCAGCATCGGGTGAGTTTGGCCCCGGAGAAAGATGTGCCCGACCGGGACCTGGTGTTGGACATCCGTACCCAAGCGGAAATAGCGGGAGTCACCGGCGGCATTGGCAAGGATGGCACGGGACATTTTGCGGTGGTTGTGCCGTCGTCGGCGTTTGGCAAAACGGAAGTCGCGCCGAAACGGATTGTGTTCGTTATTGACCGGTCGGGTTCGATGCAAGGCGCGCCCATTGCGCAAGCCCGGCAAGCGGTGGAAGCGTGTTTGGGAGCGTTATCGAAAGCCGATGCGTTCGGTGTTGTGGCGTTTGATGACAAGGTCGAATGTCTCGCCGAACGGTTGATGAACGGCACAAAGGAAAGACGGGAGGAGGCACGGAAGTTCCTCGCAGCCGTTGACGCTCGTGGTGGGACGGAACTGGCGACCGGGTTTCTTGCAGCGGCGAAGATGTTGGGCAAGGACGGCGGGGATGTGTTGGTGTTGACCGATGGACAGGTTTCCGGGACGGAGACAATCCTCGCCAAAGCCCGGACAGCCGGCATTCGGATTCATTGTCTTGGCATCGGTAGCGCGAGTCAGGATCGGTTCCTGACGTTGCTGGCGCGGGAGACGGGCGGCGTGAGCCGGTTTCTCACGGCGCGGGAACGGGTGGACATGGCGGCGGTGGAATTGTTTGCCAGCATCGGCAGCCCGGTGGCGCGGGGCGTCCGGGTGGAGGCGGACGGCATCACGTTCGCGCCCGAACTACCGCCGGCGATCTTCGCAGGCACGCCGTTGGTGCTGTTTGGCGAAACGGACGGCAAGACCGACGGGCAAATCTGGTTGACGTGGGAGGGTGGGAAACTCAAAGCGCCGGTGAAACTGGAGCAGAGCAGCGAGGCCGAGACGATTCGGTTGCTGCAAGGTTCACGGCTGATCACCGACATGGAAGCGCGGATGGACTCCGTTGGCGAAACCGATTGCGAAACAACCCGTCAGAACAAGGCACTGGAGGAACTCAGCACCAAGTATGGTTTGGCGAGCCGGGCGATGTCGTTGGTGGCCGTGGTCAAACGCAAAGGCGACAAACCAGGCGATCTGCCGGAGACGATGGTGGTCCCGGTCGGGATGCCGCAGGATACAGAGTTTGGGGCATACTTTAGCGGTGGGGCAATGCTCTGCGAACCGGTTGGCTCCTATCTCGCCGTGCCGGCGATGGTCAGGGACGAAAATTTGCCCCCACAGTTTTCCATCCGGCGTGGTATCGGCGCAGGGTCGAGTGATTTTGTGTTGTATTCGACGGAAGAAGAACGCTACGGGGCCGAGGATCTCTTGTTGAGACTTGCCGCATTGATCGAACTCGACGGCGGGATGCCTGGCAAGGATGACGAGGAGCGGTGGGTCGCCACGGCCGTGGCGTTGTGCTGCTTCTTGGCTGAAGGGCATACTGCGACGGTGGGCGCATTTCGCCTCCATGTGGCAAGGCTGCTGGGCTTCCTGAGAGCCGCCCCGTCCACCGCAACTGATGAGCGGAAGCGCCGGTTGCTGGAACAAGCCGAACTGGGTTTTGCCCCCGCCGGTGATTGGACGAAGCAAGCCCGTGCACTTCTCGCTGGCAAACCAATTACGCGCCAGAACTTCTGGCGGGCCGCAACGGTGAAGCAGGGAGAAAGCGTCCCATGAATACGAATGACAGCCAGCGACCTCAATTGCTGATAAAGCCGGTAACAGCGCGCAACTTCCTCAAGTCGTGTCCTCCTGAAGGGGAAGACAGTGGACGTTTTCTTGCGATGGGTGAAAGGCAAGATCAGCCGCTTGGAACTCAGGATTGAAGGTAAGACCCCGAACTACCGCCGAGAAGATTGCGCTACGGAACGCCTTTAGCGAGACGGTTGAGGGAAGTCCTCACACGCGCGATGGTTGGTCAGTGCATCTCCTGGTGGAGGGCAACCCCTTCATCAACGGACCGCTGACTTGCTTATCTCACTTTCTTGCGTGCAGCATTGTGCTGCGGACGTTGGACGTCTCGGAAGAGGTGTTGATTGATCGCTGGCGACTCGAAAAGAAGCTGCTCCAACTGTTGCAGGTTGATTCTACGGGTTCCAAAGCCTGGTTTCTGGATGCCCGTGGCGCAACAAATCATCCCAAGCATCGCCTTTTACTCAGCCACTATGATCGGTAGGCGTGGAAGTGCCATCGAAAACGCTTCAACGTGGCCTCAACTTTGCCGACGCTCTCCCGGAATTGTTTGACGGCAAGGCAATTGGCGAGGATGCCTTTCGGGTTTTGACCGAATGCATCAAGCAGTACGCTCGCATCCGCGCCAACATCGAAGCCGAACTCCCCCAAGTTTGTGCCACCCTCTACTGGGCCGCCCGCCGGTAAGCAACAAGCGGTCCATCACACCACTAAACACTGCTGGCGGAGTGGCGGGGGGAAGCGCGCCAAAGCGCTAGAACATAAAAAAGTTCACTTTTTTTATACTGATCGAACAGCGAGTTTAGCCCTGTATTTACGGGAGAAATACACTTCACCGCGTACATTCCCACCTCTTGTTGAGACGGAAAATCTGGTTGGCGGCATGGAGTGTGCATTGGGGTATGTATAGTGAAATTAACCGAGATAAGTGAACAGCAGAACAACACCGCGACGGTAATCCCTGTCGTAACCAACGCGCCTTACTTGCGCCCCGACGAAGCCGCGAAGTTGTTGGGAATATCTCGTCGTTGTTTAAGCAATTGGCAAAAACGGCGGGTCATCGCATTCTACCGCATCGGGCGCACTGTGATCTTCAAGCGCGCTGACATCGAGGCCGCTCTCTCTCGTTTCCGTATCAACGCCGTTGGGGAGTCAGCCACACTGCAAAAGCGGCGCACAAGACATACTGAAGGTAACCCCACCCTAAGCTAAAGGAGTTCTTATCGTGACAACTCAAAACCTTTTGTCGGCTGAGCGAGGGAACGTTGGCGCGAGTCACAGTGCGACAGCCTTCCATGTCTCCGTCAATACCTTTAGCATGATCCCGAATGCCATCATGCGCCGACGCGACTTATCGGCAACGGCCAAGTTGCTTTACGCCCGTCTCTTACAATATCAGGGTAAGAATGACGTTGCGTGGCCGAGCATCAACACACTCGCCGCCGAGATCGGCATCACTGGCCGTTGTGTTATCACACACCTCAAAGCGTTGAAAGATGCCAAGCTCATTACTGTCGAGAAAGGCTCTAGATACCGGGGCAGCAATCGCTACCACCTACCCAGCTTGACCAGTGATGGAAACATCATCAGTGATGGAAAGGGCACTACTGACGGAAGCATCAGTGGAAGTAGTGATGGAAACAGCACTTCACCAGTGATGGAAACATCACTCAAAGAGAACAGGAAAACATCAAAGAAGAAATCAAATTCTAACTTGAACATCGTCTTCCCGGATTCGCTGAAGTCACCGGAGTTTGAGACAGCGTGGAACGAGTATGTGGAACATCGCCGTCAACTTCGTAAACCTCTCACGCCGCTGGCCGCCCAAAAACAACTCGCCAAGCTCGCCGCGATCGGCATGGCACGTGCTATCGCCGCCATCAATCACAGTATCGCCAATGGCTGGAGCGGCATTTTTGAGGAACGGCAGCAATTACCAGCCAACATCAATTGTGTCACTAACAACAACGCGAAGAAATATGCTAATGTCGGCACAACCCTGTAACTGCCCCAAATGCGGCCAACCACTCCCAAACGACAAAAAGGCATTTCATCCTGCGTGCTGGGCAAAAATCAAAGAGGGCATCGGCACAATTCCGCCATTTTACAGAAATTTACGTCCACTCACCTGTGTCAACTTTACAGACGGCAAACCGTTCGTTGTCTTGCTGGGCGGCTCCGGAACAGGCAAGAGTGTCACCGCCGCCGAACTCCTCGAACGCACTGCTCGCAAAACCGGTAAAGTGCCGGTGTGGATAAACTGCGCGGAGCTTATGCTCGAAATCCGGGCGACGTTTGACCAGCGAAGTAAAGAGACAGAGGCGGAGATCGTGAAACGACATTACAAGCTCCCGTTGTTATGCTTGGACGACCTTGCTGCCGAAAAAGTTTCCGACTTCAGCGTGTCCACGCTCTACATCATCATCAACCATCGCGGCGAGTACAACTTGCCAACGATTATCACCAGCAATTTGACACTGCCACAAATCAGTGAACAGTTAGGCGAGCGGATTGCGGATCGCCTCGCCAGATATGGCAACGTCATCACACTCAGCAAAAACAACGTCATCCCTTGAGCGAGGAAAGATTCGCTCGCTAGGAGCCAACGTCCAGCAAATGGCGCGTGTTCATCCCGGCAGTCGAATCCTCCGAGCAGGATTTACCGGAAAATCGTTTTTTGCATGTCACGTCAATTGGCAAAAATTGGCAATTGAAATCTCTTTTGGTGCGTTTTTGTTCTACTCCGTGCAAAGTTGGAAAAGTGAATTTTAATCAAGCGGGCGTGGAAAAAACTAACTTTGCTGAGAAAAACATGAGATTATCGAAAATGCCCTTTATTGGTTTAGCAAACCGCCGCCTTCAACCACTCGGCCACCTCTCCGTGACTGCTTGTTTCGAGTCCTCCCATCATTACCAGTTTCGACTCTGGGGGAACACCATCAGATACCACAGCAGTCAGTGACGAAGCTACTTCTAAACGACTTCGAGGAAGTGGTCAAGCCACTTGAATCATTTGGACAGTCGAAATGCCGGTTGTCCCCGATGGTCAGGTCATGGCCGTTTCGGCCTCGGCGATGATACGGATGAACGTGGCGGCGTCGGGAGCTTCGAGTAGTTGTTGACGGGTTTCGTCGCGGCGAAGGAGACGGGCCAGGTTGCCGACGACGCGGAGGTATTCGGTAACCATTTGTTTGGGAGTGCCAATCAAAAAAATGAGGCGGACAAGACCATTTTCGCGCGACTCGAAATCAACCCCGTTGGCGCTTCGCCCGACGGCAATAAGGATTTCCGAGCATTGTTCGGTGCGGGCGTGGGGAATGGCGACATCGTGGCCCAGGGCCGTGTTGCTAACACGTTCGCGTTCGAGGATTTCGTGAAAAAAGGCGTCAAAATTGGTGATGGATTTGTTTTGGACGAGCAACGAGGCCACCTCGCGGAGAGCGGCCGTTTTTTGTGTGGCTTGGAGGTTGAGGTTGATGGCTTCGGGTTTCAGGAGGCCAGCGAGGCTGACCGCTTTCGTTGGCTTAGACATGCGAACCACTCCATTTCAGTTTTTGTCGTAATACGTCGAAATATTCGTGCCCCTTGGGCATTACCAGTCGCACCAGACGCGGTCCGGTGCGCACCACGATTTCGTCACCCACCTGCATGGGGCATTGCACTTGGCCGTCCACAGTGAGCAGGAGATCGCCTGCGGCGCTGGTTACCTGGCAGCGCAGGACGGAGTTTTCCCCCGTGATCACCGAACGGTTACTCAACACATGCGGGCAAATTGGCGTCAACACGCACGCCCGCGCTGTCGGCAACAAAATCGGGCCACCAGCGCTGAGCGAATACGCGGTCGAGCCGGTGGCAGTGGCGCAGATGATGCCGTCACAGACGTATTCTGTCAACCATTCATCATCAATCGAGACCCGTAATCGCACAATCCGGGAATAGGCAGCCCGCGAGACCACGGCGTCGTTGAGAGCGTGGTGGGTTTGTTGTTCTCGTCCCCGCCGCCAGAGGGAGGCTTGCAGGGTGTGGCGGACGCTGATTTGGTAGTCGCCACGAAGAATTTGTTCGGTCACAATTTGTAATTCATCGCTGCGGATGCTGGTGAGAAAACCGAGGTAGCCGAGGTTGATTCCCAGGATGGGGGTGGTGGCGCCCTGCAGTTCACGTGCCGTCCGCAGAATGGTGCCATCGCCTCCCAACACAATGAGCATATCGGCTTTCTCGGCTATGCGTCGCAGGGGCATGGTGCGGGGACGCTCCAACAGTACGCGCGCGCGATGCTGTTCCAGCAGCCGCAACAATTCGCTCAGGTGTTCCCTGGCCATGGGTTTGTCGAGGTTGGCGGTTACGCCGATGATTTGGGGGACTTTTTGTTTCATGGTTTGCGCCAGGCCATGAGAAATTCTTTGTTGCCGGCAGGGCCAAGCAGGGGCGACTCAATGACGGTTCCCAGCGGCTCCAGACCGAGGGTTTCGGTGGCAAATTGGGTGATGTGCTGTTTCACGCGTTCGTGCACGGCGGAGTCTCGCACAACGCCGCCTTTTTTCACATCTTTTTTACCGGCCTCAAATTGGGGCTTGATCAGCGCGATCAGCACACCGCCCGATTTCAGCAGGGCGACGGCGGCGGGCATCACCTTGGTCAGCGAGATGAACGAGACATCCACCGAAGCGATGTCGGCGGGATCAGGTATGTCCGACGGGCCGAGATAGCGCGCGTTGATGCCGTCGTGAACGATGACACGAGGGTTTTGTTGGAGTTTCCAGTCGAGCTGGCCTTTGCCGACGTCCACGGCGTGAACGCGGGTGGCACCGTGTTGGAGCAGGCAGTCGGTGAATCCGCCAGTGGAAGCGCCGATGTCTATGCAGACCGCCCCCTCACAGGAGATATGGAACGCCTGGAGCGCGGCTTCCAGTTTGTGGCCGCCGCGGCTGACGAATTGTTCGGGAACCGCCATGCTGATTTGGGCGGTTTCGTCCACGGTCTCGCTGGGTTTGTGGGCGAGTTGGCCGTTAACCCGAACGGCTCCGGCCAAAATCAGCCGTTGCGCTTTCTGGCGGCTCGGCACCAGTCCCAATGCCGCCATTCGTGTGTCAAGCCGCTCCCGCATGGCTGGAGAGAACGCGAAACTTTTGTCCCTCGCTTTTCTGCCTGGCAATGGCGAGCAGTTCCTTGACTTTGGCGACGGCAGTGGGGGCGTTCAAGCCGTATTTGTCCTGCAAATCTTTGTTGCAGGTGGCGTGTTCGATGAATTGGTCGGGCCATCCGATACGCGCAACCGGCGTGTCAATGTGGAGGTCGGAAAGCGTTTCCAATACCGCACTGCCAAAACCGCCCATGAGGGCGTGGTCTTCGATGGTACAAATGACGCGGACGATGTGCCCGTATTTTTCCAACATTTCGCGGTCAATGGGTTTGGCGAATCGCGCGTTGATGAGGGCTACGGAAAGACCGTCGGCTTCAAGGGCTGCCAAGGTCTCTTTGGCAATGGACTGGACGGCGCCGTAGAAAATGATGGCCACGTCGGTGCCGTGTTGAAGAACTTCCGATTTGCCGAGTGGGATGACAGCAGGGTGCGGTTTGATCGGGACCCCTTCGGCAGCGCCGCGTGGGTAACGAATGAGGACGGGGCCGTGCAGTTGGAGGGCGGTCCAAAGCATGTCCACCAGTTCATCCTCATCCTTGGGAGCCATGAGAATGGCGGTGGGGATGCTGCGTCCGTAGGCGATATCGAAGATGCCGTGGTGGGTGGCACCGTCGTTGGCGCTGAGGCCGCCGCGATCCAGGCAGAAAACGACATCCAGGTTTTGGAGGGCCACATCGTGCATGATGCAGTCGTAGGCGCGTTGGAGGAAGGTGGAGTAAATGGCGCAGACGGGGCGAAAACCCATCGTTGCCATGCCCGCGGCAAAGATGACAGCGTGTTCCTCGGCAATGCCAACGTCGAAATACTGGTTGGGATGAGCTTGTTGAAGTTTGATGAGGCTGGTGCCGCTGGGCATGGCGGCGGTGATGCCGACCAATTTATTGTTGTTGGCGGCAAATCGCACCATAGCCTCGCCAAAGACCTCCTGGTAGCTTGGGGGGGCGTCCTTTTTGAGGATGGGTTTGCCAGTCTGGATGTCAAAGGGGCCGACCCCGTGGAAGGTGGATGGGTCCTCGATGGCTTTTTCGTAACCCTTGCCTTTGATGGTTTGCACATGAAGCAACAGCGGGTGGTTCTGTTGTTTGGCAAACTCCAGCATGGAGATCAGTTTGGGAAGATCATGGCCATTGATGGGGCCCAAATAGTAAAGGCCGAACTCCTCAAACAGTACGCTCGGCACAAGGATGCTCTTGAGCGCCTCCGCGATTTTGTGTTCGAAACGGAGGGCTTCGGGACCGAGGCGGGAGATCAGGTGCTCAATTTTTTTATGAGCAGCCTGGTAACGAGGGTTCGTTACGATGCGGTTCAGGTATTCGCTGATCGCGCCGACGTTTTTGGCGATACTGTATTCGTTGTCGTTGAGAATCACGATCAAGCGCTTGGTGTGATGCTTGATGTTGTTGAGTGCTTCCAGGGTGATGCCATTGGTCAGGGCGGCGTCGCCGATCACGCAGACAACATGCTCGTCACCACCCGCCTTGTCGCGAGCGGCAGCCATACCCAGCGCTGCGGAAAGTGCCGTGCCGGCGTGCCCGGCGCCAAAACAATCATGCGGACTTTCACTGCGACAGGCAAACCCCATCGGGCCGCCCGTTTGCCGAATCTTGCTGAAATTGGCGCGTCGTCCGGTGACAAGCTTGTGGACATAGACTTGGTGGCTGACATCCCATACGAACCGGTCCTTGGGAGAATCGAACACCCGGTGCATGGCAAGCGTCAGTTCGACCACGCCAAGGTTGGGACCAAGATGTCCGCCGGTTTTGCTGAGAACTGTGACCAGTTCGTCGCGGATTTCCTGCGCCAGCGTCGTGAGTTGCTCCATTGTGAGCAGTTTCACGTCGGCGGGGCTGTTGATCATGTCGAGGTATCGGCCCATGAATGCTCCTTGTTGGAAAAGGTCAGAGAAGGCTGGGGCCTTCTTCGGGCTTGGTGGTATCCGAAGGAACGAACGGTTTCAATTCCACCTCTCCGTTGCTCTGACGGGAGAGAATCTCGATTTTCTTTTCGGCTTCTTCCAGTTTCTGACCGCACAATCGCGCCAGGCGGGTGCCTTCTTCGTACTTCTTCAACAGGTCCTCCAGGGGCAATTCTTCGCTTTCCATGTCTGCGACGATTTTTTCCAGTCGCTCGATGGCCTGTTCAAAACTGAGTCCCGACTCAGCGCCCGATGTGATTGTTTTCCTGGTTCTCATTGGAAATTGGCGGAGACGTTACCACAGAACGGAATTGCCCATCAAGCACCAGGGTGGAAATTTCGGTGCCGACCGGCACATCCGTGACGCTGCGCACGATCCGCCCGTCCGCCAACCGCGTGATGCTGTAGCCGCGGCGGAGCGTGGCGTTGGGGCTGAGCAGTTCCAAACGGGTTTGGGCCTGGGCAAGACGATGGCGCATCTGCTGATGAATGTGCGCCCAAAGAGCGGCGAGGCGCTCGGCGCGCGCGGTCATGCGTTCCCGGATTTGTTGCAGACGCGCCTGCGGGGTGAGCAGTCGGATGGAGGTCAGTCGCGTGCGTCGCTGTTGCAGGGCGACGTCAACGGCCTGACAGAGGCGGTGGGAAAGGTCGTCGAGTTGTTGCTGGTGCTGACGAACCCGCGCGGATGGGGACGGCAAGACGCACATGGCCAGGCGACGGTGGGCCTGGCTGAGCCGGTAGCGAAGGTCTTTGTCGAGTCGTTTCTGGTATTGCGCGAGCGTGGCGCGAAGATCATCTTTTGCCCGGACCACCAGTTCTGCTGCGGCACTTGGTGTTGGCGCGCGCAGATCAGCAACAAAATCTGCAATGGTAAAGTCAACCTCGTGCCCGACCGCCGAAATGGTTGGGAGACGCGAGCGGGCAATGGCACGGGCGACAACCTCTTCGTTGAACGCCCACAAATCTTCCAGTGAACCGCCGCCGCGCGTGATGACGATGACGTCCACAAGGTTAAGCGCGTTGAACTCATCAATCGCCGCGGCGATTTCCTCGGCGGCGCCGTCGCCCTGAACACGGACCGGGTTGATGATGATGTGCAGGTTGGGGAAACGGCGTCCGATGATGTTGAGAAAATCACGGATGGCGGCGCCTGCGGGGGAGGTGACAAGGCCGATGCGACGGGGCAGGGCGGGAAGCGGTTTCTTGCGGGCGGCGTCGAAGAGGCCTTCTTTGGCGAGTTTTTGTTTGAGCTGTTCGAAGGCGAGTTGCAGGGCGCCGATCCCCTTGGGCAGCAACTGGGTGGCAATGAGCTGGTACTGGCCACGTTTTTCGTACACGCTGACCGATCCCGCCACAAGCACGCGCAGACCGTCCGCGGGTTGAAACGAGAGACGGGCGGCGACGTTGCGGAACATGACCACCGAGAGCGCGGCGTTCGCGTCCTTGAGCGTGAAATAACAGTGGCCGGATGTTGCTGTGGCGAAGTTGGAGATTTCACCTTCGACCCAAACGGCGGACAGGGCAGTTTCGAGCATCCCTTTGATGCGGCGAGTTAATTCGCTAACGGAAAAAATTTGTGGCGTGCCATTGGGCATGAGCGGAAGTATAGTCCTCTTGCGCGCTCATGGGCAAGCAGGTAAGCTCTTCGGGGTGAAACTGGAAGGCAAAACCGTCCTGGTCACGGGCGCCGCCAAGCGGTTGGGACGCGCGATCGCGATGGCGTTGGCGCGGCGAGGCGCCAATATCGTTGTTCATTACAACACCTCGTATGACGCGGCACGGAATACAGTTGCGGCGATCAAGGCAGCAGGGGTGGATGCACTGGCCGTGCGCGCCGACCAGACAAAACAGCGGGAAGTGCGCGTCGCGGTGCGGAAAGCGGTTCGACGATTTGGGCGAATTGATGTGCTGATCAATTCAGCGGCGGTCTTTCGTCGAACCCCGTTTCGACAGTTGACGGAAAACGACTGGGACTTCCATCTTGACGCAAATTTGAAGGGGCCTTTTCTGTTTGCTTGGGAAGTATCTCGCTATATGCGACGGGGACACATCATCAACTTTGCGGATTGGGCGGCACGGCACGCTTATCGGGATTATCTGCCCTATCTTGTATCGAAAACCGGCGTCATCGGTCTGACCGAATCACTGGCGAAAGAATTGTCACCCCAAATTCAGGTCAATGCCATCGCGCCCGGCCCGGTGTTGTTGCCATCCGATATGACGAAGCGGGAGCGAGAAGCGATCCGTAAGGCTACACTGCTGCGGCGCTTGGGAACGCCGCAGGACGTGGTCAATGCCGTGCTCTATCTCCTCGAAGGGGGCGACTTCGTTACGGGACACACCCTGGTTGTAGATGGCGGGCGATTGTTGGCATGAAGAAAAAAGATGGAGTGTCGTTTTTTGCAAGCGGCAGGATGTTTCGATAAAGTGCGCTGCGTGGCCTGGTTGGGGTTGCGCAGTGGCGATGTTTGGCGCATTATCAGGTCATGTTCAAGGTTACCAAGACAATTGACTTTTGTTACGGTCATCGGCTCCTGAATTATCCGGGCAAATGCCGGCACTTGCACGGCCACAACGCGCGATTGGAAGTGGATATCGAGATGACTTCGTTGGACAAGCGGGGGATGGTTCAGGATTTTGGCGAGATCAAACGGGTCTTGAAGGAGTGGGTGGATGCCACCCTGGATCACCGCATGGTGCTCTGCAAGGATGACCCGCTGGTGCCCCTGTTGCGGGAACGAGGGGAGGTATTTGTAGTGTTGGAAGACAACCCCACTGCGGAAAATATTGCCAAGATGATCTTTCAATACGCTTCCCAGCACGGACTTCCGGTGGTGGAGGTGCGTCTTTGGGAGACGCCCAGCTCATGTGCGGGGTACCGCAGTTCCCACTGATGTCTTCCCAACGCCATTTTGTTCTTCGCATGTATGAACCGCGTGACCGCGAGGCGGTTCGGCAAATCTGTTGTGACACGGCGGATTGCGGCGAGCCGATGGAACGGTTTTTTCCTGACCGCGAAGTGTTTGCCGATCTGCTGACCCGATACTACACAGACTTCGAACCGCAATCAGCTATTGTGGCGGTCTCGGAGGGACGAGTTGTTGGTTATGTCATCGGATGTTACAACACGGCGCGCTTTCATCGGATCATGATCGGCCGCATTGTACCGCTCGCTTTGCTGAAGGCCTTGTGCCGTGGCACATTTCGCCATCCACAGGCACGTGCCTTGGTTCGAGCCAATTGCACATTGTGGCGACAAAAAGGCCTCGCCAACAAGATTCCCCTGCACGAATATCCCGCTCATCTGCACATCAATCTGCGAAGCAGTCATCGTGGGTTGCATATTGGGCAACATATACTCGAACAGTGGCTGAACTGCGCCCGCGGAGCGGGTGTCCGTGGTGTCCATGCCGGCGTCAATGCGCGGAATACGGCCGCCTGTATTTTCTTTGAAACAATGGGATTTCAATCGCTGGGACGACAGCCATACATGCGATTGCCAGGCGAAGACCAAGTCATGGAACGAGTGCTTTACGGATTGCAGCTCAACGTAGTAGCGTCATAAAGAATGTTTTGGTTTGAGATTGACTTGAGAGAAAAGGCCGGTAGAATACAGTCCTACAAGGAAGGCTAGTTTATGAAACAGATGAACATTGTCCGTTCTGCGTGTGTGGCGCTTGTGTTGTCTGCCTGGGTAGGGATCAACGCGGCAAGCGCACAAGATATTTGGGTTCTACCATCGCCGGGTGATGCGTGGGTCGGATCGGCACAAGTCGGCTCTGCGGCCAGTCCGGACCTGATCCCCTTGCAATACCAGGGGCAGATCATGATGGTTTCACAGGATGCGGTTTCTGCCTTCCTCGCCAAAGGTGCCCGCCTTGGGTACCCGAATGTGATTTGTCCCATGATGCTGGATGGGAAACCGGTCGCCGCCCCCATCTGGCAGGTGCCGGAAATGATTCGCAAAGGAGCGCAAGTTTCGGAAGACCTCGTGGTGATGCACAAGGGTAATGAACAGATCGCGGTCCTGAAAGCCCAGGTCGCCGAATATACCAGCAAAGGATATGAATTGGGCCCCCGTCCGCACTGGAACGAGGGTGTTGTCATGTGCGTCAAAAACCAGACCGCCGTTGTGGCGCGCGATGCTGTTGAGAAGTACAAAAAAGAAGGTGCTACGCTCGGCCCCTGCCCGAAGAAGTAATCGCCCGATCACCCTTTACGGGGCGAACGCGATGAGCGTTCGCCCCTTTTATTTTTGTGCGCTCAGGTACTTCAGCAAATCTGCGATCCGACTGGCAGCATCCGATGAGGCGGTAGACCGTACTTTTGGCTGTCGCCCCAATCTCGCTGCTTCATTGATCTCACGAGCCAGGATTTGCGAATCGGAGCAATCCACCACTTCGCCGCGCGCTCCGTAATGCCCGTGTGAGATAACCCGACACCCATACGCCATGGCTTCTGCAATCGTCAGTCCGTAACTTTCATGCCGCGAGGGCGACACAAACAAATCCGCGCGCGCCAGCAAAGCGGCTTTTCTCGCACCACCGACATGTCCGGTAAAAGTCACGGGCAACCCCGCCGCCAGCCGCCGCAATTTGCGTTCGTAAGCGCGTCCCCTCATGTAGGCAGGAGCGCCGCAGATGAACACGCGCAACCGCGGCACTGTCACGCTCGGTAATGCCCGCAAAAGCCGTTCGATCCCTTTTTCCGGTGATAACCGGCTCATCGTTACAATCACAAACTCGTCCTCGGCAACATCCAACGGTTCCACCGGGTGTGGCACCGCAATGTTCCCCCACGGGATTACGACAATTTTTTCGGGCAGACACCACGGATAACAGCGCAGAATCACTTCCCGCATCGGTTCTGACGGCACAATCAAGCGGCGACTGTGACGGACACAATCGGATTGCTTTTCAAACACAAGCCGCAACACATCGGGCGCATAACGCCACCGAAACCGCGTCAACCGTTCCGGTCGCACCAGATTGCGCAAATAGAACTTGGTGAAATACTCGACAACGTCCACGTGAAAAATTGTTGCCACCCGATACCCCGCTTCTCCCAACCGCCGAAAGTCGGGTCCTTCGCTGATGTCGTTGACCAGAACAACGCATCGCTGCGGGTCGCGCTGAAAAATCACGTCGGTGACGGCTCGCTCGAATTGGCGGCAGAAACGGGCATATTGCAATTCTGTCATCTCGGTGAGCGGTTTTGCCAGCGTCAATCCGACCGAACGAGGAGTCAGCATCGTCCAGTGCGGATGCTCGCGTTCCAGATAGTCCGCCACTGCCTTGCCGCCGCCGAGCGGCTCGCTGTCGGGGAAATGCCCATGGGCGGCGGTGTAGAGAATTTCGACTGGATTGACTTGGCTCACGGTGCGAGGGTAACCAGAGAGTAAGGCAAGTCAACAACCGGATGGACCTGAATTACATATTGATCTGGGCCGTTGCCTTTTCCGCCGGCATGGTACTGGTACGCGCGATTCGAACAAAGGCACTAGCCTATCGCGGCTGGGTCATTGTCAATGGCGGCATCCTGGTATTATTGGCCGCGGGGCTGATGCTTTTCCCGTCGTTGACGGGAATTGTCTCAGGAATCGCGTGGACGGTTTTTGTGCTGTTGCCGTTGCTTGGATCGCGGCTGGTCTGGCGTTGGGCAATGGCACAACGATATTCGGCGGCCTGGCGGCTTGCCATGGCACTGGCCTGGCTGCATCCGTTTGAACCCGACCGTCACCGTCCCCAACTGTTGCGAGCCATGTGGCTCGCGCAACGGGGCGAGTCGGAAGAAGCGATGCGCATCCTGCAGCGCCTGGCAGCCTTTGGTGGGCTGACCGGCCGCGCCGCCGCGGCGCAGATGTATCGGATCAGCGGACGTTGGGAAGAATTGGTGGACTGGGTCAACAGCAGTGTGGGCATGACCGGCCTGTTGCGGGATGTTGGCCTCTTGTTGTCCTACCTTCGCGCGCTGGGTGAAACCGGTGATCTCCAGCGGATGCTCTGGGTGTATGCCCAATGCGGCGGCGCTCTCGAACAGAGTGGGCATCAACCGAGCCGCGATTATGCGCGCATGATGGTACTGGCGTTTTGTGGACGGACGACCGCAGTGGAACGCCTGCTCTCGGAATCGCTCGACTGGTTACCCGTGACGACGCAAGAATTCTGGCGCGCCACAGCCGAGACGGCAGCCGGCCAGACAGAAAAAGCCCGCCAACGTCTCACCCGTCTCTTGGAGTGGGAGACCGACGCGGTGGCCCAGGCCGCCATTGCGCGACGGCTGGCGTTCCCTTTGACGGTTGCTTCTGAAACCGACATTGTTCCTTTTCTGGAGGAGCAAACAGAGCCGCGTCCGCAATTCCGTTGGCGGGCGGCGCATGCAACGCAGATTCTGATTGGGATCAATGTGGTGATGTTTCTGCTGGAGACGCTAGCAGGCGGCAGCACCGACGAGCATGTGTTGTACGAAATGGGGGCCGTGTCAGCAACGGCGGTGTTCAACGGCGATGCCTGGCGACTGCTGGCGGCGATGTTCCTGCACTGTGGCTGGCTGCACCTGGTGATGAACATGCTGGGGCTGCTCTTGCTGGGGCCGTTTGTCGAGGTGACTCTGGGACGCCTCAAATTCATGGCAGTCTATCTGTTTTCGGGAGTGGCCTCGATGGGGTTTGTCGTGGCGCTGTCATGGGGGCGAGTGGTTCAGGATGACCTTTTGGTTGGCGCTTCCGGCAGCATCATGGGGTTGGTCGGCGCCATGGCAATCATCTGGCTCCGCACCTGGCGAGTCGCCCGCTCGCGCCTGGCATTGCAACGGCTCCAACGCGTGGCACTGGTGATCGGTCTGCAGGTCCTCTTCGACCTGATGACGCCGCAGGTGAGCATGGCAGCCCACGCATCGGGTGTCGTCGCCGGCAGCTTGACGGCATTTTTGTTGACAGCGGTGGACGAATGAAAATGTTTCTTTTGTTCTTGTCATGCGGCGTGGTGGCGTATGCGGACATCAACGACACACTGACGACCGTCCGCGAAAAATACAAACTTCCCGCGCTGGCAGGCGCGATTGTCACCGACCAAGGGATGGCGGCCATCGGCGCCGCTGGCGCTCCGACAAACGCGCTTTGGCACCTCGGCTCGAACACAAAAGCCATGACCGCCACGCTGATCGGCTTGTTGGTGGAGCAGGGGAAATTGAAGTGGGAAACACCCGTTGGCGAGGTGTTCCCTAATGCGCTCGAACCGTTGCAAAACGTGACCTTGGTACACCTGCTCTCTCATCGCGGCGGGTTACCCGCGAACGACAAATGGACAAACTCCAAACGGCCGATCCGCGAACAACGCCGCCAGGTGGCACTGCGCGCCCGACCAGAAATCCCTCCTGGCGAAAAATACGTTTACTCCAACCTCGGCTACGTCATCGCCGGCGCGATGGCCGAGCAGGTGATGGACGCCAGTTGGGAGGAGTTAATGCGGACACGTCTTTTCGCGCCGCTCGGAATGAAAAGCGTCGGGTTTGGTAGCCACGACGGCAAACCTGACAACCCACCTGTGCTCGGCCCGGCGGGGCGTATCCATTGCACACTGGAGGACTGGGCGCGCTTTGTCGCCGATTGGTTGCGCGGTCTGTGCGGCGAGCCCTCGCTGTTGCCAACAAACTTCTATCAGAACGCGATGACACCCCCGTTCGGCGGCAACTACGCGTTGGGGTGGATTGTGTGCGAACGAAAATGGGGTGGCGGCAAAGTGCTCACCCACAACGGCAGCAATACGCTGAACTACTCCCTGGCATGGGTCGCTCCAAAACGGAAGTTCGCCGTGCTTGTGTGCGCGAACCGTGGCGACGCCGAGGCGGCAAAAGCTTGCGACGAAGCCGCAGCCGCCCTGATCAGGGTTGCGGAAACTTTTTGTTCAGGAAACGGCCGTTTTTCTGAATAAGCTCGCCGTCGGCGTAAATCTCGCCGCCGTTGCGCAGGTCACAAACCATGTCCCAGTGCAGGCCGCTACGGTTCTTGTTGCCGGTTTCGGGGTAGCCGGCGCCGAGGGCGAGGTGGATGGTGCCGCCGATCTTTTCATCGAAAAGAGTATTCTTGGTGTAGCGTTTGACGTTGTAGTTGGTGCCAAACGCGGCTTCGCCGAGATAGCAGGAGCCTTTGTCCATGGCGATCATGGCGCGGAGGAAGTCCTGGCCTTTGCTGGCCTCGGCCTTGACGACTCTACCTTTTTCGAAGGTGAGACGGATGCCGTCCACTTCACGCCCGCCGTGAACGGCGGGGAAACTGAATTTGATATGGCCTTCGACGCTGTCCTCGACGGGACCGGTAAAGACCTCGCCGTCGGGGAAGTTGTAACGGCCATCGCAATTGATCCATTTGTGGCCCTTGATGGAGAAGGTGATGTCGGTGTCCTCGGCCACAATGCGGATCTGGCGGCGGCGGTTGAGGAAGTCGGCGAGCGCCTGTTGACGTTGAGAGATTTGTTGCCAGACACGGATGGGATTAGAGGCGTCGAGATGACCGGCGCCAAAGACAAAGTCCTCGTATTCTTCAAGGGACATTTCGGCATCCTGGGCACTGGCATGGCAGGGCCACTGGGTGCCGCACCAGCGGAGTGTGCCGGCGGCGGCGCGGTCCATGAAAAGTTTGCTGATCGGTTTGCGAGCGGCAGAGGCCAGCGCGAGACGTTTGGGGTCCACGTTGGAGAGACCTTTGGTGTTTTCGTCGGCCCAGATGCCGATGGAAGCGTCAATCTTGCGGACCTTGTAGAGAGCAAACGGGGAGAGCCATTGGAGTTGTTCCTTGTTGGCCTCGGCGTAGAAAATCTCTGACACGCTGTCGAGCGCGATGTCGCAAATGACAAAGGCGCCACGTCGCAGGGCGGCCCGATAGACTTCGCGGATCAACGGCGCGGCGATGGCCTCGCCGTTGATGGCGACGATGTCACGAGGTTTGAGTTTGACGGAATAATCAACAAGAAGATTGGCGAGTTTTTCGACGCGCGGATCTTTCATGGAAGGGAGTATGTGGATTTATAGATTACTTGGCTTCTTTGGCGGCTCTGACATAAGCCATTACGGCGTCCATGCTGGCGCCGGAGACCGTGCCCGTGAGGTTGCCTTTGCGGTCGTAAACCTGGATGCGCGGGACTCCTTTGATGTCGAACTGTTTGGTGACGGGAGTGCCCCATTTGACAATGTCAACCTTGCGGAGAACGACATCGGGGTCTTCCTTGTTGAGCTTTTCCAATTGCGGTCCAATCTGTTTGCAGGGGCCACACCACTCGGCGTAGAAGTCCACGATGGTGATTTTACCAGGAGCAAGGATTTTTTTGAGGTCCAACTGACCGCCACCGGAAATGAGCAGAAACTTCTTGGCGGTGCCGCCGAAGTTGACGCTGGTGACCAACATGGCGGGAAGCTTGTCGGTTTGGCCGTTGGCTTTTTGGAGAAGGAACGCGCCGCCTTCGTAGGCGGTGAGAGTGCCGCTGGCGGCGGGACGTCCGCGCAACTCAAAAGAGACTTCGCGCGGGGTGAACTCGATGGACTTGATGGTGGCGGCTGCCTGCCGCGTCGAGGCGCCGCCTTCGATGTCAATGTCGAAGTTCATATTGCCGTAACCGGTGACGGTGCCGGTGATGTCCTTGCCGGAGGACAGGTGGATGGTGTCGGCGTGGCTGACAGCGGCCGCAAAAAGCAAAAGAACAGCGAGAACTATTTTCATGGTGGCTCCTGTGATGTTTGTCATCGGACTTTTTTCAGGGCGGCCGTCAGATCGCCTGGACGGTGGCCCAAAATCGTTTGGAACAGCTTGCCAGTGGAATCGTAAATGTCAAGCCGCGGGATGGCGGTGACTTTGTACTGGGCGGCAACCTCCGATTCCCACTCGCCGATGTCCACTTTGCGAATGGCGATGTTAGATTGTTTGCTGACGACGTTGTCGAGGTGGGCATTGACCAGTTGGCATTGGACTCCCTGTTGACCGAGGCTGCCAAAGAAGAAAACGACCGTTACTTTGCCGGGCGTGAGCAGCGATTCCAGTGGGACGGCCTCGCCGTGGGAGATCGCACCGGGAAGGGTGAAGGTTTTGCCGTTGGCGGTCGCTTCGTCGGGTTTGGTTTCACGGGCCAGGAGGATGCGGTTGACGAGGACAGATTTGACGACTTGCGGTTTCCCGTCGCGTGATTCGCACAGAAAGGTGGACTGCACATATTCGACCAGTTTGGCGTCGAGGTTCCCCGTGCGGGTTTCAAGGCGGCTGGGTGCCACACGGTCGCCGAAGACGATGTGTTTGACCGTGGCGGCGGGTAGCTTCAAAGCTTGTCCCTTGTCGGAAACGGCCTCAAACGTCATGTTGGCATAACCAGTGATGGTGCCGGTAATCTTTCGTCCGTCGGTCAGTTCAATAGTGTCGGCACAGGCCAGGAGAGTTGATAGGCTGTAGCCAATGAGCAGCAACTGGCGGAATGTCATAAGCGTTTTCTGAGGACGTAGGCGGTGTTTGGGGGGAAGGCATTGGTATTGGCAGCGTATTTTTCCAGGAAGCCCGCCCATTGCTCCGGGCTGGCGGTCAGGAGAAAGTCATGTTCTTTGTGACCCTTGAGGCACGGCAGATCAATCTGGTTGGCAGCAAGCGATTTCTTGAACCAATCGAAGTTGAGGGGGATTAGGGTTAGTTGTTGCTTGTCCAGTTGAACTTTGGCGACGGTGTGGACGGGGCGGACGTGGAGAATCCAGTAGGCGTTGAGTTTGCCTTCTTCGACCTCGCCGGCCTCGAAGTCGCAGAACAACTGGTTGCCGATCTTGAAGAAGGTTGCCTTGAGTTTGGCAGGGAGATTGTTCTCGTCGTATGTGGTCAATTCATTGTCAGCGGAAAATACCCACGGTTTACAGGCCACGTTGGTGTCGCTGCCGGCGGCGACCAGGTTCCATTCGCCCGTCACTTCCGGCGGATTCACCTTCGCTTGTTCACGGTAAAACGGATGAAAAGATTGCACGACACAACCGCCCAGCAACAGCAGACTGAGAACAGCAAATCGTTTCATGGCGCAACCTCATGTTGACAACCACATCCTGCATCGGGATAAAAGGAATGTCAAACGTTCCGGGCGGGCAGAATGGCATTTTACCTGCTCCCCTGAAACGTGTAAGATATGAGCGTGTATCTGGAATATTACAAACTGCGCGAGGCGCCATTCAACATCACGCCCGATCCGCGTTTTTTATTTCTGAGCCGACGGCATCAGGAAGCGCTGAACCACCTGTTGTTTGGAATCCGCGAGCGCAAAGGTTTTATCCAACTCACCGGCGAGGTGGGCGCGGGAAAAACCACCGTCTGCCGCAAACTGCTTGAGGAACTCGGCCCGAATTACAAAACCGCGCTCATCCTCAATCCATTCCTCACCGCCAGCCAGTTGCTGCGGGCTGTGGCGCTGGAGTTGGGATTGCCGTTGCGCCGCACGGATCGCCTCTCGATCCTCAACGCGCTGAACGAATACGTGCTCGAACAGGCGAATCAGGGTAACGATGTCGTGTTGATTTTCGACGAAGCGCAGAATCTCACCCACGAGCTGCTCGAACAGATTCGTCTGCTTTCCAATCTGGAAACCCACAACCAAAAACTCATGCAGATTTGCCTCATCGGACAACCCGAACTACGCGACAAACTCGCCGACCCGGCGCTTCGCCAACTCCGCCAGCGCATCACGATCCGCTACCATTTGGGGCCGCTCTCCGCCGAGGAGACCAACGACTACATCCACAGCCGTCTGGCTCTGGCAGGCGCCAATGGAACCCCCTGTTTCGACCGCGATGCCGTGCAGCGCGTGTATCTGTATTCGGGCGGCGTTCCTCGGCTGATCAACGCGGTTTGCGACAAAACGCTCTTGGCGGGCTTTGTCAATGAGCAACAGGTGTTGACCGACGAATTGGTCAAACTGGCCATCGAAGAGCTTCAAGGGGAACACGCATGAGCCTGATCAGCGACGCGCTCAAACGTACCCAGCAAAATGCCGCCAGCGGTGGACCGTTGCCGTCCCGTCCACCAACTGCCGTGCCCCGCGCCACCGGCAATCTCCGAATGGCCAACGTCACAACTCCCGCTCCGCGTTCCACCGTGGCGCGAGTTCCGCGTTATCTTCATCTAATCCTCCTTCTGGGGGCGTTGCTGCTTTTGGGCGCGGGGGGCTTCGGCTACTGGTGGCTGCGGACAATCACCGCCACACCGCCGCGCGCTGATGTTGTGGCAGTACCCGCACCCGTGCCCGTGTCCGCGCCGTCGCCCGCGGCGATCACCCCGGCGGTGACAGCTCCGCTGGAGAAACTGGCGGCATCCATTTCCTCGCCTCTTCCCACGCCGTCTTCTTCCTCGAAAGAAGTCGCGCCACCGCCCAAAGAGGAGCCGAAACCCGAACCCAAACCCACGGTGGCGGCGCCCTTGCCGCCAAGGCCGCTGCCCCGGTTACAGTTGCAGGGGGTGACGGTTCACGCCGGTGTGCGGGAGGCGTTGATCAACGGGCAGACGGTTGTGGTGGGGGACGTGATTGACGAGGCGCGGGTGCTGGCCATAGAGCCGCGTTTGGTCCGGTTGGAGTTTGAGGGACGCGAATTCGTTGTGCGATTGCCGTAGGTTGCAAGTTTGTCTGGCCAACAACGCGTCGTAGCGGCATAGTAGAAAGGCCATGTACGATTCACGTCTCCATGCATTGCGCGCCCAGCGCGAGATGCGACAGCTCCAGCGGCGGCAGCGGGAGAAAGGGTTGTTTGTGTTGATCGTTTTTGGCCTGGTGTTGGCGGTGATTCTTTTGGAAATGGGACGGGCGTTTCGTGTGATGCAACAGGTGGACCTCTTCGTCAACACGATCTCCGTGAAGTCGCCCGCCCAGGTGAAAGAGGAATTGGACAAGATCGCGCCTGCCCTGACCGACCGCAATCCGCTGGTGCGCAACGCCGCCGCCACTGTGTTTACGGTGGCCACAGGACGGCGGATAGAAGGCGGCGCGGTGGTCTGGTATCAATGGTGGGTCGAGAATCGCGCCACCTGGCGATACACGCCGCCCGATGCCATTGAGGAGCCGAACGTGGTGTCACCGCATCCGTATCGGGAGGCTTTCCCCAAGAAACGCTGAGGCGTGTCGAGCCTGTCGTTGCCGCGATGCCGCCGCGCGATGGCTGTCCCGTTCCAGGGCGGCCTGAACTTCGCGGGAGGCGCCCAGATATTGTTCCAACAATCCGGTCAGACGCGACAACGCGATGTTGTGTGTCTGGCGCGTCCGAGTGTAGAGCCAGTCGCTGAACCGCAGAAACGACCAGAACGGCGAGGCGTCGCCCCAAATCTTCGGAGTCGTCTCCACAAATCGGCCGCTGTTGGCAATGAGGTCCCAGTAGCGGGCAAACCGGCGGAGGCGTTGCATCGTTGCAAAATCCAGATGGCTGTTTTGGAGGATTTCGTAGGGCGGCAACGGGCTGTAGAGCATTTGCCAGTCGGCATCGTGTCGCGCAATGGGTGTACCCCGCAGACGTTTGAGGATGCCAACCTGGATTTCGTGCGGACGCAGGGCGACGAGTCGGTCAAATCCGTCCGCGAAACTTTCAAGGCTCTCGCCCGGTAACCCGATAATGAGATCGGTGTGGAGGTGGACGCCGGTGTGTTCGCGCAACCAACGGAGGTTTTCCTCGGCTTTTGCGTTGTCCTGCTGGCGTCCGATGCGGGCAGCGACCTCCTCGTTGAAGGTTTGGATACCGATTTCGAACTGGAGCGAGCCGTGAGGGAATTGCTCGACAAGCGAGCGCAACGGTTCGGGGAAACGGTCGGGAATCACCTCGAAGTGCAGGAAGAGCCCCGGCCGATGGCGTTCGAGGAAGAAACGAAGGATGGCGGTGGCGGTGGGGAGGTCGAGGTTGAATGTGCGATCCACGAATTTGAACGCGAGGGCGCCGCGATCAAGCAGGCGTTGCATGGCGGACAGAAACCTCTCCAGCGGGAACCGACGGACGCCGTTGTCGAGTGAGGACAGGCAGAACTCGCAGTGGAAAGGACATCCGCGTGAGGCTTCGACATAAACGACGCGATGCGCAATATCGTCGTCGGTGTAAAGGTCGTAGGGCAGGGTGATGTCGGCAAGGTTGGGAGGAGCAGCAGGGAAGGGGAGGGAACTGTTGCGGCAGTAGGCGGCAAACGTGAGGTCGGCTTCGCCGGGAAGAACGTGGTCGGCGAGCCGACAGATTTCCTGTTGGTCGGGTTCGTGGCTGACTTCGGGGCCGCCGAGGACGATGGTGAGGGTGGGGCGGAGTTGTTTCAGGAGTTTGACCAGTTGGAGGCATTGGTCGGCATTCCAAATGTACACGCCGATGCCGACGATTTTGGGTTGGAGCGCGAGGATAGCCTCGGCGGCATCGAGGGGACGATGTTGGAGGTCGAATTCGAGGATGCGGGCGCGCGGTTGGAGGTCGCCGAGGTTGGCGTAGAGATAGCGCAGGCCGAACGCGCAATGGATGTAGCGGGCGTTGAAGGTGGTCAGGACGATTTCAGCGGGCGTCAGGCTCATCGTCGGTGGCGGTGCTGTACATGTCGAGTTGGAACTGGGCAAGGCCTTCCGCGGGGCCGATGACAATCAGTTGGGTGCCTTCGTCGAGGCTTGAATCGGGGGTGGGGATTTCGACGTGCGGGCGGCCGGTGACGGGGTCGCGTCGTGTGAGTTGGAGGGCGTGGAGGTTGTAACGGCTGCGCAGGGCGAGTTGGGCGATGGTCCGCCCGGCGATGGTGGGTGGAATGGTCAGGGTGGTGACCTGGAAGCCTTCCGGCAATGGGACATACACATCCCGCTCTCCTTTTTCGTCCTTGACCACAAAACGGCTCAGAAGCTGGCGTTTGCGGAGGATTTCCTGGCTGTACACGCCGAACAAATCGCGTTTGCCGATCCAGGCGATCAACTTGCGAGTGTCAGGCGCGTCCACCACGGGAAGCCGCTCCGAGTGTTCGCGCCAGAAAACCTCCATTGTGTCGCCGAGATGTTGGTCGGGCGTAAGAAACGGACAGGTATCGTCCACCAGATCGCGAGCGATGACCATGGGCAACGCTTCCGCCTGGTGAAGCATCTCCTTCAAGGCATGGAGACGAATGGCGCCGAGGAAACGTCCCTCCCCATCCACCACATAAAGGTTGTTGTATGGCTCTTTCAGGAAACGCTCGACCACCTCGGTGAACCGCGCATCGTGACCAATCGCATCCACCTCCTCGTGCATAACATCGCGAACGGTCAACGTCTGCATGATGCTTTCCTCGGGACCGCGCGGCAGTCGGATCCCCTGGCGGCGGAACGATTCTTCTTCCATCGAACGACCATGCAACACGCGGACAGTGGCCTGGCTCACCACGCAAACGAACATCAGAGGAAGGATGATCTGATACGCATTCGTTTGCTCGAAGATCATCATGATCGCGGTCAACGGCGCGCAGGTTGTGCCAGCCAGCAAGCCGCCCATGCCGACCAACGCGTATGCCCCGTGCTCGGCGGTTGTCGAAGGGAAAAGATGGTGCACCCCATACCCGTAGAGACCGCCCAGAAGCGCCCCAATCATCAGCGACGGCGTGAACAATCCGCCGGCGCCGCCCGAACCGAAGGTCAGCGACGAGGCGAGAATCTTGACGGGCAGCAGTGTTGCCAGCAACACGATCGGCAGTTGCTCGCGCAATGTCAGGTTGACCGGTTCAAAACCGTTCCCATAGATGTGCGGCCACCAAATACCGAGCACGCCCACCAACGTCATGCCCAGAGCCGGTTTCAACCAGCGGGGTAGGGGTAGTTTTTCAAAAAAATCCTGCGAGAAAAAAAGCGTCCGCACAAACACCCACGCCACCAACCCCGTCAGCACGCCCAGCAGAAGGTAACAACCCAGTTCCCAGCCCGATATCAGTTCATAGCGAGGCGCCTCAAAACGGGGCAGGTTACCCATGCAACTGCGAAACACCAACGTCGAAATCACTGATACCACCACGACCGGCCCGAACACTTCGATGGCAAAACTTCCCATCAAAATCTCCAACGCAAACAACGAACCGCCAATGGGTGCGTTGTACACCGCCGCCAAGGCCGCCGCCGACGCCGCGCAAACCAACATTCGCAACTGTTGGGTGTTCAGTTGGAACCGACGCCCCAGGTGCGAGCCGATGCCGCCGGCCAACATCGCCATCGCGCCTTCGCGCCCCACCGAACCGCCCGTGGCAATCGTAAAAATGGCCGCCCAATCACGCGGCATCGTCTGCCGCAGCGACAGGATGCCACCTTTGAGCGAGAGGGCATTGATGATGGTGGTGATGCCGCCGCCGCGCGTTTCCAGATGCAGTCCCCATCCGATGACGCCCACAATCAACCCGCCCACCAGCGGGATGAGAATTCGCAGAGGCCACGGATTGCCGGCTGCGGCCGTGAGCATGTTGGTACCGTTTCCCCAAAAAAGGTTTTGCACGAACGCGATGAGGTGTGCAGTGAGGACGCAGGCCAACCCGACCACCACGCCGACAATGGGCAGAAGCACCAAAAAAGCGTTCTCGCGGGGAGTCCGTTTCGCGAGTTGTGCCCAGAGGCGTGGTTGCAGCCGTATCCACCATGTGGGAGGCCAATGCATGGTGGCAGTTCTTTACCAGAGACAGGGGATGCGGTCAAACTCCGCCACACCCACCAAAAACTTGCAATCGCGCGAAACTCTGCCAATACTATTCCCACAGGCAATGGCAATAAGAGAAGCGAACAGGACCGAAAGGCGCCCCGTCGTCTGTCCGTCACACGAACAGATTGCGGCGCGCGCCTATGCGATTTATCTCGAACGCGGCTGCCAACACGGACACGATGTGGACGACTGGTTGCAGGCCGAGTACGAGTTGCTGCAATTGCCGGTCGAACAACTCGCCAAGATGAAGCCGCCGTTGCCGCGCAGCAAGAGGACATCTTGCTCGCTCATCGAGATTGTGCGCGCCGCCCTCCGCTAAGCCCTTTTCTCCACTTCCATGGCAACCGAGCCCTCCACCACACCGCCTTCGCCGCTGTCGCCCACGCCACAATCGTCGTCCCCGGAGACGGCGCCGCCGCCGCGTCCCAGCGCCGAGGAGACGTTCAAAAACTATGCGGTCCGCAGCGGCATTGTGGCGGCGTTTTTCATCTGGTTTACTTACGACGGCTGGTTCAACCCTGAAATCCAGGCCAAGACCTTCAACAAGGTCGGCGCCGTTCTGCTGGGGATTGGCCTGCTTTTTTGTCTGACCATGATGACCAGCGCCGGGCTGGTTGTCTTGTGTCAGCGGCGGCAGTCGCCTCCGCCATCCTCGTAATGCCTGCGGGCGTGCGACGATGGTTTCCCTTTCTCCAACGGTTTCCAACTGGACGCTGGTTCGTCGTCTGATGGCGCTGGCGTGGCGGTATCGGGGCCGGTGCGTGGCGGTGTTTCTCTGTCAGCTCGCGTTGCTGGTGCTTGGCATGGGCGGACTTGGCCTGACCGGGTTGGGGATTGACTATATCCGACATGTGGTACAGCCCAGCGCTCCGTCGCCGCGCTGGCCATGGGGAATCGCGCCGCCGGCGGGCTGGCGACCGATGGAAGTGGTGACGGCGATCGCTATCGTGTTGCTGGCGCTGGCGGCGTTGCGGGCGCTGTTCAATTTTGCGTACAACTTTGCCTCCGCCACCCTCATTGAGCGGTATGTGATGTTTGACCTGCGCTCACGCGTCTATGACAAGCTCCAGCGACTCAGTTTTCGTTTTTTCGACGATAATGCCAGCGGTTCCATCATCAACCGCGTGACCGGTGACTCCCGCAGTGTCGGCAACTTCGTCAACAACGTCCTCATCCAGAGCGCCATCATGATGTTGTCGCTGTCGGTGTATCTGGCGTACATGTTGGCCATTCACGTCAAGCTGACGCTGGTCTGCCTGGCGACCACGCCGTTGCTGTGGGGGGGGTCCACGTTGTTTTCCCGAATGGTTCAACCACAATACATCCGTAACCGCGAGTTGGTGGACGACATGATTTTGAAACTTTCCGAGAGCGTTCAGGGTATTCAGACCATCAAGGGGTTCGCCCGCGAACGCGAACAGATTGCCCTCTTCGCGCAGAGCAATCAGGCGGTCCGCCAACAACAGCAATCCATCTTTTGGCGCGTCAGCCTGTTTGTCCCCGGCATGGGTTTCCTGACACAGGTCAACATTTTCTTGTTGCTGTCCTATGGCGGTTTTCTGGTCATTGACGGCGAGTTGCCGTTGGGCGCGGGGTTGGTGGTTTTTGCCGGGCTGTTGCAACAGTTTTCCGGTCAGATTTCCAATTTTGCCGGCATCGCCAACACGATCCAACAGAGCCTCACCGGCGCGCGACGCGTCTTCGAGGTGTTCGACGCCCCGGTTGAAATTGTCAGTCCGCCCGACGCGCTGCCGTTGCCGCGCGCCAAAGGGGCCATCGCTTTCGAGTCGGTCACGTTTGCCTACACGAAGGGTGAGCCGGTGTTGCAGGACGTTTGCTTTGAAATTCGTCCCGGCGAATGTCTGGCCATTGTGGGCGCCACCGGTGCCGGCAAGACCACGTTGCTGAGTCTGATCCCGCGCTTCTACGATCCAACACACGGACGGGTTTTGCTCGACGGTGTGGATCTGCGCCGCCTCAATCTCGATGATCTGCGGCGCAACATGGGCGTCGTTTTCCAGGAGAGTTTCCTTTTCAGTAACACCATCGCCGCCAACATCGCGTTTGGCCATCCCGACGCCAGCCAGGAAGAAATCGAGCGCGCGGCAAAAATCGCCGCCGCCCACGAGTTCATCTGCGCGATGCCGCGCGGGTACGACACGCTGCTGCGCGAAGGCGGCAAAGACCTTTCCGGCGGTCAGCGCCAGCGTTTGGCGCTGGCGCGCGCCATCCTTCTTGATCCGGCGATTCTGCTACTGGACGATCCAACGGCGGCGGTGGACCCTCGCACCGAAACCGAGATTCTGGCGGCGATTGAATCCGCGATGAAAGGCCGCACGACGTTGATGGTGGCCAGCCGCATCAGTACCGCACGTCGAGCGGACCGAATTCTGGTCCTGGAACGCGGGCGCGTGGCGCAATGGGGCACCCACGACGAACTGGCGCGCGTGGACGGGCCGTACCGACGCGCGCTCGAACTGCAATTCGCGGAGGGAACCGTCCGATGACCAGAAAACCGCGCGCCGCCATTGCTCATGTTCAACAGGAACGGGGAGAGGACGATGTCGAGCAACGCCCCCTGGAATGGGGATTGATCTGGCGGTTGTTCGGCTACACGCGGCCGTATGCGGCCAAACGCAATTGGTTGTTTGTGTTGGTGCTGGCGCGGGCGGTGCAATTGCCGTTGCTGGTTTGGGTGATGGGCGAAGTCATCAATGGCCCGATCACACGGCACGACCGGATCGGGACGTGGCGGGGAGCGGTCGGATTTCTCGCGCTGGCGGCCTTCACCCAGTTTTGCTTCCACTATCGCCAGCGGCTCGCGCTCGAACTCGGCGAGTCGGTCGTGCAGGACATTCGTCGGGACATTTTTGCCAAGCTGATGCAGATGCCGATGAGTTTCTTCAATCGTACCAAGCTCGGCAGTATCATCAGTCGGATGACCTCGGATGCCGAATCGGTTCGCGTCGGCGTGGCGGATGTCTTCTTCATCAGCGCGGTGCAGGGTGGGCAGATGCTGGTGGCCGCGGTGCTGATGCTCTGGTCAGACTGGGTGTTGTTTCTGGTGGTGCTGGCCATGGCGCCCGGTGTGGTGGCGTTGAATCGCCGGTTCCGAAAAATTCTCAGTCAGGCCTATCGGCGGGTGCTGGAGAACTGGAGCCGGGTCACCGCCACGCTGGCGGAATCGGTCAACGGTATCCGGGTAACGCAGGGATTCGTGCGCCAGGATGTCAATGCCGGTATCTTCGCGGAACTGATGCTGGACCAGTCAAAGGTTAACGTCGGAGTCGCCCGCGCTTCGGGCGTGTTCCTGCCCATGCTCGAGCTCAATGGCCAGATTTTTGCCGCCGCGCTGTTGTTGCTGGGTGGTTATCGGGTGCTGCATCCGCAGATCCAGATGTCGGTTGGCAACCTGATTCAATTTTTCTTTCTGGCCAACATCTTCTTCGGTTCGATTCAGCCGCTCGGCTCCATGTATAATCAGGCTCTCACGGCCATGGCGGGCGCCGAACGGATTTTCAAAATGCTCGACGCCGAGCCGGATTGGAAGGAACCGCCTCATGCCAGGCCACTGCCGCGGATGGAGGGGCGCATCGAGTTCCGTCATGTCTCGTTTGGTTACGGCGCAGATCGGCCGGCGCTCCACGATGTCAGTTTCACGGTGGCGCCGGGACAGACGGTGGCACTGGTCGGACACACGGGCAGCGGTAAAAGTTCCATCATCAATCTCCTGGCCAAGTTTTACCTTCCTGGTGACGGGGCGGTTTTGATTGACGGGTACGACACCCGCGACATTACCGCCGAGTCGCTGCATCGCCAGATGGGCATTGTCAGCCAGCAAAATTTCCTTTTTAGCGGAACGATCATGGACAACATTCGCGTGGGACGTCCGACCGCGACTGACGAGGAGATCGTGGCGGTGGTTCGTCAACTGGACTTTCTCGACATCATCGGTTCGCTCCCCTCGGGATTCGCCACGCAGGTCGGTGAACGCGGTGCCAGCCTTTCGCTGGGACAACGCCAGTTGGTTTGTTTCGCCCGCGCCATGATCGCCGAACCGCGCCTGTTGATTCTGGATGAAGCAACCAGTTCCGTGGATTCGCTGACCGAGGCGCGCATTCAAAAGGCGCTGGCCGCATTGTTGCGGGGACGCACCAGCGTTGTGGTTGCCCACCGCCTCAGCACCATTCGACATGCCGACCTGGTGCTCGTGCTCGACCGCGGCCAACTGGTCGAACAGGGTACGCACAGCCAACTGCTTGCCCTCGGTGGTGTCTATGCCGCCCTGCACCGGGAATTCAGCGGTTCGACGGAAACCTCGTAATCCGAAGTTGCGATGCCGTTTTTTTGCGTGTCCCCCCTGCGCGCACGTTCTGCTCGCTCGATGGGCGGCGCAGCGGTGCTCAAGCGGGCGGGCGATCGGCGAGGGCCACGGAGACATGGCTGTTGGGGATTTTCGACTGGAGGCTCTGGATGATCTGATTGATGATCTGTTGGACTTCGGCAACAGTTTTCCGCGGGTCAAATTCCAGGAAAATCTCCACATACACCCGGTTGCCGGCACGTCGGGATCGAATGCCGTGGAGCGCTTCATAGTCGTCAAAATGTCCCGCCAACTCCCGCAGGATCAGGAACTGGTGTTGCTCCTCCAGCGTGCGATCCAGGAGGTCGTACACAGAACTGGAAAACGTGCCAAACGCTGCCAGCAACAGCGAAACGCCGATGAGCAGGGAGGCGCACGGGTCGAGATACATCGCCCAGTGATAGCGGGACAGGGACATGCTGAGAATGAGCGCCAGCAAAATAAACGCATTGGCGGCGGCGCGGGAAACCAACAGCCGTCCCTGCGCCGCCATGGCTGGGGAATGCTCCCGTTCGGCAGCTCGTCGGCTCCGCCAGTAGAGGAAGGAGTTGATGCCGAGATAGATGATCTGGTCGGCCACGCCCACCCAAAGGCCGACGCCGGCGACGTGGGCGGGGGAAATAAAATTGCGAATCGCGTTGCCGAGAATGATCAACAGACACAGGATCATCAAAATCCCGACAAGAAGGCCGGATAGGTTTTCCAGTTTGCCAATGCCGTAGTCGAACTGGTGGGCGTTGCCGCGATTGACGCGGCGGATGGCCAGCCACGACAACAGCAGCGCGATGAATTCGAGGAACGTTTTCAGCGCGTCGGCCAGCAACACGGCGGAGTTGGAGGCGACGACGGAGACCACGCAAATGCCGACATCCACCAAACCTGCAATTACACCCACTCGCGCCGCGGCTTCCTTGTCGCGACCGGTGTCGTCGGGCAAGTGGCTCATGCCGTGGCGCTCCGCTGCCGCAGCGTGGCGTGTGATTCGTCGGGAGTGGAGTGGATCAGAAACAACGACGTCATGCCGGCCAGTTCGAAGACCTGTTGGACTTGCGGCTGGAGACGACAGAGCGCGAGGCCGCGCTGGGCGCGTTTGGCTTTTTTGGCACCGGCAAGGAAGACGCGCAAGCCGGCGCTGGCGACAAAGGTCACTTCACCGAGGTCAATCACGATGTGCTGCGCCGACTCGGTCTGCAGAAGATCGTCCAGAAGTTTCTCCAGTTGGGGAGCAGTTACGGCATCGAGGTGTCCTTTCAGGGCAATGGTGACGCCGGGCGGGTTGAGATGATGTTGGATTTCTAGCATGGGCAACTCAGGATAAAAATGGCGTCGGCAGAATCAAGACATATTCCATGTGTCTCATCGTGCAATGGTGAGCGTGACATGGTTGCATCCGTTGCGCCGCTCATAAGCGAGGGAGGCGACCAGTTGACGGACGATGTGGATGCCGAGTCCGCCGGGGAGGCGTTCGTCGAGGGTTTTCGGTAGCGGCGGCTCAGGGGCTTTCGAGGGATCGAACGCCCGCCCATCGTCTTCAATGTGGACGAGCAGGACATCGGGGCGAAGTTCGAGCGAGATGCGGCTGGGATTTGTCGGATGCCCGTACTGGACGGTGTTGGTGAGGAGTTCTTCGATGGCAAAATGGGCGGCATGAGCGGCTGTTTCGGGGGCGCCCGCTTGTCGCACCCAATCACCCGCCTCCTTGGCGGCGGCCGTGATGTCTTCGAGCCGGTTGGGCACGCAGCGCTGCCAGAAACGGGTTTGTTCCTTGCAATCTCGGTTTGGCTTCATCAAAATGCCGGGACCACTGTATGAACATCGGGCAGTTCACACAACAGAAATTCCTTCCAACGACTTTCTCGTCTTTCCTGTTTTCGGACAGAAGCGATGTTAGCGGCGCAGTCGGGGCGTCGGCGTTTGTTGAGGAGGTTCATGCGACGATCCTTTCTTGAATGGCGCCGTCCCTCGTTGACATTGCGGTTGGCGTTGTTGGTGTTGGTCAGCACGGGGTTTATCTTCGTAGTTGCCGCCCTTTACACGCATTGGGTGGCGCATCGCTTGTTATTGCAGGAAGCGCGGGAAAACATGCGCAATCTCGCCCGCCAGACCGTTCGTCATATTGACTCGATTTTGCGAAGCGTCGAACCCATTCCCGAATTGCTGGCCAATCGTCTTCAGGAGGGCACGCTGGAGCGTGCCGAGTTGGATCGTCTCTTGCGCTCGGCGGTGCTGGCCAACCCGCACATTTACGGCGCCACGGCGGCGTTTGCGATGGAGCCCTGCGCGCCCTATTACTACCGACGGGGCGATGGTTTGGGGTTCAGCGACTTGACTGTTAGCCATTACGATTACCGTTCCAAGGATTGGTACACGATTCCCAGAGAACAGAATCGGCCGACCTGGTCGGAACCATACTTTGACGCCGGGGGCGGTGAAACATGGATGGTTACCTACAGCGTTCCCTTCTATCGCGAGCGCGATGGTCAGCGCAAATGGGCGGGGGTCGTCACCGCGGACGTCCAGTTGGATCATCTTTCCGCGATTGTTTCCCGGATCAAACTCTACCGCTCCGGTTATGCCTTTCTAATCTCGCGCCGCGGCCAGTACCTTTCCTATCCGCAACGGGAGGTGATGTTCCGCGAAACCGTGTTCAGCCGAGCCGAAAAAAACGCCAACCCCCTGCAACGCGAGATTGGCCTGCGAATGACCCGCGGTGAGGAGGGTTCTGTACGGATCCCGTCCCGGCATTTGGGACGAATGTCCTGGCTATACTTTGCGCCGGTCCCGTCCAGCGGATGGTCGGTCGGTGTCCAGTTTGCCGAGGACGAGGTCCTTGCCGGCCTGCACACGATGGGGCAGACCGTGCTGGCCATCGGCGGGATTGGATTTGGGCTGTTATTGGCCGCCGTGGTGTTGGTGGCGAATCACGTCACGCGCCCCATTCGTCAACTGGCTCAACAGACCCGCGAGATCGCCCGTGGCAACCTCGACCACCGCATCCCAGAGGTGAACACCCGCGACGAAGTCGGCGAATTGACCCGCTCCTTCGAAAACATGCGGGTCGCCCTCAAGGAACACATTGCCAACCTCGCCCACACCACCGCCGCCAAGGAACGCATCGAGAGCGAACTGAAAATCGCCCGCACCATCCAACGCCACTTCCTCCCCAAACGATTCCCGCCGCTGCCCGAAAAAGCCCCGTTCGATCTCTACGCCGACCTCGAAGCCGCCCGCGAGGTCGGTGGCGACTTCTACGACTACTTTTTTCTCGATGCGGACCGCCTGTTCTTCTCCATCGGCGACGCCGCCGAGAAGGGGGTGCCGGCTGCCCTATTCATGGCGGTCAGCAAAACCCTCATCAAAGGAGTCGCCGAACAAAACCTCTCGCCCTCGCAGGTGCTGGAAAAGGTCAACCGCGAACTGTCGCAGGAAAACGAAGAACTCATGTTTATCACCGTCTTCTGTGGCATCCTCGAACTTTCCACCGGCCGCGTCCACTACACCAACGCCGGGCATCTTCCCCCCTTGCTGTTGCGGCCCGGACAGGAACCCGCCTGGGTGGAACTCCCTCACGGCCTGCTTCTTGGCGTGGAACCGGATACGACTTACCAGACACGCACCCTGACGCTCCGCCCTGGCGAGACGCTGCTTCTTTACACGGATGGCGTGACGGAAGCCATGAATCTCCGCAAGGAATTCTTTGGCGAAAACCGTCTCCGCACCCTCGCTTCGCAACTCACCAACGCGTCGTCACGAGAACTGGTCGAAACCATCATTGCCTCCGTGCAGCAGTTCAGCGGTGTTGTTGGCGCTCCCAACGATCAGACAGTATCCCTCTCGGCGGGACACCCTCTCCAAACCGACGACATCACTCTGCTCGCCCTGCGCTATCGCGGCCGGCTCTGAGCGCAGCTTCCAACCGTCGCATATCCTCCGGCAACGGCGCACAAAAGGTCATCGTTTGGCCCTGCTCTGGATGCGTTAGACTCAACACCGCGGCATGCAATGCCTGACGAGGAAACCGGACCCGCCCGCAAGGCCGCGGGTTGTACTTGCGATCGCCCACCAACGGCAGTCCGGCATGGGCGGCTTGAACACGAATCTGATGCCGACGTCCCGTCTCCAACCACAATCGTAACTTGGTGACGCCAGCCCGCGGAAACTCTTCGAGGACCTCGTAGCGGGTAACTGCTTCCACGGCGCCATCGGTGCCGGCGACAACGACGAACTGTTGCGACTCGTCCTCGGTCAGTTTGAGCCAATCCCGCCAGACCCCATGAGACCGTGGCGGCCGACCTTCAACAAACGCGACATACTCGCGGCGCATTGTGTGGGCGCTCACCTGTTCGATGAGATGGGCACGGGCGGAGGGGTTCATGGCCATACAGAATACGCCACTGGTGTGATAATCAATCCGGTGAACCACCAACGGCGTCAAATGACGATAGGCGGGCGGAAACGTCGGTAATTTCGCTGCAAGAATCTCAAGCGCAGATGCCTCACCCGTGGGCGCGGGTACTGCGAGAATCCCGGCGGCCTTGTTGACGACCGCCACGGCGGTATCGAGATGAAGAAGGGTGACACGCTCGTGAATCGGCAAACCGTTGCGACCGCAATTCAACGACGTGGCGTGTCGCTCCAGCAACCGCAGGGAGTCGCCGGGATCGGACACCAAATGGTGTGGCTGGCGGATGACGGTGCCGTTGACAGTGACGCGGCCCGCGGCGATCCATTGTTTGGCGCGCGTGCGCGGCGTATCCGGGTACTTCTCCAACAGCCAGTCCAACAAAGAACGGGTCGTCATGGCGTTGTTCCCGTAAGGGTGATGAGGGTGATCTCCGGTGGCGCGCCAACGCGCATGGGCGGCCCCCAGGTTCCGGTGCCGCGGCTGACGTAAATGGTTGTATCGCCATTGGTGAAAAGCCCGTCGGGAGTTTCGTAAATCATCTTCACAAGATAATGGAACGGCCAGAGCTGTCCCCGGTGCGTGTGCCCGCTGAGTTGAAGGTGGATGCCGAGCGATCGGAGTCGCTCCAACGTGGTGACCGGCGTATGAAGCAGCAAAATGGTCGGTTTTGACGAATCAATCCCGCGCAATACCTCGCCAATCGGCGGCGGCTTCTGGCCGCTGACGCGAGCGCCAACTGGGTCGTCGATCCCGATGAGTTGAAGGGCGTGATTGACGCTGACCCAGCGGTTACGAAGCAACGTTACGCCGGCGTCTTTCAGGAACGACTCCACCTTCTCGATCCCGGCAAAAAACTCATGATTACCCGTAACCGCATAGACACCATATCGGCCACGCAGACGCCGAAGAGGCGGAATCGCGTCTTCCATGTGCAACGCCTCGGCATCCACCAGATCGCCGGTAATGACAACCAGGTCGGGCTGTAACGCGTTGACCTTGTTGACGATTTTTTCCAGACGCGCGCCGCGCACGACCAATCCCATGTGAACATCCGAAATCTGCGCGATTCGCATCCCTTCCAGTTCGCTCGGCAGGTTCGGCATCCGGAGGCGTAGTTGGGTCACTCGGATATGGCTGGCTTCCACCAGCCCATACACGGTGATGACGACGGCCAGTCCCGTCACAAAGAGTGTGACACGAGGTCCATCCATGACCGAGCGGAACAGAAACAACCGCAACAGATCGCTGGCCAGCGTGACAAGCACCAGATAGACCACCATGCCCATCCAGACGGAACTGAACCAGTTGATCGCGGTGATCAGCCCCCCGTTCTCATGACGAAAAAGAAAATGGATCAGCGGAAACGACAAAAACAAAACCACAAACGCCAGTTGCAGAAGACGCAAGACAACCCCCTGCAGTTCCAGCGGCTTTAGCAGGCGCAACCAGATGTAGAGGTGCGCCAAACCATAGACCGACATGAAAATGACGATAAACAAGAAAAGTCCCTTGCTGGAATCTTTCATTTACTGGCGCGTGTTGTACAGGATTTGGCTTCGTTTCCCAAGAAACAAATGACGCCATCCCGAATCGTCGCCCAACCGTTCTTGTCTCTTCTCCCCCTGCACGATGGCAACACCGTTCCTCTTTTTACCGTAACTTGAATTTGGCAGTTTTCATCGAGCGGATCGCACGGATGCAGGACGTGGAGCAGACGAGCAAGTCGCGCAAGCAGGTCGAGGCTGGCGGCGAAGTGCACAGCGATTGCCGCAGACGACAGCGACGTCTCGCGGTGTTCGGCTTCACGTTCACGTAGCGAACGGGAACAGATGATCCAGAGCGCGTCGGCAAGATAGAGGAGGACTTGCGGCTGCTGGGGTTTGTTCCGCGGCGTCAACCATACCGGGAGAGCAGGCCACAGCGGTTGCGGCAGATGTTTCTCCACCGAAATCTCCTTGTGGAGGAAACATGTGTCTCTTGTTGCGTGGTGACAAATTACCCCACAGGAGGGTTCATCAAAATTGCCAAACTCAAGAACTGCTCTAAACAGTCGTAAGTACCCGCCAATCAAGACGGGTATTTCTCGGTCGAACGAACTTAGGTTAACATGATGCCTCATGCGACATGGCGCGATGTTCTTTCATGATACATTTGTTCATCACCACCGCCAGCCCGGCGGCGCGCGCCCGGTCGGCGGCGGCATTGTGCACGATGCCCTCCTGCATCCAGACCGCTTGTGCCCGCACAGCAATCGCGTCCTCGACAATTTCGGGAACGGCTTCCGGTTTACGGAAAATCACCACCATGTCCACCGCTTCCGGCAACGCGCGGAGGCTCGGATAGGATCGTTGACAGAGCGCGCCTCCGATGTTTGGGTTGACCGGTAACACGCGGTAACCGTGCTCCTTGAGATAGGCGGCCACCTGATAACTGGCACGGTCGGGGTTGTCCGACAACCCGACCACCGCCACCGAGCGGGTCGCTGTGAGCAGACGTCGAATCTCGTCGGTAGTCGCATTCCGCAGCGGCATTTCGCAGGCGGCGTTCATGATTCATGCTCCCGTGACACCGGCGGGTGCGGGTGGAGCAAGCTCGCGCAGCCGTTCTTGCAGCGCTCGCGGCGAGGGCAATCCGACCACTTGGTCAATAATCAGCCCGCCCTTGAACAGAATCAACGTGGGCACGCCGGTAATCTCGTAGGAAGCGGCCAGCGAAGGAGCTTCGTCCACGTTAATTTTCACAAACCGCACACGGCCGGCAAACTCCTGGGCGAGTTTTTCCAGAAACGGCGCGAGCATCCGACAGGGGCCGCACCACGGCGCGTAAAAATCCACCAGCACCAGCCCGCTATCTTGCCGTACCTGCGATTCGAATTCCGATTCGTTCAGTTCCAAAACATGGCTCATGTTTGTGTCCTCCTGTTGTTGACGGTACTGAGCCGCAAGAAGCGGGAAAGTTACAACCTCGGCTACTGTCGGATCGTTCGGGGGACGAACAACACCGGCACGGGTGCGTGGCGTAACACCGGTTCGGCTGTCGTACCGAAAAAGATCGTTCGCAAAACGGGTCTTGGTTGCGCGCCGAGCACGACCAGGTCTTGTTTTTGGGTTGTGATAAAGTGGAGGATCTGGTCGGCGGGCCGACCACGGCGCACCAACGGTTCAAGCGCGCATTGCGTCACACGCCCGCGTGGAATCCATCGCAGAGTTGTTTCAACGCATCAGCCGCGCGAGCGGTTTCCCCCGGTTCGGCTACATGCAACACAGTCAGTTGTGCATCAAATCGTGCCGCCAGAGCTGTCGCCATTTCCAAGGTAGCTCGTGCCGCGGAGGTGAAATTCACCGGGCAGAGGATCCGTTTCAACGGCGGCGTGCTGTCGGGATGTTGAACATCAATGAATTCATGCTGTTTCTCTCGCACGGCCAGCACGGGTACGGGAGCATGACGAATGACGTTTTCCGCGACCGAACCAAGCAGCAGTCGTTGTGCGCCGCCGCGGCCATGTGTGCCCAGTACGATCAAATCGGTTTGTTGACGGGCTGTTTCCAAAATCGCATCCACGGGGTGTTGCTCGACGATGCGAACCTCCACACGCAGCCCGTTGACCGCCTTGCCGAGCACGGTCCGTATGTGGTTGAGCAGGTACGAGCGCGCGCTGCGTCGCTGGGCGGTGAGTTGTTTCCGCAACCACGCATAATTGGCGTGAGTAAAATACGGCGGTAATTCAAATTGCGCGGCGTGCAAAACCAGCAACGTCGCCCGGTAGTTGTGGGAGAAGGCGGCGGCATATTTTAACGACAACGACGAAAGCTTGCTGAAGTCCACGGCACAAAGAATCTGTCGAGGGGCAAATTTCATCAAAGTTGACTCCTCTTTATCGGTTGGTTCATCCGTCCCTGGGAACCGGGCGTCACCGTCGCGCGACGGTGACGCCCAGTCAGGGAGGTTACGGTTTCGGACATTTCTTCAGACACATGAACCAGTCGAGACATTTCACATCGGGATCGGGTTTCTCGACGCGTTCCTTGGCGACGCCACACGAACCCGGCGGCGGCACGATCACGTCGTCACCGGGCTGCCAGTTGGCGGGTGTGGCAATGTTGTATTGATCGGAATACTGCATCGCGATGAGCAGGCGCTTGATCTCGTCCATGTTGCGGCCATTGGAGAGCGGATAATAGAGAATAGCCCGGATGGTTGCGGCCGGGTCAATGATGAACACGGCTCGCACAGCCTGTGTGTTGCTCGCACCGGGTTGCAACATGCCGTAGGCACGCGCCACTTCCATCGTGAGGTCGGCGATCACCGGGAAGGTGACTTCGATGTTCTTCATGCCCTTGTATTCGATTTTCTCTTTGATCGTCCGCAGCCAGGCGATGTGGCTGTAGTGGCTGTCAATTGAGAGGCCGAGCAGTTTGCAGTTGAGTTTCTCGAACTCGGGCTGCATTGCCGCGAAGGTCATGAACTCCGTTGTGCAGACCGGCGTGAAATCCGCCGGGTGCGAGAAGAACACAACCCACTTACCCTTGAAGTCATCAGGGAAATTGATCGGCCCCTGCGTTGTGTGTGCCTTGAACGACGGCGCTTTCTCGCCGATCAGTGGCAAGCGTTGCGACGTGGGTTCTGTCATAGTTCTGATCTCCTTTCGTTTTGGTTTTTATAGTTTCCGTTTCTCGAACCAGACAAACAACGCGAGCGTGCCGGCCCAGAACAACGGAATGATCACCCAGCGTGACACGCCGAGCGTTTCGGGCCAGCCGATCTTGCCGTAATCTTTCCACGCCAGCACGGTGCTTTTCAGCAACGGGAATAACTCGGCAAACAGCGCCGCACCGACCAGCATCCCCAGTGCGGCGAAGATCGCATGCCATCGCCCTTCGCCTACCGCACCAACCGATGTGCCGGGACAATAGCCCATCACCGCCCAGCCCGCGCCGAACAGGATGCCACCCAGCACGACGCCACCGAGGTTCATCGGCTTGTGGCTGAACTTGAGCAGACCCAAATCTGCCAGCAGGCCGATCCCGACCATGCCGACCAGAATCGCTGACATCATGAACTTTAGAATCGTCATGTCCCGCAGCAACATCGCGCCGACCTGTTTGTCGAATCGCAGCACCCGTCCCTTCTGCAACAGAAAACCGAACAACAAGCCGGTTACCAGGCCGAGGAGTTGCTCATTCATGACCGCGTTCTCCTGTAGATCAGACGGGCAACCAACACGCCCGCGCCAAAGAAAAACACCAGCGCCACCAAACCGCTGACCGACAACTGCATCATTCCGCTCAACCCGTTGCCGCTGGGACAACCATCCGCCAGACGGGCGCCGATCATCGCGACAATGCCACCGAAAAACGCACCCAACGCACGTTTCCACACCGACGGTCCGAATCGTTCGGCCCACACGGGCGGCACGCTTTCGAGCTTGAAACTCTTGTCGGTCAACGACGCCGCCAGTGCGCCAAAAAAGATTCCTACGACCAGCATAAACTGCCAGTCCACCCGCACCTTTTCCTTTTTGAAATACTCGTTGTCAGCCACGCGCTCGGCAGCGACCGTGCGTTCCAGCAACCCGGCGGCGCGCACAAAGGTCGTAGAGGTACCCAGATAATTGGTTTTGCCCATGACCACCGTCGTTGCCCACGCGGAGACAACGGCCAGCAACCCGGCCAGCGCGCCGGCCCAATAGGGGTTCCAAGCTCCTTCAGGCGTTTTCCATTTCATGCGTCGAGTTCCCCTGGGTTGGTTTTTATCGTCAAGACGGGGCTGTATCCGTTGTCGCGTTTCGCGAGTGTTTCTCCAGTAATTCTGCTGCCAGTTCCACGCATCCAGCGCAGGTAAGCGTTTTGGCTTTTCGGATTTCCCTGCACTTTACGTGGCCACCTGATTTCTCCGAAAACGATTTTTTGATTGTCTCCGCCACCGACGTCTCGGCAATCGCACAACTGGCATAGAGCGCGCCGCACAAGCCGTCGGGTGCCCGCCCTCCGCCGTATGCGGAAAATAATTCTGCATTTGCAGGGCGACCCGGATTCGCGGTGTTCCATGCGAACACGACCGATTGAGCGCAATTGCCCCGGCGCTGACGATAATGTTCACTGGCCGTCTTTTTCATGGGATCAGTCACCCGAACTGGTCTATTTGTTCCTTACTGAACCGGATGCTGATAAAAAGTTACAACTTCACAGGTTCATGTGCTTTCTTTCCGTGGACGCGCTCATACGCCTGGCAGAACGGGCACAAGCCTTGTTCGATGTTTTTGACCAGACGGTAGGCCGCGCCTTTCTGTCGCCGACGCGCGGTGCGACAGACCGGGCAGTTCTCGCAAACTTTGGCAAGCGCAAGATCGAGTTTGGTTGGATTCATGGTTCGATTCGTTCCCGTTGTTCTATGATCGGGCGCTCCAGGTTGGCCAGACAATCGAACAAAGCGATTTTGAACGAGGCCGGGCCATGGGCTTGTTCCGCCGCCAGTTCCGCAGCGATACCGTAACAGGCCAATGCCGCCGCTGCGGCTTGACTCCGATTGGCGGTGACGGCCGCAAACGTGCCGATCAGCGATGTCGCCATGCAGCCGGTGCCGACAACGCGCGTCATCCAGTCGTGCCCGTTGTAAATCCGATAAAGTTCCCGCTTGTCAGCGACAATATCCACCTTTCCCGTGATCACCACGGTTGCATGATGACGAACTGCCAGCGCTTGCGCCAACGCCGCCAAATCCAACGAGACTTCAACCGCGTCAACGCCTTTGGTTTGCACGTCAGCCCCGCCAACCCGCGCCATTTCCGATGCGTTTCCTTTGATGATGTCAATCTGGACCGCCTCAAGCAATTCGAACACTTTCCGGTCACGGAATTCCGTGGCCCCGCAACCGCAGAGATCCAGAATCACCGGAATCCGCTTCTGATTCGCGCTGCGGGCGGCCTGTTTCATCGCGGACACCAGGTCCGCAGTTAGCGTGCCGATGTTGAGGACCAATGCGGAGGCGATCCGCGTCATGGCGACGACTTCTTCCTCTGCATGCGCCATCACCGGTGATCCACCCACGGATTTGACGATTTGTGCGCAGTCGCTGATCGTCACCCAGTTCGTTATATGGTGCACCACCGGCGCTTGCCGTCGCACCATTTCCAATAGTTCGTATGACCTCGACATGGCACTCGCAAAACCAGATAAACAATTAATGGTCGCACAGATTGACCCCGTTGACCAGCGTGCCGTCGAGGTAGGCGATAACGAGGTTTTCGGGTGTGTCCACCGGCGCGCCGACCACGACCTGCACGCCGTTTTGCGCAAACAACTGTTGCGCCCGCTGGCCCATGCCGCCGGCCAGAATGACGTTTGCGCCCTGCTCATGCAACCAGCGCGGCAACACGCCCGGCTCATGCGGCGGTGGCGTGAGGTGTTTCGTGGATTTGATTTGCTTCGTGGCCGGGTCGGCCTCGATAAGCGCGAACTGCTCGCAATGCCCGAAATGGGCGCAGAGTTTTCCGTTGGCTACAGGGATGGCGATTAACATATGGGTTTTTCCTTTGTTTTGGTGGGTTGGTTGTTGATGAATTCAAAAATCGCGCCGGTGCCGCAAGGCCGGTAACGATCCGCGAATGCTTCAGCCAGCGCCTTCATGGCCGCCTCGCCCGTGCAATGTGCCGGTGCTACCAGCATCGGACGATGTTCCTGCAACCGGACAATCGTCCATGCCAATCTCGACGGACTGGCGACGCGCAGGTGCATCCCGCCAATCACCGCCCGCAATGGCGCGTTATCGGTCAGGTCGCGGATGTGATCGAGCGTGTTGATCACCCCGGCATGGGCGCAGCCGAGCAGGACTACGAGACCGCCGCCGGTCACCAAATACAACGCTTGATCGTCCACAAGCGGGTCCGGTTGTTGGCCGCTGGGGGCGAGGAAGAACGGCTCTGGTTCGGCGGTTTCTTCGGGATGCCGACGCGGCACGTAACCGGTGAGCCAGACTCCCGGCAGGATTTCCGTGGGCGCATTGGTATAGCGTAGCGCAGGCATGTGTTGCCCAATTAATTCGCGGACAACCCGTGGCATACCGATTTCTTTGGCTCCGGTGACATTGACACGATAGCGTGCCGCCAACGCGCCGTCGTGCAGATAGAGCGGAGTCGCGTCCGGTGTCTTCCACGCTTCCGGTAAACCGCCGGTATGATCGTAATGGCCGTGGCTGAGCGCAATCGCTTCGGTTTGCGCAAGATCAATGCCCAACGCCGCTGCGTTGGCGTGCAACACCTGACCCGCCCCGGTATCGAACAGCAACTTGTGTCCGCCCATTTCAATCCAGCAGGCAAAACCGTGTTCGGTTCGCAGGTCAGCGCGTTGCGTCGTGTTGTCGGCGAGAATGGTGAGGCGTGTCATGTGGGTTTTAGCGTTGCCAAGGCGGCTTTCAATGTGTTGGCGGCCAGCAGGCCGCAATGTTTCGAGTCTTCGGGGATGTTGCCGGCGGCGGCCAAGACATCGGCCTGCGTGACCGCAGCCACAACCTCGACCGGTTTGCTTTCAGCCCATTCCGCCGCAGCGCTGCCGCAACGGATGGAAGCCTCGCAGCCGTCGGTGGTGAACATGGCGCGTTTCACGCGGCCATCTTCGACGCGCAGCCAAAACTCCATCGTGTCACCGCACGGCCCGGTGATCCGTGCGTTGGCATTTGCGCCACGCAACGGGCCGAAGTTGGCTGGCACGACGCGTACAGGTTTCAATTCAGTGATTTGCATAGGCTGTTCCATATTCGGTGAATTTGTTGCGCTGACGGGCCGTCGCTGAACTCGACGACAGACTGTCCGTTGATTTGGGCCGCGGTTACCGCGCAGTCGTACGGAATCCGTGGCAAAATCGTCGCTCCATCGGTTGCGGCGTGTTCTTCGATGCGGGTAGCCGCGTCGGGATTGATGTCCCACTTGTTCACACAGACAAACACCGACACGCCGAAATGCCGGGCGAGTTTGAGCACACGTGCCAAATCGTGTTCCCCCGACACAGTCGGCTCGGTCACGGTCAGCACCGCGTCTGCTCCGGTCAGCGAAGCAATCACCGGGCAACCAATCCCCGGCGGGCCGTCCACGATGATCCATTCCTTACCGTCGCGTTCGGCTAACCGTCGCGCCTCGGTGCGGACCTGGGTGACCAGCTTGCCCGAATTCTCGCTGCCGGGGTTGAGCCGCGCATGCACCAGCGGCCCGAACCGGGTGTGCGACACGTACCATTCGCCGCAACTACGTTCGGGAAAATCTATGGCGTGGGCTGGGCAAAACGCCACACACACGCCGCAGCCCTCGCACACCGACGGATCAATTCTGAACGTGGCCTCGCCGGCATCTTTGCCGTCCATCCACACCGCATCAAACCGGCAATGCGCCAGACACGCGCCACAGCGCAGACAATCGGCCTGACGGATTACGGCTTCGTGTCCGCTGCGAAACTCGTGTCGGCTTTGGATTTCGGGGTTCAACACCAGATGCAGGTCGGCGGCATCCACGTCAGCATCAGCGAACACCGCATTCTTGGCCAGCGCGGCGAATGACGCCGTGACACTGGTCTTGCCCGTGCCTCCTTTGCCGCTGAGGATGACGAGTTCTTTCATGGCTGACTTGTCGTTGGTAGGGGGCGACCACCGGGCGCGCCGGTGCTGATTGGTTCGCGGACAGGATGGTGGTCAGTACCTACCTCGAATAACAACCGTCGGAATTTTTCTCGCAACTCCGGTAGGGCGTTGATCGCCGTCTCGCCGCGCGAATATGCCTCGGCGATGCGACGGTCTTCCTGGAGTTGGAGTCGAACCGAGATGTTCTCTGCCCGGCAATACTCCATCACCCGGTCGTCGCCGGCATCGGCGCGGTTGATGATGACGCTGAACGACCGTCCCAACTGGCGCACCGTGTCCAGTGCCAGTTTCAAATCGTGCAACCCAAAGGGCGTCGGCTCAGTGACCAACAACACATGATCGGCATCACGCACGGTGGCAACCATCGCGCACGAAGTGCCGGGCGGGCAGTCGAGGATGGTGAGTTGATCTGATGTTGCACAGCGTTTCACCGCGCGGATCACCGTTGGCGCAAGCGGTTGGCCGACGTGGAGACTGCCGTTTACGACCGCGATGCCGTTGCTTGTGCCTTCCTCGACCACACCAATCTCGCGTTCGACCTCACGGATCGTGTCGGTCGGGCAGACCTTTGCGCAGCCGCCGCAACTATGACAAAGCTCCGGGAAGATGACAGCTTTGCCTTTCAGCATGGCGATGGCGTTGAACTGGCAAAGCTCCCGGCATTTGCCGCAGCCGTCGCATTTTGCCGTGTCCATCACCGGCACCAGCACGGTGACCGGCTCGCGTCGCTGAATCTGCGGTTTGAGGAACAGATGGCAATTGGGTTCTTCCACATCGCAATCGAGCAACCGCACCGGTTGTTTGGCCGACAACGCCAGACAGAGCGCGACCGTGGTCTTGCCGGTGCCTCCTTTGCCGCTGGCAACTGCAAGTCTCATTGGTGAGCGCCTCCATGGTTTTTCACCCACAACAGAGGAAAGACGATGTCGCTGGTGCAACACGGAATCCACACGGCGATGAACAGGAACACAGCAATCAAGACCATCGTCGCGGCGTTGACCTCCGTGCCAAGCGCCATTGTGATGTGAAACAGCGATGCCCATGTGCTCAGCAACACGTGGCCGGCGTGGGTGAAATGTGTGTGCGGTCGGAAATATCCCCACGTAATGCCGGCCAGCGCCAGCGGATTGACCAGCCACCATTTCTCGATGAAGCCCACGTGTGCGTGTCGGTGGGGCAGTTGCAGTAGCCATTCGCCGACAAACGGGATCAGCGAGTCACTGACCGTGGCGATACCCACCGAGCCGACGTAACCGACGCTGAACGTTCGCCACCAGTTGCCGGTAGAGTGACGACGGTACATGGCAGCGGTCACCAGCGCGCTCAGCAACACATGCGCCGGGTGGCAAATCCAAAACAGTGTGGTGGAGACCTGTCGCGGCACTTGCCAGACGATGATCAGCGCCATCAATACAATGCCGGTCAGTGTCCCCAGCGCCGTGTACGGTGCGTGCGCACACAACTCTCCCCAAATCACGCGGCCGTTCATGCGCACGCCTCCGGTTCGGTTCGAGAAGAGCGAGCCAACACCTGCGTGCCGACCGCAACACCCACCTGCGCGGCGACGACCGGGCATTTGGCTTTGAACAGGAAAAAGATGTTGCGCGGACACTCATTAAGCGTTTCGTTATTGCCCTGGCCCTTGGCCAGAATCAGGTCCGCTTCGTCGAAGTGTTGCCGAAACTCGGTCGAACACTCCTCGAGAATTGTGCCCGGCGCGTCCGAACCGTTGTCAATCACCGCAAATGCCTCGGTCAATCCCACGGCCTGCGCGTCGGCACGGGTCGCGTCATTGAGCACGGGCGTGCCGCGCACGGCCACAGTCACGCGCGCCGGCCAGAGTTGTTCGAGCAACAGCCGGTCGAAGACGATTTCCCCAGCGTTGTCGGCCAAATACAAAATGCGGCTGGCGCGCACCATTGCCTGACGGAACGCACTCCAATCGCCCACAAACGGTTCGTCCAGCGCGTGCTGGATCGCCACGCGCAAATCCGATTCCGTCAGGTGGCCGTTGACACCGAAGTCAATCACGTTGCCGGCCACGGCGAGCCGGGCCGCCAGCGCCAGCGGATCGGCAGCACCGTTCACCAAGGTTCTCAGATCCGGCAACAGCTGCAACGCGGCTTGATTCCAACGATCCTTGGCAGCGCGATACGGATCGGCCACGCCGGCCAGTTTCCGGATGTAGCGATGCACACGTTGCGCCAGCACCGGCGGCGAATCGTTCATGTCCATGACGGCCGCCCATTGCAGCACGGTTCGCAGTACCTGTTCTTGCACGACCGGGGAGGCCGAGGCAATACGGACCGCTTCCAGACTTTGGCGCACCACGCAGGGGATGCAATCGAGGGTCGTTTTCATGCGCCGACTCCGTTGCGGTGGCGCGCGCCGCGTTGCCACGCAGTGGCTTCGTCCACGTCGTCCAGCCAGCCGTTGCGGGTATTCGGAATACAGTCGAATCGGGCGCAATACGGCTTGATGTCGAGCAACGGTGTGCCATCGAGCGCATCCACGTGGTCGAGATACAGGATGTTGCCATCGCGGCGCTCCAGTTTCACGATACTCAATCCGATTGGATTTGGGCGGCAGGGTGCGCGCGTGGCGAACAGGCCGTGTTCCACGTCTTGCAAAAACGGTTTGACCACCAGCTTTGATGATGGCGCTTGGTGCAGGTGATAGATCAGATAAATGTGTGAAAACCCTTCCAAATCACGCAACCCTTCGGCAAACTCCGGAAAAATTTCCGCCTGCCCACGGCAACCGTCAGCAAAGACCGATTGAATCGGCACCTGCTCCGGGCTCGTGTGCTCGCTCCGAATTACGCCGATGGGATGGCAGAAGAGACTCACGCCCAATGGCCTTCCACGTCGGCGCTGGTGGCCGGTTTGAGTTCGCCTTTCTGGTAACGCGCGACAGCTTCTTTTGCCGTGCCGGTGGCGCCGGTGACGACTTGAATCCCGGCGGCTTGCAACGCGCGAAACGCCTTTGGCCCACAGTGACCGGTGATAACCACTTCCACACCCAGTTGCGAAACGGCTTCCGCCGCCTGAATGCCGGCACCCTGCGCGGCATTCAGGTTGGGCGTGTTGTCATGAACGGTAACGTTGCCGGTAACGGTGTCCACCACGACGAATCGAGCGGCGCGTCCGAACCGGGGATCGAGCGGCGCGTCCAGTGACGCGCCGCTCGCAGTGAGGGCGATTTTCACTTTTTCTCCGTCTCCAGTTCGTTCAGCTGCTGGCGAACGGCATCGAGTTGGGCCTGCAACGCCTCAGCCTGTTTCTCAAGCCATTGCTTCGGCGTGGCTGCCGGCAGGGGTGCGCCCCAACCGCCGCGCATCCAGCCGGGTTGGCCGGTTGCCCAGAAGCGATTCCGCCAGCCGCGTCCACCGCCGCGGCCAAACCCGCCGCCCCAGCCGCGGACAAATCCCGGTGCGCCAAACCCGGCGCAATAACCCAGCACCCGACCGGTCATCGGTCCGGCTCCCATTGGTCCAGTTCCATCTCCTCGTGGCATGATCGCACTCCTTTCGTTGGTTGTTTGGTTTACGCGCGGGTCATCCGCGACCCGCATTTCGGACAAACTTTCTGGTTGCACGGTTCGCCCGGCACGTGTGGCACGCGTTCGCCGCAGTTGGGGCAGACACACTCACCGGGCGCGCCGCCTCGACCGCTGGGGCCGCCGCCGCCACGGCGCATTCCACATCCGCACGGGCCGCGGCCCATACCTCTTCCTTGACCTTGTCCTGCTGGCATACTCTCATCTCCTTTCATTACGACCGGGCCGCCTTCGATGCGCAGCGCTTTGCCGTGTAGAAGGGCGTCGGCCACTTTCTTGCGGGCGCTTTCGACGATGCGCGCGAAGGTTGCCCGCGAAATCTTCATTTGTTCGGCCGCCTGTTCCTGGTACAGACCGTTGAAATCGGCCAGTCGTAAAGCTTCCAGTTCGTCGAGCGTGAGCACGATTTCCTCCAGGGCGCGCAAGGGCGTGCCGGCCGGTTTAAAATACGTGGCGCCGGGGGTGAACCCGACTTGTCGTTGGCACCAGGGACGAGGCATGACAATCCTTTTCGGTTATGAGCATATGCTCATAACAAAAGGTTGTCAAGCGGGGAGGTTTTTGCCGGTAGTGGTGATGACGAGTTTGCCGTGTTTGACGCCTTTGGCGGCGATCAGTTCGTCGGCGAGATGTTTGATTTCGGCGGGGTGGCCGCGGACGGCGAGGATTTCGAGGCAGTTGTCGTGGTCAAGATGGCAGTGCAGGGCGGAGATGATGACGGCGCGGTGTTCGTGTTGGAGGTCGGTCAGGAGGTCCTGGAGGTGGTGACGGTGGTGGTCATAGACCAGGGTGATGGAGCCGGCGATTTCGTCCTGGCCGAGTTGTTGTTGGTGTTCGACCAGTTGGTCGCGGATCATATCGGCCACAGCCAGCGAGCGGTTGTGGTAGCCTTTCTCGCGCATCATTCGGTCGAAGTCGTGCGCGAGTTGGCTCGGGATCGAGACGCTGAAGCGGATGACGGTTTGTTTCATGGTCAGACTTCACCTCGTTCCATCCATAGCGGGGTGGCGATGAACCAGAGTGCCGTGGCTGCATTGAGCCAGAGCTTCATTGGGGCCAGTTCGAGGCGTCCGGCAAGGTACAAGATGGGCGCCAGCACGACCACTGCCAGCGCGGTCCAGGAAACGATTTGTGCCAGTGTTTTCATGCGTTTGTCTTTGCGGTTTCTCGTTGCATTAGTTTGCTCAGCAGCACGTAGAGTATGGCAGCCACGAACCAGCCGGGCAGGCTGACAAAGAAGATCTGTACGCCGGCGAATTGGACCAGCGCCCAGCAGGCGGCCAGCGTCAGCAACCAGGTCAGTCCCGCCGCCCAGTTGATTCCGGTACCGGCTTTTTCGGCGTAGTACGGTTGGAAGCCGAACCGTTGGCTCAGCCAGAAGTCCACAAACACCACGGCACCCATGGGCATCAATAGCATGCCGTACAGCGCGACGAAACCGAGCAGTTTCATGGCGATGGCGGGAAACAATCCCGCGATGGCGGCAATGAGGCCGGTGACCAGGGTGACGGTGTATCGGGAGCATTGGGGTAGGATGGCCTGAAAGGCCATGCCGGCGCGGTAAATCGTCGGGTTCGCCGTCGTCCATCCGGCGATGATGACGCAGATCAGTCCGGCAAGGCCGCAGGCACGGTAGGCCAGCGGACCGGGGAGCACGGCGGTGTTGGTGGGTTCCTGATGCAGTTGAAGGGCATACAGCAGCGAGGCGCTGAGCCAGGCGAGGAAATGTCCGAGGTACATGCCGGTGGCGGAGGCGACCCCGTACCAGGAGTGTCGGGCATAGCGCAGCACGGTGAGGTCCGACATGCCGATGTGCATGGCCATGTTGCAGAACCAGGCGAAGAACATCACGTGCCAGAAGGTGAACTTCACTTGTCCGGGCAACGGCGCGCCGCCCTTCCACAAGTGCGTTTCAGCCAGTCGCCAGAGGTCGCCGAGCGAGTGAATTTGCGTGCCGGTGACGTCAATGAACTGTTTCAGCGCAACCAGTCCGAAGGCGATGAAGACCGGTGTCATCCAGGGGGCGGCGATGTTGGCGATGTGGGCCACCATTTTGTATCCGTAGGCGGCGACGATGGCGATCATGGCGCCGATGGCGAGGACGGCGATGACCCAGCCGACGCTGTTGGGCCAGAGATCGTTGAGGCCCGGCATGGGGAAGTGGAACCAGACGCCGACGGCGGTGGCCGAGACAGTGACCATGGATCCGGCGAGGAAACAGAACATCACGCCGTTGGCGAGGTTGTAGAGTGTGACCAGTTTGCGTCCGCAGATTTTTTCCAGTTGATAGTACAGTGTTAGCCGTGCGTGGGTGGCGATGGGAGCGGTGAGAAACGTCCAGCTCAGGACGGCCAGCAGATTGCCGACCAGCAGGCCGATGATCACGTCGAATGCGCTGACGCCCGCCGCCACAAACAGCGGGCCGATCATCAGTTCTGTGCCGGCCGTGTGTTCGCCCGCGTACATGCCGACGAAACTTTTGAAGCCCAAGAGCGCCCGTTCGGGCACGGGTTGACGTTCAAACTCTTCGGCACCGTGGTGATGTTGTTCGGTCGTTGGTTCGGGCATTGGTTGTTGCCTCCTCAGAGCCGTTTCGACAGGACGTATTTTTCGTAGGATTTGACTTCCGCCAGCCAGGCGTCACCGACGGGCACGTTGTGACGCGCGCAGTAGTAATCCCAGACCGCGCCCGACGGTAGCGTTTTGGCTTCTTCCAGCAGGGCCAGGCGGGAGGTGTAATCGCCGGTTGCTTCGGCGGCGCGGATCTTTTCCACCGGCATCAGCATCGCCAGCAACAGTGCTTTCAACATGTTGCGGGCGCCAATGACCCAGGCAGCCACGCGGTTGATGCTGGCATCGAAATAATCGAGGCCGATGTGGACGCGTCGCAGGTAATTGTTCCAGACGATTTCCTGTGCGATGGACTGCAACTCATCGGTCAAGGTCACGACATGATCGCTGTCCCAGCGGACGCCGCGGCTGACGTGCAAGAGGATTTCGTCCAGGTGCGTGAGCGTGGCGGAAATCTTGTCGGCGATGGTTTCGGTCGGGTGATAGTGCCCGGCGTCGAGTGTGAGCAATTTGCCGTGGCGCACGGCGTAGGCCAGGTAGAACTCGTGGGAGCCGACGACATAGCTTTCGGTGCCAATGCCGAAGAGTTTCCCCTCGATGGCGTCGAGGTTGTATTTCGGACTGATTGGCTTTTGGAAAATGGCGTCGAGCGAATCGGCGAGGCGTTCGCGCGGCGAGCGACGGTCGGCGGGGGTGTCTTTCATGCCGTCGGGAATCCAGATATTGGTGACGCAGGTTTTGCCGAGGGCTTTGCCGATGGCAGCGCCGATTTCGCGGCAACGGATGCCGTGTTCGATCCAGAAGCGGCGGATGTTTTTGTCGGGGTGAGAGAGGGTGAATCCGTCGGCGGCTTTTGGGTGGGAGAAGTAGGTGGGGTTGAAATCCATGCCCATGCCGTTTTTCTGGCACCAAGCGATCCAGTTTCGGAAATGTTCGGGCTGGATTTCGTTGCGGTCCACTTTTTTCCCGCCGGTTTCGGCGTAGAAGGCGTGGAGGTTGAGGCGGTGTTTGCCGGGGATGAGCGAGAGGGCCTTGTCGAGGTCGGCGCGGAGTTCGTCGGGGGTGCGGGCTTTGCCGGGGTAATTGCCGGTGACGGCGAGGCCGCCGTCGAGGGTTTGTCCCAGGTGTTCGAAGCCGCCGACGTCGTCGCCTTGCCAGCAGTGCAATGAGATGGCGATGGTGGCGAGTTGTTGGAGGACCGCGTCGGTGTGGACGCCCCATTCTGCGTATTGTTCCTTTGCGAGACGATACGCTGTCTCAACCTTGCGCGTGTTCATGGTGAGTGCGGAGGGTTCTAGGCCAAACTCAGTGTTGGCGCAAGCGCAATGTTTTCTGTTTTGGGAATCGGTGGGGAGGTCATGCGCCCCAGGTGGTGAAGTTGAAAAAGACGAGTACTCAGCGGATGGGACAGCTACAAGCTAAGCTTCGAGTTTTCTCCCAAGCTGCACCTGCCTGCCGCCCTGTGGGGAGAATGGCGGCAAGCGTGGTGGTGGTGAAACTGTACGAGCAAAGCCCCGCTCGCGCCGCCGGTATGTCCGAGGATATGGTCATCGTGGCGCTCGACGGGCAGACAGTGCGGTTGCGAGACGAGTTTTTTGATTTTGTTCGCGCCCGCAAGCCGGGAGATGAAGTGCAGGTAGGCGTCCTGGAGGCCGGCAAGAAAACGCCCCGCGAGATTTGCGTGCGTTTGGAAGGTTTGTAACCGTTAGCGGCGACGGTGGCGTTGCCGATGGACGGCGGGGGGCAGGCCGGTAATTTTCTTAAACAACCGCGAAAAGTAGTACGGATCCTCAAACCCAAAACGCCGCGCGATGTCTTGAATTTTTTCATCGGTGGTGGCCAGTGCCTGGCTGGCAGCCTGAACGCGCAACCGCAGAAAATACGCCATCGGCGGATACCCGGTACGACGGCGAAACAGTTCCGTGTAGTGCGTCGGCGACAGTCCCGCCACGCGCGCCAACTCGGCCACCATCAGAGGACGGGTAAGATTCTGACGCATGAATTCTACGGTGTGGTCAATGGCAGCCGCGCCGTGGCGTCGGGCGGAACTGACCGGTTGTTGCAGAAGGTTTAACAGGCTGAAGACCAGCCGCAACGTGGCCGACAGGTTCCAGAGGATGGCCGTTGAGTAGCCGTATTGAAGGCGGGCGAGCATGGATTCAAAATGACAGGCGACTTCCCCCGCCGATTGCACGCCGAGCAGGGGACGGTCGGGTGTGATTCCCAGCGCGCGCAATTGCGCCGTCGTTTCCGCGCCCGTGAAGTGGGTCCAGTAAATGGACCACGGGTCGCGTTTGGTGGTGCCATACGAATGCGCCTGTCCGGCGGGAATGACAACGATCTGGTCTCGTCCCACCCGCCACGTGCGATGCCCAAACCGGCACCACCCGCTGCCACCCACGCACAACATGAGAATGTGCTCGGACAACCCCCGTGTCCGCACCACCATGTGCCCGGCCGCGTGTGGGAAGTGTCCGACCGCCGTCGGCAGCAGTCCGCCCAACAACGGGTGGCGAACGGCCTCGCGGATCACCGGCGGGGGCAGGACAACATGTCGTTCGCCCTTGAAGCCATGCGGCTTGATTTCAAACGACGATTTCATGCGGTGGTGAACTGTTTGCAGCCTAACGGAACATCGTAGGAAACTCCATCCCCTTTTCCGTCAATTGTCCATTTGACCGGGACCGAGTTTGTGCTTGAATCGGCGCGACGTCACTCACAGCAAAGGAACACTCTATGGCTCTGAATTGGACGGATATCGCGGTTTTCTGCGGTTTTTACGCGATCATTATTGGCGTCAGCCTCTACAAGAGTCGCCGCGAGGTCAACAGCGAAGATTATTTCCTGGCGGGGCGCGGCCTGACATGGTGGTTGATCGGTATCTCCATTGTGGCGGCCAATATTTCGACGGAACAATTTGTCGGCATGGCCGGGCAGGGTGCGGGCGGTGTCGGGCTGGCGGTGAGCAACTGGCAACTGGCCGGCACGGTGGGCATTGTGCTGATTGCGTTTACGTTGCTACCGAAATTCTTGAAGGCCGGTATTTACACGATGCCGGAGTTTCTGGAGTATCGGTACAATGCGGCGACGCGGGCATTGATGGCACTGATCACAGTAATCATTTACGCGACGGTACTGCTGACGGCGGTGTTGTATTCGGGCGGGATCACGTTGCGGACGATTTTTGGGATGAACCTGACGACGGCGGTCTGGATGATCGGTATCATCGCGGCGGTGTACACAACGTGGGGCGGATTGAAGGCGGTGGCATGGGCGGATTTGTTTCAGGGTGGGGCGTTGTTGCTGGGCGGCGTTGTCACGTTTTTTCTTGGCCTGAAAGCGTGCGGCGGCTGGGAATCATTCACGGCGCATAACGCCGACAGACTTCACATGATCCTGCCGGCCGAGCATCCGGGGTTGCCGTGGACCGGCGTATTGTCGGGCATGGGAATCGTGATCGTGTATTATTGCGGGCTAAACCAGTTTATCGTCCAGCGCAATCTCGCCGCCCGGACACTGCATGACGGGCAGTTGGGGATGATTTTTGCCGGGGCATTGTGGTTGCTGGTTCCGTTTGCGATTGTGATGCCGGGGATCATGGCATTTCAACTTTATGGCGGCGACATGGCGAAACCAGACGAAGCGTTCCCGACGTTGATCAAACATCTCATTCCGTCCGGGATGCGCGGGTTTATTTTTGCGGCGATTGCCGGGGCGGTGATCAGTTCGCTGGCTTCAATGCTCAATTCCGCCTCAACCATTTTCACAATGGACATTTACCAACGGCTGTTCGCCCGTAACGCGTCGCAAAAACGCCTTGTGTTGCTCGGGCGCGTGATGACACTCGTGTTCGTCGTCATCGGGTGCAGCCTCGCGCCGGCGCTGGACGACCCGAAGTTTGGGGGCGTGTTCCAGTTCATCCAACAATTTCAAGGCTATATTTGGCCGGGTGTGGTGGCGGTGTTTGTGTTTGGCATTCTTGTACCGCAAGCGCCGGGCGCGGCGGGCGTGGCCGGGTTGGTGGCTGGGCCGGTGTTTTACGGTTTGTTCCAATACGGCGCGCCGCGCCTGCACTTTCTGTTGCAAGTGGTGCTCAGTTTCCAACTTGTCCTGCTCGTCATGGCGTTGATCACGTTTTGGAAACCATTGCCGGAACCGCGCAAACTACCGGAGCGCGAAGGCTTCGACCTGCGCACCGATCCAATGGTCAAATGGGCCGGTGGCCTCGTGCTGGCCGCGGTGATCGTGTTCTACATTATCTTTTGGTGAAATATGAACGTCATCCTTCTCTCTTTGATTTTGACTGGTCCGTGGCGGTTCGCGCTTGATCCCGGCGATGCCGGGATGCCCCAGCAGTGGACGCAAAGCGTCAACCTGCCCGGAACATTACCGGGGCAAGGCATTGGCGACGACGTGACGCTCAATACCAAATGGATCGGCGGTATTGCCGACCGCTCGTTTTTCACCGCGCCGGAGTACGAGAAATATCGCCAGTCCGGCCACATCAAAATCCCGTTCTGGCTTCAGCCTGACAAATACTACGCCGGCCCGGCCTGGTATCAGCGCGACATCGAGATTCCCGCTGACTGGCAGGGCAAACGCGTTGTGCTCTCGCTGGAGCGTCCGCACTGGGAAACGCGCGTTTGGGTGGACGACACACTCATTGGCACGAACAACAGCCTCTCCACACCGCACGATTACGATCTCGGCCTGCTTGCACCCGGCAAGCACACGCTGACTATTCGCGTGGACAACCGGATGGTGATTGATATCGGCGAGAACTCGCACAGCATCAGCGACCATACCCAGGGCGATTGGAACGGCATCGTTGGCAGGATCGAACTGCGCGCCAGGCCACCGGTGTGGATTGAAGATGTGCAGGTGTACCCGAACGTGGCGAAATCTTCCGTCCGCGTGCGCGTGAAAAAGGGCGGACAACCCGGCAACGCAATCCTGACAGTCGGAAACAAGCGCGTCGAGATCGCCGATGTTGCCGAGGTTGAGGTTCCGGTGGATGCGAAACCGTGGGACGAGTTTTCACCGAACCTGCAAGAATTGACAGTGCGACTGTGTGACGACCAACGAACTGTTCGCTTCGGCCTGCGCGAGTTTGCGGCCGACGGCACGCAGTTCGCGATCAACGAACGCAAGACATTCCTTCGCGGCACACTCGACTGTTGCATCTATCCAAAGACCGGGCATCCGCCGACGGACGTGGCGGAATGGAAACGGATCATCGGTATCGCAAAGGCGCACGGGTTGAATCTGATTCGGTTCCATTCATGGTGTCCGCCGGAAGCGGCGTTTCAGGCGGCGGACGAGCTGGGATTTTATTTTCACGTCGAAGCGTCGTCGTGGGCGAACCAATCCACGACGCTCGGCGACGGCAAACCGGTGGACCAATGGATTTACGAGGAGACCGACCGGATCCTGAAATACTACGGGAACCATCCGTCGTTTGTGTTGATGGCCTACGGCAACGAACCCGGCGGCAAGAACCACAAAGCCTATCTCGCCCGTTATGTGAGCCACTACAAGGCGCTTGATCCGCGCCGTCTCTGGACGAGTGGCGCCGGCTGGCCGGAGTTGCCGGAAAACCAGTGGCATTGCGTGCCGGGGCCGCGTATCCAGGCGTGGGGTGGGGGACTGAAATCGCGCATCAACGCGAAGCCGCCGGAAACTGTCACCGATTACCGCGATTACATCAGCCGCCGCAACGTGCCGGTCGTGAGTCATGAGATTGGCCAGTGGTGTGTCTATCCAAACTTCGAGGAGATGAAGAAATATACCGGCTATCTCAAACCGAAGAACTTCGAGATTTTCCGTGACCGGCTGGCGGAGCACGGGATGCTCGATCAGGCGCGCGATTTCCTCCTGGCGTCGGGTAAACTCCAGACGCTTTGTTACAAAGAAGACATCGAATCGGCGTTGCGCACGCCGGGCATGGCCGGGTTTGAGTTACTCGACCTACACGATTTCCCCGGCCAGGGCACGGCGCTGGTCGGCGTGCTCGATCCGTTCTGGGAGGAAAAAGGCTACGTCACAGCCGCAGAGTACCGCCGGTTCTGCAACCATACCGTGCCACTGGCGCGCCTGCCCAAACGGGTGTTTACCACCGACGAAACATTGGAAGCGACGCTGGAGGTCGCGCATTACGGCCCATCGTCGGTTGGCGACATCGCATGGAAGCTCGTCGGCGACGATGGCAAAGTCGTGGCCACCGGCCAGGGTAATGTGCGCGTCGAATTGAAAGCGATCCCTGCCCCCGCCCGCTATAAGCTGGTGGCGAACGCGGACGGCTTCGAGAACGACTGGGATGTGTGGGTCTATCCGTCGCGCGTGGACACCCAACCGCCGTCGGGGGTACGGATTGTGGACGCGCTCACGGATGATATGACCGGCAAGGTGTTGTTGCTGGTACCGCCATCTCGCGTGAAGAACGCAGCGAAAGACAAAGTCGTGATGGGGTTCTCCAGCATTTTCTGGAACACGGCGTGGACACACCGGCAACCGCCGACAACGCTCGGCATCCTTTGTGATCCCCAACACCCGGTGTTTGCCGATTTCCCGACCGACTTCCATTCCAACTGGCAATGGTGGTACCTCATCACGCAGGCGGCGCCGATGATTCTCGACGATTTGCCGAAGCCGTTCCGTCCGATCGTACAGGTGATTGACGACTGGTTTACGGCGCGCAAGCTCGGTTTGCTGTTTGAGGCGAATGTCGGCAAAGCGCAAGTCGTCGTGTGCAGTATCGCGCTGGATGACAGCAATCCGGTTGCCCGCCAGTTTCGCGCCAGCTTGTTGCGGTACATGGCCAGCGACCGGTTCGCGCCGAAACAGACATTGGAGCGGAGCACCATCCAAAATCTGATCGCACCGACAACGGTTTCGTGCGCGGCCCGCGCCGACAGCGAGGCGCGCGGGTACGAGGCCGGCAACGCCGTGGACGGCGACCCGAACACGATCTGGCACACGCCGTGGGAAGGGAAGGCACCGGGATTTCCGCATCATCTGATCGTTGAGTTCCAAAAACCGGTCACGATGTCGGGCGTGAAACTTCTACCCCGCCAGGACATGCCGAACGGGCGGTTCAAGGCGTTTGAGATTTACGTCAGCGCCGACGGCAGGGAGTGGGGAACGCCCGTCGTCCAGGGTGAAATGGCGGCAGGGGCGTCGCTCCGTCTGTTTGCGTTTGGACGGAAGGTGTCGGGACGATTTCTCAAACTGGTCGTGTTGTCGGCGTTTGAGAACAAACCGTACGCCTCGCTGGCGGAGTTGGAGATTTTGACCGACGAACCGGTGTCACACGCCGTCATGCCGCGGGAGGAGGCGGTGGTGTTGACGCCGCCGCCTCCGTCGTCGCCGCGCATCAACGGCCCGAAGATTTACGGTGTGCGGCCCGGATCGCCGTTTTTGTATCGGATTCCCTGCACGGGCGAACGCCCAATGACGTTTGCGGCGGAAGGGTTGCCGGAGGGGTTGGCGTTGGATCCGTCCAGCGGCATCATCACGGGAAGAACCACAAAGATCGGGACGAATCGGGTGGTGTTGACGGCGCGGAATGCCAAAGGCGAGGCGCGGCGGGAGTTTCGGATTGTTGTCGGCGACAAACTGGCATTGACGCCGCCGATGGGGTGGAATCATTGGTATGCCCATTTCAACCGGATCACCGATGAGATGATGCGGCAGGCCGCCGACATTCTGGGGGACAGCGGCATGGCCGATGTCGGCTACCAGTATGTGAACGTGGACGATTGTTGGATGAACGCGCCCCGCCTGAGCAAGTATCAGACTGATCCGAGACGCGTCGGCCCGGTGCGCGACGCCAACGGCAACCTCCTGCCCAACGCCTGTTTCCCGGACATGAAAGCGCTGGCTGATTACATCCATGCGAAAGGATTGAAAGCGGGGCTGTACACCTCGCCGGGCGAAACCACCTGCGCGGGATTTGGCGGCAGCCTCGGACACGAGGCGCAGGACGCGAAACAGTTTGCGGATTGGGGATTTGATTTTCTGAAGTACGACTGGTGCAGTTACAGTCGTGTGGCGGGAAAGAACCCGGACCTGGCGGCGATGCAGAAACCCTATCGGTTGATGGGCGAACTGCTCCGGCAACAGAAACGCGACATCGTTTTCAACCTCTGCCAGTACGGCATGGGTGAGGTTTGGAAATGGGGCGCCGAAGTCGGTGGCCACTCGTGGCGCACCGGTGGCGATCTCGGATTTGAGTTGAACCGCATCTTTGAGGTCGCATTGAAAAACTGCGCTCTGCGCCAGTACAACAAGCCCGGCGCCTGGAACGATCCCGATTATATCCAGATCGGATGGATCGGCGCACAACGCGGCAGCGCATTTTTGGAACCGCATCCGTGCCCGCTCACGCCGGAAGAACAACGTTCCTTCATGTCGTTGTGGTGCCTGATGGCGGCGCCCCTGTTCTACAGCGGCGACCTGACCAAACTCGATGCCTACACCCTCAGCATCCTCTGCAACACCGAAGCCATCGAGGTCAACCAGGACCCACTCGGTGAATGCGCTCGCGTCGTGGGAGTCCCCGGCAAGACATTCGTGCTGGTGAAAAACATGGAGGACGGCAGCAAAGCCGTTGGCCTTTGCAACCGCGATACGACCTCGCAATCCGTCGGCGTGACCTGGGCCGAGCTTGGCCTCAACGGCCCGCATCGCGTCCGCGACCTCTGGCGACAAAAAGACCTCGGCTCGTTTACCGAGCGGTTTGAAACCACCGTCCCCGCCCGTGGCGTGGCGCTGGTGCGGCTTTGGAAAGAATAAGCAGACTTGACGGGGTGGGGGAAGACGCTACTTTAGCGCAAACAGATGTGAAATTCCTGCTGTCAACTTTTGCAAAATTTGTCCTCAGCCTCCTCCTGATCCACGTCGGCACGACGATGGGAGCCGAGCCGCGCGAATTTCCCGTCGGACGCTTGCAACGGCTGGACGAACTACCTCCGGGCCGATTCCGTGCCAACCTCGAAAAACTGCCCGTTCCGGCGCAGGAACGCGCCCGCGTCTGGCTACGCAGTTTCCACTTTACCGAACACGATCTGTCCTCCCTTCACGCCGACACCGAAGGTGGCATCTATTATGTCTGCCATTTCCCCCCGATTGCCGCTGCCGACACGGAAACGCAACCCCCGGTCATTGCCGAGGCAGCCGTGCCGATCAGCCCGTTTCCGACCAACCTAATTTTCCACAGCCGCCCCGGCGCCCCGAACGTTCTTTACATCAATTTCTGCGGCGAAACCGTCAGCAACACCGCCTGGAACACCAGCCTCGGTCGCGCCAGTATCCCCGCCCTGCCGTTCAGCACCGACTCCGACTACACCACCTTCAGCGATGCCGAACAACTCGCCATCAAACGCATTTGGCAACGAATGGCGGAAGATTATGCGCCGTTCAACATTGACGTGACCACGGAACGCCCCGCCACCTTCACCACCCGCACCGCCATGGCCCTGATCACTCGCAACACCGACGCCAACGGCGACCCCAACCCCTCCAGCACCGCGGGCGGTGTGGCTTATGTCAATGTCTTCGGTACCGTCTCCTATGCCACTTATCGTCCCGCCTGGATTTATCACAATAACCTCAGCAACAACGAAGGCTACATCGCCGAGGCCGCCTCCCACGAAATCGGCCACAACATGGGCCTCAGTCACGACGGCAAAACCGACGGCACCGAGTACTACAGCGGCCACGGCACCGGCGACATCTCGTGGGGACCAATCATGGGCACCGGCTACAACCGCAACGTCACCCAGTGGTGCAAAGGCGACTATTACCTTGCCAACAACACCCAGGACGACCTCGCCACCGTTGCCGCCAAAATCTCTTATCGCACCGACGACCACGGCGACACCCCCGCCACCGCCACCGCGCTCATCCTCAGCGGCCTCACCAACATCGTCTCCACCACGCCTGAAACCGATCCCGCCAACACCAACACCGCCAACAAGGGCGTCCTCGAACGCAACACCGATGTGGACGTCTTCTCCTTCATCACCGGCACCGGCCCCGTCAGCCTATCGGTCAACCCCTGGATTTCTCCCGCCAACACAAGAGGCGGCAACCTGGACATCCTGCTCGAACTCTACGATGAAACCGGCTCCCTCCTGTTGACCAATAATCCCCCAACCACCACCACTGCCTCCATCCAAACCAATCTCACGGCCGGGCGCTATTTCCTCTACGTGCGCAATTCGGGCGCGGGCGATCCCTTCAGTTCCACGCCCACCGGCTACACCGCCTACGGCAGCATTGGCCAGTATTTCATCAGCGGTTACGTCACTGATCCCAGCGGCGTGGTGATCCCGCCCCTGGCCGAACTAACCGTCGCCAACCTCACGCAACCCGGCCAAACCAACCACACCTTTACCGTAACCTATTCCGACAACATGGGCATCAACGTCTCCACCATTGATTCCAACGACATTCTCGTGACCGGCCCCAACAACTACGCTCAACTGGCCCAACTGCTCTCTGTGGACATCAATACCAACGGCACTCCCCGCACCGCCACCTATTCGATCCGACCTCCATCGGGCAGCGTCTGGCTGCCCGCCGACAACGGCACCTACAGCGTTTTCATCCAAAGTAACCAGGTCGCTGACGTGGAAGGCGCCTGCGTGGCGCCATGTCAGCTCGGCCAGTTCCAGGTCATCGTTCCAGTCCCGATTTATTCCGCCAACATGGATACCGATCCCGGCTGGACACTGGAACCGGAATGGCAATACGGCGTGCCCGCCTACACCACCAATGGCCCCACTAGCGGATATACCGGCACGAAAATCATCGGCTACAACCTCAGCGGCAACTACACCAACAACCTCACCCCAAAATACGCGACCACTCCACCCATCAACTGCTCCGCTTGTTCCACACTGACCCTGCGGTTCAAACGCTGGTTGCGAACAAAAAACAACGACACCGCCTCCATCGAAGTCTCCACCGACGGCACGACCTGGAGCAATGTCTGGTCCACTTCCAAAGCCGTTTCCGACACCTCCTGGCAGGCGGTCCAATACGCCCTGCCGTCCGGCGTGGCTGGCCAGACCGCGGTTCGCCTGCGCTGGGGACAGGCCTCCAATGCCTCGCTCAACGACATCGGCTGGAACATTGATGATGTGGAGTTGCTCGGCGACAGCGCCCTGGATACCGCGCCGCCCCTACCGCTGTTGAGCGCGGGAAACATCACCATCGGCGGTTCTCCCAGCTATTCTTTCACTGTCACCTACACCGATACCACCGCGGTCCGATTATCGAGCCTGGGTTCCAACGACCTCGTGGTGACCGGCCCGAACGGTTACTCCAACACAGCCGAGTTCGTCGGCGCCGATCTTCCCACCGACGGATCGCCGATCACGGCCACTTATTCCATTCCCGCCCCCGGCGGCTCCTGGGACAGCGCCGACAACGGCACCTACACCGTCACTCTGTTGGAAGGAGCCGTCGAAGACACCCTGAACAATGCCATCCCACAAACGGTTCTCGGAACATTCACGGTCGCCATCCCGCCGCCCAGCGTCAGCCTCGTCGCCCGCGCCAACAATCCGCTCTGGGGCAGCGTCTCACCGACCGGCGGGACTTACACGGTCGGCACCACCACCACGGTGGTCGCCACCCCGGCCACCTATTTTCGTTTCCAACAATGGAGCGGCGACCTCATCAGCACCAACAACCCGCTCACGATTGTCATGACCACCAACGTGACCGTGACCGCCCTGTTTGCCGAAGTCATGACTACCAATTACCCGACCCCCTACTGGTGGCTGGCAGAAAACGGGATCACGAACGATTTTGAGTCCGCCGTCACCAACCTCGGCGCCAATGGACGGGCGTTTTGGCAATCATACATTGCGGGGCTGAACCCCAACGATCCCAACAGCCAACTCCGGCTCGACGGCCAGTTTGAGCCATCCGCCGGCGGGTTTGTGCTCCAGTGGACTCCTGTGACAGGGCGGGTTTACACAATCCACGTCAGCACCAATCTGCTCCACGGTTTTTCTCCCTTGCCCGACGCGATCAACCTGCCCGATACGGTTCGCAGTTTCACCAATACCGTGGGAGATGCGCTCCAGCGATTCTATCGCCTCGAAGTGCAAAAACCCTGAAGCGCAGGGCGATTATTTTTGGTGGTTCCTGCGCACGGCGGGAGATTTGCCTTCTCATGCAGAAGAAGATGCTTTGTTTCTTCGCCATGTTTCCGTTATAAAAAGCGCTGTGAACATAACTTCACGTGAACACGGTCCCGCCGTCAGCGGACATGGGAAGCAGGCTGCTGTTATTCAACACGTTGTCGCGCCAAAATGACGAGGCCGAATTTGCTGACCGTGTGCACAACCCCGGAGGAGTACCGATGAAAAAAGAAATTGTTCTGGGCGCTTTTCTCATGGCATCCGCTGTGTTGGGCGCGGAACGTCCAAATGTTCTTTTTATTTTGTGCGATGATTTGCGCTGGGATTGTTTCGGCGCCGCTGGACATCCGCACTTGCGGACGCCGAATATTGATCGCCTCGCCACCGAGGGAGTACGTTTCCAAAATGCCTTCTGCACCACGTCGCTCTGTTCGCCAAGCCGCGCCTCGATCCTGAGCGGCCTTTACGCGCACACCCACGGCGTGATCAACAATTTCACGGAATACCCCACAAACCTGGTCTCCTGGCCCATGCGGCTGCGCGAGACCGGTTACGCCACGGCCTACATCGGCAAGTGGCACATGGGCGAGGACAACGATGCGCCACGATCCGGTTTTGACTGGTTTGTCTCCCACAAAGGGCAGGGGAAGTATTTCGGCACCGAATGGTGCATCAACGGAACTCGGCGCGAAACCGTACCTGGTTATTACACGACCATTGTAACCGACTTTGCGCTGGACTGGCTCCGACAACCCGGACGCGATCGTCAACCGTGGGCATTGTGCGTCGGCCACAAGGCGCCGCACTCGTTCTATGTTCCCGAAGAAAAATACACGCACGTCTTTGATCGTGTCCGCGTGCCGTACCCCGACTCGGCGTTTCATCTCGACGACAAACCCGACTGGATCAAACAACGCCTCTATACCTGGCACGGCATCTACGGGCCGCTTTTTGAATGGCGCAAGAAGTTCCCCGACGATCACCCCGAAGCCGTCAAGGACTTCGAGAACATGACGCACGCCTATTGGGGCACCATCCTCTCGGTGGACGACAGCGTGGGGCGTCTGTTGAAGTATCTGGAGGAAACCCAACAACTCGACCGCACCATCATTGTCTTTATGGGTGACAATGGCCTGCTCAACGGCGAACACGGCATGGTGGACAAACGCGCCATGCACGAGCCGAGCATCCGCATCCCACTGCTGGTCCGGTATCCGCGTCTCGGCAAAGGCGTCGTCGAACAAATGGTCCTCACCGTGGACATCGCTCCCAGTCTCCTGGACCTTTGCGGCGCCCGACCGTTGCCGAACATCCACGGCCAATCCTGGAAACGCCTCGTCCAACGCGGCCATGACCCGACCTGGCGCACGGCTTTCCTCTACGAATACAACTACGAAAAACAATTCCCATACACGCCCAACGTCCGCGGCGTTCGCACTGCCAACTGGAAATACATTCACTACCCGCATGGCGACGGCACCCCTGACCGTCATCTGGCTGAGCTTTACCACCTGAAGACCGATCCCGATGAACGCCGCAACCTCATCCGAGACCCCGCTTGCGCTGCCATCCTGGCAGAACTCAAAGCCGAACTGGCCCGCCAAATGGAACGGACCGGCCTCGTTCGCGATCAGATGCCGCTGGACGAAGGTGTCAAACAGGAACTTCCCGCTCCCTCTATCCGCTAAAAAACAAAAGGCGACGGAAGATTCTCCAATTCATTCCTTCTTCTACTATCGTTATAAAATGCAGCCTCAAAATGTGGCTAAACAGAGGAACGATCGTTCCAAAGTTTAGCCACATTTTTTGTGGGGAGGGGGAAAGGGCGGAGAAGGGAGCAGGCGCAATGATTCGAGATGATCCGAGGTGTTTCGAGAGGGAACGCGGGGGAGGCGCGTTGATTAGCATTGACCCTGAGCGTCGGACGCGGCAGTTTGTAGATCGTATGAGCATCACAGTTGCCCTGTTCTTGTTGTCGCTCGCTGCTACGGGAGCGACCGCAACCCCTTCCGTCCAAACACGGATTGCGCGCTGGTCGGACGACAAACAGGCTGCGTTTCTTTTGATGTTCGACGACAGTATGCCCAGCCACGTCCGAAATGTCGTTCCCGAACTCAAGAAACGCGGTTTTGTTGGCACCTTTTACGTCAATCCGGGCAAGGGAGAGTGGGGGGTGTTTCGCGAAAAGTGGGAAAAGGAATTTCCTGTCACCGCTGGCATTGTGTACGGCAATCACACCTGGACCCACAAGGGCGCCCGCAGCATTGAGCAAGCCGATGAGGAAATTCGCCAGTGCAACGAGATGATTTTGCGGTTGTTTCCCGGACCGCAGCCGCGCCTGATTTCTTACGGCCAGCCCGGCGTGAAAAAAGAGGATTGGACAATCTCCAAAGATCAACTGGCCGAACTGTTGCAGAAATATCACCTCATTGAACGGCCACCGTTCAAAGGGGCCGTCATCCACTACAAGACTGCCGAGGATATGCGCCGCGTTGTGGACAAGGCGCTGGCCAGCGGGGGGCTGGAGTATGTGGTCTTTCACGGCGTCGGCGGCGAATGGATCAGTGCGCCGTTGGATGTGTTTCATGCGTTGCTCGACGCGCTGGAGGCGCATCGCGACAGGATTTGGATCACCGATCACATCTCGGCGCACAAATACCAGACCGAGCGCGACAGCGCCGAGGTGAAGACGCTGGCCGTTGCCGATCGGCAGATTCGTCTTGTGCTCACCTGCCGGGCCGACCCGAAACTGTACGATTTGCCGTTGACGCTGGTTGTGTCGGTCCCGTGGAAACAGTGTCGGGTCACCCAGGGTGCCGCTCGCGCGACCGTGGCTGTCGCCGACGGCCTTGCGCGGTTTCCGGCGTTGCCAAACGGTGTTCCGATCACGCTAGATGCGTTGGCTGAATAATCAACTGGTATTGGCATTGCTGCTGGCCGCCGCGGCGCGTGGCGCGGTGGTCAAACACGTGCTTGATGCCCGGCAGACCGGCCAAAACCTTTTGGCGAGCGATGCCTGGCGTCCGTACCAACGCGGCTTGGTACAGACGATAGTGTTGAATCAGGCGACACCGCAACCGCTCGTGGCCGTGGCATGGAGTCGGGCGGAGAACATCGGCGGTTCGCGCGACAGTGATTACTCGCTTTATCTCGACCTGGTTTATGCCGATGGCACGCCGTTGTGGGGGCAACATGCCCCATTCAATGTCGGCACCCACGACTGGGAACGGCAGGAGGTCGTTGTGTTGCCCGCCAAACCTGTCAAATCGGTTTCGTTTTATCTGCTTCACCGAAACAAAACCGGCGTGGCGCAGTTCCGTGACGCCGCGTTGTATCAGGTCGAAATGCCACCGGGCGCCTACCTGTTTGACGGTGTTCCCGTGGCGCCGGTGCCGCCGCGCGAGGGATTTTGTGTTCGTGAAACCAACGATTTTGTAACGTGCGACTCCATTGGGTTGCGCCTCGAAACAAGTCGTCGAGGGGCGTTTGTGGAGGCGACCATCACCGACACGACCGGTCGGGACCGTGCGTTTACATTGGTGTACACGTTGCCGGCCGCGGGCGAACCGTATCGGGAAACCGCGCTGGTGGCGACCTACCAGGGAGTCGGGAACGGTCGGCTGTCGCGTTATCCATTTGCGGCGGTCGGCGGGCAGGCGCTCGGCATTGACATGGCCAAGCCCGCCTTTTTCCGGGTCGGTCATGCGGGCGGCGAACTGTATGCGGCGTTTGATATTGCGCTGACGCCGGAGAAACCGTCTGCCCAAGTACGTCTTTGCCAATTTCAATTTGATCCGAAGTGGGGTTTTCGCGCCGCGTTGGCACGCTATTACGAGCTGTTTCCGGACTATTTTCGTTGTCGGACGCCCGAACAGGGATTGTGGATGCCGTTTTATGCGATCAGCAAGGTTGAGGGCTGGCAGGATTTCGGGTTCAAGTTCAAGGAAGGTGACAACGAACCGTCCTGGGATGCCGCGCACGGAATCCTGACGTTTCGCTATACCGAACCGATGACCTGGTGGATGCCGATGCCGAAGGGGATGCCGCGCACGCTGGAGGCGGCGCTTGCTCATGCCCGTTCGCTGACAAACAAACAGGCCGCCGCGCTTTTCACGAGCGGGCATTATGACGAGCAGGGACGGTTTGTCGCGCAGTTGCGGGACACGCCGTGGTGCGACGGCGCGGTTTGGAGTCTCAATTCGATGCCTGGTATTCGGGGTGAGGTGACCGATTTCAAAAACAAGTTTGCCGGCATTGGTCGAGTCAGTGGCGAATACATTGATTCCAGCGAAGGCTACGTTACGGCGGCGCTCGATTTTCGTCGCGACCATTTCGCTGCGGCGGAAACACCGTTGACCTTCGCGAGCGGGTCGCGTCGTCCGGCAATTTTTCGCGGGCTGATCGCGTTCGAGTACGTGCGGGCGTTTGCGAAGGAGATGCGCGCCCGCGGCAAACTGATGATGGCCAATGGCACGCCGCACTCTCTCTGCTGGCTGGTACCCTGGCTCGATGTGCTTGGCACCGAGACCGATTGGAACCGTGGCGGCAAATGGCAACCCATGTCCAAAGAGGAACTCTTTTATCGCCGCGCCCTCTGCGGCCCCAAGCCGTACTGTTTTCTGATGAATACCGATTTCGACCAGTTCCCGCCCGAGCGGGTGGACAAATACATGCAACGCGCGCTCGCCTACGGGATGTTTCCCGGTTTCTTTAGTGCCAACGCCTCGACCGGCCACTACTTCAGCCGCCGCGACCTCTACGAGCGCGACCGCCCGCTTTTCCAGAAGTACATCCCGCTGATCAAACGCCTTGCCGAAGCGGGTTGGCAACCGGTCACGTTGGCGCGTTCGAGCGACCCGCGCGTTCAGGTCGAGCGCTTTGGCGCCACTCTGTTGACGGTGTTCAACGACAGCCCTGATGAGCGCGTTGCCACCATTACCTGGGAGGGTGGCACGCCGGGAGCGAGTCGTGAATTACTTTCCAATATGGCCGTCAAATGGACCGACGACGGTGTGACCCTGACGTTGAAACCGGAATCGGTTGGGGTAATCGAGATCAAAGGACGATGAGATGAACGCAATTTTATTGATGCTGGCCCTGGTGGTCCCGTCACGGATTTTGTTCATCGGCAACAGTTACACCAGTCGGAACAATCTGCCGGCGATTTTCCGTGAGATCGTGAAAAGCGACGGCCAACCGATCCCAACCATCGAGGCGGTTGCCCCCGGCGGCAAAACGTTGGAACAACATTCCACCCTGCCGGAAACACTGGCAAAGATTGACCAGGGCAACTGGGATGTCGTCATCGTACAAGGCCAGAGCCAGGAATCGGCCATGGCAGAGGTCGCTCTCAATATCCGCACCAGCTTCACCCAGGGCGCAGAACGCCTTTTTGCCCGTATCAAAGCCAAAAGCCCCAACGCCAGAATTGTCCTTTTTGAGACCTGGGCGCGCCACCCCGATTACTGGAAAAACCCGAAGGCCGACCTGCACGTGGGGCGCGATGCCACCGAGATGCAGGCACGCATCCGAAAATGGTACGCCAAAATCGCCGAAGGACACCCCAACGTCATCGTTGCGCCCATCGGCGATGCCTGGGAGTTGAACTACAAAAACCCGAAAGCCAACGCGCTTCACATCGCCGACCATTCACATCCGAACTACAACGGTTCGTACCTCGCTGCCCTCGTCCTGTATGCCACCATCTACCAACCGACCCAACTCAATATCCTGTGGCACGGCCCTCTTTCCGTTGCCGAAGCGCAACGTCTCCAACAAATCGCCAAACAAACCATGAAAGGAAGAACTCCATGAAACCCACCATCCTTTTGCTCGCGGTGGCAAGCCTGACGCTTGCCGCTGTGCCTGACAATCGTCCCCGCCCAAAGGTCGTTGATCCCGGCCCTCCCAAGCCCGGTGAAATGGCGCCGCCACCCGCCGACGCCATCGTCCTGTTCGACGGCAAGGACCTCTCGAAATGGGAACGCATACCTGGCGCAAAAGACACCGACAAATCCACCACGCCGAAATGGAAAATCGAAAACGGCTACATGGAAGTTGTCCCCAAAAGCGGCAACATCCGCACCAAAGAAAAATTCGGCGATTGCGAAATCCACATCGAATGGGCCACTCCCGCCGAGGTCAAAGGCAGCGGACAGGGACGCGGCAACAGCGGCGTTTTCCTCCCCGGCCACCAGGAACTCCAGGTCCTCGATTCCTACAACAACGACACCTATCCCGATGGCCAGGCCGGTGCCATCTACAAAATGCACATCCCCCTCGTCAACGCCTGCCGCAAACCCGGCGAATGGCAAAGCTACCACATCACACTCGAACAACCGCGCTTCGACGCCCAACACAAAATGATCAAACCCGCCCGCGTCACCGTCATCCACAACGGTATCCTCATCCAGGACCACGTCGAGTTGAAAGGCGACGCCACCGATGGCGTCCTCATGCTCCAGGACCACAATAACCCCGTCCGCTACCGCAACATCTGGATCCGAAAACTCTCCTCATCGCCTTGACCTCTCTCGCATGAAAAGAGTAAACTCCCCGCCAGAATGAAACGGCGTGTTCTGGCGGCGGTTCTGCTGGCGATTGCCGGGTCGGGCACAATCGCCCGGTCGCAAACCAACTTTTGGTGGACCAACGCACTGGACGATGTCTGGAGCAGTGGCGCCAACTGGACCAACGAAACCGCTCTCAGTGGCGGCCCCGCCGCGGGCGGCTCCAATGATTACACTGTCTCCTTCGTCAACGCGGGCAACACCTACAACAGCACCAACGACCTCGGCAGTTTCACCCTCAATCGCCTCGTCTTCCAAAACGTCGCCGCAACCCTCTGGGGCGACGACCTGGTCTTTCGACTCGCCAGTAACGGCACCAACTTCCCACAAGTCCAACTCAGCGGCTCCTCCAACGTCGTCATCCAAAACTCCATCATCTTCTCCAACACCACCACCTTCACCGGCACGGCCACCGGCAGTCTCACTCTCCTCGGCAACATCACCGGTCCCGGCGGCCTCACCCACAGCGGTAACTACATCCTCGCCCTCGGCGGCTCCAATACCTACAGCGGCGCCACCACCCTCAACAACGGCATTCTCCTTGTCCAAAACAACAACGCCCTTAGCGCCACCTCCGGCATCACCGCCAACGGCGGCGTGGTTCAACTGGCCAACGGCATCACGGTCAGCAATGCCGCCATCACCATTCTCAACGCCAACCCCGCTGTTGGCAACTACTGCGGCTCCCTCCAGGTCACCAACGGCAGCGCCACTTGGAGCGGCACGGTGACACTCGGCACCAATGGCGCCCGCATCGGCGCCCAAAACGGCACCCTCACCGTCAGCGGCCCCATTGATTCGGGCACCAACATTTTCGACCTAAATATCCGCGCCATAAACAACACCGACACCGTCATCCTCTCCTCCACCAACAACACCTACAAAGGCAACACCGCCGTCGTTCTCGGAACGCTTCAACTGGGTGCCGACAACACCCTCCCGCTCACCTCCAACCTGCAAATCGGCAACAGCGCCAATCTCGGCATGGCCACCTTTGACATGAACGGCCACAACCAACAAATCACCGGCCTCATCCACCTCGGCACCACCATGCCCATGATTGTGACCAACAGCTCCAACTCCCTGCTCTCCATCCTCACCCTCAGCAACGCCACCGCAGCCGCCTACAACGGCCTCATCAGCGGCAACATCACCCTCATCAAACAAGGTGCCGCCACCCAGACCCTTGGCGGCAACAACAACTTCACCGGCCCGATCATCATCCAAAGCGGCACCCTCGAAATCGGCTCCGGCACCACCACCGGCACCCTCGGAGTGGGGGATGTCACCAACAACGCCATCCTCGCCTTCAACCGATCCGACACCTACACCGTCACCAACACCCTCACCGGCACCGGTGTCCTCGTCCAATCCGGCAGTGGCATCCTCGCCCTTGCCGGCACCAACACCTACACCGGCAACACCCTCATCAACAACGGTGCCCTCCTTGTTGTCCACTCCAACGCCATCCCTGCCACCAGTCTCATCCTCCTCAACCCCACCGGTGCCCTCGTCATCACCAACACACCCGAAACACCCTTCCCATCCGTCACCGCCGCCCTCACCAGCGGACGCCTCACCACCAACAGCACCGGCATCATCGCCCTCACCTACGACACCGCCGACGACCTCAACTTCACCCTCGCCGCCAACAGCTACAGCAACCTCGCCCTCGGCGCCATCGGCACTGTCACCTACACCGGCACCAACCTTCTTTTTCCCAACGCCATCTACCGACTCGGCGGCGGCGGCGGCACCCTCACCATTGCCTCCAACAACATGCTGACCGGTTCAAGCCGATTGGTGGCCTTTGGCAACGGCGCCGCCGGTACTCTCATCCTTTCCGCCACCAACACCTACATCGGCGGCACCTTCATCGGCGGCGGCACCTTGCAAACAACCACCACTGGCCTCGGCACCGGCCCCGTCACCAACAACGCTGCCCTCGTCTTCCAACAAACCGTCACCGGCTTCTTCAACAACCCCATCACCGGCACCGGCTCCCTCACCGTTCGCGGCGGCGGCACCATCACCCTCACCGCCAACAACACCTTCACCGGCCCAACCCTCATCGGCAGCGGCACCACCCTCGTCGCCTCCAACACCACCGGCGGCGCCACCATCCCCGGCGACCTCCAAATCGGCATCGGTGGCGGCAGCGATTCCTGGCTCCGAATGGGTGCCAGCTCCCAGTTTGGCTCCAACACCCTCGTCACCTACAGCCTCGGCTCCAGCGGATACGGGCGCTGGTTGCTGCTCGGCACCACCCAGGCCATCGTCGGCGTCAGCGACACCAGCGGACGCGCCATCATCGAAAACACCGACAACGCCGCCTCCATTGACACCAACGCCGGTCCCGCCCTCCTGATCATCAGCAACACCGCCAACTACAGCTTCAACGGCTACATCCGCGACCGCGGCAGCGCCGCCGGCCCCAGCAACATCCTCGCCATCATCAAGACCGGCACCGGCACACTGACCCTCATCGGCTCCAACATCGGCAACGGCGGCATCAGCGGCGGTACCACCATCCTCGGCGGCACCCTGGCCCTGACCAACACCCCGAACTTCATCGGCCTCACCACCGTTAACGGTGGCACACTGCTGTTGCAGTCCGCCAATGCCGCCCAACGCGCCGTCATCAGCAACCTCTTGCCAAATGCCGTCGTCTTCAGCGCCACCAACGAATTCACCGTCGGCGCCCTCGCCGGCGCCGGCGACATCACGCTCACCAACACCAGCGGCGCCGCCATCGCCCTCACCGTTGGCGGCAACAACGCCAGCGGACGTTACACCGGTGTCCTCCGCGGCGGCTCCTCGCTCACCAAAACCGGCGCTGGCGTCCAGACCTTTGTCGGCGCCAACGCCTACAACGGCCCCACCACCATCCTCGGCGGCATTCTCCAGGCCGACTATGGTGTGGGAATCCCCAACGGCAGCGTCATCACCCTCAACGGCGGCACCTGGGCCACTCTTGGTTCCGTCATCACTAACTCCCTCGGCGCCGGCGCCGGCCAGATCAATCTCATTGCCGGCAGCGTGGGCGGATTCTCCGCCTACAACACACCTCTCACCGTCAACCTCTACGGCAATGGCACCACTCTCGTCTGGGCCACCCCCGGCTTCAGCCCCTCGGCGCTTCTACTCAACGACACCGCCGCCAATACCAACCTCGTCTTCCAAAACGGCCTCAACCTCAACGGCAGCAACCTCACCATCACCGTCAACGCCGCCGTGGCCACCCTTACCGGCCCCATCACCAACACCGGTTCCACCGCCACCTTTACCAAGACCGGCGCCGGCACCCTCGTCCTCGCCGGCCCCAACAGTAGCACCGGCCTGATCCTCATTGACAACAACATCAACGGCAACACCCTCATCCTCAGCAACACCACCGGCAACGCCGTGGCGGGCGACATCCAACTCGGCACCGGCGCCGGCCAAAACATCTACCTGATGCTGGCGACCAACGATCAGATCGCCGACACCGCCATCATCAGCTTCAACACCACCAACAACTACGGACGTTTCACCCTGCTCGGCTTCAACGAAACCATCGGCGGCCTCTCCGACCCCAACGCTCACGGCGTCGTCGAAAACAACGACAACTTCCCCGCGCTCACCAACGCCGGTCCATCCATCCTCACACTCAATGTCGGCTCCGGCAGCAACTACGTCTTTGCCGGCTACCTGCGCAACTATCACGCCAGCGGCGCCGGCGCCAGCAACACCCTCACGCTCGTCAAAACCGGCCCCGGCACCCAAACCCTCCTCGGCTCCAACATCGGCAACGGCGGCCTCGCGGGTGTCATCATTCAAAACGGCCTCCTCGTCCTGACCAACACATCCAACTTCGCCGCCCCCACCGTCATCACCGGTGGCCGACTCCTGCTATCAACCCGCACCGACGCCCAAAACAGCGCCATCAGCAACCTCGTGGCCAACGGCCTCGTTTTCGGCGACGGCACCAACGCCTACGTCCTCGGTTCCCTGGCCGGTAACGGTGACATCATGCTCACCAACGCCGCCGGCCTCGGCGTCGCCCTTACCTTGGGCGGCAACCACAGCAACACACTCTACAGCGGCAACCTCGCCGACGCCGGGGCAGGCGGCGCACTGATCAAAAACGGCCTCGGCACAATGATCCTTGACGGCACCAACACTTACAGTGGCGGCACCACCGTCAACGCCGGTGCCCTTCAGTTTGCCCGGAGCAATGCCGTGCCTGCCACCGGCCTGGTGCTGGTCAACAGCGGCGCGGCCGCCGCGTTTGGGTTTGCGGGGATACAAACCCAGTTGGCGCGCGTCAACACGACCTCTGCCGGGTTGATCGCCGTGACGACCGACTCCGCCGGCGAAAACGTCAACTTCGCCACCGCCAGCCTCTCCAACGCCTATTTCGGCGGAGTAGGGGTGGTGCTTTACACCGGCACACACACGCCGTTTACCAACACCTACCGGCTCGGCGCGGCCACCAACAGCACATTCATTTTCACGCCCCTCATTGGCGGCGCCACCAACCTCTTCGTGGGCGGCTCTTCGGGCACCGTTGTTCTCACCGCCAGCAACACCTACACCGGCGCCACCACCCTCAACACCGGCACCCTGCTGTTGAGCAACGGCAACAACCGCCTGCCCATCACCACCACCGTCAACTTCAACGGCAACGCCACACTGGCGCTCGGCGGCAACAGCCAAACCATCTCCAACCTCACCGTCGCCAACAACGTCACCGGCACCGTTACCGGCGTCGGCAGCACATTGCTGATCAACGGTGGACGCGACCTGCTCATCGGCGGCGCGGCCGCGAGCACCACGGCCCTCCTGGACCTGTCGGGACTCTCCGCGTTTGTTTACACCAATCCGACACAGCTTGTTCGCGTCGGCGGCCAACTCAACGGCGCCGGCACGTCCGACGGTCAACTGATTTTGGCCCAAACCAACACCATCACCGCCGCCACCCTCACCCTCGGCGGTTACCCGAACAGCACTGGCACCCGCAACAACGGCACACTTTCGCTCGGCTACGTCAACACCATCAATGCCAGCATCATCACCGCTGGCGTCACCAAAACCACCGGCGTACTCGCATTCCAAAACGGTCTTTCCGCCAATCCCGCGCTCACCCTACGCGGCACCGACGGCAGTAGCCGTGTCACCACGTTTGTTCTTGGTTTCGGCAACTCCTCGGCGGCGAATACCATCGGACTTGTGGACCTGACCAACAACGTCACCAGTGTCAGCCTTCTCGATGCGCAAGTGACCACGATGATTCTTGGCCAGGTGAACAACAGCCAATCCGCCAGCGGCACCTTCATCATGGGCGGCGGCACGCTCGATGTGTTGACCAACATCATCGGCCAGACCCTTGCCAGCAGCGGTCCGGTGACAGGACGGTTCTCGTTGAACGGCGGCACCCTTACCGTGCAAGTCTTGACGATGGGCGACCGTCCCGCCGGCACGGGCGCGATTACCAGCCAGTTCGACCTCAACAGCGGCACCGTCCGCGCCCAAACCATCCAACCCGGTTCCGCCGTCTCCTCCGTGACCCGCGCATTCAACTGGCGCGGCGGCACCATTCAAAATTACAACGCCAGCACCGACCTGCTCATCACCAACCTGACGCTCACTTTGGACCCCGTTGGGGCGCACATCTTCAATATCGAAAGTGGTCGCACCGGTGTCGTTTATGCCAACCTCATCGAATCCGCTGCTGGAGCGACGCTGACAAAGACCGGCTCTGGCTCGCTTCTCATCCACGGCACCAACTCCTACACCGGCGCCACCACCGTCAGCGCCGGCACCCTCGGCGGCAACGGGTTCATCACCGGTCCTGTTACCATCAGCAGCGGCGCCACCCTTAGCCCCGGTGCGAGTGTCGGCACCCTTACCGTCGGCAATCTCACGCTAACCAACGGCGTTAAACTCGCCTTTGAACTCGGCGCCAGCAGCGATCTGGTGGTTGTGACAAATCTGCTGAGCTTCAGCGGCATGGACACCAACTGGTTCGTTTTGAGTCAGGCCGCCGGATTCGGTATGGGGACGTACACGTTGTTCGACGCGGGTTCCCTTGGCGGCTCAACGCTTGGCTTCGACACTGTCTTTGACAACGTGGCCGGCAGCGGGCTTTCCGGTTATCTCTGGCTGGACAACGTCAACGCCGATGTAAAACTCACCGTGGTGCCCGAGCCCGGCGCTGGCGCGTTGGTTGGCATGGGACTGCTCGCCCTGCTTCTGTTGTGCCGACATCGGCGGGAGAGCATGAGGTGAAGTAATCAAAGCGTGGAAACGATCCTTGCCAATACGACACGGTTGCTGCAACGCAAGCGTTGTGGCGTTGCGAGTGACAGCAGACAAGAGGGGTGGGGGAGGTTGACGTTGTGTCAGTGCCAGATGGCGTGGCTCCCGTTTCTGAAGATTTATCCTGCTGTTCGTGGTCGAAGTTCTGCAAGATTGTCTTGGAAGTGACGCGACAAACGGCTAATAAATGACCCGTTACTTTGCACGAAGAAAGGAAACAAACGCATGAAACGCCTCGGCCTTCTGTCCCTGTTGATTGCTGTTCCGATGTTCGCCCAGGACATTCAACCCAATGAGGTGCTCTCCACCATGAAAAAGGTTGCCGACTGGCAACTGGCCCATCCCGGAAAACATCTGACAACCGACTGGACACAGGGCGCTCTCTACGCCGGAATGATGGCGTTGGGAAGGCTCGATGCCCGCTACCTCGATGAGATGATCAAAATCGGCGAGAAAAACGAGTGGAAACTCGGTCCGCGAATGTATCACGCCGACGATCATGCGGTCGGGCAGATGTATTGCGAACTGTTCCTGCTCCGCAAAGACCCGAAGATGATCGCTCCGATGAAAGAGGTCTTCGATCAGATTCTTGCACATCCCGACACACGTCCCATCGGCGGCGCCATCCACGCCCGCAAAAACAAGGCCGAACCGATGCGATACTGGTGGTGCGACGCGTTGTTCATGGGGCCGCCCGCCTGGGTCCGTCTCTCCGCGGCCACGGGCGAGAAGAAATACCTCGATTTCGCTGTGCAAGAATGGAAGGCGACCTCCGATTACCTTTACGACAAAGAGGAACACCTTTATTTCCGTGACAACAGTTACTTCCAAAAACGTGAGGCCAACGGCAAAAAAATCTTCTGGTCGCGCGGCAACGGCTGGGTTATGGGCGGTCTTGCCCGCGTCCTGCCGTTCCTGCCAAACGATCATCCTGATCGTGCCTTTTTTGAAACTCAGTTCCGTGAGATGTCCGACGCGGTTTTGAAGTGCCAACAGGCCGATGGACTCTGGCGCGCCAGTCTCCTGGACCCCGAAAGCTATCCCCTAAAGGAAACAAGCGGTTCCGGCTTCTACTGTTACGCGCTGACCTGGGGAATCAACAACGGTCTGCTCGACCGTGCCCGATTCGAGCCGTCCGTTCGTAAGGCATGGGCGGCGCTGACCGCCTGTGTTGCGCCCGATGGCAAACTCACCCATGTTCAGCCCATCGGCGCCGATCCAAAGAAGTTTGATCCGAACCACAGCGATGTGTACGGCGTCGGTGCCTTCCTGCTGGCCGGCTCGGAAATCCTCAAACTCGTCCAACCCGGAAAGTGAGACACCATGAAAACCTTTCTCCTGGTGCTGTTGACGCTGACCGCGACCCTCGCGCAGGCCGCTCAAATTGAGGTTGTCAACGACCTCGATATCGCGCGTCCGAACGAAACCATTGAGTTGAAACCGGGCGGCCACGGACCATTTATCGTGCGCGACGCCAACGGCAACGAAGTCGTTTCTCAAATGATCGGCGATGACACGGTTATCTTTCAAGCCAGCTTTGCCCCGAAAGAAACCCGAAAGTTTACCGTCACACCGGGCAAACCGGCCACGGCGGAACCGAAGGTGTTTGGGCGGTTCGTGTCGGAACGGGATGACGATTTCGCGTGGGAGAACGACAAAATCGCCTTTCGCGTGTACGGTCCGGCGTTGGAGACCGACCCGAAAGAATTGTTGGTCAGCAGCGGCGTGGATGTCTGGTGCAAACGGACCGACCGTCTCATCATCAACCAATGGTACAAAAGTGGTCACTACCACACCGACCAGGGCGAAGGCTGCGACTGCTACAAGGTCGGCAAAGGCCGCGGTTGCGGCGGCACTGGCATCTGGAAAGACGGCGCGTTGCATGTATCCAAAAACTATCGCCAATGGAAGGTGCTGGACAACGGCCCGATCCGATTCACGTTTGAGCTGACGTTTGAGCCGTGGGACGCTGCTGGCATAAAGGTCAGCGAGGTCAAACGCATCAGCCTCGACACCGGAACGCATTTCAACCATGTCCGCAGCACATTTACCATTCAGGGCGCTGACAGCGCCACGGTGGCTGTCGGCCTGTCCGAACACAAAGGATTCAAACTGCTCGCCTCCCCACAAGACGGATGGATCGGCGTCTGGGACATCGCCGACGGCAAAAACAACGGGATGAACGCCACCGGCATCGTCTTCCCGCCCACGACGAAAGTCGAGTTCAAGGAAGCCCACGAAAGCGCATTGTTGTTAACCTCGATCCGTAGCGGTGAACCGCTTGACTACTACATCGGTGCCGGCTGGTCCAAAAGCGGCTTCGCCAATAGCGCCGACTGGGAAGCTTATCTCAGGGCGTTTGCGATGCGATTGCGCTCGCCCTTGCGTGTCACAGTGCGGTAAAAACGGACTGCAAAAAAAACGACAGGAAGGAGAAACCCCATGAAAGGTAACCCAAAGGTCATCGCCACCCTCAACGCCTTGCTTGCCGAGGAACTCACCGCCATCAACCAGTACATGGTCCACTCGGAAATGTGCGACAACTGGGGCTACGAGCGCCTGCACAAGCTCATCGAAAAACGCGCCATTGACGAAATGAAACACGCCGAAAAACTCATCGGACGCATCCTTTTCCTGGAAGGCATACCCACCGTCAGCAAGCTGAACAAAATCGTCATCGGCTCCGATGTGCCGTCGCAACTCAAAAACGACTGCGAGGCGGAACAGATGGCCATCAAAGAATACAATGACGCCATCGCAGAAGCCGCACGGTTGGGCGACAAGGGTACCGGTGAACTGCTCGACGCCATCCTCAAAGACGAGGAAGCCCACATTGACCTGCTCGAAGCTCAACTCGACCAGATCCAACAGATGGGACTACCCAACTTCCTCGTCTTGCAGGTGGCAGAAGGCAAATAACGCCGCCGACAGAAGTGGTGCCCCTTACAGGCTCCGCACAAACCGGGCAATGCGCTCGACAGCGGTTTCCAGTTGAGACATGTCGCCGCAATAACTGGCTCGACAATAACCTTCCCCACCGGGGCCAAACGCGTTGCCGGGCACCATGGCCACCCTCTGTTGCTCCAGTAATTTGACGGCGAATTCCTTGGAGGTGAGTCCCGTGTCTCGAATGCAGGGAAAAGCGTAAAAAGCCCCCTGCGGCATGTGACAGGCCAGCCCCATCTCGTTGAACGACTTGACGATGAAATTGCGGCGGAGACGATATTGTTCACGCATCGAAACAACGTCCTCCGCGCCGTGTTCCAGCGCTTCCACGGCGGCATCCTGACTGAGAATCGGCGCGCACATCATGGCATACTGATGGATTTTGAGCATTCCCTCCAGTAGCTCGGACGGTGCGCAGGCATACCCAATACGAAACCCGGTCATGGCAAACGCCTTGGAAAATCCGTGCAGAAAAATGGTACGTTCCTTCATCCCTGGCAGCGAGGCAATGCTGCGATGCCGTCCGCTGTAAGTCAACTCGCTGTAAATCTCGTCGGTGATCACAAGAAGATCATGTTGGACGCAGAGCGCCGCAATCTTGTCCAACTCCTCACCATGTAGAACGGCACCCGTCGGATTGGTCGGAAAACTCAGAATCAGCGCCTTGGTCTTGTTGGTAATGGCCGCCGCCACATCCGCCGCGGTCAACGCAAACTGGTTTTCCGGCCTTGTCGAAACAGCCTTGGGAACACCGTGGCAGAGAACGACACTGGGATGATAGGAAACGTAACACGGCTCATGATAAAGAATCTCGTCGCCAGGATTGATGATGGAACGCAGCGCAATGTCCATGGCTTCGCTGACCCCAATGGTGACGAGGATTTCCGTCTCAGGATTGTACTCAACCTGATAGTTCGCGGCAACATAACGGCTGATGGCCCGACGCAGCTTCAGATGACCGTAGTTGGAGGTATAACTGGTGCGCCCCCGTTCCAGCGCAAAAATGGCGGCCTCCCGAATGTGCCACGGAGTAACAAATCCCGGTTCGCCAATGCCGAGCGAAACGACATTGTCCATGGACTGGACAATGTCAAAAAAATCACGGATGCCAGAGCGCGGAATATCGCGCACATGGTCAGCCACAAAACGGCCTTGTTGCGGTCCTGTTGACATAATGGCCGCGCATGGTAACAACGCCCGCGACAAATGCAAGCCCGCCTTCGGCAGAGAAGACGAGTACCCACCAAATTATAGCGTCGTTTCCAAAGCTCCACAGACCCGTGACAGCCACAGAATTTTCCTTTCAGCCGTATTGACCTCGTCGCCTTCCAAGGGTACAAATAACCATCTATGTCTGGAGGCAGACCTATGACAAAATCATTTTACGGGAAACTCCTCGTGGCGGTGGCCGCGACGATTATCGTCTTTGCTGTCGGCGCATCCGCCCAAACCAATTTCTGGTGGACCAACGCCACCTCACAAACATGGAGCGGCGCCAACGTCTGGACCAACGAATCCGGCGCGACCGCCCCGCTCACAGGCGGCTCCAACGACTACACCATCACCTTCCTCAACACCGCCATCATTACCAGCACCCTCGATCTCGGTAACCCGAACTTCATCCTCAACCGCCTCAACTTCAACGGCACCAGCCTCACCCTCCAGGGCAGCAACCTCGTCTTCCAATCCACCACCGGCGGCGTCGCCCCGTCGCTCTGGCAAAACGGCACCGGTGCTATCACCATCAACAACAACATCGGCCTCACCAATCGCCTTACCGTCGCCGGCAGCGGCACAGGCGGCATTACGCTCGGTGGTGTGATCAGTGGCACCGGCGGACTGGTCATGGCCGCCACCAACGCGATCCTCTCTCTCAACGGCGCCAACACCTACACCGGCGGCACCATCATCAGCAACGGCATCATCCGCATCAACAACAACAGCACCGCCCTCGGCTCAACTACCGATACCAGCAATATCATCGTCATCGTCAACGGCGGCGCTCTCGAACTCGGAAGCACCTCCGCCGATAACGCATTCAATTTGGGCAATCGCACCGTGTATGTCAGCGGCACCGGCGTCAATAATAGCGGTGCCATCTACAACAACACCCGTTCCCAGTACAACACCTTCCAACGCATTGTTCTCACCGGCGACACCACCTTTGGCGGTTCCCAACGGTTTGATGTCCGCACATCAAGCTATGGCGGTCTTCTGGACCTGGGCGGCTACACTCTTACCAAGATCGGCGCTGGCTACTTCGGCGTGGTCAACTCACTGGTCACCGACGGTAACATCATCATGAACGGCGGTTACTTCCGCCCCGAAGGCAGCACCATCATCACCGGCACGACCGGGCGGATCACCTTCAACCCCGGCACCTATCTCTCGATCTATAACATGACCGCCGCAAACCAGATTACCCGCCCGATCACCATCAACAACGCCACCATCACCTTCGAGAACAACAACGCCACACGCTTGGACGCCCCCATTACCCTGGTCTCCAACCTCTTCGTCAACGGCGGCGGCTCGGCCGGTACCATTTACGGCAACATCGTCGAAAGCAACGGCTCCTACACTGTCACCAAGTCCGGCGGCTATTTCGTCAGTCTCGCTGGCACCAACAACTGGACCGGCGGCACCATCATCAACGCCGGCCCGCTGTTCTTCATCAATTCCTATTCCGTTCCGACCAGCGGAGTCATCACCATCAACACCGGGGGTTCACTCGGCGTGACGGGTGCCTATTCGACCGTAGCCGCATGGCTGGCTTCGGGCCGCATCGCCACCAACTCGACCGGCGCCATCGCGCTTGTCGCCAACAGCTCCGAAAACGTCAACATGGGCGTCTATACCAACCTTTCCCTTGGTGGTGCCCAAAACTTTACCGTCACTTACACCGGCACCCTTTCACCCGTCATTCCGGGCCTCTACCTGGCGGGCGGCGGCGGTGGCACCATCATCTTCCCCAATGCCAATGCCTTCACCGGCGCCAACCGCCTCATCGTCGGCATGGGCGGTGGCGGCAACGTTTATATCACCGGCAACAACGACTACACCGGCGGCACCTTCGTCACCAACGGCACTCTGCGTATCGGCAACAACACCACCACTGGCAGCCTCGGTTCAGGCCCGCTCACCAACAACGCCACCGTCCAGTTCTACCGTTCCAACGCCATGACCATTTCCAACCTCTATGGCACAGGTATCTACCGTCAGATCAGCGGCTCCGGCCAGGTCACCATTGCCGGCACCAACTCCTTCTATCAAGTGGAAATCGGCAGCGCTAACGCCAACAACCCCTTCGTCTTTTCCGTCGGCTCCGTCAGCATCATCACCAATATCGCCATTGCCAACAACAATGTCGGTACCTCCGGCAAAATGATCGTGGAAAACGGTGCCTTGTTGCGCGTCTTGGGCAATCTTTTCCTCGGTGAGACCAACAGCCGCCCCGGCGAAGTCGTCCAAAACGGCGGCACTGTCACCATTGGCGGTCAGCTTCGCGTTGGCCATTGGCCCACCGAGACCAGCACCTACACCATCAACGGCGGCAGTCTCACTCTGACCGCCACCTCCGCCACCAACCCGTTCGGCAGCGGTGAACAAAACGGCACACTCTATGTCGGTATTGACGGCAGCGGCATCTTCAACCACAACGGCGGCACCGTCAGCGCCGAAGGTCTCGTGCTCGACAACCGTGGCGACACCGCGGGCACCGACACCTACAACCTCTTTGGCGGCACCCTGATCCTCGGCAAATGGGGTATTCAGGGCAACGCCAGCAGCGTCTTCAACGCCGGCGGTGGCACCCTCTCCGCCAGCACCAACTGGAGCACCACCTATTCCCTCAACCTCACCAACGTCGGCGGCAATCTAACCGTCGCCCCGCAAACCGCCACCACCATCACCCTCAACGGCGCCCTCACCGGCACCGGCGGCCTGAACACTGCCGGCAACGGCACCATCATCCTCAACGGTACCAACACCTACGCCGGCGACACCACCATCAACGGCAGCCTCGTTCAATTCAACCACATCAATGCCATTGCCGGTTCAGGACGCAATGTCACCGTGGGCAGCGGCGGCGCTGTAACGTTCAACTTCACCGATGTCCAGAACATGTTGACCACCCGCGTCGCCAACGTCTCCGCCGGCACCATTGCGCTGCGCGATATACAGAGCACCGAAACGATTGACTTCAGCGCTGCCAACCTCTCCAATGCCTTCCTCGGCGCCGTCGGTTTTGTGGATTTCTCCGCCGGCACATTCATTCCCTACGCCAACCACTACCGTCTCGGCGGCGGCGGCGGCACCCTCTTTTTCATGGGTAACATCGTCGAAGGCGATGAACTGACCATCGGCGGCGGCGGCCCGCTCAGTGTCGTCTGGCTGTTCCAAGCCAACAGCAACACCGGCGTCGTCAACGTGCTCAACAACATCCTGCGCGCCAATGATGGATTGGGACTTTCTCCCTATGCCAACCTCCGACTTAACGGTGGCGTGTTCGAGACCGACGACGGCTCCTTCACTCGCGCCCTCGGCAGCGGCGCCGGTGAAGTCCAAGTACTGGCCGGTGGCTTCAGCGCAGTGGATAACCCACTTACTGTCAACCTTGGCGGCAGCGGCGGAACCGTCACCTGGGGGAGTGCCGACTTCCAACCATCCGCCCTCATCCTCAATGAAATCACCGCCAACACCAGCCTCACCTTCACCAATAAACTCGACCTCAACAGCGCCACTCGTACCATCTCCGTCCGCTCCACCAATGCTGCTGCCCCCGCCATCATCGCAGGCGACATCCTCGGCACCGGCAGTCTCGTCAAAGACGGCGTTGGCCGACTCATCTTCAACGCCAAACCCACCTTCAACGGCGGCCTCACCATCAACAACGGCACTGTCACCCTCAATGCCGGGGCAAACACACTCCCCACCACCATGACCGTGACCATCTCCAACAGTCCCACCGCCGTCCTCGACCTCAACAACAACAACCAACAACTCGCCGCTCTGACCGGTGGCGGCCTCGTCCAACTCGGCTCGGCCATGCTGACCCTCGGTACCGCCGGCAACTCAACCTATGGCGGCACCATTGCCGGCTCCGGCGGTATCATAAAAGTCGGCAGCGGCACAGTCCAACTGACCGGCGCCAGCCTCTACTCCGGCCCGACCATCATCAGCAATGGTACCTTGCAATTAACAACAGCCACCGTGGCCGGCCCCGTTCTGCCCGGCCTGTTTGAAGGACGCCTCAGCGGTGCGTTCAACACCACCGACCCCAATCCCAACACCACCGCCCAACTGACCACTCGCTACGCGAATATCAAGGACAGCAGTCCGGCCTATCCCGCCACCGGCGGCGCCTGGGTGGACAACTCTACCTACGTTTACAGCGGTTACGTCTATAACTATGCCCTCACCAACGTCACATGGACATTCGGCGAGAACTTCGACGACAGTGTTCTGCTCAAGATAGACGGCGTGACGATTCTCAATAACGGGACTTGGAACGTACCAACCACCAACAACTACACGCTTACCCCCGGCGCGCATTCCATCGAAATTCGTTTCGGTCAGGGTGGCGGCGGTGTCGGTCCTGTTGTATCCAGTTGGTGGACAAACGGTCTTTTGGGGTTCGGGTATGACCCGCAAGGCCGTGGAACCAACGTGATGGCTTACTACCAGACGATGGCCGATCCGGGCAATGGTCTGCTCTTCACCACCTCCCTCAACCTTCTCCCCGCCGCCAGCGCCCTGACCATTGCCAGCAACGCCGTGCTCGACCTCAACGGCGGCGCCCAACTCGTCGGCCCACTCACCGGCCCCGTTGGCGCTCTCATCACCAACACCGCCGCCACGCCCGCCTGGTTCAGCATCGGCCTGCCCACCGGCAGCAATGCCACCTACAACGGTCTCATTGCGGACAGCGGCGCGGTCTCCAACGCCATTTCTCTCTACATCTGCGGCAACGGCATCCAAAGCCTCACTGCCACCAACACCTACACCGGCGGCACCTACCTCATCGGCGGCACTCTCCGCGCTCTCTACGGCGTCGGAGTCCCCACCACCGGCAACCTCGTCATCAACGGCGGCGTCTTCGAGCCGGGCGTTGCCATCTTCACCAATGCCCTCGGCACCGGCGGTGGCCAGGTCCAATTTGGCGGCGGTGGCGGCGGATTCAGCGCCTACAACGTGCCGTTGACCGTCAACATCGGCGGGGCAGGGCAGACACTCATCGTCGGCTCCAACTACTTCAACCCCGGCACACTCGTACTCAACGGAGTCACCGCCAACACAAACCTCTACTTCGTCAACAAAATTGACACCCGTGGCACGATCTTCAGTGTGGATGTCGAGGTGGGCACGGCCTACCTCCAAAACGGTCTGAGCAACAGCACTGGTAACGCTGCACTCCGCAAGCTCGGCGACGGCACGCTGGTCATCAGTAATCAGGGCGGTGCGATGGTGTTCAACAGCAACAACGGCTTCTACATCAGCCGCGGCACGCTCGTCATGGCCGACGGTACCATCACCACCGGTACCTCCTACAACTCCCCCGACTACATTGGCTACTCCAACGGCGACAGCGGTACGCTGACCCTCCAGGGGAACAGCCGGTTCCTGCGCTACACCAACAACTTGTACCTCGGTTATAGCTCTGATAGCCGCGGTGTTCTCGTCCTGCAGGACAACACGATTTACCAGAACCTTGGTCAAACCTATGTTGGCCATTACGGCACCGGTGTCGTCTTCATGAGCGGCGGCACCATCACCAACACCAGCGTCTTCGTCATGGGCAACTACACCAACTCCGTCGGCGCTTTCTATCAAACTGGCGGCTCGGTTTGGGTCGGCAATGAGTTCGATCTCGCCTACAGTACAACCAATGCCTACGGTTTCTATCAACTTAGCGGCGGCTCGCTGGTCAACAGCAACTGGCAACAGGTTGCCCGAGCCGGCGGCATCGGCGTCTTCTATCAGTTCGGCGGCACCAACACCGAACTCAGCGCCTCACAGGGCATGCTCCTCGGCAACGGCGGCGGCACCGGCATCGTCTATGTCGCCGGCGGCGTCTTCAACAACCTCGGACGCATCGGTATCGGCTGGAGCGGCGCTGCTCGCGCCGAATTGACCATTTCCAACGCCACCGTCACCGTCGGCAACACCGGCGTCCAATTCAACCAAACCGCCGGCGGCACCGCCACCGCCATCCTCAACCTCAACGCCGGTGCTATCCTCGAAACCAAGGCGCTTTTCAAACAAAACAGCGGCGGCAACAGCATCGTTAACTTCAACGGCGGCACTCTCCGCGCCAACACCGGCAACCAGACCATCCTCGGCAACGGCTCCGCCGGTGTCGGGGCCGGCGCGCTCAATGGCGCCTACGTTTACGCCGGTGGTGTTACCTTTGACACCGCCAGCCTCGTCGTTACCAACACCCAGGACCTCCGTGCTCCGACCGGCAACGGTGTCACGGGTGTCGTCTGGAACGCCAACCTCAGCGGTTACATCGGCGCGCCGTTCGTTTCCGTTGATGGCGACGGTTCCGGCGCCACCGCCGTAGCTCTCTTCGATCCCGTCAGCGGCACCGTCACGGGCATCCTCATCACCTGTTATGGCCAGAACTACACCACCGCTCCGACCTTTACCCTCACTGGCGGCGGCGGCGCCACCACCAATCTCGGTGCCATCGGTCTGCTTGCCCCCAACACCAGCGGTAGCCTGACCAAGATCGGGCGCGGCACCCTGATTCTCAACAGCTACAACGACTACGCCGGCGGCACCGACATCCGCGAAGGCTATCTCCGCTTCGATGTCGCCTCTGCCGTTCCCGCAGCGGGCCTGGTCAACATCCGCAGCAACGCCATCGCCGTGTTCAACTTTGCCGGTATCCAGAGCATCCTTGCCAGCAACGTGGACAGGACTTCTTCCGGCGGTATCGCGCTGCGTGATTTCCACCAGAGCGAGACCATCAACCTCAACACTGCCGGCCTCTCCAACATTTACATCGGCGCCATTGGCAACGTCGCGCTCGACTCCAACTTCACCCCCTACGGCAACGTCCTGCGGTTCGGCGGCGGCGGCGGCGTGTTGACCTACTCCAACACCATCGGCGCCAGTACCACCATTGACCTCGCCTCGCTCCCCGACGGTCTCGTTCTCGTCCTCGCCGCCACCAACAGCAACACCGGCACCATTGTTGTCTCCACCGGCAACACCCTTCGCGCCAACGATGGTGTCGGTCTCTCCACCAACGTGAATCTTATCCTTGCGGGCGGTGTCTTTGAAACCGGCGCGGATTTCACCCGCTCGCTCGGCACTGCCGCCAATCAGGTCCGGGTCAATGACGGCGGTTTCAGTGCCTACGGTACCCCGGTCAACATCAACCTCGGCGGAGCCGGGGCGACACAAACATGGGGCAGCGCTTATTTCGCTCCGACCGAACTCATCCTCAACGGCTCTGCCGCCAACACCAACCTCACCTTCGTCAATCCCATTGACCTCAACGGCGGCACCCGCGCCATCAGCGTCAATGCCACTGGCGCCCCGGCGACCCTCGCCGGAGCGATCTTTGGCACCGGCAACCTTGTCAAAAACGGCGTTGGCACGTTGATTCTCGGCGCAGCCAGCACCTACACCGGCGGCACCATCATCAACAACGGTACGCTCCAGTTGTCCGGCAACAATATGTTACCAACCACCACCGCCGTGATCCTCTCCAACTCCCTCACCGCCGCCCTCTCACTAAACAACTACAACCAAACCATTGCTTCCCTCAGCGGTGGCGGTATCGTGGCGCTCGGTTCCGGCACGCTCACGGTTGGCGACGCCAACAGTACCACCTTCAGCGGCGTCATCACCGGCAACGGCGGACTCATCAAAACCGGCTCCGGAACGTTGACCTTCTACAACACCACCCACACTTACACCGGCCTCACTCTGGTCACACAAGGCACCCTTGGGTTGGATAGTGCTGAAATCAAAGGACCAGTCACGCTCACCAACGGAACTCGCCTGGTTGTCACCGGCGCAGGACGACCGGGGTTGCTTGGCGAGTTCTACAACGTCACACCCGTCTCCAATAACTTTGCGACACTTGATCTGTTGCTGGCTCACCTGTCCGCATACACGCCCGACTACACCGCTCCCAGCACGGTGGTGGGTGTCAACTTCGACTTTGGCCGCAACGATGTGACGCCGCCCGGCGCGTTCACCAACACGCCTTATGCCAGCGTCGGCGGCACTCGCACCACCAACTTCGAGGTTAAATGGACCGGTAAATTTGTCGCTCCCACCAATGGCGTGTACTATTTCGACACCGCCAGCGACGACGGCAGCATGCTCTGGATTGACGGCACCAACGTCGTTTACAACAACTACTGGCAGGGAGTTACCACCCGTGGCGGTTCCATCACGCTCACCGCTGGTGTGCATGAGGTTGTCATTGCCTTCTACCAGGGCAGCGGCGGCTACGGCATGTGGGCGGATGTCGCGTTGCCCGGCGGCACGACCAACCGATTGCCCAATACCATGCTGTTGTACGGCAGCCCGCAAATCGGCTCGCTCAATGGCGACGCCGCTTCCCTCATCACCCTCAGCAACACCACGCTCAGCATCGTGCAATCCGTGGACGGCGCCTTCTACGGCACTATCACCGGCGGCGTCTCTGACAGCATCATCAAGACCGGCTCAGCCGTTCTTGCTCTGTTCGGCACCAACACCTACGGCGGCGGCACCACCATTAATGGCGGTGTCCTCCGCGCCAACTACGGCAGCGGCCTGCCCACCACAGGCAACGTGATCCTCAGCGGCGGCGTCCTCGAAACAATGGGCACTCTCAACAACGTCCTCGGCACCGGTTCCAACCAGATCCGCATCCCCGGTGGCGACAGCGGTTTCAGTGCCTGGGGCGCGCCTCTTACCGTCAACCTCGGCGGCAGCGGCGCAACCCTCGTCTGGGGCAGTGCCGACTTCAATCCCAGCACGCTCATCCTCAACGCCGCCAGTGCCAACAACAACCTCACCTTTGCCAACAGCCTCGACCTCGGCGGCACCAACCGCACCATCGCCGTCAACAGTTCGGTCGCCACAATGAATGGACAAATCCTCGGCACAGGTAACCTCATCAAGACCGGCGTCGGGACGCTCGTGTTTGGCAACACCAATACCTACACCGGCGCCACCTTCATCAATGGCGGTACCTTGCAAATGAACGCCCCCAATGTCATGCCCGCCAACACTGCCCTCACCATCACCAATCGAGGGTTCGCCGCGTTTGACCTCAATGGCTTCAACCAAACCATCGCATCCCTCAGTGGCAGCGGGACGGTTGCCCTCGGCTCGGCCACACTGACGGTTGGCGACGCCAACAACACCACCTTCAACGGCGTCATCACAGGCAGCGGCGGCCTCGTCAAAACCGGTTCCGGCACTCTGACACTGCCTTATCAGACACACACCTACAGCGGGTTGACCCTGATCAGTCAGGGGACACTCGCCCTGGAAAGCACCCGATTGACCGGTGCCGTTACCATCAATAACGGTGCGACACTGACCGTCACCGGACTGGGACTGGGGTTGATGGGCGAATACTACAACATCACACCGAGTTCCAATAACTTTGCCACCCTTGAGTTGCTCAATGCCCATCTGAGCAGCTACACTCCCGATTATATGGCCCTTAGTACCGTCAACAGTAACGTCTTCGACATGTACCGCAGCGGCACTTCCTACACTCCGCCCGGTGCATTTACCAACACGCCTTATGCCAGCGTCGGCGGCACCCGCACCACCAACTTCGAAGTGCGCTGGACCGGACGGTTTATCGCCCCCACCAACGGCGTGTACTACTTCGACACGGCCAGCGACGACGGTAGCATGCTCTGGATTGACGGCACCAACGTCGTTTACAACAACTATTTCCAGGGCGTTACTACCCGCGGCGGCACCATCAACCTGACCGCTGGCGAACATGACATCGTCATCGCCTTCTACCAGGGCGGCGGCGACTACGGCATGTGGGCCGATGTCGCCCTGCCCGGTGGCACAACCAACCGTATCCCGAATTCGATGCTGGCGTATGGATACCAGCCCCAAATCGGTTCCTTGAGCGGGGCGGTCGGGTCCACCATTGCTCTCAGCAACACCACGCTTACAATCGTCCAGACCAATGACGGCGTGTTTGCTGGCAACATCACCGGTGGCGCCTCCGACAGCATCGTCAAACAAGGCTCTGCGTTGTTGTCGCTGTTGGGAACCAACACCTACGGCGGCACCACCGTGATCAATGCCGGCACGCTTGCCATCAACGGACGTCTCGAAAACAGCGCGGTCACCGTCAACAGCGGTGGCGTGTTGGCCGGCAACGGCTTCATTGCCAAATCTGTCACGCTCCGTGGCGGTGCCACTCTTAGTCCCGGTAATTCCGTCGGTACCCTCACCGTTGGCGACCTTACGCTCACCAATGGCGTCCAACTCGTCTTCGAACTCGGCGCGCCCGGTGCCAGCGACCTTGTAATCGTCACCAACGCGCTCTCGTTCAGTGGCATGGAAACCAACTGGTTTGTCCTCAGCGCGGTCAGCGGGTTTGGCGCCGGCACCTACACGTTGTTTGACGCGCTCAGTTACGGCAGTTCAACGCTGGGCAGCGGCACCAACTTCACCAACATCGGCAACAGCGGTCTGGACGGTTATCTCTGGTTGGACTCGGACAATCAGGACGTGAAACTTACGGTTATCCCAGAACCTTCCACATGGGTACTGGTGACGGTGGCGCTGGTGCCGTTGTTCTTTCGGCTGCGTCCACGTCGGAACGGCAGCAGATAAGATCACAACGAATACTCATGAGCCGTAAGATACGACCGCCATGTGCAAGTTGGTTTCAACTTGATCGAAGCACTGATGGTGATTGCCATCATCGCGATGCTGGCGACACTGTTGTTGCCGTCGCTCAGTCAGGTTCGAGAACGGACACGGCGGTTTGTATGCATGAACAATCTGCACCGGCTCCAGGTTGCCATTGTGAACGCGTGGGAGTTTGACCGACAGGTTCAGTTTCCGGTGCTGGACACCGCCGGCGGAAAATGGTTGTGGGATGTCAATCACATTACCATGAGCAATCTGATGAACTATGGCGTCTCCCGGAAACTTTGTTATTGCCCGTCCAATCCAAAACAAAACACCGACGACAACTGGAACTATGCCGGTGGGTATCACATCATCGGGTACTGGGTCATCCTGCCCCGCGTGAATGCCAACGGTAATATCGTGGGGGGCTGCCCGTCTTTTGGGACAAATTACACAGACTGTGCCACCAACTACACCGATCGGGGGCACATACACTCTGCCGTTATGTGATTTTGGCCGATGCGGTATTGTCGGACACTTCGGGAAAGTTTACCGATGTGCGAGGTGCGCTCTTCCATGACTCGCCACACTTAGGACCAGATGGGCGTCCGCAAGGAGCCAACATCTGTTTTGCTGACGGACATATCGAGTGGCGGCGATTTGGCAAATTGAAATCGCGGCTCAACAAGGTGCCGCTCCATTGGTGATGAGTTTCCTCATGATTTTCCGTCAACGCATTTGTCTGGTTCTCCCATTGTTAGCCGTGGTGATTTTTGGGGTGTGCCTCATTTAGTTCTTCCGCCAACGCACCGCACGCGCCCTTGGCAGCGGGCTGCGTATTGAGGAGGCTGTGGCCTTCAAATTCGGACAACTGATACGGGAAAACCTTCCCGGCACTGGTCCAGTGCTGGTAGTGCAGTTTCCTCCCGCCAACGCAGGCGCTGGTACGCGCACGCAACGACAGCTTGACGCATTGCGGCGCGGACTGGGCACGTCTTCCAAATCTGTGCTCGTCGTCTCCCCTCAGGAACTTTCTCCTGCGGCGTGTTCGGTACTGGTCTGGAAAATATACGATGGCACTTGGGGGCAGGAATTGCTGTCATGGGTTACGCCATACCCGAATCCTCGTGCGATCGTTTCGTTCATGGGATTTCCCGAAGACCTGCCGGCGGAACTGCCGCAACCGTGGCCGCCGCTGCTGGCCGTTTATGCCGGCAGGAAACGACCACCATCGAAGTGGATCGAACGGGGCATGGCGCTCGCCCTCGCGGAGCTTCGGCCCGATGCAGCGCTGGGAGTTGATCCCTCCACCCACGCCACAGTGGATGAGGTATTCAATGCCAACTTCACACTTGTAATGCGGCATTGTGACAAGCCAACCTCGATAGTGGCCACCACGAAGCCCCGATAATATTACAGGGCAGAGGGTAGCAACATAAGGAATAGCAAATGAACCGAACTCCTCTGTTCATTGGCTGACCACAGGAGCGTTCATAATCATCACGACAATCTCACCGGGGCGCACGCCCGAACCGGTTCCGCTCGACCAGGGGGACGATTGTTCGATGAGCCGTCCAAGCAGCGGCAGGACGTTTACGTCCAGTAGTTGTTGACAGTCGAACCCGATTTCGCTTGCTGGCCGGGGAGGCGAAAACAGGCGGGGTTCCGTCCGAGACAAAGCGTCACGGCGACTGGGACGACGTACGTCTGCGCGAGCATCGCAACTGTATCTCGGAAAATTCGTCGCCGCGTTGTCAAGAGGGACTCCAAGCGACCATTCAGCGCGCCCCCACCCTGCGGCACGCGACTCGACGGTGAAGCCCCTGACCGTGCTGTTCAGCAGCGCCCCCTTCGAGGGGCACGCCGTCTGGACGCTGCGGCTGTTGGCCGATCGAGCGGTGGAATCAAACGACACCAAACTCGCTCTCTCACGAGACGGTGCGTACCGTGCTCAAAAAAAAAAACGCGATCAAACCGTGGTTGAAGAAACAATGGGGCATCCCGTCCGAGGCCAACGCCGCGTTTGTCTGCGTCATGGAAGACGCGTTGGAAGCGTAAAAACAGCCCTATTGATCCGCAGTAGCCCGTGATGTATCTGGACAAAACCAGCCAACAATTGCTGGCCGACACGCGCAATTTGCTGCCCTGCACTCCCGCTCGACCTGTACGTGCCGATCACCAATACCGCAAGCGGCACGGCGAATCTGTTTCTGGCCTTTGCGCCGTTGACCGGTGTGTGCTGCGCAGATGTGGCGTTGCAGCGCAGGAAAGAGGATTGGGCGCACTTGATGAAAGCACCGCTGACCGGACCGTATGCGCACGCAGAGAAGGTGATTTTGGCGTAAGACAATCTCAACACGCATGTGCCGAGTTCGTTCTACGAGGCGTTTGCGCCGGCGGAAACACGCCGGTCGGTGGCGCGAATCGAGAGGTACTATACGTGCCCAAGCACGGCTGGTGGCTGAACGTGGCAAGGTGAAGTTCAGTGCATTCAAAAGACTGCTGTCTGGCCGGATTGGCAGTCGGGAAAAGTTCGCGCGCGTCACGAGAGTTTGGGTAAAGAAATGCAATCAGGCGGGACGCTGTGCCGACTGGCATTTCAGCACGGCAGATGCTCGCTTCAAATTGAAGCGGCTTTGCCCTTGTATTTAAGTTAGACAAGACACTGGCTCGCTTCCTCGGATATTCGTTCGCGTCAACGACCTGATTGATAACGTTTGCGAAACTGGCTCATGGTCATACCGATGTGTTTTTTGAACATTCGCTTGGCGTGCATTTCGGTCTGGTAGCCACATTGGTCGCTGATCAGGCCGATGGGCAGCGACGTTTCAAGAAGCAGCTTCTTCAGCCGAGTCAGGCGCGTTTGCTGAATCTCCTTCTGAATAGAGTGGTTCAGATGGCGGCGAAAAAGTAGTTCTGCCAAGCGACGCGAGACGTTCATGTGTCGGGCAATGTCATCCACTCTGATCGGCTCACTGGCGTTGAGCCGGATGAACTCCAGCCCGCGCAAGAGACGATGGTCGGTGGCCCAAGCAGGGCGAGTGGATCCGCGCGCAACGATCTGTTTGATGCCATACAAGACCGTCTGTGGTTTCCGTTGTTTGCGGCGCATGATCTGTTCGAGCAGGTGCGCGGCTTGATAGCCGGCTGACTCGAAGTCGGGTTGGATACTGGAAAGCGTTGGTGACGTGTTTTCGCAGAGCAGTTCGTCGTTGTCCACGCCGAGGATGGCGATGTCACTGGGCACGTTGAGACCGGCGAGTTGGCAGGTTTCCAAAAGTTGGAGGGCGCGCCCATCACGGGCCGCGAGCACAGCAGTGGGTTTGGGAAGGGAACGGAGCCAGTCGGCCATGCGTTCTTGGTCGCGCGCCCAGTCGCGCAACCCGTTGTACACAACGCAAGGCCGTCCTGCTTGGCGCAACCGCTCGCAAAAGGCTTGTCCGCGTTGGACAGACCAATCCCAGTTGCCGGGATCCGCCACATAGGCGAAATGTTGGAATCCCTGCCGTAGAAGAAAATCCGCCCCTGCGCGACCAACGGCCTCGGAATCGCTGGTGACAAACGAGGCGTGCGGCAGCCGTCGCTCGTACAGTTGCGGCGAATCCAAAACGACGGTGGGAATCCCGGCACGTGCGATCATCCCAACCGAGTCGGGCATACGCGCCACGATCACACCGGTGGCACCCCACGTGGTAAGGTCGCCGAGTTTCTGTTCGCCGATGCGGTTCTCAACAAGATGGATGTTCCAAGGGGTATGCGATCGCACGTAACGCAAGATGCCGTGGAGCTTGCTGCGCCCGGCCTCTTCGTTGGTAGCCAGAAACAACGCGACGCGCGGCTTCTTCTGAAGGAGACCCTGCATGCGTGGCGCATTCTATGACGGTGGGCTTCAAGCTCGCAAGCGTGATTACGCAAAATGCCGCATGATTTTTGCGCGTTTGGCAACATCGCCGCCGTGCCCGCGTGATAGAGTTCGCGCGTTCACAGAATCATCAGGAGAAACGTCATGCAAACACGCCGCGAATTCCTCAAAGGAGCAGCCGCCTTTTCCACCATGCTGGCGGCAAAACCCTTTTTTGTCATGGGACAGGGCAGCCCGCGCCTTTTCAAGGTGGGGCTGATTGGATCGGGACGACGAGGTTGCGCAGCTTTCGAGAATCTAAAGGAAGCAGCCCAATCGCTCGGCGTCCAAGTCAAGCTAGTGACCACGCATGACTTTTTCCCAGAAGTGGCGTTGGCTGTCGCGAAGAAATACGGAGCCGGGGAGAAGTTCGCATTTGGCGGGGCCAGCGGATACAAAAAGCTTTTGGAAACCGATTGCGAGATCGTGATTTTGGCAGCACCGCCGGCGTTTCGTCCGCTCCACGTTACGGCAGCGGTCGAGGCAGGAAAACATATCTTTGCGGAAAAACCGGTGGCAGTTGATCCGCCGGGGATCCGCCAATTTCTGGCCGCAACAGTGGCCGCGAAAGAGAAAAAGCTTGCACTCGTGGCCGGCACGCAACGTCGGCACCAAGGCGCCTATCTCCAACAAGCTTTGGCACTTCAGAAAGGCCAACTCGGTAAGATTCTGGGTGGCACAATTTATTGGTGCCAAGCGCGCGGCAGTATCCGTCCACGGCGTTCCACCGACACGAATGCCGGTTACATGGCCAACAACTGGATGAACTGGGCCGAGATGTCCGGCGATCATATCGTCGAACAACACGTCCACAACATTGACGTCGCCAACTGGTTCATCGGCCATACGCCGCGCACGGCGGTAGGCGTCGGCGCGCGCTTGCGGCGGCCAACCGGCAACCAATACGACTTTTTCAGTGTGGATTTCGATTACGGCGATGGCGTTCACATCCACAGTTTGTGCCGGCAGATACCGGGGTGTTATGGCCGCGTCGGGGAAACGTTCATAACGGACGCGGCGGAAATTCTGGGTGGCGGCAAAGTGCGACGATTCGACGGCAAGCAAGTCGAGTTTGAACCGGTGGGACACGACGGTAATCCGTATGTGAACGAACACACGGACATGTTAAAGAGCATTCTTGACGGTAACGTGCTCAATGAAGGCGAGAACGTGGCGATGGCCACGGCCGCTGGAATCATGGGACGCATCTCCGCCTACACCGGTCAAGCGGTCCGGCTATCGGACATCCTCACTGAGGCGAAGTCGCCATTCTATGCGATGGCATTCAAACCGTCGGCAGCGGACTTTGAGGGCGAGACAGACATCGTTTTACCGCAGGAGAACACAGCACCGATACCCGGGAAGGACTAAGCAGTGAAACGCGAACTCCTGCCTTACAAATGGGAATTGATCGTCCTGCTGTGGTTTGCGTTTTTTTTCAACCAAGCCGATCGCCAGGCGTACAATGTGGTGTTGCCGTTGCTGTCTGCCGACTTGAAACTCAGTCCTGTCCAGGCAGGACTGGTCGCCTCGGTTTTCCTGTGGTGTTATGCGTTGCTCGTGCCGGTGGCCGGATACCTCGGTGACGTTTCACGGCGCAAATGGATCGTGTTTTGGAGTCTATTGATTTGGAGCGGAGGCACCATCCTGTCGGGCGCTACCACGGGTCTGATCAGCTTGATCATTTTCCGCAGCATTGCCACCGGCGGCGAGGCGTTCTATTTTCCGTCGGCCAACTCGCTCATTGCTCAGTACCACCACAAGACGCGCGCGATGGCCATGTCCATTCATCAGACCGCGCTTTACATCGGGCTGATTGCCAGCGGTTTCATCGCCGGTTGGATCGGCGAGCATTTTGGCTGGCGAATGGCGTTCTACGCGTTTGGCGGTTTTGGTGTCGTGCTCGCACTGATTATCATGGCGCGGTTGAAGGACGAGGGGCCTTCGGAAGAAGCCACCGCGCAGGCGAAGTCTGCCCAATTGCCGTTGCCGGTGCTTTTGAAGGCTATCGACGGCAAGCCGACAGTATGGGCGTTGTGGCTGGCGTTCAGTTGCTTTTATTTTGCCCAGATCGGCTACATCACCTGGATGCCAACTTTTCTCCATGAGAAGTTCAAACTCTCATTGTCCAACGCCGGTTTTTCGTCGATGTTTTATCATCACGTTGGCGCGATGATCGGCGTGTTGCTCGGTGGCAAGATCTCCGATACGCTGGCGGCGCGGCGACGCACGGTACGGCTAAAGGTTGAATACATCGGCCTGCTTTTGGGCGCGCCGTTCATTTGCCTGATGGGGCTGACGAACAGACCTAGTGGTCTGCTGCATCAGCTTGGCGGGGTTCGGATTATTCCGGGGAATCTACGACTCAAATCTTTACGCCGCATTGTTCGACGTGATTGAGCCGCGGTTCCGCGCGTCAGCGGTTGGCCTCATGCTGTTTGTGGTTTTCTTCGTCAGTGCGTTTGCGCCGGTGGCATTGGGCTGGGCGAAATCCACCATTGGTCTCACAGCCGGACTGGCTTCGCTTTCACTGGCATATTTGTTCGCGGGATTCATCATTTTGCTGGCTATGAAAACAACGTTTGCGCGCGATTATTACGATGAATCCCAAACGACCGCAGCGAAATGAAAGCAAAACCTGTCATTACCGGGCTTGGTTTTTGTGGCATGGACTATCTTTGTTTGGTCCCGCGCATTCCATTGGATGACAAAGTCGAAATTCTCCAGAGCGCGATTCACGGCGGTGGCCCATCCGTGAGCGCCATCGCGGCTGCCGCGCGACTAGGTGCTGCGACGGCTTTCATCGGTTGTGTTGGCGACGATCAACGAGGCCGCGATATTCTGGCGGGATTGGTTGCGGAAGCCGTGGACATCAGCGGTGTGCAGATTCGCAAAAACGCCGAGTCGGCTATCGGATTCTGCTGGATCGAAAAGTCCAGCGGAAAACGGAGTATCGCGTGGTCGAAAGGGACTGCCCATCCCCTGTCCGCGAACGAGATTCCAGCAGATTTGATCAAGAGTAGCAAAGTCCTCCATCTTGACGGTCATCAGACCGATGCGGCGATTGCTGCTGCCAAGATCGCACGGAAACATGGGGTGACGGTATCGCTGGATGCTGGAACTGTTGTCCCCGGAATCGAAAAGCTCCTCGGACTTTCGGACATCATTATCGCCTCCGAGAAGTTTGTCGGAGGCGCTGACGCACGGAAGCTATTCGTCGGTCACTGCAAGTTCTCCGCGATCACGATGGGCAACCAAGGCGCCGTCGGATTCGACGGCAAAACGCTCATCAAATGCCCGGCGTTCAAGGTTCGCGCGATTGACACCACTGGAGCGGGCGACGTCTTTCACGGGGCGTTCATTTACAAATACGCTACCGGCGGGACGTGGACGGAATGTATGCGATTTGCGTCGGCAACGGCGGCGTTGAAATGCACCAAGTTCGGTGGCCGCGCCGGGATTCCAAACTTGAAGACGGTTAAGAAGTTTCTGGAGCAACAATGAACAACTACTTACGAAGCTACAAAAAAGCCGACGGATTCACAAAAATCGTATCCATCGGTGATGGCGACCTGAAACTGACGGAGTTCGGTATCATTAACCTAAAGCGAGGCCAGCCATACTCCGCCGATTCCGGCAAAAGTGAAGTCGTCCTTATCGTGCTTGGCGGTAAATGCGCCGTTTCCGTTGGTCGTGCCGAATTCAAGGAGATCGGTGGGCGCAAAGACGTTTTCTACGGCAAGCCCTACACGGTTTATGTCCCTTGCGGAACCCACTATGTCATCAAGGCGGAAAGCGATGTCGAGATCGCATGGACAGCGTCGCCTTCCGATTTGAAAACCGCCCCTTATGTAATCACGCCCGAACAAGTAAAAGAAGTCCATCTCGGCAAGGAGAACTACCGGCGCGACGCTTATTTGATACTGACGGATGCATTTCCGTCAGCGCATTTCTTCATCGGCGAAGCGTTTGTACCCTCCGGCAATCACGCGAGCTACCCGCCACACCGCCATGACCGCGATAATCCCCCGGTCGAGGTGGACATGGAGGAAGTGTATTTCTTCCGGTTCAACCCCGAACAGGGTTACGGAATCCAGAAAATCTACACGGATGACAACTCGATAGATTTCACCTGTACCGTGCAGCAGAACGACACGACGCTGATCCCGCGCGGCTACCATCCCGTCATCAATACTCCGGGCTACACGATGTATTACCTCTGGATCATGGCGGGACAGAATCATCGGAAGTTTCTCTCGGTGGTTGATCCAAAGCACAAATGGATTCTGGGGAAATGAAGAAAGACTTGTTACTGGGCATAGATTTCGGAACCGGCGGTTGTAAGGTCACGGTGATCAATCCCCGCGGTACCATCATTGAAACCGCTTCCGGCGAATACCCCACCAGTCATCCGAAACCAGGATGGGCGGAACAAAATCCTGCTGACTGGTACCGGATCATGTGTGCAGTCCTGAAGAAGTTGACGCATCGCAATCGGATCGCGGCGCTCGCCTTGGACAGTTATACACACGGCACTGTTTTACTGAACGCGAAGATGGCGGTAATTCGACCGACCATCATTTGGACGGACCAGCGCAGCGCAACGGAATGCGAGTTCTTGAAGAAAAAACACTTCGATTTGATCTTCCACACCGCGTATCAGGCACCGACGCCAACCTGGACGTTGCCGCAGATGCTTTGGCTGCGAAACAATGAGCCAACGACCTTAAAACGGGCGCGTCATATTTTGTTTGTAAAGGATTACATTCGTTTCCTGCTTACTGGAAAAATGGCCTGCGACTGTATCGAAGCACAGGGAACACTTTTCTGGGACATGAAAAAAAAAACGTTGGTCGGAAGCTCTTTGCGCGCTCGCCGACATTCCCACCAGCATTCTCCCACGAATCGGACAACCAACAGATATTGCCGGGAAGATTACGCCACGTGCCGCTGCGGAAACCGGACTGACGGAAGGGACTCCGGTCATCATGGGCGCGAGCGATTCTGCGGTGGAAGATTACGCCGCCGGAGCCATCGAGCCGGGGCAATGCGTCTTGAAGCAGGCAACAGCCGGGAATGTGAACGTGATGACTGCCAAGCCGCATCCACACCCGGAAACATTGACCTATTCACATGTCGTGCCGGGCCTGTGGTACACGGTGACAGCCACCAACTCGGCCGCCGTCTGCCAGAGGTGGTATCGGGACAGATTTTGCGCGCCAAGGACCACTTATGAAGAGCTTAACACGCTCGCCGCGCAATCGCCGCCCGGCAGCAACGGGATTTTCTTTCATCCATACCTGCAGGGCGAACGTTCGCCGTACTGGGATCCAAACCTGCGGGGAAGTTTCACAGGCATCACCATGGCGAACTCACGAGGAGACTTCGCGCGCGCGTTACTGGAAGGCGTGGCCTATTCGTTACGCGATTGTTACCGGACCATTGAGAAAATGAAACTAAAAGTTCGCGAGTTCATTTTGATCGGCGGCGGGGCGCGCAGTCTGTTGTGGGGCAGCATCGTCTCCGACGTGTTCAACGCGCCGTTGAAGTGCCCGGCGTCGTGCGATGCGTCGTTTGGAAGCGCGTTGCTGGCCGGAGTCGGCATCGGAATCTTCAAGGATGAGGTGACGGCTGTCCGTCAAGGCTTGAAATGGAGGCGCGAAATTCGCCCGGTGCCGGAACGCGCACGGTTTTATGCAAACCAATTTCAATACTACCGGCAAATCCACGATGCGTTAGCCGGTTGTTACAAACAGATGAATCAAAGGAACTGAGAACATGACCTCCAAAAGCTACATGGATGAAATGATCCGCAGCGAGTTGGCGTGGGTGGTCGGCGACGAGTACGTGCAAACCAACGACGCCGAGAAGCTTGGCCACTCGATTGATTATTATTGGGTACCGGAATTGTGGCATGACCGTGGGCAAAAGTTGCCATCCCCGGATTTCGTCGTTCATCCTGCGACGGCCAACGAAGTCGCGGAAATCCTGAAGGTCGCCAACACCCATCGCATCCCCGTCATCCCATGGGGCGGCGGTTCGGGGTCGCAGGGCGGTGCCTTGCCGGTCTATGGCGGGATTGTGCTCGACATGAAACGAATGAACAAGGTGCTAAACATTGATCCCGTTTCGATGACGGTTACGGCGGAAGTCGGCATCAACATGCAACATCTGGAGTGGACGGTGGAGAAAGCAGGTTTCAGCACGATGCACTTTCCGGCTTCGATTTCGTGTGCCACGCTTGGCGGTTTCATCGCGCACCGGGGCACCGGCGTTCTGAGCACCAAGTACGGCAAGATCGAGGACATGATCATGTCGCTGGAAGTTGTTACCCCCACCGGGGAGATCATCAATACGTTACCGGTGCCGCGCCACGCTTCAGGCCCGGACCTCACACAATTGTTCTTGGGCAGCGAAGGAACGTTGGGCGTCGTCACCAAAGCGACGATGAAGATTCATCCCATCCCAGAGTCGCGCAAGTTCCACGCATTCCTGTTCAAGACGATGCACGACGCAATGGTCGCCGGGGCGAAAATCATGACGAGCCGTTTACGACCTTGCGTGATCCGACTGTACGATGAGGCGGAAACCGCCAAGCTGATCAGGCGCGTGTTGGGAATTGATAAACAAGGCGCGTATCTGGTGTTTGGCTTTGACGGCCCGGAACAGATGGTTGATTTGGAAATGGTGCAAGCCTGCACGATCTGTCGGGAACAGCAACACGAGGACCTCGGCACGGAGATGGGACAGGCTTGGTGGGACCACCGGTACAAGTTCTTCTACCCCCCGTATATGTTTCACCTACCGCAGGCGTTCGGGACCCTCGACACCGTGGCCACGTTTGCCAACATCGAAAAAGTTTACTGGGCGATGAAGAACACGGTGAAGGATAATTTCCCAGAAGCGACGTTCATCGGTCATTTTTCTCACTGGTACGAGTGGGGTTGCATGTTGTACGCACGGTTCATCATTGATGAGCCACCGCAAGCCCCGCAGGAGGCCGTCGCACTCTACAACAAGATTTGGGACATGGCGATTCGCGCGGCCATCAAGGAAGGCGGTGTCATCAACGAGCATCACGGCGTGGGACTCAAGCTCGGACGGATCATGAAAGACCTGTACGGCCCGGCGTTCAAAATCCTAATGGACATCAAGCGGGTGCTCGACCCCAACAACATCATGAACCCCGGCAAAATGGGATTCCCCGGAAAAGGAGCCTGATCATGCACATTGAACAATATCTGGATGTGATTCATGCGTGCCGTTTCTGTTTCATGTGCCGGCATCTCGACCCGGTCGGCAATGTGACGTTCCGTGAATCCGACACCCCACGAGGTCGAGCATTGATTCTGGATCGGGTTCGCATGGATCGTGAATGTCTGAAAAACCCGGACTTTATCGAAACAATGTACCGCAGCGCGTTGAGCGGAGCCAACCGGTATCATTGCGTCAGCCACTACGACGAAACCAGCCTGGTTCTAGCCGCCCGGAGAGACATCGTCGAGGCTGGCTTGGCTCCCGCACGAGTGAATACGCTGGCCGCCACGCTTAGGAACGTTACTTTTGTGGTCAAAGGTAAAGGCAATGTTTTGTATTTCGGCGAATTCCCGGACCTGTATCCCAACTGCACGATCATTACGGGTGGCGATCCTGGCAAAGCGCTGGAGGTGTTGGGATTCGTCGAAGACTCGCAAAAAATCTTCGCCAGATTCAAAAGTGCCGTGGATCGTTCACAATGCAAAACCCTCATCGTGGGGGAGCCATCGGCTTATGATTTTCTCAAAGACAAACTCACCGGCATAAAGGTCATTCATTGCTCGGAGTATTTGCTTTCCGTAAAAGTGAAGAATCGCCCGACGCGAAAAGCTGTGTTTCTGGAAAGCGATTTTCTCAGAAACTACTGCGGGAACCCGTCCTGGCCGCGGCAACTCCTCGCACAATCCGGCTACGAGTTGGTGGCGTTCGGCACCAACAATGAGGAATCATACGCCGTTGGAGAGGAAGCGGTTGTCTTTGACGAACTGAATCCCGAATTGTGCGAGAAACTTTGCCGGCGCGTTTACGATCTCACGGATGACATCAAGAAAGACTTGTTCATTACGCCGTCACAGTACGTGAAGCGCACCCTCGCGAAATACAACTCACAAATTCAAGTCATCACACTCGAAGAAGCCGTTGCTCAAAGAGAGGATCACTAGTGAAGAAGTTCTCCATCGGTTACATCGCGCTGTCCAAGGCAAGCTGGGTGACACCGGAAATAGACCGAATCCGGCAAAGCACGCTGGCGCGTTTGAAACAATTGCCGTATGAAATCATCCACGGCGACGCATTGACGACCACCACGACGGAGGCATCAGCGATTTGTCGTGAACTGAACCGTCAGGAAGTCAGTGCCGTGATTGTGCATTTCACCACCTTCCCGCTTGGCGCCATCATCCCGGTCATTGCACGGGAACTGAATGTCCCCATCGTGCTGTTCTCGACCCCCGAACAACCGTCCGCCGGCGGCATTTGGGCGCAAAATTCATTTTGCGGTGCCAATATGGCTGCCCACACGTTGAGGAAGATGGGGAGAAAATATGGCTTCGTGTTCGGACCGGTCAGCGACGCCGATGTGTTGCTGAAGAAGCCGCTCGACGTCCTGAAGTGCATGGCGGACTTGGCTGCGACAAAAATCGGCCTCGTCGGCGGGCGCGTGCCGGGGTTTTACACTTCCAACTGCGATGAAATGCGGCTGCGTTCTTCCATCGGCGCTGAGGTTGAGATTATTGACCAGCTAGAGATTGTTCGTGTCGCCGAAACTCTGACCGAAGAAGAAGCCCGCAGAGGAGCCGAGGAAGTTCGCAAAAGCGCGTCTTCCTGTTGCCAAGTCGTGGAGAAAGACCTTCTTCCGTCGGGAAGGATGTACGAAGCGCTGAAGAAGACAACCGCCAAGTACGGTCTGAGCGCGTATGCCATCCGTTGCTGGCCGGAGTGGTCGGATTATTATGGCGTCGCACCATGTGCTTCGATGGGATTGCTGAACAATACCGGGCTCTTCACCAGTTGCGAAGGCGATGTGCTGGGCGCGCTTTTGATGAAAGCGCAGGCGACTCTCAGCGGTGGCATTCCATTTTTCGCGGATCTAATCTCGTTCGACTATGCAAAGAATACGGCGGTCTTCTGGCATTGCGGCGCCGCGCCTTCGGCGTTGTGTCGGAAGTTTGAAGACACAAAACTGCGCCGTCACTTCCGCGTGGACGGCGGCGACAAGAGGGGCTTGGTCAACGAGTTTCCTCTGAAACCCGGACCGATCACAATGGCGCAACTCGACGAGGACGGCGACGGCTATCGGATGTTGATTGCGAAAGGGACTGCCTTGGACACGGAACCGTTCGTGCGCGGGAATCCCCTCAACGTGCGGTTCAATTGCTCCGTGGAGAAGTTGGTAGCCACGATCATGGACAACGGTTTCAAACATCACTACTCGCTGATTCATGCGGACATTGAGGCTGAACTGCGCGAACTGTGTAAGTGGCTAGACATTATCCCGGTGTTGGTCTGATGCGCAGGAGACAATATCGTGTTGGTAACCCTCCACGACATATTACCGCAGGCACGAAAAGAGAAACGAGCTGTCGTTGCCTTCAATGTGGCAAATCTGGAGACGCTGCTCCCAGTCTTCAAAGCGGCAGAACAGGAGAACTCGCCGCTCATCATCCAAGTGTATCAGCGCCTGTTCAACGACGAACGCGCCAGCCTGATCGCTGCGATGACGAAACGACTCGCCACAGATGCCCATATACCAGTCGCCTTGCATCTCGACCACGGGGTATCGCTGGAACAAATCCGCGAGGCAATTGCCCTCGGCTACACCTCGGTGATGATTGACGGGTCGCAACGACCTTTTGAGAAGAACGTCGCGCTGACATCGCAGGCCGTCAAGATCGCACACGATGCCGGTGTTTCCATCGAGGCCGAAATCGGGCATGTTCCGTTCGGTGATGGCACGATTGAGTTGTCATCGGCGGCAGAAGCGGCCGAGTTCGTGAAGCGCACGGGGGTGGATACGCTGGCCATCTCCATCGGCACCATGCATGGTTTCTATAAGAAAGAACCGAAACTTGACATCCAACGCGCTGCCGAAATTGGCCAATCCGTTTCAATTCCTTTGGTGTTGCACGGTGGAACAGGCGTATCCGAGAAGCAACTGAAAAAGGTGATCGCGTGTGGCGTCGCGAAAGTCAATATCGCCACCGAACTGCAAAGTATGTTCCTACGCGGGGTGGCTACCGAGCTTGCGAAGAATGGCGACAAGTTCATGCCGCTCGATTTGTATTTCAAGCCCGTCGAGGAACGGATCAAGGAATACGCGCGCTCCAAGATCAGGGCGTTTGCATAAGACAGGTCATTTTAGGCACAACAATGCAAAAGGGGCTTTGCCGGATTGCGGTTCGGTTGAGGGGACAAACAGAAGCGGTGAGATCATGAGAAATATAAACTCGAAAATCAAAGTCACGATCTGGAATGAGTTTATCCATGAGCAGAAAGAGCCATCGGTAAGAGCGATCTACCCGGACGGCATCCATGGGACACTGGCAAAAAGTTTGGCAGCGGATGATCTTGAAATACGTACCGCGACCCTTGCGGAACCGGAACACGGATTGACGCAGGCGGCTCTCGACAACACCGATGTTCTGCTTTGGTGGGGGCACGCCGCTCATGAAGACGTGCAGGACGCCATTGTACGCCGTGTTCAGCAGCGTGTCTGGGAAGGCATGGGGATCCTTGTCCTGCACTCCGGCCACATGTCGAAAATCTTCCGCACGCTGAACGGTACGAGTGGGAAACTTCACTGGCGCGAAGTCGGTGAACGGGAACGGCTTTGGACGGTTGACCCGGCGCATCCGATTGCCGCCGGAGTACCGGAACATTTTGAGTTACCCTACGAGGAAATGTATGGCGAGCCATTCATGATTGCCGGTGACGCACACGTCATCTTCATCTCATGGTTTGAGGGGGGTGAGGTCTTCCGCAGCGGGTTCACTCTCCAACGTGGTTATGGAAGGCTGTTTTATTTCCGTCCCGGACACGAGGCATTCCCCACTTTCTACGACCCGAACGTGTTGAAAGTCATCGGCAATGCCATCCGTTGGCTCAAGCCGACCATCTCAATGCCGTATCCGAAAACGCACACTCCTGAGCCTTTGGAAGCAATCGCACCGAAAGCATTTGCTTTTACCAAAATGGGAATCATTAAGAAATGAAGTCACGCTTCCGTGGTCTTCATATGTTTTCTGCTGTGTGATGCAGCCGGGGTGGATAAACTGCCGCTCACTTCTGAAACTTCCACTGAGCCTTTCTCTTTGCCTCCTGTGACTCACGTCACTGTGTATCGAGGCAGCCCCCCTTCTGGGCAGCGTTGCCAAAGTGGATATCACAAATCGTACCTTTCCTGTCAATGACCCGCTGTATGCGAAGACGCTGGTGCTGTGCAGCGACAACACAACCGCAGTCATCATTACCGTAGACACTGTCGCCATCGGCGAGATTGGGCGAATATGAAACGATTCGCTTTCCAAAGGTGTACTTGCAACTTCAGAAGAAACTCCCCGTCCCGCTATCGCAATGCGAGCTATTGCCACGGTCTCGTGTTCGCAACGTTAAACAGCAGACCGTGCACCGGTTGTTCGTCCGGGTCTTCGAGGTCAGGGCCCTGGACGCGTTTGGATGATACGGCCACTGGCTGCCGTTGTGCCATTTGCCGAAAGCGCCCGTGGCATACCCGGCGGCCTTGAAAGTGTCGGCGATGGTTTTCACTCCCGGATCGAGGCGTTCTTGTCCGGTAGAAACACCCCGCACGCCGTCGCGCGCATGATAGCGTCCTGTGAGAAACTCGGCGCGCGTCGGCGAACAGACCGGGCAAACGTAAAAGCGGTCGAACATCACTCCGTCTCGACCCAGCGAATCAATATTGGGCGTGGCGAGATTGGTGTTGCCGTGGAGACTGAGGTCGCCCCAACCCTGATCGTCGGAGAGAAGGACAACAACATTGGGGTGTTGCGCCATCGCATTGATTGCCAGAATCCCGAAGAGAAGCAGCCAATAATGTTTCATGATCGGGTTCATTTGTTTTTGGGTTTAGGCTCGGAGCGGGCTGAAGCAGGTTCTGGGAAACATCCCTGATCATCGGTTTCCTCGATCCAGTTCTCCAACACAAGCCGGAGCCGTTTCAAGATGTCCTTGTGTTCAGGTGAATCGGCCAGATTGCGGATTTCGTGCGGATCGGTTTCCAAATCGTAGAGTTCTTCGGGCAGCATCCGGGACTGACAGAGGAAGGCTTGGGCGGGGGTGAGCTTGTCTTGCGCGTAGAGTTCTTTCAGTAGATTCCAGACCGGGTATTGTCGTTCCTTGTAGGCATTGGGCGCCAATAATGGCACCTCTGGCGTAAAGTTGCGGATGTAACGGTAACGGGCGTCGCGAACGGTGCGGATACGCATGACCGTCTCATCGCAACGGTCGCGTCCCCAAAACACGTACTGACGTTCGGGTTCACAGCGGTCACCGAGGAAGACGCGACCTTGCATTTTGGGAGGCTTCGGCGCGTCGGCGATGGCGAGCATGGTCGGCGCGAGATCAATGCAGGAAATCAGCCGCTCATCTCGTGTGCCCGCGCGGAAATGATTGGGTGGTGGGAACTGTTTGGGCCAGCGAATGATCAACGGCGTGTGCAGGCTGCTGTCGTAGCAAAATTGTTTGCCGCGTACATGCGCCTCGCCGTTGTCGCCGAAAAAGACCACCACCGTGTTGTCGGCGAGACCGTCTTTTTCCAATTGCTGAAGCACAAGACCGATTTTACGGTCCAGTTCGCTCACGTCGTCCAGATACGCCGCCCAGTCAGCGCGTGTGATCGGGTGGTCGGGGTAATAAGGCGGGATTTCGACCCTGGCGGGATCGGCGCGTTTTGGGCCGCGAAACTTGCGGTGGGTCTCCGAAAAGTTGATCTGAGCATAGAACGGCTGGTGTGCTTTGAGGTCGCTCCACTTGTCGGAATCGAACGCTTTGCCGTCGTAAGCGAAGTTCCAATCGGTTTTGCCGGTGCCTTTGACCCCGCAGGCTTCCGGCAATTCCCGGAGATTGGCGGTGAAATACCCGGTATCGCGGAACCAGTCGGTCAGCACGCGAACGCCGTCAGGCAGCCGGTAGCCGTCGGCGCGATGAGAGCGGTGGTTGTGAGCGCCGATACTGGTGGCGTACATCCCGGTCATGAACGCCGAGCGACTGGGTGAACAGACGTGCCCGGTGAAAAACCGCGTGTAGAGAACACCTTCGGCGGCGAGGCGGTCAAGATTGGGTGTCCAGACCTCCTGGGTGCCGAGACAACCGAGGTGCGGTCCGTAGTCTTCGGCAATCAACCAGAGAATGTTGGGGCGCGGCGCCGCCAACCCCGACGACACAACGCCGAGCAAGAAAATGATAATTTTCATGGTCATTGAATCGGCGTCAACGCCAAGCGGGACAGATTGAACGGATGCCAGCCTTCCTTGACGGCTCTGACTGCCAGCGATGTTTTACCGGGAGCGACAATCTCCACCTGTCCAAGCTCCACCTTTTGAAATTTGGCGTAATCGCCGGTCGCGGGGGCGGCGGCGGCGAGTTTGTTTTCGCCCACGATGAGTTGAAACTTTCCGCTTCGTTCGGCGGCAATCTCCGCTGTGACAATAAACTTGCCGGGATGGGTGACGTGAAATTGCCATTCGACCCAGTCGGCGGGGTCCAGCCAGAAACCGATGTTGCTTTCAGCGGTTTTGAGCATCCCTTTGCGATGGATATGTTCCACCTTGATCTGGTTGCCGTGCAAAATCGCGTCGTCGGCGCCGAGCGTGATCGTTCCGTCGGCCGCTTGCGCAGGAAGCTGAGGCTCCACGTCGGGATCCCCTTTGATAGAAAGCGCGATTACGGAGCAAATCGGATCAGGAGCAACCGCAGGAACTGTAATCGCAACGCCGTCGGGAACCGATTCGGTGGCGAGCTTGGCGCCCGTGGCCAGCAGTGTGGCGGACTCAACGGCATTGCGGAGACCAGGAACGAGGAGCCTGCCGTTGGCGGGCCAGTGGAAAACGTGCAGATACAGTTTGCCCGATTTTTGGGTGCAACGCCCCCACGCGAGTCGCTTGAACGGGCTGGCCTGCGTGGCGTAGATGGCTTCTCCGTTGATCTTCATCCACTGCCCGACAGCTTTGAGCCGCTCAATGCTCGGTTCGGGGATGACCCCCTCCGCCGTGGGGCCGACATTTAACAGGTAGTTGCCGCCCTTGCTGGCGATATCCACGAGGTTGCGAAGGAGCGTCTCCACGGATTTCCAGTTTTGATCATAACTTTTGAACCCCCAGGTATCGTTCATCGTCATGCAGGTTTCCCAATCGCGGTCTTTGTAGCCAGTGGCGGGGATATGTTGTTCGGGCGTCTCGGTGTCACCCTTGAATCCGCCGCCGAGGCGATTGTTGTGGATGATGCCGGGTTTGAGTTTCAACAGGGCGATCAGTTTTCCCGCCCGCTCGCGGTTCATATCAATCGGCGTGTCCCACCACAACACGGAGGGAAATTCACCGTATCGGGTCAGTATTTCTTTCACCTGCGGAACAGCGATCTGGTCAATGTACTCGTCCATGTTACGTTCCTGCGCCTTGTCCCATTTGCCGCCGGCCGCGGACCCGCCGTTGCACCAGTCTTGCGCCTGCGAATAATAGAAGCCCAGCTTGATGCCGTGTTTGCGGCAGGCATCAGCCAGAGGGACAAGCAGGTCTTTGCCGTACGGAGTCGCCTTGACGACGTTCCAATCGCTGGCGGCAGAGTCGAACAGGGCAAACCCGTCGTGATGTTTGGAGGTGATTACGATGTATTTCATGCCGGCTTCCTTGGCGAGTTTTACCCAGTCGTCGGCGTTGTATTTGACGGGGTTGAACTCCCTGGCGAACGCCTTGTAATCGGCCACAGGGATTTTGGCGCGGTTCATGATCCACTCGCCGATGCCTTTGATTGGTTGTCCCTTCCATGAGCCGGCGGGAACGGCATAGACGCCCCAGTGGATGAACATTCCAAACCGGGCTTCGCGCCACCATCGCATCCGTTCATCGCGCTGTTGTTTTGTCTCGTTTGCGTACGGGTCAGGATTGACGATCTGCGGCGCACCAGCGATGTCGAGTGCGACAACAGTGGCGATTTTGTCGGGCGCCTCGGCCGGCAGTGTGATTTCCACTCCGGTAGCGGAGGCCGTCACTGGCAAAGCGCCGCCACCGAGCAAAGCGGCTCCGACGACCTTATTGGCAATGGGGAGATGGAGTTTGCCGTTTTTCGGCCAGTCAAAGATGTGAAGATAGAGCTTGCCCGGTTTCTGCGTGCAACGCCCCCATTCCAGTTTCTCGAACGGGCTGGCCGTGGTGCCGTAGATGGCTTCGCCGTTGATTTTCATCCATGCGCCGATGGCGTGGAATGATTTGATGGTTTCCTCCGGGATGCTGCCGTCGCCCGTGGGACCGATGTTGAGGAGGTAGTTGCCGCCCTTGCTGGCGATGTCAATCAGATTGCGGATGAGTGTTTCGTCGGATTTCCAGGCGTGATCATGTTCGCTGTAGCCCCAGGTGGTATTCAACGTCATGCAGGTTTCCCAGTCCACGCCGGGCATTCCCGTGGCAGGAATGTGTTGTTCGGGCGTGATGAAATCGCCATATTTCGGGTCGAGATTGGCGGTGTAACCTTCCGTGCCCATGCTTTTCCAGCCCGCCTCGGCAGAACGAAAAAGACGGTTGTTCATGATGATCTTCGGCTGTTTGTCGCGGACGAGTTTCATCAGATCAAACGCCCGCCATGCTTCCTGTCCTTGAAAATCCTGTGCGCTGTAGTCCCACCACAAAATGTCCACCGGACCGTAGTTGGAGACCAATTCGGCAACTTGCTTGTGAAGGTAGTCCACATATTTGGAGTGGTCGCGTTGGCCATTGGGGTACGGACGACCCTTGAGGGGGTGTGGCAGTTGTTGGGAACGAGCGTACTCGTACTGGTCATGATGCCAGTCAATCACCGAGTGATAAAATCCGACGCGCAATCCGACCGCCCGACACGCTTCGACGATTTCTTTTACCAGGTCGCGGCCCAACACCGAACCGGCATCAAAGTCGCTGACCTTGGAATCGTGCAGCGCAAACCCGTCGTGATGTTTGGTGGTAAAAACCAGATATCGGCAGCCGGCCTGCCTGGCCAGTTCGGCCCATTCGCGGGCAAAACCGGGTTTGGGTTTGAACTTCGGGATGGCAGCTTTCGCGTAGGTATCGGTATCGGCCTTGACGCGCTGCTGAATCCATTCCATGCCGCCGGTGGTAGCGACCGGCTTGCCGTTCCAGGTACCGGCCAGCCCCGAATACAACCCCCAATGCACAAACATCCCAAACCGCGCCTCGCGCCACCATTTCATCCGTTCGTCGCGTTGTTCTCTTGTTTCCGTCTGCGCTTGCAACGCGGTCGCCAGCATCATTGTCGCCAACAAGGCTCTCCTGAACATGGAACTCCTCCTCTCACTCGGCGTTCAACGCCTTCTGTATTTTTACCACGGACACGTCCCGCGGCGGCACGTTGTCTTTGACAGCAATAGCCGCTGCCGCGCCGGCGGCGGCACCGATTGCCATCACGATACACTGGACCCGATAGGAGGCATGCGCCTCGTGGCTGCCGCTGATGCAACGCCCTGTCAGCAACAGTCCGTCCAGCTCTTTGGGCACTAGGCAACCGTAGGGAATATCGTACGGTTTTGTCTTCGCCGCAAAACCTTCCGCCTGTCCTGCGCCGACCGGGTTGTGGATGTCTATGACGAAATTGGCCGACCACACGACCGCGTCCGTCCATTTGCGTCCCGCGATCAAATCCTGTCGTGTCAGGTAGTTCACGCCGAGGAATCGGCGTGTCTCGCGCACGCCGATCACGGCGGGCATGGCGACGATGTAGGCGTTTTCGTAGCCTGGCGCGTGTTTTCGCAGGAATTCGAGCACCTGATACGCCTGGCGCCGCCCTTCCAATTCGGCGCGGGTGAGATCGGCCACTTTCGTGCCGTCAATGCCGTTGACCTGGGTGGCATTGATAATGCGCTCCGTTGGATGAGCGGCCTGGTAGGCGCGGATGACGCCGACGCTTGCGGGCAATTCGCCCTTTTGTTGTGCCCGTCGGATGACTTCCTCCAGTGTGCCTTCCGGCAGTGACACTTTACGCATGGCTTCCTCGCTGCCGCCCAGATAGGCGCGTTTCGGGTCCACACCCGCCACACGATACTGAATCGTTACCGGCTGCAACAAACCGTCGCCGGGCCGTCCTTGCTCGAAGGGCGCGTCCGCCAGGAACGCCACATCGCCGTCGCCAGTGGCGTCCACCACCACCCGTGCATGAATCTGGATCAGTCCTTGTTTTGTCACCGCCCGCACACCCGTGACCCGTTGACCGTCGCGCAACGCCTCCATGACCCATGTGTGCAGCAAAATTCGTCCGCCGGCCTCTTCGATCAGGGCGGCGTATTCAAGGTCGAGGCGTTCCTGGGCCGGATGTCGGCCTCCGATGCGTTTGAGCACTTCCTGCACAAACGGGCTTTTGACCTGTCCCATCAGGGGGCCGACCAATCCGCTGACACCCATGCCGCCGAGCCGTCCATAGCGTTCGACCAGTAGCGTGCGCGCGCCGAGGCGGGCAGCGTTGACGGCGGCTGCCATGCCCGACGGTCCGCCGCCACAGACCAACACATCGCAGTGTTCGGTCAGGACGGGCGTCGGCGCCGCCGCGGTTCGTTGGGGCGCGACCAGTGTGGCGCCCAACATACCGGTGCCGCAGCGGAAGAATTGTCGTCGAGAAAATTGGGGGGATGATTTCACGACTCAGATCGTGTCGGGGATTTCGTAACCTTTGCGGTAGGTGTCCTTGATGAGGCGATTGGCTTGCGGGTGGTCGAACGCGACGGAGGCGGCGTCGTAGTTCAACGCCACGTTACCGATACGATGGGCGATGTTGCCCATGTGGGCGACGACATTGCTGGCGTGGGCGATGGCGATGTCGGCGTTGGGTGGTTTACGACTTTTAACGCAGCTGATAAAGTTCCGGTAGTGCTCGTAGTCGCCAGCCTGACCAAACACTTTTTCTATGACCTGACTGCTCCCCTTCTCCACGATGAAACCGCCACCGTGTCGGCCGAGGATCATGAACAAATCCTGGCCGTACACTTCGATCCGAGTGGCGTTCTGCATCCAGTCGGGCACCAGTGTCTTGCGACGAATGCTGTCGGTGCTTTTCTCCATGTATTTCGGGTACTGGCTCATGTCGAAGGTCATCACGAACGAGCCGAAATCCCAGGCAACGTTCAGGACATCGGGCACCTCGGCGTCGTCACCCTTATGGATGTAGCGACCGCCGAGGGCGCGGACGCTGCGGGGCAATCCCGGATCTCCCATCAACATCAACGCGAGGTCAATCTGGTGAATCCCGTCGTCGGTCATGTCGCCGCCGCAGAAATCCCAGTAATAATGCCAGCCGCCGCGGAACAGATGTTGGTGATAGGGGCGCAACGGCGCCCGTCCCAACCAGCGGTCCCAGTCAAATCCCGGCGGCGGCGTGCCGGCGTCGCCGAGGTGAAAGGGCGAACCGGTTTTGAGGTTGTACACTTTCACAAGGCCGATCGGGCCGAGTTTGCCGCTGCGGACATAGTCACGGGCAATGTGGTTGTATTCGGTGGAGCGGTTTTGCGTGCCGACCTGGACGATCCGTTGATATTTCCGGGCCGCCTCGACCATTCTGATGCTTTCCCAGATGCAATGCGAGTGCGGTTTCTCGACGTACACATCCTTGCCGGCCTGGCAGGCCAGAATCGTCAACGGCGCATGCCAGTTGTCGTGGGTCGCCACGATCACCGCGTCCACATCGGACGATTCCAACACTTTTCGGTGGTCGGTCTCCAGCCGCGGTCTTGTCGGCTGACTGTCCTTGATGAAATCGCTCGCTTGTCGGAGCCGTTCCTCGCTCAGGTCGCACAGGCAAACACAATTCGCTCCCGCCTCTTCGATCATCATACGGATGACAAAACGCCCACGCCCACCGCAACCGATCAGGGCCACCTGGACCTTTTCGTTTGCGCCACGGACATTGAGCGACGGCCATGCTGCGGTCAGCGCCAGCGCCGCGCCTGTGGAACGGCGGAGAAATGTTCGACGTGAGATTACGGGCTTGTGGGTGGGCATGGGGCCTCCGGTTGGTTTCGCTGGCAGGTTCCGAGGTCCCGAAACCGCAGGACTCCGGCCACGTCTTTCATCTCGGTCAGGTCCAGCGCGCGGCGATGCATCACCACCGCCAGGCCGGTGAGTTTGACGGGGAAACAGATTTTACCGCTGCCGGCGGTGTTTTGGCGTTTCCAGCGGGGACTGGGAGAGATGTTAAGTTCGTTGGAATTGTCATCCATGGGGAACCGGATAAATCGCCAGCCGTCATGGCAGACAGACAACTCACCGGGCCAATCGTGCCAGGTGCCCTCGGTGCGCCACGCCCCGCCAACGGCGTCCTCGATGTCGAAAATGATCTTGCCCCAGCCGGAATCGCCTTTCACCCATAGACCGATGTCGGTGGGACGACCGGGAACGGCCACCGGCTGTCGCAACCGCATCACGGTATATTCGCCGACGATGTCCGGCACCCGCCCCTGACGGATGAGTCGCAGTTCCAGGCAGGGACCTTTCTCTTCATCGGTCACGCTCCTCAGTTCAAACGTGCCGGGTCGTCGCAGCGGCAGTTCGCGTGACTTCGCATTGTGCAGGCTTGCATCCTCCTGCAACGACCATGCGTCCGCATTATCCATTCGCTCGGCCACGCGGAATCCGGGCGGTGGCGGCTCGAAGGCGCGCCCGACAATCGTCACCGCAGCGACCGGTTGGGGGCCGACGACGTAGATCGGCGCCGTACCGCAACGCACATTCAGTTCGTGCCCTGTCAATGACCGTTCGTCTCCGTAGCAGCCGACTTGCGTGGCGATCACCTGTTCCGGGTAACGCAGACGGAGATCAGCTTGTCCGCAGGCGGTCCAAAACGCGTACACAAACTGTCCGTCAGCGCGCTCGAACTCATACGCGTACACCGTCGTCGAGCCGGTGGGGACACGTCGGAGCGGTTTCACCCGGTCGAGCACGCGCGTCAACGTGGCAACGGCGACATAGGCCGGTTTGGGATACAGCAACGGGTGGCGACGACACAGTCCGCCGGCGCCCCAGAGCGTGTTGAAGTAGGCGTTGCCGCAGTCGTGGAGGACGGCGGGATTGATGTGTTGGAAACCGTACGCGTGACACAGTAACATGTCGCGAACATACCACTCGGCCTGCCGTCGCGGGCCGAGGTTGCGGTCGGTGCGAGCGGTGAACTCAAAACAGCCGCTTACCGGCAGTTCGTGGCCGAACTTGCGGGCCACCTCGCGCGCCAGCCAGATGCCCTGCGTACCGCCGTCCCAGAGTTTTTCCGGCGGACAGGTCTGACCAACGGCTTCGATCCCGATGAAATCCATGTAGCGGGGATCGAAGCCGTGTCGCAGCAGCGACGCAATGATGGAATCGGAACTGCTCGTGTTGCCCACCAGCAAACGAATACCCGGAAATCGTTCCCGGTAAAACCGCGCCGCGCACGTGGCAACGGCAACCCGTTGTCGGGCGGCCCGTACGGTCGCTTCATCCTCGTCGGGTTTCTCATCGAGCAATTCGGGCGGGATGTAGTGCTCGTAGCTCTCGTGAAAAATGTCGGCATCCCGGCAATGCGGGAATCGTTCGAGTTCCGCCCGAACCCGTTTTTCGGCCTCCTCGTAGTCTTTCGGGTCGCGCGGCGCCGTCCGCCAACCGATCTGGTTCTGAGTGATCTTCCACGGCGCCATGTCCGCCTCGGTGTATTTTGTCCAACCAAACGTGGTCTTGCGCAATCCCGCCTTGAACAACATCGGTCCGGCGATTTCCTTGTCGGCCACGCCGTAATGCGTCCCGGCAAACCACCAAGTGCCGTACGGCGATTCGTAGCCGGCCTGGCGCGTGTCGCGTCCCAACCACGCGAACGCGGCCTCGTGCTTGATCCATTCCCGTCCGCGCTCGTCGCGCAACGTCAGGTCCAGCCCGTACCAACCCGGCGATGTTGTTGTCAACGGCACCACCAGCCGTTTTTCCGCGCCGGCGGCCTCGAATTCGAGGCACTGATTTTGTTCGCACAGCGTGGCGCCCTCGATGTCGTAAATCCGCCAGCCAACGTTCACGCGGCAGGGGCGAATGGATTTCAGCCCGACGACGGTTTCGCGGGTCTCGTCGTTGTGGAAGATATTGCCTGGTTGGCGGCTGAGCAGGCGCATTTCCACCGGACTTTTCTCCAGCGTCACGGCAAACACCTGCGCCGCGCTGCGAAAGGCATTGTCGGGCTTGTGTCGGCGGTCGGCTTGTGCCTGGATTCCGCCGAGCCGACCCAGTAGTTCAAAATCGAGATATGGGGCGGCCGTCATGGAGGCGTTCGGGTCTTTTTCCATCGCGAGCAGGTCGAGAATCTTGCCCGGTTCGAGTTTGATTTCGACAAGGTAGAGTGGGCGTTCGGCGTTGCCATATCGGACGGTGCCGACTTGTGTCAGCGTTTTTTCGGTCAACATGACCGAGGTATCCGAGATGGCGTCGCCGCGACCGGAGCGGCCAAATCGGGTCAGGCGCGCCGTGAGGATCGGGTCACGTTTCGGGTCGGGATCGAGCGCGCACAACACCCACGCGCGCGTGTACCATGCCACCGGCACGGAGAGATGCGCCGTTTCCGACATTCCGTCCAGCGCGGTCCGCGAAAGATGCTCATCGCATTCCAGCGCCCATTCCCCTTTCATCTCTTTGACCCGCCCCACATCAATCGCCGCGGCGCTGACGCGGAAGGGAATGCCCTGGATGGTTCGCCCACCCGGCTCGGCAGAGAAGACGCCTGGCTTGGAGATGAACCGCGTGTCCAACGGCAGGTACGTGGCGTCGCCGTCGGCCAGGCGCGATTCCGATTCGCGGACCTCCATTCCGTCGAAAGTCAGGCTCACCAGACGATTGGTCACGGCGCGGTGGCCGACGTAGTTGCCGTCCAAATAAAACGCCAGTCCCGACGCCTGTTGTCGGACCTCAAATGTGACGAGCCGTTTCGAGGCGGCGGGAAAGGAATCCCAGCGTTTGATGAGGTCTTCCTGCTGTTCGTTGGTGTAACGTTGAAGGCGCGGACGGCTGTAGAGCGGGGCAAGCCCGACAAAATGAATGACCGCATCCGGTTGCACAAGATCGGTCACGGCGGGTTTACCTTCGGCGTTTTTGATGCGTCGCTGAAGTCGTTGCGGCTCGATGGTGACGCGGATCGTCTGTTTCGAGTTGTCGGCCAGACCAATCGTGATCGTTCCGGCGGCTTTGTCCGCGCCCAAACAAATAACAGCGCGAATCGTATCGTCACCGGGCCGCAGAGAAACAACTGTCGGCGCGGCTTGGAGCGCGGCGGCCCAACACAGGCTGACGAAGAGCCACTTCATTGTCTCATGCCCACATCCGCTCCTTTCTAGCGTCTTTTTTGGATAAAGACAAACGTGCCTTTCTTGTTGCCGACAACGATGTCGCCAAGTTTCGGGTCACCGCCAATGTGTCCGGCCACCACCTGGGTGCCAACGCCGGAGTTGTCGTCCACCAGGTGCGGAATGAATTCGGCGGTCTTGTTCGGGCCGCGGACCAGTTGAAACCAATACAACACGGCGGGGGCATTTGGCTCCACATCGCCGGTCGGTCCGTGCGCCCAAAAACGTTTGCCGGTCACGATGTCCAGCAAGCCGTCGCCATTCATGTCAAACAGGGTAATCGCGTGGGGCTGGGAGAAGCAGACGCCATGTCGGTTTTCGGCGGGTGTGCTCCCCATGATGGTGTGCTGGATGAAATTGATTTCGCCGTTCTGACGGGTCTGCTCCCACCAGACGAGACCGTATCGGTGACAATGAACGGCGGTGATGATGTCGTTGAGGCCGTCGCCGTTCACGTCGTAGGCGTACATCTGCGCGCCTTCTGCGGCGAATTTGAACGGGTGACACTTCCATTCCGGGTCGCCCGCCAGTGAGGCGGGCTGTTCCCACCAGCCGTCGGAGACCAGCATGTCCATTCGTCCATCGCCGTTGACGTCGCCAACGCCGAGGCCGTGACTGTATTTGTGCCATTTGCCCTTCGGCGAGATGCGGCGGAAGGTCCAGGGCTTTGTCGGGTCGTTCCAATCAGGTTTCGCGTAGCCGAGATAGCCGTCTTTGTGACAGATCAACTCCGGCTTGCCGCAGCCGTCAATGCAGGTAAATCCGGGCGATTCGCCGTCCACCACGTCGAACACCTGATACGACGGCCAGTGTCCTTCCTTGCCTTTCGGATTCAGATACAATGTCGCCGGTTTGTTCGGCAGCCCGATAATGAGGATGTCCGGCCATCCATCGCCATCAAAGTCGTACACAAAGGTGAAAAAGTTGTCCGAGTAGGCGTTTTTCTTTCCGAGGGCGCCCTCGAATCCTTCGATCACAACCTCGGTGCCGTCCTCCTTCTTCAGTTTGAAACTGGCCGTGGCGGAACGATACTCGTGGCGTTTCTTGAAATCGGGGCCTTCATACCAAAATGGCCCTGACGCGACATCCATCTTGCCGTCGCGATTGAAGTCGCCGAAGTCAGCGCCCTCGCTCCAAAATTTGTCGGTGATTTGAATCCGTTGGAACTCCTGTTCCGCCGCCTGCGCCGCCCACGCAAACACGCACGCCAGCATGATGATCCTGCATTTCATGATGATTCCTTTCGCTATTTAACCAGCCGCACACAGAACGCCCAACCGAGGTTGTTCTGCGTGATTTTCAGCATCAATGTGTTGACGCCCGGTCGCAGCGTCACATTCACCTTCTCCTCCCCCGGCGTCAGCAGCCGAGCGACATTCCGCGCAAACACCGGCTGACCGTTCCACCAAACCTTCACGCCGTCGTCGCTGCCAATCTCCAAGCGGGCGGGCTGTTCCTTGTCCGACAAAACCCGCGTCCGCGCGTACGCGACACACTGCTCGCCATCGCCCAACGCCTTCTGTAAATCCACCGGCGATTCCGCCGGCAGAACTTTCCATCGCACCGCCCCGACTTCCTCCGTCTCCGGCGGAAACACAATCTCGAACAACTGGCTGAAATTCTTCCCCTCCTGACGGTATGGCCCCGCCACCTCCCAGTTGGTCAGCCATTCCGGTTTCGCCAGCGCTTCACGAAGCTGGCGCGCCGCCTCGGCCGCCTCCGCGCCCACCTCAACATCCTCACACAACGACAACGCCATCTTCAACGCCTCCGCATCCCGCAACGCCGCCAGACCGGCCAACACCAGTCTCTTCTCCTCCGGACCTTTCGCCAGCGCCAACAACTGACGGAACGATGCCGCGCCCTTTGACAGGCGCGCCGCCGCGCGAAACGCCAGCGCTCGCACGGCGGCATCGTCGCTGACCCGCGCCAACTCAATCAACTCCGGCACCAATTCCGGATCCTTGGTCCCGCACAACGCCCGCCCACCCACCCGTCGCAACACGACCCGAACCCGCGGGTCCACCAGACCACCGCAGACCGGCAACAACGCCCCGGCGTTTCCCTCCGTCAGCGCCGCCAGAACCGGTTCAGCCGCTGACCGGCTTCGTTGACAAACCTGGCGCAACGCTTCCCGAAGCGTTTCGTTCCCTGTTTCCAGATACAATTTCATCATCGGCCCAACGGTCGCCGGTTCCGCCCGTTGCGCCAGTGCCCGGGCCAGTTCCTTCTGCAATGGAGGCGACGCCCATTCCGCCACCATCGCGGCACCGACATCGCCCCGCCGCAACTCCAACAGCGCCTGACGCGCCGCTGTCTCACCGTTGGCCGCCGCTTCGGCCAACAGCCGAACGACAGAAGCGTCGCCGAGCGGTCCCAACGCGCGCAACGCCGCGGCCCGCACCTCGGTATTGGCACTGCGCGCCAACGCCACCACCGACGGCATCGCGACGGGATCACCCCGCCGCGCCAGCAATCCCAAAAGCGCCACCTGCACCGGCGGCGACACCGTTGGCAGCAGCGCGGCAAGCCTCCGGGTGTCATAAAAATCGTGTGCCGCCTGCATCGCGGCGGACTGCGCGGCAGGATCGTCGCCGGCAAGACCGTCGGCAATGAGCGCGCCCGCGCGCTCACCAGCGGCGTTGATACGGGCGACGTACTCGGCGCAACGGATGTGCTCCGTCGGGGCGGCGACCAACCACAGGATGATGGCCAGCGTGTTCATAGCTGCCACGGGGGACGATGCGGGATGTCCAGGAGGGCATTGGCTTCGTCGTCGCCAACGAACTGTTCTCGCGCTGGATCCCATTGGAGCGGGCGCTGAAGTTGTTTGACAATGCCGCCGAGCAACAACGCGCTAACGCTACGGTGCGCAATGGCAATGTCGCAGATCGGACGAAGCCGACTGCGAACGCAATCGAGAAAATTGCCGGAATGACTGTCCGCCCGATCGAGATGAACCTCCACGGGACGAAGCGGCTCGCGAACAATGTCCGGCGGTTCGGACACCAGCGCGTCCCGATCCACCGCAATGCGGCCATGCTCGCCGACAAAACAGACGCCGCCATTGCCCCCAACTTTTTCGCCGGGATACGGCCTGCCGTACACCGTGACACCGCTGGCGTAGCGATAACAGGAGCGCCCGTTTTCGACCCAAAGTTCCACCGGCCCGGTCGCGTCGGCATCGGCGCCCCACTGGACAATGTCATAGTGGTGCTGCCCCCAGTTGAGTTCGCCAATGTCGAAGCGGTGCGGCCCGGTATTGCCATCAAACGGGAACATCGGCGCAGGGCCGAGATACAAATCCCAGTCGAACCCGTCGGGCAACGGTTTTTCGGGCGCAAACGTTTTCGGCCAGGCAATCGCGCCGCCGTCGCGCCAGGCATAAATCTCCTTCAACCGTCCGATGCGCCCGCTGCGAACCAGTTCGCAGGCGAGCCGAAATCTGCCGCCATACTCGCTGCGCTGTTGCGTGCCGGCCTGATAAATGCGGGCATATTGACGAACGGCAGCCAGAACCGCCTGCGATTCGCGAATGGTAACGGCGGTCGGTTTCTCGCAATACACATCCTTGCCGGCCTCAACGGCGCGCACGCTCATGACAGCATGCCAGTGGGCCGGAGTGGCAATAAGAACAGCGTCAATATCGGCGCGTTCGAGCACCTGACGAAAATCGGCATACGCTTCACACACGTCGCGCCCGTAATGCTGGTTGAGACGTTGTTTGGCCCGTTCGCGTCGGTCGCGCCAGACATCGCAGACGGCGAGGACCTGGACATCGCGGCGGGCGGCGTACCCGCCAGTGAGATAGGTCCACGCCCCGCCAAACAAATGTCCCCCACCCTGTCCACCAACGCCAATGAATCCCATCGTAACGCGCTCGCTCGGTGGACGTACCCCGCCGCGACCCAACGTCGCCGCCGGCACCATCAACGGCGCGACAGCCGCGCACCGAAGGAATTGCCGTCGGGAGAGATTCACCGTGATTTCTCCCTTGTCTGGAACACAAACGGTGCCGTGCGGCTGAACTCCAGCCAGCGTTGCTGAAGTTGCTCCGCAGACGGCGCGCCGGCGTGGATGTAGAGGCCGTATCGGAGTTGGAGCGGCTTGCCGGGCGCGAGCAAACGCGGCGCATCGTAGGTCAGCGACGCGCCCATCCACCCGTCGTTGCGGACGTGAAAGACCGTGGGATGATTTGGATTCGCGGGGTGATCCATCAACAGAATACCCTCGGTGGCGGCGGTGGTGATCGGCCCGGAGTAGTCCACCCAGCGGGCCGGTTTCCAGAGGACGCCGGGTTCGTTGACGCCCCCCTCGGAGTTGCGAATGGTGCCGCCGCCGTCCTTGACGCCGATGGTTTTGGCCATGCGAACGCCGAGCAGACCAAACGGGGTTTTGCCGAGCGTGACCTCCTTTTCCGTCGCTTCCAGTTGGAGATCGAGAATCAACACCCACTCGTTGTCGGGCAATAATTGAACACTGGTTCGACGCCGCTCACGCAGCAGCGCGCGGCCGTTCCGTCCTATCCACGCATGGAAGGTTTCCACGGCGTCGTCGGCAAGTTCTACAATCCGCTGGTGGACAATCCGCGCGCCACCGGGGCGGTCTTCCCAGAAGTTTTCGCCGTTGACATCGCGATGCGAAATCCAGATCGAATTGTGATGGCTGTGCGACTCCGGGTCGTGCGGATGCCCCATCCGCGTCAGGCTGCGTCCCGACGGCCCGATCACTGGAAAAACAAACGGGCGGTTCAAGGTAGGCCCGTAATGGTAGCGAGCGATCTCAATGCCATCGCGCTGGAAAGAGATTTGTTGATAAGGTTGCGGCACCGTCTGCAACCGCGGCACCTCGGCGACAGTGGCGGCAATGGCCACCATGGCCGGCGTCAGGAGCAATCCGACGACTTTTTTCATCGGGACGGCATGTTACCCGAACCGGTCTGCCGGCGGAAGCCCGTTGATGAACGGGGCGGAAGATTCTTCGGATTGACTTTCCGTCCAATTGGCCATATTCGATTGTGTTGTTGCTGGCGGACTCAAACCAAACCACACCTCTCGAAAGGAGAAGCAGATGAGCAACGGAACCAAACCCGCAGGGGCTGAAAAGAAAATCGCAGCCGGTATTTGTGGCATTCTGCTGGGCGGCCTAGGAGTTCACAAATTCATCCTCGGCTACACCAAGGAGGGTATCATCCAGATCATCATCACCGTGGTGACCTGTGGCATCGGCAGCATCATCGGCCTGATCGAGGGCATCATCTACTTGACCAAGTCCGACGAGGAATTCGTGGCGACCTACGTCACCAACAAGAAGGGCTGGTTCTAACCGTCCGCCGCGCCTGAACAACGTAGCTCGCCCGTACGGCCTGCCGCGTTCGTAAGAATATCAGAACGCTGTTCGTCTTGTTTTGTCATGAACACCGCTTCCTCCATTACCCGACGTACCTTTCTCAAACGCGCTTCTGTTGTCGCCGCCGGTTTCTGGGTCGCCGGGTGCGCCACCCGCGGCTACCAACGCTCACGCGTGATCGGTCCGAACGAAAAACTTCACATCGGCTGCATCGGCATCGGCGGCCAGGGCGGCGGTGTCACCGCCGAGTTGGCATCGTTCGACACCGTGCGGATCGCGGCTCTCTGCGATGTGGATGAGAAGTACGCCGCTCACACGATCAAGAAATATCCCGGTTGTCCTGTTTACAAGGACTACCGCAAGATGCTCGAAAAAGAGAAGGGACTCGATGCCGTGATGATTGCGACGCCGGATCACTGGCATGCGCCGATGGCGTTGGCCGCCATGCAACTCGGTAAACATGTCTATGTCGAAAAACCGCTCGCCCACACCATTGAGGAGGCTCGTCTCATGGCCCGGATCGCTCGCCAAACGGGCGTCGTCACCCAAATGGGCAACGGCGGCCATGCGGGGGAAGGCATTCGCCTGACGAAGGAATGGATTGACGCGGGTGCCATCGGCACCGTGCGTGAAGTCCACGTCTGGACCGACCGTCCCGGCAAGTTCTGGAACACACAGGGACGCCGGCGTCCCACCGACACGCCGCCCGTGCCTTCCACGCTCGACTGGAATCTCTGGCTCGGGCCCGCCAGAGAACGTCCCTACCATCCCGACTATTGTCCGCGCCAGTGGCGTGGCTGGATTGATTTCGGGTGTGGCGCGCTCGGCGACATGGCCGTTCACAATGCCGACCCGGCCTACTATGCGCTCGAACTTGGCGCGCCCGATTGGGTCGAGGCCGAGACTTCACCGACCAATCCCGATTCATTTCCCGAATGGAGCATCATCACCTATCATTTCCCCGTCTCCAGCCAGGGTTGTCCGGTCATCATGAAATGGTATGACGGCGGCAAAATGCCGCCTCGCCCTGCCGAACTTGAGCCAGACCGAAAACTCGAAGACAACGGCATCTATTTTGTTGGCGACAAGGGCGTCCTCATGGCAGGCGGCTGGTCGGGCACACCGCGGTTGGTTCCCGAAAAGAAAATGCAAGAATTCCAGCGTCCGAAGAAAACCATTCCGCGCAGCATCGGTCACCGTCGCGAGTGGGTTGAAGCCTGCCGCGCAGGACGGCCGCAGGATGCCAAATCCGGGTTCTTTTATTCCGCGCCGTTCACGGAGTCTCTGTTGGTGGGGCTTTTGCCTGTGTTGCTTGGCAAACGCATCCAGTGGGATGGACGAGCCATGCGCGCCAGCAACGCCCCTGAAGCTGAACCATTCATCCGCAAAGATTACCGTCGCGGTTTCGGGCTGCCCGCCGGTATTCGTCGAGCCTGACACATCGGCTGATCGAGTTTGTCTTTTTTCCATGTTGACCCGTGTCCGCAAAGAACAACCTCACTTTGTCCTTTCCCACGCGGCACAGGAAGATCAAAAGACAAAGTCAAGCCTCTGGTCTCCTTGCCATTGCTTCTGTAACCAGTTGACTATCAGCTTGACGCGGCTTTCTGTCCCCCCTACTTTCCCCAGTAACGGACAGGGTTAAGCAGTTTGTCTTTTGCCAAAAACTTTGTCCCATTAACTATGTTAGGCTGATGGAGAACTGCTATGGACATCCAATTTGCCTGTCGGTGCGGTCAGAAGCTTTGCGTTGAGGAGAGAGGCGCAGGTATGACTGTTGCCTGCCCGAAATGCGGTGGTGAAGTTGTCATTCCGCAAAGACCATCGGTAGTTGTTCGACCGGTGCAATCCAAGCGGAGGCCACTGCTGCTTGCCCTAGCTCCAGCCCTGCTCATCTTGTGCATCGGCTTCTATTTCACGCCCCACCTTGCGGTTTACAGAATGCGGAAAGCCGCTGAGAACAAGGATTCAACAACTCTATCTGACTACGTGGACTACCCAGCCCTCCGAGAAAGTCTGAAGGCCAATATCAGCGCAGTGACAGCCAAAGAAGTCGCCAAGAACAGGGAAAGCAGTGGGTTTGAGGCGCTCGGCGCAGCTCTAGCAGCGGCCATGATCAACCATCTCGTTGATGCGTTAGTCACACCAGAAGCAGTCGCTATGATGATGAAGGGCGAGTCACCACAGCTTGAGGAATCAGGCAACCCAACGCCTGCAAAGCCAGCTTCGGAAACCGAAACTTCTATGGGCTACGAAGGACTCAATCGCTTTGTGGTGAAGGCGAAAGAAAAAGGTTCTGCCGAAGACCCAGTGGAGCTTGTCTTTTTGAGGCACGGCGTCATCTCATGGAAACTATCGGCCCTGAGATTGCCAACAAAAGCCTAACAATTCGGTCGAGCCAACGAGCGCCCTGGCAGGCGCTCGTGGCTCACCTTGAGCGTTCGGCGGGGGTAGGATTATGAAGATAGCAGTCTGGCTTATCAGTATCGTGTTCTCCGGCATTGGGGGATTGGTCGCATTCTTTGGTGTCCTCAGTGCAAACGGCGCTCCGCAAGAGGCTGCAGCGGCTGCAGTCGGGATTGGCCTTGCAGTTATCCCATACTGTGTTGCCAGAGCTATCACTGAGATTATTGCAGCAACCGAGCGGACTCCTGTTACGGTCATACGGCCACAGCCCCCGGTGCTTCATTCCGGGCAGACAGGTCACTCAGGCGGCCCGGCAGCTACAGTGCAGAAGGGCCCCGAGAGCCGAACAATACAGTCGAGCCAACCGCCGCCCTCTCAACCGGAAGAGACACCAAATGATCTCTCGGACACTTTTTGAGCTGCCGGAGTTGTCCGTCAGGGCGGCGGTGGCTCACTTCCGACGTTCGGTTCAAGAGGTGCATGATGCGAATACTACATAAGGTTGGTGGTGGACTCATGATCGTCGGTCTTCTTCTGTTCATGGCTGGTGGAATATCAATCCGTCGTGATCCCAGCGGCACATGGTTTCACGTGACGCAGGTACATGCGGTCGCTGGCGGACTACTTCTTTGCGGGATGTTGCTTACCGTCATTGCATCTTGTGGAAGTGGTGCAACCAAAGCCAAGCCGGAAAAGGGCCAAGGCGCCAATCACTCGGCCTAGAGATGAAACACCGAACCATCCGCTGGAGCTAACCTCGCCCTGCGCTGATGCACGGAACTCTGCAGACTATCTTGAGCGTTCCGTCTGAAATTATTCCTTCTCGCTCAACGCCCGCTGCGCGAGGCGGGACAGGGTATCATTGCAATTCTCAAGCGTTCTTGGCCCGGTATTTGACGCCGGGGACCGAGGCAAAATCCGCGTCTTACGTCCACAATACGGCGTGATGCGCGCGCCATCGCGAGGATGACGCTGTCCGCCAACAGCAGCTTCAAATCCACGCTGAGCTTGGCGGCGGCCAGCGCCAGCTTGGCGTCAAACGGCACGATCTGGCTCTGTGGCATCCGTCGCCGCAGTCTGACGAGCGGCATTCTCGTCGCGTTGCTGGAGCACGCGCTTGAACACTTCAAACACCGACAACAACAGCACCACCAGGTGGCGCATGTCTTCGATGGGCCGGGCAAAGAAGCCTGTATTCGGACCGTTGGCGAAATACTCCAGCAACCGGAAGAATCCACCATGTTCACCACCGGTTGCCCGCACGCGGCACGGACGTGTCCGATCCACGCATCGTCTTCAAGTTTCGACATGGAATGAAATCGAGACGGTCCTGGTAGTGCAATACCTGCTCTTCTCCCCCTGGTTCCAGGTCCATGTCCTCCCGGATGGATTACGGGATCACCACCGGATATTTCGGCGACAGTGTGACCGTTCCCATATCGTTCCTTTTCGCGTAAAACGAAAGCGGTATCGTTCCCAACCGTCAATCCGCCGACTATTTTTTCTCCGCCAACGTCTGCTGGGCGAGACGGGCCATGGTGCCGTCGCTTTGGCGGGCGCAGTTCTCCAGCCAGCGGCGGGCTTTGCCATCGGTATCGCCGCAGCGATACAGGGCGCAGGCGGTCAACAAATCTGCAATCGTGGGGGCCGTCCCATCGGTCGCATCGAGCAGTTCCGCCAACACGGGACTCGCGGTGGGATCGCCGAGACGACCGAGTGTCAGCGCCAGCGAACGGCGCAATTGAAAGTCTGTTTTGGCCTCCTTGGTTTTTGCCAGTTCCAACAGCAACGGCGTGGCGCGACGGTCGCGCGTCAGTCCGATGGCGCGAATGATGCCGCAGCGGCCTCCGTTGGCTTTGGAGGAACGCGCGACAGGAATCTTGTCGTCGCGCAACGCCTCCAGCAGGGTCGGCACGCCGGTGTTGTCGCCCATCGCCGCCAACACGTGCGCATAGATTGTTTTGTTCATGCCCCTTGCTTTTTCATACGCTTTCCGTAACAACGGCAACGCGATGTCCGGACTTGCCAGCAACACTTCGGCATCCTTGTATTCGTTGACCACATTGGCCACGGCGTCGCGCACGCGATCGGCTGGGAGCGGATAGGAATCGCAGTCGGTCAACACCGAGGCGCTGAGGTTGCCGATCTCGATCAGATGTTTTTGGAGCGTTTTCACGTCCACGGCGCGCGGTGTCACATTCGCTTTTGTCGCCATGGCGGCCGCCACGCCGGCGGCATAGCCGAGGTTGTGCTGGTCGGGTTGCATTCGGGTGATTGGCATCACGTCGCGGTGGGCGCTCATGGCCAATCCGACGACCAGGATGCCCTCCAGTCCTTGCGGCAACAGGCAGCGGTACGGGATGTTCGCCCAGAATTTTGTCCGCCGTTCGGGCATGGTGAGGGTGAAGTAGGGATGAATCTGGTAGCCGTGGCTGTCGTAGTCACTGGAGGCCAGCGTCACGGTGTCGGGGAACGTCCGTTGATTCATTGAGTCAAGCCAGTCCAGAGTGAAATCCCCCACAATCCGGCGTCGTTCCCGGCTTGAAATCACCGTGCCGAGGTCAAAGCCGTGTGTGTATTGTTGCAATTTGCTGCGCATCAACATCCGCACGTGCAGCGGATCGGCATCGTCTGTGCCGGGGATGTCGCCGTTGACGTAGGAACGACCCGGCGTCCGCAACGGCACGTGCGAGTTTTGCAACGCGTAGTCTTCCTCGACAAAGACGTACCGGGCACCGGCCGCGATGGCGATGTCGGCGTTGCCCGTCGCGTCCACCACCACCGGCGCGAGCACCACGCCACGCCCGTACGGCGTCGCCACGACAATGCCTTTCACGCGGTTGCCCTCCAGGATGGCGCCGACGCCACTGCATCCAAACCAGATGTCGGCGCCCGCCTTGCGCAACTCGCGCCGATACCATTCCATTCGCACCTCGGTGGGATTGGCCGGCACCGTGGTGGTGAAGCCGACACGATTACCGCAATAGTAGCCGGCAATACCGCCGATGGTGCCGACGCCGCCCAGACCGCCGGCGTACTCCACCACCAGTGTTTTTGCCCCGCGCCGCGCCGCGCCGATGCCGGCAGGTGCGCCGGCTGTGCCGCCGCCGACCACGACCACATCATAGGCGCCGAGCACTGGTAGATCGCGTTCGGCTTGTGTCACCGAGCGTTGTTCCGCCGAGGGACGCAACGGGGTCAGCGGTTCCATGATCCGTCCACGCGATTCCGACCGTGGCGCAGCGACTGCCACGCGCAGGTCCGATCCCCGTTTCGCCTGTCGCGCCTGTTCTGCCGCGGCAACGCCGAGTTTTTCGCCTTCGCGCATGGTTGCGAGCGGGCGCGGTTGCTCGGTCAGCACCAGCAGACGCGGTTCGGCACTGGTCACTGTTTGGGGAAAGAGCAGGAACGGCATTTCCGGGGAATAAAGTTGCGAATCGTTGTAGGTCAGGTCGCGCGTGGCCTGTTCGAGTTTTGCCCGGGCCGACCAACTGGCGTCGGGCAAATCCAGTTTCAGCGTGTATTCAAACCATGCTACCGTCGCCGCATCCACGGGTGGGGTTTTCCAGACCGACGGGAGGACGCCGGTGAAGCCCACCGGCAGTTTGCGCATGGTGGCGCCCGGCCCGTTTGTGGCGATCACCGTCCAACGGACCGTCTGAGGTCCCGCGCGAAACTCGCTCGCGGTGGCGCCGGCTTGTCGTGCCAGACGCGCGTTGACGGTGGCGTCAATGACAACTTTCGCCAAAATGGCTTGTCGTCCCGCGCGATTGTCCATCACGATCCCTGATGGTTTGCCATCGGCATCGGCAATCAGATCGGTGGCGTAACAACTGTACCAGACCTCGACGCCCGCTTCGGCCAGTGTCTGGTCCAGAACGCGTTTGACCTGCAACGGATAGGCGAACCGTCCTGATGTCGTCGCCGGCGATTTCTCCCCCGCATCCACGATGATCTCGCCGAGCAACATCCGTTTCATTCCCGGCGCTCTCTCGAAGCGACACCGAAGATAGCGCGCCTGGCCGTCCAACGGAACCCGAAGGGTGGTTTTCTCTTCGACGCCCGCCTTGCCACAGGGACGCCAGGTCTTTCGATCCGCGCTGGCTTCGACCACCATTTGTGCCACCGCGTAATCGCGTCCTGAAAAGACCTTCGCTTCGACTCCTCGAATCGGGATCACCTTACCCAGGTCCAGCTCAATGGTAACATCCTCATCGTCATACTGGACACTGTGTTTGGCGGGATCAGACCACAAACCGTCTGCCAGCAGCGATGGCGACGGTGTTTCCTTGTGTTTCTCGGCGGACACGCGATTCGCCTTGTAGCTGAACGGCGCGCCATGCGCTTTTTCCCCCACCGGGGCAAACACTTTCCGCGCCAGGTCCGTGTCGGGCGTCTCGCCTTCCTCCAGCCACACCCGCAAGGTACCCGCCAGATCGTCGCCCAAGTACGGGCGTGGCGCGACGATCGCCACTTTCGCGCCTGCCTTTGCCGCCGCCAGGGCTGCTGCCGCGGCGCCGCTGGAACCGCCGGCGACCACTACATCCACCTCGCTGACGACCGGGATCTGGCAAGCCGCCTCACGGATTGCCTGCTCGACGGCAAACACTTGTGCCGCCACCAAACCAGCAAAGATTAGACTGATTGTTCTCATGTTTTTCTCCTCAACCATCATCACACCGGTCGTTCGAGTTTTTGATCAAGTGCCAGCAGCTTGGCGCGAAGCGCGCCGTACTCAACGTCCTGAACGGATACGTCGTTCTTCAACGCCAACGCCGCGGCCACACCGGCGGACTCACCAAGAATCATCCAGACCGGCTCCATGCGAAGCGAGGTCATCGCGATGTGGCTGGCGGAACAACAGACCGGCACCAGCAGATTATCACATTCGCTCTTTGTTGGCGTAATGGCACGGTACGGAATCTTATAAATACCTTTGTGGCGGTCGTCGAGGTAAAGAATGGAGAATTCGCCACCCTGGAGCGCAACCTTGCCATCGAGAGGGAACGTCGCATACGGCCAGTCGTCCACGCCGTACGACGCCAGCCCAACGGAATCCGACGGATCAGTGGTTCCTTCGAGGTCTTTCTGTGTCAGGACATACGCCGATTTCATGCGTCGCGCTTCCCGCACATACAACTGGTGCGGCCAACCGCTGGTCTCGTCAAACTCACCGGGCTTGAAGCCGACGGTGAGCGCCTGTTTCTTCAAGTTGGCCGGCACGACCGGATCGGTCCGCATGAAATGCGTGATGCCGGCCATGAATTCCTGGTGAAACTTCCAGATACGCGCCCGCGTCGGCCAATCGCCATCGGGATACTCGGCGTTGCAACCGAACACTGTCGGCGCCCAGAGGCACCGGCTCAGGTTGCCCGCGCCGGGTTTATGGATCGCGCCACCTTCCGGTTCGTACACCCCCAGCTTGCGCATCCGTCGGCCAATGTCCATCTTCACGCCCTTTTGAAAACCGCGTCGGTACAGCTCGAACATGCGCGGATCGTAGTCGGCGAGCGGCTCGATGGGCAGGCCTTTGCCGTCGAAGCAGAACTTCCAACGGAACCCATACCCCATCGTCAGCTTATCGGCGCTACCGAGCGTTCCCATTGTCCGGTCTTGCAAGAGCGGGATCAGTCCGCTGTCCGGATCGCCGGGTTTGTTGTACGGGTCAATGTCATAGACCGCTAGGTTGGGTCGCACACCGGCGAGCGATTCGCCGTAAGTCTCCGTGGACTCCCGCCCGAATGTGTACGACACTCCGGCCTTCGCCATCAGATCGCCTTCGTAGGAGCAATCAATAAACACGCGCGCTGACACCGTCAACGCCCCGACCGTTTTGGCTCTCGGAATCGGGCACCCCAACCGATCCGGCGGCGCGTCATCCAATTCGAGGGCGCGAATGCGCGCGCCTTCGCGGTGGACAATGCCGAGCCGGTGCTCATAAATGACCGTGACGTTGTGCTGCCGCACCAACTCCTTGAACGCCTTGCGATATTGCGGGTCGGTGAGGCCATCTTTGAGGATTTTTCGGGTCGTCCCACCGACGGCCTGGGGGCGTCCCCAATCAATGTGACAGAGTCCGCCGCCCGTCATGCCGCCCAGCCACCGCCCCGGCTCGACCAGCACCACCCGACATCCTTCCCGTGCTGCGGCCACCGCCGCCATCACGCCGCTGGCGGTGCCGCCGTACACGCACACGTCACCGGTTATGTTTGGGGGCGCGGCACGCGTTCGCAGGGCAGTTCCCAGCAGAGCGCTGCTGGTCAGCACTATGAACTCGCGCCGATGAAGTTTCATTTCAGAGCTTCGACGATGCAGCGGGCAATTTCCTTCGCCAAAACTTCCGAGCCTTTGGCGGTGAAGTGCGGGTTGCCGGGCTGTTGAATCTCGGCAATGCGCGGTTTGGCGAACGCCCAGAGGTCGTGGACCTGAACACCCTGCTGTCGCATCACCTCGACGGCGATGCGATTGTATTCCAACTCAGAGTCTTTGACGTAGTGATGCAGGTCCGCCGACACCGGCGTGGTGGTGGCGAAGATCAACTTCGCACGAGGCGCCCTGGCGCGAAGAAGGGCCACGATTTTGGTGAGGTTCTGACGGTATTCTTCCGGCGAGACACGGTGATGGCCGCCATTGTCGGGACGCGCATACTCGCCCTTTTCGTTGATGTTTTTGCCGGGACTGAATTCGTACGACAGGTCGTGCAGGCCATGATTGAAGCAAATGACATCCCAGTGCCCGTTTCCCAGCCATTTTTCGATGTTCGCCAGTCCCACGGCAGAACTGCCGCAATTCTGCGGCGGACGATGCACATTTGCCTTCCCCGCCAGTTCTTTGCGCACGGCGAGTGTGTAGCCGATGGAAACCGAGTCGCCGATGAGCAACACACCCGGCAGGCCCGGTTCATCGGTCACTTCCGCATAGGCGGGGTCGGGACGCTGGAATTTCCGATTTGGTTTCATCGGTGGTTTGGGGATGAACTTCGTAAGTCCTTCGATGGCGAGCACCAGGCCGGGGTCGGAGAGATCACCGGGTTTTGCCGCCATCCGACCCACCCGGTGGATGACGGAGCCGGGAATGACGAGTTTCCCCTTCTCTACTTTGACCTCGGCGGTAATGTCCACCGGGGTCGTGCCGGCAAGGTCCTGAGCCAGGATGCGTTTGCCAGCAAGGTCGTTGGTGGCGATGAGGGTGAGGCTGGCGTATTCGCCGAAGATGCCGATGGGACGATTGAGCGAGCACACTTCCAGCGTCACGTCGGCGCGCGGAATGGCCACGTCTTTGTTGTCCAACACGCGCCCGATGGTGGCAATGGCGATTTCGCCGTCGGTGTGACGTGAGCAGAGCACGTAAGGCGCTTCCTTGCCGTCGGGCACGGTCACGGTCGGTAACGGCAGGCCGCCGCGGGCGATGCGGGCGGGAGCGGGCTTGCTCTTCCCATCGGTGAATGTGTTGGTATCAATGAGAAACTTGTCGCCCTTGTAGATCGGCTGGGCAATGCGGTGCCAGCGGACAGCGCGCGTGACTTCGTCCATGCGGCGTTTCACGTTTCGGAAATGTTCCGGGAAGAAAGGATCGGGCTTGCCGTTGGGCATGGGGCCGGTCAGCGGGTGGCGCATCACGCCATAGCAACACCCCAAAGCCGCGCCGATATAGACTTCGTCCTCGCAATTGCAGAGACGATGATCGTTGGGGTCTTCCCTGGTGAGAAATGCGGCAATGCGTCGGATGGTTTCCGGGATGGAGACGGAAATGTGCACGTCATAGGTCCGGTAGAGGTCACCTTGTGTGCCGAACTCGATCCATACGTCGGGCGCCACTTGGCGTGCTTTCGGGGTGACCTTGAATTTCCAGAGCGGTTTACCGGGCATACCGATTCCCCAGTCCACCTTCCAGTTGCGAACACCGGCTTGTTGGGACCAGGCGAGCCGCTCGCACCAGTAGGTTTCGCTGTCAATGGGCAACTCCTCTACGTTCGGGCGGGAGTTGCAAACCCACAGGCCGAGGTCGCGCCAACCTCTGGCTTTCACGTCCTTGCACAACTGGGCCAGTCGCTCGCCAGGCGTGCCCTTGTAGGATGGAAACCGACCGGCGTCGAGTTCGAGGCTGCCGCGCATCGGGTGATTGTGTCCGCCACCGATGGGAAAATCGTAAGCGTCGTCGAGCAGGAACGTCATGTCGCCGCGCACTTCGGGATAGAACGACAGCCAGTTCTGGTTCGGCCCCTGTCCGAACAAGTTGGCCTCGATCATCGCGTCGGCCTGCAGGTTCGCGTTGCTGTAGCTGGCAACAAACCCCTGCGCGTTCCAGGTGCAGAAATAATCCGGCGCCGTGCTCGGCGTTTCCGGCACAAGGTTCGGTTCGGCGATGGCCTGTGTGGCAGCAAGCAAGAGAGGTATAAATGGACTCATGTTTCACGAATGATCACGGTTTGTTTGATTGGTTTTTTGGCATCATCCCTTTCAGACGGCGCTCAATCATGCCTTGTGTTTCCTTGAGTTTGAAAATCTGTTCCGGCGCATACCACTCGGACAAACCGGCGCCACCCAGCGCTACTTCCATGTCGTGGGCGGCGGCTTTCGCTTCGCGCATCCAACGACGGTACGCATCGGGATTGTCAACGACCTTGGCCGCTTGCGCCGCCGCCACCGTGCATCGGCACGCTGCCGCCATGAAAGCCGATTGTTGCCGCAGGCTTTGATTGAAAAAGTTCCGGCTTTGTTCTGGCAACCGGGGCGCAAGCGCCGCGCAGCGATCTGCCACCGCCTGAAAGCGTTCGGCTGCTATGGAGCAACCAACAATGACCGCATCAATTTTGGACTCGACTCCGTTGTCGGCGGGTACAATGCGGTAGTAGCCAATATCACGGTCATCGAGCGGCGGTTTGCCGTCAATCGGGCCGCGCATCAGTTCCCGCGCGGCCCTGGCGAGGCGTAGGTCCTGGAAGATGAACTGCCGCTGAAAACCCGGCAGGTCTGGCCGGCGTTGCTGCCAGTAGGCGGCAAAATAATCACGATACAACTGCGCCACTTGCGGACCGCAAACCGTGCCCCAGTAACGTTGGCAAAACTCCTCGACAAACTTGTTGGAATCGTACGCATCAAAGTCCCACATCATTTGCGCGTGGGCGGAGAGCGTGAGAGGGAACTCACGTGTGTTGCCGGAGTTGATGACAGAGAAGACCATGTTTGATCCCGATTGGCGAACGAGCCGGTAGTTCTGCTCCATCTTCCACGGCCCTTCCCCATCGGCGAGGTGCGAGCCGGTCTCGGTGAATTGGGCGTTAAAGTAGTACCCCACCATCCGGTGAGATGGCACGCGGCACTGGCGAATGTCGGCAGCGGGGAAATGGTCGCGGCGCGCATTAACGAAATTCCAAATCAGACTCGGTTCCTCCGGCGGCTGGAGCAAGCCGGCCGCCAGATAGTCGGAGCACTCGTCGTAAAATACGGCGCGCATCAGCGGATGTTTGTCGCCGGTGACACGCTTCAACAACGCCACTTGCCGTCGCATCATCTCGCCCACAATGCGTGCCCGACCCGCCGCGTCCGGCGGAGCGTCGGGAAATGTCTTATAGAACCCTTTGTCACCATCGCCGCGGAACCCGATCATCCACAGCATCTCCAATTTCTCCCGCAGAATCAGGCGAATATGCGCCTCCCAGAATTGCTCCAACGCCTCGACGTTGGCCAGCGAGAGCGTGGGCGCTGGCTTCTTCCCGCGCGCGTTCCAAAACTTCTCCCAGTTCCTCAACGACGCGCCAAACGGCGCCATGTGCGTCGTCGTCAGTGCCAAGCCCCGTTCGCGCGGGATCGCCACTTTCCGCACCCCTTGTTCGCTCAGTTCACCAATGTCCACCATGTTCAGTTTCAACCGCAGCATCGTCTCGGCGAGCAAATTCCAGTGTGCGGCGTAATCCTTCTGGATCCACGGCGTCAACAGATCCGTGTCATTCGGGAACCACGCGCGCCAAGCGACCTGGGGCGCGGGCCAGTGCAGATTCGTGTCGCGCGGCACTTCAATCGTGGCGCGGCGGGACGGTTTCCAGTCCGCCCAGAACCACCACGGCGGCACATCGAGAAACCGGTCGCTGAAACTGTAGATGGCGTAGATTGTGCCTCGCACGTCGGCTCCTTGCAGCACAACGTGGTTGCCGCGCACAACGACCGAATGTGCCTCGGTTCCCGCGCCCTCGCGCCGAACGACGATGACCGGGGTCGTTGCATCTTTCGGCAAGCGGTCCAGACGGGGCGAGGGCGCATCCAACACCCACTGCAAATCGCGTTGCAGATCCTCTACCGCCCGCAGCACCGGTCCCGCTTCGGCAGGGTCCACAACCACCGCCACGCCCGGCGGCAGTTGCAGTGGCTCAGCAGCGGCCAGTGCGGCCGACATTGCAAGGGTCAAGATAACGGCTTGGTTCATATTATCTTGCCATGTCTCCCGGTGGCGTTGTGTGGACGGGCAGGACGGACTCGCGCGAGACTAGCACCGTCTGGAACGTGCTATGCCGTATCTCTTCAGCAGATGGTTTTCCAGCGTCTGGCGGTCGGCTTCTGAAAGCGGCGTGCTGTAGATGATGACCTCGCCGAAGTCGCCGTACCAACTGCGATCCTTGAAGTCGCGGTCGAACGCCAGTTGTTCGACAACGGTATCCTTGCCGGCGACAAACGAAATGACGGCAGCTTGGGCGCGAACTCGCTACGCGCAGGATCGCAGGGGAAACCGTTGAACCAAACCTTCCCATGCTTGAACGTTCCCAGCTCGATGATACTGTCAGTCCAGCGGACGTTGACGTGGAAATGCCGCTTTGTAATCGAGTCGTCATGGCGCATGGATTCGATAACGGCTGCCTTTGGTGGTGGTGAAGACGATCGTATTTCCTTCGATGCGGTAGGGAACGTCCTGCGACCGATTCGCACCCACGCGCACGACCTTGCATGATTTCCCCGCCCACGGATTCCAGACACGGCATTCGCCCCCCACCTCACTGGTGAGATCAATATGGGACACCACACCCTGGCGGTACGTGCTTGAAACGAGGAACGCGCCGAAAGCGCGCAGGTTCCTGAATGCGGCATCTTTGCCGGGAATCCAGTTTGGGAAGACACGGATCGTCTGGTCGTGGCTTTGCAGGAGCATCGAGTGGATGGCCTCGATGGCGCCGACCGATTCAAAGCCGTGCGCGGGCGGAACAATTGTGAGGTTGTTGCGCAATCGAACGTGATCATTACGGTCATCGTAAGGTTGCGTGCCTGCCAACAATCGTTTCCAGTTCGCAACAACCTTCTCTGCCGGATATCCGCAGCGGACCGCCTGTGTGTAAATCTTTGGGAAGCAGTTCGCTTGGAACCATGAGGCTTTTCCTGTCTCCGGACACAGTGCCTCCACCGTATTTCGCGCAATGTTAAGCAGTGTCGGTTCCGAGCCGAGACTGATGGTTTCCGACGGGAACACGGGCATCAACACATCGCTGTTGTCGCCGGCGCCGCCCAAGCTCATGCGTTTACGGTTTTCCGCCTCCTTGAACAACCGTTTGCCATTTTCTTCGATTGTTGGATAGGCGCTGAGGTGTTTGACATAACTGTGCCAGCGCGCCTTCCGTTCATCGCTGATGCGAATGACCTCTCCGCCCGAACGTTTGCCTTCAAGCTGCGGATGAAATTCCAGCAAGAAGCTGAAGATGCGCCGCACGAACGACAAATCGGTGATGGGGTTCATGTCTTTCTGACCCTCGCGAGCGCCGCTGTCGTTGATGACCCAGCGCGCATTCGCCGCGTCCCACACCAGGTTGTCTTCCCAAAAGACCGCCAACTCCTTCAGAAGCGGCCAGACCTTCTCCAACAAGAACTCCTCATCACGAGTGTATTGGTAATGCATCAGGAAATTGAGCGCAGCCAACGAGGCATTGCCCTTCATGTTAAGCGTGCGGGTGTCGGTGAACCCCTTCCAGGCGTGCGCGTTGACGCCAAACAATACGCCTTTGGTACCATGTTCCTGGGCCAATTGTCGTCCGGCAGGGAGAAGCCCCAGAATAACGTCGTAATACGGCAGGGCCAATTCCGGACGATTGGCGGCATACACGCCCCACCACACCGATTCAAAGTTGTAATCGAGAGTATATTTGTTGGCCCAGCAAATCGGGCCGTCCAGATGCCACGGCCCCGCCAACCCCGGCGCCACATGCCCCTGCCGGCTGGCACACCCCAAAGTGTACAGGGCACCGTAATAGAACCGCTCCAACAGATCGTCATTCAGGACAACAGAAGACTTGGACCAGAAACGATCCCACCAGGCCAAATGCTCTGCCTGCCATTCTTCGATGCGCCGATCTGTAAGCCCGGCCATCATCGCTTGCGCCTCGACAACATGATTGTCCGCCTCATAACCGCCGGTCACCACGGTGACAATCCGCAGAACCTTACCCGACGGAACGGTAAACTGCGCGCTGGAGGAACTCTTGCCATCGGTGGTGCAAACCGTCGGGGTCGCTCCCAAAACGCGAGTGGCCATGGCAACCGATGACCGAAACGGTTGCCGGGCGGTTCCGATCACCCCGTTCATCTCCCGCGTGGACCAGAGAATGCCATCGCTGGTTCCTGCCTGCGTGCGCATACCGCGCACGTGAGACCACAGCTTCAGCTCGAAATCCAGAGAGCTGCCGTCCGCCGTCCAAATTTCAACCACCAGAACATTGGCGGTGTCCGCCGTCCAGGAACGCATGTGTACGGTGGTACGTTGGAGTGGCAAGGTCGAGCGCACTTCGGCACGATAGATGTCTTGCTCCTGCCGGTAACCAGCCCGTTCGCCAGCCATGCCGGGAAAAACGATGGTCAGCCCGCCCAGACCGCGGGCGGATTGGCTCAGGTCGCTCTTGGAGAGATAAAATGTTTGCCCGGTCCATGTGCCGCCAACGGCAACAGCGATATCACCATTGCCCATCAGCGGACCATCCGGGATTCGGTAGGCTTTGATGGCGGGATCCAGCGCGCCGACCGTTTCGGGCGGTGACGTATAGATGCCGACGTAACGGGAGAGCACGGCGCGAGCATCCAATGCCACCTCTTGGGCCTGGCTCACGAGGACTGGTGAGAAATAAATTGCGTGTAGCAGAAGCAGGAAAACGCCCCCTGTGGGAATAACGTGAATGATAGAAATTTGTTTCATTGTAGTTCTGATGGGAAAAACAAAGTCGGTTGGAGGCAGCATGATCTGTCACAAGGCAAGCCATGCACAAACATCCCCACCACAAGCCAACGCACAGCCGTCTCACAGTCCTGTACCAACGCTGTAACCTCATTCCCAACCATCGGCTCCCCCAACGGGTACGCGCCATCGACAGGGACACGCAGGCCTGCGATGCCCTTGCCCGTGCGACGGTCCGCTCTCGGTACTTCGCGTCCCCCTACCCCATCCGGCAAGAACGCCCTCTCGCACGCCGATTGCAGCGCGGTCACCTCGACAAGATCCTGTACAATACTCCGCTTAAATTGACCAGCGCGCCATTGCGCCAAGCCGATCTGTTCCCTGTTGTGTCGAGTGGTGGCACTGGTTGAACCGAACGGCCAACGAGGGAAGATGGTCCTTCTGACCAACTGTCTGGATGAGAGTGCCCAAACCTTTGCCGATTTGCATCGCTGTCGTTGAAACATCAAAGTCTTCGTCCAGGACCTCAGACAGCCCCCTCGTTGGCAGAGATTCTCAGATACAACGCCCGCATGGCGCGATGGCAGGTCTGACCAACGCGGCTGATGTAGCTGCTGTTGCGTTTCTGCGCGTTCCTGAGCCAATGGGCCTACAGTTTCACTCGGTTGCCCACACGGCTGCGAACAGTGTTGTGGCCGCGGCTGGAGTTGCGCTGTTTGCGGTAGGGTCATAGAACAGACGGCGCTCATATCACAGAGAGACGTGCAAAATCCTTAAACTCGATTTACCATCGGATCGCTGCTCGCTTCGAAAAAACACTCGTTCACTCTTTCTTCTTACCCTTGTGTGACACCAACGGAAGTATTTCATGGTTTCTGCGACATCAGTTTTACACTTGCCGGTTCCAAACCGTCGGAAAAGGCTTGTACGGTGATTTCGCCGGGTTGGCGCTTGGCGCGGACCACCAACAGCGCGCGGCCCTGAAACGCGCTGCGCTGGTCGGCTTGGAACAGTTCACTGCTGGCCGGGTCGGCATTGTCCACGCCGGCATTGGTGCCGGGGCCGGTAACGGTAAATTTGATCAGGTGACCGGCATCCGGAACGACCACGCCGTTCGCGTCAACGACCTCGACTGTGATATGGGCGAGGTCTTGACCGTCGGCGCGCAGCTTCGCAATGTCGGGCGTCAGGCGAAGCGACTTTGGGGCACCGGCCGTCTTTAATTCGTCGCGGGCGACTTCCTTGCCGGCATGACGAGCGATGGCGACGAGGGTGCCGGGGGCGAACGGCACATCCCAGATCAGGCGCGAGGCAAGCCCAGGAGCGGCGTCGCGTTTCTTTGTGCCGAGACTACGGCCGTTGAGGAGGAGTTCGACCTCCTCGGCGTTGGTGTAGGTTTCAACCCGCAGTTTCGCCGATGGCGGGAAGTTCCAATGGCTGAGCAGATGGCTCTGGGAAATCTTCACTTCGTTCCAGATGCGCGTGGACTCAGGTCGGTCAATGACAAGATGAACCATCGGCGCGTCGCTAAAGAAGCTCTGCACGTCCCAACTCGATGGCCGTCGCCAGCCCGCGAGGTCCACGAAGCCGGACGTCCAGCTTTTGATGGGCCACCAATGGCTCTCGCCGATGTATGCGACACCGCCCCAGTAGAAAATTCCGACAGCGTGGTCGCGGTCGAGTTCGCGCCACGCGCCGCGACCGTTCTGGCCGGTCGTGCTTTCGCTGGAGATGTAACTGAGTTGCGGATACTGGAGACGGTCCTTGGCGAAATATTTCTCCATGTAGTTCGCGCTCATCACGTCCATGTAGAACGCGACTTGATGCGGGGGGTCGTTGGTCCAGTTCGGGAATTCTTTGGCAATGCCCTGTCGGTGACCGTCCCAACGCATGGGAAACAACGCCTGTGTCACCGGTCGTGTCGGCTCGATGCGTCGGACCAACTCGGCCATCGCGGCGGATTGGTTCACGCCGAAATCAGGCGGGCGAAAGATATCGAGGCCTTCGTTACCGATGCTCCAGATGAACACGCTCGGATGATTCCGGTCACGCCGCAGGAACCATTCCAAATCGGCCGCCCAGTTGGCCTTGAACGCTTCATCGCTGCCGTAGAACTGCTTGTTACGGATGTCAAACGCCTCGTCGTACACGAGCAGTCCCATCCGGTCGCACAGATCGAGCACCGCCGGTGCGTGCGGGTTATGCGCAAGTCGCACGGCGTTACAACCGATCTCCTTCATCGTCTGCAACCGTCGCTCAATAGCCCGATCGAACGCCGCCGCGCCGAGGCAACCAAGATCATGATGGATACAGAATCCCTTCAAGAACTCGCGTTTTCCATTCAAAAACAACCCATCTGGTGTGATGCGAATCTCGCGAATGCCGAACCGTGTCTCGCGAACGTCATCGCCAATCCGCGACACCAGCCGGTACAATGTCGGTTTCTCCAAACTCCACAACTGCGGCGCCGGTACGGTAAGTTGCTGGCGGATCGTAAACGTCTCGCCCGGTCGGATCGGCACCACCGACTTGGCGCTCGTCACTACTTTGTCTGTCGGATCAAGCACGTCACTGACGAGTGTCGTCCAACGATTCGTGTCGCTGGTGTTGCGCACTTCGGTCCGTACATTCACCCACGCCTCGTTGCTCGTGATCTTCGGCGTGGTGACATAGATGCCATCGAGCAGAATGTGAACGTCACTGACAACGTGCAGCCAGACATGACGGTAGATTCCGCCGCCGGTGTACCAACGCGATGTGTCCGGCAAACTGTTGTCGGCGCGCACAACCACGACATTCGTTTGGCCTGCGGGCTTGAGGTGCGGCGTGATGTCAACATGGAAACCGACGTAGCCATTGAGTTTTTCCGCGACGAGGGCACCGTTTAGCCAGACTTTTGGCGCGCGGTACACGCCCTCAAACTCCAGCCAGACACGCTTTCCGTCCAGCCCCGTTGGCGTTACGAACGATTTCCGGTACCAGCCGATCCCGAGTGGACGAAAGCCATTCGGCTTTCCGCCTTTTGCATGTTCATCGAATGGCCCCTCGATGCTGAAGTCGTGCGGCAAATCCACGGTACGCCATTGCGCATCATCGAACTCCGTTTTCTCCGCTCCGACCACATCGCCATTTGCGAAGCGCCAGTCGAAGTCGAAAAGTTCTGTGGTGCGCCCGTATGATTCCGCGGTACAGGCAAGACCCACCATAAGAACAATAGAGAGGACGTGTTTGTTTAGCATGGATTATTTCCTTGTTTGAATGGTGACGGTGTGGGGCTCCAAACGATCCGCAGTGGCCTTCACGGTGATCTCACCGGGCTGGCGTTTACTGCGAATGACCAGCAGGCCTCGGCCACGGTAAACACGACACCGATTGCCTTGATAAGGATCCTGGCATCGCATATCTGCATTGCCCAGTCCCGCGATGCTCCCCGGGCCGCTCAATTCGAAGTTGATCTGTTGATCCGCGTTCGGCTGCAATCTTCCTTCCCGATCCACCACTTCTACCATTACAAAGGACAAATCCTGCCCATCGGCGTGAATGGTTTGACGGTCCGGCTTCAGGCGAATCGCTACGGGTTCACCAACAGTTGACAGGATAGCCTCGCCGATTTCCCTCCCATTCTCTACCGCCACCGCCCGCAAGGTTCCGGGACGGTACGTGACCGTGTAAGAGCTCTGGAACCCCTTCGTCTCGCCGGCCTTTTCCTCGCCGACCAGTTTGCCGTCCTGGTACAGACGGGTCTTGCTGTGGCGGGAATAGACTTCCACCTGTATGCTTTTACTTTCCCAGCCCGGCCAGGTCCAACTCAGCCACGTGGGATACCAGCCCCAACTGCTCACAACCACTCGACGGCCAGACTCCTCCGGCTGGCGTACCGCCATTGCCACCTCAGCCCCATCACCCCAAGCGATTCGCCTCAGTCCATTCACGGCCTTCTCGGTTCCGATTAAATCGAGCGTGCCACAACAAGCGCCGTGCCAGGGGAAAACCCTGTCATCACCCGCTCCATAAAGGGGTTGCGGCCGCGTATTCTTCTTGTCCTTGTTTTTTGCCACAATATTGTTGGTTTCAACCTTCACCAATTCGGTGGGATCGTCCTCGTAAAACCAACGGCCAATCCCTGATTCACCGAGATAGTCTTGCGCCGTCCAAACAAAGTCACCGACGCAAAACGTATTGTCACGAACTTCCTTCCATTTCCCCAGCGGCGGCCAGTTCTCGGTGCTGACCAGTACGCGCTTCGGATGATCGGCATGCTCTTCAATATGCCAGCCAAACTGACTGTAGTTGGCCCCGACAATATCCAGTGAGTTCCAGTTAGCCTCGGCATTCTTCATGGCCTGTGCATCGTCCGGTTTCGGCTCTTTCTTGCTGACCGGCCAGCCAAGGATGCCGTTGGTAACCGGGCGGGTTTTGTCGAGGGCATGAATGCGTCCGGCAAGTTTCGGCCCATATTCCCCGCCCATATCCGTAAATATTTTTGGGATTTCGTTGCCAATGCTCCACATCACCACCGACGGATGATTGCGATCCCGGCAAACCATCGAATCAATGTCACGCTCCCACCACTCTTTGAAAAACACACTATAATCGAATCTGTTTTTGCCAATCGCCCAGCAATCAAAAGCCTCGTTCAAAACCAACATTCCCAGACGGTCGCAAGCATCAAGTAATGCCGGTGACGGTGGATTGTGCGCAGTTCGAATGGCGTTATACCCGGCGGCCTTAAGCAGTTCGATCTTCCGCTCCTCAGCCCGGTCAAAAGCGCAAGCGCCGAGCACGCCATTGTCGTGATGGATACAACCACCGTTGAGCTTGTAGGTCGTACCATTGATGGTTAACCCCTTCTCGGCGGACCACGCCAACGTCCGTACCCCGAACGGGGTGCGGACCTCATCTAGCGCTTTTCCGTCCACCATCACCCGTGTCACCGCCCACGACATCTGCGGTTTTTCCGGTGACCATAACGACGGACTTTTCACCGTAATGGTTTGGACAACTTGGTTTGTTCCGGTGACGTTCAATTCGCAGTTCGTTTCCGCCCTGCCGACTGAGCGGCCATCGGGTGCAAACAACTCCGTCTGCACTGTTACAGATTTGGCCATTGAAGTCTCGTTTAGCAGTTCAGTTTGCACTTCAATGGTGGCCGATTGCGCATCGGCTTGAGGCACGCTCACGAAGACGCCCCACGGCACAACATGAACCGGATTTAACACCCAGAGCCAAACGTGCCGGTAAATGCCCGAACCGCTATACCAACGGGAATTCTTGTGCTGTGAATTATCAACCCGCACGGCCAACACGTTGTCGGCGCCGTAGCGCAGCGTCGGCGTCAGATCCACAAAAAACGTCGTGTAACCGTAAGGATGAAATGCCAGTTTCTGGCCGTTACAATAAATCTCGGCGTTCTTGTAAACTCCCTCAAATTCCACCTGTACCCGTCGCCCAACCCAAGCCGCGGGTATATTCACGTGTCGCCGATACCAACCAATGCCGGCCGGAAAAAAACCGCCCCCACCACCCATCGGGGCTTTAGCATCAGTTTTCCCCTCAATACTAAAGTCGTGCGGCAAATCCACGGCACGCCATTTTGTGTCGTCAAACCCCGGCTGTTCCGCCCCTGCCTGGTCGTTCAACGCAAATCTCCAGTCAAAGTCCAAAAGCTCTCTCCCGTGTGACACCGTGACGGTTAGCACTCCAACCCAGGCTGCTATCAACAGGCGTGTTTTCATTTCTCTGCCTCAACGATCATCAGGTGGCCGCCATTCGGTTCCATTGCGATGGGGATGACGGTTTGGGAGGTTACGATCTGTTGCGTGTGAATGGCTTTGCGACCACCGGGGGTGTCACTATAGATGCTGGCGCGGTAGGTTCGGCCTGGCGTGAGGAACGTCAGCGGGTATTGATAGGCAGCGGCGCGCGGGCCGGACATGCTGGCGATGTACCAGTTGGCGTCCTTGCGTCGGGCCACGGTGACGTATTTGCCCAGGTCAGTGGTGACTTTGATTTCGTCGGTTAGACCGGGCATTTTCTCGACAAACTCGATCTCGGCGCCGCCTTCGCCGCCGGGGGACCATTGTTTCATGCCGCCACGCACCGAAGCGCGTCCCAGATAAACGCCGAGCATGGCGACCTGATGACAATGGGTTTTCGAGGCCTTGTAAATCTGCGGGGTGTAATCGAACGACCCCATGATGCCGCGCGTGAACGGCAGCAGGATGTCGTGCAACGATTTGATTTCGGGCGGAATGAAAGGTTCCGCCTCCTCGCCGGCAAGGCCTTCCACATTCACGAGGTTTGGGTATGTCCGGCAGAGACCGTACGGGAGAAATGCGTCGTGAATGTCGACAATCAGTTTGTGTTCCGCCGCTTTCTTGACCATGTAGGCGATGGCGCGCTCGTTTTTCTGCGAGGATGGGGGTACGAAACCCGGCTTGACCCCGGCCACGCCCCATTTTTCGTAATGGGCAAACACCTCCTCAATCGGATGTTCGCCGCCGAATTCTTTCAGCAAGGCGCCGCGCACGTACAAGCACAGCCCGATTGGATGTTTTAGGCTCTTGCCGTAGGCGACAATAGCGGGGATGTCGAGGTCCACGTAGTTGCCGCCCTGGAACGAATGGGGGCGAAACGGCACATAACCTTTGGCGGGCTTGAGCAAGTCGCCCTTGACGTTGTCGCGCCATTCGGGATGTTTGTCCCAGAATGGGCCTTTGTTCTTCTCAAAGTTGGCGATCTCTTCCGGCGTCCACTTTGTCTCCGCGCCCGACCACGAGTGGTCAATCTCCAGGTAGTCGAAACCGTGAGCCGATCCGAAATCCATTAGTTTTTTGATTTCATCGGTCACCATCCGGCAGTTGTAAACCTGGCAGATGGCCTTACCGGGTTTGATCCACGACGTGTCCGTAATCGCGCATGGCGGATTCAGGTTTTCGACCAGGTACCGGTTCTCGACCAACTTCCCCGCCGTTTCTCCAATGACCATCGCCTGCCACGAGGTTTTGAACGGCAGCGTTCCTGTCGCCGGCGAATGCATCGCGGCCACGATCGTGTAGGGCGTGTCTTTCTTCGCAACCCAAGAGACGACGGAGAAGTCCGCTCGGTCCGCGTCCGTCAACGATACGAAATTCCCGCCACCCACTGCCACAGTGACGGCGCCTTCGCTTTTCTTCAACGCGGCAATCGTTGCGTTTCCATATTGGTAGTCGCGCGCGCTGTAAATGACGTGGTCGGCGCCAAACTTGAACTCTGTCAGCAGGCTCTTGACAGTCACCTCCTTGAGTCCGGGTTGTTGCGGGAACACGTATCGCACGGCTACGCCTTCGTTGTAGGCGCGAAGCACGACATCCAGGCGCCGTTTCGTTGCCGCCGTTTCCTCCAACTCCAGTGTCAGTTCGTTGTAGTGGTCGCGCACCGTGCTCAGAAAACCCCAGACCGCTTTCCAGGTGGTGTCGCCCGCGCTCGTTTTCGTTCCGACCAGCGTGTAGGAGCCGCTGAACGTATCCACCCCCAGCAAACCGTTGTGGATGATCTTGTTGTCGCCATAGGTGACGCTCCACAGCGGTCGGCCCTCCTTCAACTCGACCGTTACGATGATTTTTGCATCCGGCGATCGCACCGTTTCCGCCGCACTGGCAGAGAGCGCAATAAGAGTTATCAAGAGCAAGAGTTTCATCGTGCTATTTCCTTTTGACACGATACACGAGGCCGGCTTCGGTTAGGAATGAGATGATGTCTTTCATCTCGCGGCAACGAACCTCCTTTTGGGCCATAACGCACACCGTACTACCCGGCCACGGATTGACCAAATGAACTTCTCCACCGGCGGTGGATTCGATTGTCACATCACTAATTTGTCCGCCGGTCTGGCGGGCGGAGACGAGGAAGCCGCCCTGGGCGCGGAGATGAGTGAACGCGGCATCCTTGTCCTTCGGCCACGCGGGGAAGATGCGGATGATGTTGTCCACGCTTTGCAACAACAGCTCGGTGATCATACGCGCCACACCAACCTGTTCGCTGATGTAGCTGCCGTGGGCTTTCCATGCAAACAGGCCATTGGGCTTTTCCTTGTGGTGCTGGGTGAAATCCATCGTGATATTGTTCAACGTCTCCGCGGTCATGCCGAGCCGGGCGCGGGCGATGGCGAGCGTCACGGGCGAGTTGGCGTGCGTGGTGATCTTGCCAATGTGGTTGATCGTGCGTTTGAAGAGTTCCTGTTCCTCTTTCGGCGAGAACCATGTCACCTGTCCCGACGGAAAGACCGCCTGAATCATTGAGGCGTGACGGTCATCCTTCGGAAACTCTTTTACGCCGCGATAGTATGTCACGATGGGTTGGTGGCCCTGGTTCGGATCGGGGACGGTTTCGTAATATGGCATGGCCGCCAGCACCGCTTCAATGCGTTTCACCAGCGCATCGTCGGTTTTTAGTAGCCTCGCTGCCTCGCGGGCTGCCTTGAGGGCGTAGCTGATGTAGGGCAAATCATACGCCACGTTGTCCTGCCCAAAATAGAAGTTCTCGGGGAAGTAGCTTGGCCCGATGATGTACTTACCCTTGTCGTCCTTCTGACACTTCTCGATGAACGAGCAGTAGAAAAGCGCAATGTCTCGAATCATCGGGTATGTCTTCTCTTTCAGGTAAACCAGGTCCGGTTTGTACTGTTGATACTCCCACATCAGGAACGCGATGTGTCCCTGCATGCCAAGCGTGTACCCCCACGGGATGTAGGCACACTGATGGCGGTTCCTCGTCTTGCACTGTGCAGGGTCCGGCTCATGCGGATGGAACACGTCACTGTGCACAAACGCACCTTCGCATCCGATGAAACAGTTCGTCGCGAACCAGCGCGCCCGCGGCCAGTAGTTGGCCAACACATCAATGATCGGCTCGACCAATTCCGGATGATCGATCGGTCCTGCCGACAGATACGTCTGCTGGATGTTGTAGTTGAACTTGTACGAATTGTGCCAGCCCGCCAGTCCATCGAAGCTGGTTTTCAGGCCAACGCCCGTCGCCCCCTTCTTCGCAAAACACCGGAAGTAGTAAACCATCCGGTACCACCATTTTTGCAACTGCGCATCGCTCAACAGCACTCCGCTCTGCGCCCAAAACTCCGTCCACACCGCCTCGTGCGCCTTCACCGCGTTGTCGTCCGTCTGCGCCAACGTTTCCCTCACCAGTTGCACCGAACGCTTCTTTGGTTCCGCCGTATCCGTCGAAGTCACTACCGCCACCACCTGACGTTCCCCCTTCGTTCCCGCCGCCAGATAAACCTCCATCCCCTTAATGTCCTCATCGCCGGGAATGCGCTGGCACAACCAAACGATCCCATCCTCCTCACCGTTCGTCGCTGCCGGCAGGAACTTCTGCGGCACGCCCACCAACTCCAGCTTGCGACGGCTCGTAATGCTGAACACGTTGGCCTGCGCCAGTGCGCGCACCGTCGTCGTCTCCGCCGAAGTTGTCACCGTCGCCACCGCTTTCGCCAGACTGAGTTTCATCGCCCATCCGACCTCGCCGTCGAGCGTGCCAAGCTTGATGTCTGCACAAGGCAACCCGCACGGATACGGCTTGTTCCAACTCGGCGGATTACCGGGTTTCTCCTGATACAACTTGTGCGATGCCGGGTCCACTTTCGGCAGAGCGGGGTCTTCTGACGTATCAATCCGCCCGTCCCACACATCGTTCTTGGAGACACGCAGCATCAAATCTTTCCCCGCGACATAAATAATCGCGTTCATCTCGCCATTACCGACCACCAGCCCCTCGCTGATCTTCACCGCGTTGGTGATCATCACATCTGCTGCCGTCAACGCATCTGGAAATGGAATCGCAAGCACAGGGGTGACGGCAATCAGCAGGCACACAAATAAAAGTTTCATTCGATTACGACCTCCACGGCTCCTTGCTCGTGCGAGAGACGCAGGGTTAACGTCTTCGACGCTTCATCCCAACGGGCTTCTTTTGCCGCTGTTGCCGGCTCGATGTGACAGTCGGGTTTGCGAGCACAGGTGACATTCAGGACGCTATCCCGGTCGGGGTATTCGGTGTTGGTCTGGAACCAGAACCGTCGGCCCTGGTCCTCCAGTTTGCCGACCAGATAACTGTGCGGCGCGATCTTGCCACGAAGGGTAAAGTTCGCGCTTAATGGAACCGAATAGGATTCGGTCACGTCTTCGTTTTCGCGGCTGTTCTGAATCGTCAGCGTGTCGCCGATGCGACAAACCAACGCGTCGCCGTCGTACCACTTCGGGTAGGCTGCATCGAACAACGCCCGCACCCGCGCCACGTCCTGCAGTTCCGACATGGGGATATTTCGGATGTGCGGCGCGAGCGGCTCATTGCCTTGCGGCAGGACAGGGATGAAGTAATAGCGGCCCGTGTTGGGGAAGAACTCCCAGAGCTGACCGTCAATGTTTCCCATCTTGCGGAAACCGTACGTGGCGGCGTAGAGCGGGCCGTACTCGACGTAATGAGGCCAGGCCGTGCCATCGCCGGTGATTTTCTTGTCGTTGAAGACAGCCAGTTTCACATTTTGCAGGACTTCTTCCTTTGTCGGGATCAAGCGGTGCTGCACGGTAGCGCGAATCAGTGGGGCGACAAATCGCTTGAACGTGTCGGTCGTCCTGCCGGTGTCGTACCAAATTGCCGACGGCCAATCTTCTCCTGGATTGCGAGCCGCGGCCTTTGCGCTGGTCATCAACGTCTGACCGTCGAGACTGTAGATGCCGCAACCGCGACTGACGCCCATCACGCAGACCAGGCTCCAGAAAATGCGCGGCATCGTCCGCAACACTCCCCTGCGTTCGCCCCGGCACACCCCCAAGCCGTCGAAGCCGGCATTTTGCCAGTAGAATCCGCCGTCTTCCCACGCGCCGTGTTGGTAGGTGATGCCGCCGAGCCACAATCCCATCGCCGCGCTTTGCGAGTAGAACTGGCGTCGAATGATGTTGTTTTTCTGTGAGAGCACCAGATACGGACCGTACCGGCGAACAAACGCTCCTTCCTTGTCCATCAGCTCTTGCCATTTGTCGTCTTTGTACGTGCCATCGGCTTCCTGGTAGAACATTCCGTACTTTGCGCAGAGCCGCGTCAGGCGGTGGTGATAGGCCGTGTCTTCGCCGCCCCGATATAACGAACTGAGATGCTCGCCGCCCTGGATACCGACGAAGTTCGGCACGTGCTGGAAAAGCCACTCGATGTCAGCCAACCCGACCCAATGACTCCGCAGCATGAACGCGTACGGCAGTTTCTCCATTCCGCGCGCAAACTCCGTCACCGGCACGCCCTTGCCTTCCATCCCTTCGGCGATGATCCCGATGTACGGCGCGAGATCCGACGGGATATCAGGCTGGAACTGCGTGTAGTCCAGCACCCGCGTCGCTTCGAGCGTGAACAGCGGCGACTGCGCCGTCAACGGACGCTTCAACGGTTTCATCTCATGATCGTTGTTGACAGTGAACGCCCGCGTCTCTGACCACGCGCCGAGCACCTCAGCCTTCACCCCGCGAATCCGCCAATACCATCGGCCCGTTGTCGGCAGCATGTCATCGGGAACCAAATACCACGGATAATCCTGGCTGCTGGTAACATGGAACACGGTCGGTCGGGCAAAGTCCGCGGTACGCGCCATTTGGATTTCGTAGTCCACGACCATCGGGAGCGCGCGCCAACGGAACATCGCAGCCAGGTCGGTCATCTCTGCATCCGCCACTGGCGACAACATGACCGGCGCCAGCGGTAGTGTTTCGACGATCGAAACCACAGTTCCCGGAGAAGTCTCCAACACGACCGGCATTTCATCCCTCCCGCGGAGCTTTTCATTCAGGTCCATCGTGGCGTTGGTGGGCTGATGGGATTCCAACAGCACCTTCTTGTTTGCCACGACCTTCGTGGCGTTCGTCACCCGACACTCAAAGTGTTTGTTGAAGTCCAGCCGCAACGCCAGTTTGTGGTCGGTGCAGTTCTCGATGCCCGACACGGTTTGCATGTGGAGCGGTTCCCCGTTGACGAACACGGCGCACGGCGGCGACAGCTTCGGCAGTTTTTTCGCCTGTAACGCCCTCCACAACTCGACGGTTTGGCGAAACACGCTCTGAGCGGTCTGCGCTGCGAGGAAAGCGAACCCGTTTTCCAACTTGTCGTGCGGTTTCACGAGAAATGGGAACTGCCCGACTTCGGGATCAATGAAGTTGAGTTGGAATCCCGACGCGCCGCACCCCCAGACCATTGAACCCTGGCCCACCTTGTCAGGCGTCGGCAGCAACGTGGACATGCCGACGCCACAGCCGGTGGCGGGCGACTCCATACTGATCCGACACAGGCCACCGAGCCAGGCGCAACGCGTCTCGCTGCCGTTGATGTCGCCCTGAATCGGCGACTTCTTTCGCTCGATCAACGGCCCTTTCATCAACTGCTTTGACCAACGGCCGCTGATACCGCTGCCGCTGCTGACGTAAGCAATCCATAGTGGTGTGTCGCCATCGTTTTGCCATCGTACTCGGCAAATCAGGATCGGCGCCCCCGGCACCAACTCAAATGTCTCGGTCACTGTCAGCCGTCCCATGCGGCGTGTCCGTTGGATGGCGAAGTCAACCACTTCCATCTTCTCCACCGGCGCGTCGGCGAACCGGAGCAGACCAAGTTTCTCTGGAGCGATGTTCATGATCCGCCCCCGGTTTTGGTCATCAACCCAGAAGTCCAGTTGTCCGTCCTCAATCAACGTCGCGTTGTCGGCATCGAATCCGAAGGTCCAACCCTTTTTGCCCAGCGCGAATCGCACCACACCATTGCGAATGGAGTTTGTTGTCGCCCGTATCAACGGATCCTCCGGCCACCGATCCGTCCGTTCTGCCACCAACTCAAGCCGTCCCAGCGGCGGCAGGCTGACAAAAAGGCCATCGCGGGTAACCGGAAGACTCGCGCCGTTGTCGGTTCGTCGCACCCGCACCGGACCGCCGAGGTCGAGCGGCACCGCTGTCGCGTGGACGGGGAGTTTTGAGTAGTTGACGATGGAGATGGGAACGGGCTCAGCGCCGAGGACAACCGATGCCAAAAACGCTGCAAAGCAGCCGTGCAGATGGACATTCATCGTGGGAAATATGCCATGCCCGTTTCATCGGAGAAATGGTCAAACTTGACTTCAAGATGTCCATTTTTGGCTTTCGCGTCACGGTGCCTGCAACGGGATTTGGATGTTAAACGAATGGGAGCGCTGGCTGTCCTCGTCGCAGGCGAACATCAGGACGACCGGCCTGCCGTTTTCAAAGAACAGTTGGGGACGCTCCAGCGAGTTGAGTTTCTGTTTGCGGCCATCGGCCCATGTGATTTCCGTCGTGGCAACGAGCGGATGCGCCGCCAGTTTCCAGTCAAAGCCGTCCGCCGATTCGAACAACGCCGTAGATTTGCCCCGGCCGGTAAAGTAGCCGGCGTTGTCCTTGACAATCGCCCAATATTTTCCGCCCTGACTCCAGAGAAACGGGTCTTCCGCCGCGAACGCGACGCCTTCCTTCACGAAGATCGGTTTCGGATATTTCTTGAACGGTCCCGTGGGGCTGTCGCTGGTGGCCACTGCGTGCAGGACCGGGCCGCCGAACGGCGGTTTGCCTTTGTTGTCCACGGCCTTGTAAATCATCAGGTATCCGCCGTCGGGCCGTTCAGTGACCGTTGGATTTGTCGCGCACAGGGCATCCAGGAATCCGGGTGTCGGCTCAATCAGTGGCTTGTCGAAACGGGTCCAGGGACCGTTCGGGTTGTCGGCAACAGCCACACCGATTCGCTGATTGTTACGGTGCACCCAATTCAAGCCTTTCATGGCTTTTCCGTCGCCGGTGTTGCCCATGTAGTAGAGGTAGTACTTGTTGCCGAACTTGTGGACGTTTGGGTTGTGCGTGCACAGCCCGTCCCAGAACTCCTTGCCGCGCGCGGGCAGCGCCACGTCCTTGTGGCGGAATGGGCCGGTGGGCGAATCGCCGACCGCGTGGGCAATTTCGGAGTGAGTCACCCAGGCGTAATGGCCCAGTTTGCGGGGCCAACGAGAGTAGAACAGGTGATATTTGTCGTCCTCCCCTTTCACCATTGTTCCGCACCAGATGTAGTAATCGGGATCGCTGAATTTCGCCGTCAATGGCACGGGCTGGATCATGGCCGCGAAATCCGGTTGTTGTTCGGCCCACACCGACAGACCCATTACGAGAATCAGCATAAGGGATTTCATAAATATTCATTACCCTACTACGTCATCTACGACAGCGGAAGTCTAAGATTCTGCCTTCACCCACGGCTCTTGGAGTTGCGTAGACAGAAACCGCGCATGCGGATTATGGCGCAACGGATTAGCTTGCGCTTCGATGGCAAGACGGCAAAGCTTTCGCAAACGCTGGGCGTGTTCCGCTACGTCGGGAGGCTCCGGCTCCCAATCAATATTGTTGCTCTCGGCATTGTGGACTGAGAGGAATGGCTCGATGGCGCCGAATCGGGGATCGTAGCGATCAGGATGCAGCAATACCACGGGCGTCCTTAGGGCCAAACATGGCAGCGCGCAATGCAGTCTGCCGGTAATTACCAGACGCGCGGTGGCGTATAGTCCAAGAAGGCGTTCGGCTTGTGCAAACTTCTGTTCGCGCGGCCTTTCTTTCGGGAAGTGCGTCAGGCGCACAGCAGAGCGGCGGAGATCCTCTGGGATTCTCGGTAGGAGTGATTCATTGACATCAACGATATAGACGGCATCTGTCTGTTTCTCCACATCTCGCGGCTCCAGTGTCATCGTAAGACATCCAGAAAGATAAGCGGCAATGCCATGCCGCCGCATCGCCCGTAGCGTGAACGGATCGCGACAGCCGATTGGTTCATGTTCCTTGAGGTGGGCGATGGCGGCAGGGGAAAACAGATTCTCCGATGTGAAATGCACCGAGATGTAGAACGGGCGAATACTGGCAGCTGGCGGAAACGCTTCGGAATTGTGAATGTACCAGCCGTTGGCGACCAGAAAGACCGACTCGTCGGCGCGAAACAGGTGCATCTCTTCGCGTTCGATGTAGTGATCCACGCGCGGCAGTAGGCGCGCCGCCGCGACACTCTGAATCTCATCGCCAAGATTCGGCGTGCGGTAGTACTTAAATACGCCGAATTTCATCTGTGTCACGGGACACCTTGTTTCCAGCCGTCGGTGCCCTCGCCGTTCCCACGGCGGTTGCCATCGCTGATACGGATATGTTTCATGATTTCGTGGTGCCCAAAGTCAAACAGTTTGCCACACTGTTGCCCGATCAGATCACCAAGTAGAAGGTCGTCTTGTTTCTTCACCATTGCCCGGTCGGGAAACTCGTGCTGCCGCAGAAATGCCGTTCTGGCCAGCCATAGGCCACCGGTGGCGAACCACACGCGCTTGCGCCAGTCATCATTCGGATACGCCTCGTCCCCCTTCCACCAAGGCCGCTGTCGCACAAACTGCTCATACTCCGGCGAACGATGGCAGAAGAAGACGTGTCCGGCCACGTCGAATGGGCGATGTTTGTCCAACAGTTGGCGCAACGCTACGTCCCAGCCCGGCGACACATGCGAGTTGTCATCCATCCACATCAAGTATTCCGTGGCAGTCCGATCAATCAACAGTCGCATCATGGGGTCTTTGTTGATGTTCTCGCGGCTCTCAATCAGGCTCGTGATCTGGCCTGCATCGAACAAGGCGCGCAACGCCCACAGCGTTTCCCGCGAACAGGCATTGCAGCCGACGTGAACTTCAACGCCGCCCATGCCGAGCACGCTTTGCACTGCCCGCAACGAATAGTGTGGGAAATCACCGTAACAGCCGATCAACACGGAAATCCACGGGGTGTTTGGTTTATCACTCAATACCATAGGCCGAGTTTCTGGCACAGTTCCATGTCCAAACCGAGCGTGGCCAGACCATCTGTAATCGTCTGGCGGTGGCGGCCCATCATGGCTGACGGTTTACGGTCATTCGGATTTGCCAGCCAATGCCGCAGCACGACACCGGAAGCGGAATCCTGCCCCTGCACGAGACCGTCGTCATTCAATGGCTCCGGGGTCAGTCCCCGGCACGCCATTGCGATGTTGAGCAGCGTCTGTTCCTGCTGGCTTGTGTGGCTCGCCAGTTCCAGATGCAACACGGATATCCGCAATAGATCGCGTATCACATTCCGTACCGGCTCAGTGTCCCAAACAAAAAGCACGCCGCCATTCAGGTACTTGTTGGCCTGCATCTTCTCCTGATTGATGACCCCGCAATAGAAGTAATCCACTCCTGCTTCAGGTGCTGGGGCATGTCCTGATAGAACCGATGGCAACTCTGCCAATACTCCCAGTACCCTCCAATGCCCGTCTGGCGCGATTGTGCCAATACCCTGTCAAAAGCCCCCTCCGTCAACGTGTCGGCATCAAGGAATGCGCACGACTCGAATCCTGCTTCCTTGGCGTGCTTCAATATCCAATTCCACGCGACCACCTTTCGGTACATGTGGCCGCTGGTTCCGTGATGCCACTTGTTCCAGAGACCGAGATCCACGGGGCACAACTCGGCAAACGCCGCATCCACATTCACCAGCTTCACATTGCGGACGAACCACCACCGCTCCGGTTGCTTGACGAACAGATACAGGCTCGCACCGGGATTGTGGAGCTTGGCTGAACCAAGCGCGATCATTGCGTTCATCACCAGCGGCCCATCAGCATAAACGACGACGGCTGGCTTGGCAGAATCAGACGGCGACGGGGGCTTCGGCATGACGGTCAATTTTCTCCGTGATCTTCGTGGGACACGTGATGACGTCCTCTGCCTTGGCTGCCTGCGTCCGCGTCAGATAGCGGACAACACCACCAGCAAAATACATTTCGATCCGGCGAATCACTTCAGCGGCGAAAATCATATCCATGCACCGGGGCAGGCTGTCCACGACATCCACGCACCGGTTCTGCGGCAAATCCTTCTCGTCGCCGTCGCCCAGAGGCACGGCACGCGACTTCCAGCAGCCGCCGTCATCGCAACAGGGCAACGCGCCCACGGTGTGCAGGTATTGGTGGTGTGGATAGGCTTCCCACTGCGATGGCTCGCGTCCGCCCGCGATCACGACGCAGGGACGGTTTTTCGGGAACCCGCCTTTGACTTCCACGGCGGCGGCAAGGTGCATCAGCAACGTCACCGGGCAAAGCACGCCTTGCGCGTGATAGACCAGCCGCACCAACTGCCGCAAATCCGTTTTCCCGCGCAGATCGAGCACCCCCTCCAGCGGCGGATGCTCATGCCCCTTCTCTCCCACCTGCACGAATAGAATCTTCCCCCGGAAATAATCCACGACCTCCTGAAACCGGCTGAATTCCCACCACTTGATGGTGAAGTCCCGTTTCCCGCCTGCCACGACAATCCAGAAGGGCGTGTCCTCACCGGTGATCTCCTGCACCTGCGATATCCACGATTTCTCCAGCGGCGAGATGTGAATGTCGCCCTTGAACGCAGTCGGCTTGATGTGCAGCCCCAGTTTCTTGTTCAGGAACTCGATGAACCCATGGATGAAATGATACGGCGCATGATTGCTCTGGTGAATCAACGGATACTCGCAATCAATCACCTCATCGGCCACGGCCCTCTTGTCATTCTGAGTTGCCGCCCCCACCCTCGGCGTCTCGTCGGACTCGGCTTGTCGAAGAATCTCTTTCTTCTTGTCCGTCGGTTCTGCGAGCACCGTGATGTACGGGTTATTCTCCCACAACTGCGGACACGGCGTCCGCACGTCCGTTAGGTAACGATTCGGATAACACTTGTGCAAATCGCGCACCGCCGCCGTCAACATCACAATGTCACCGGGCGAGAGAAAGTTTCGGAGGATAAACTTTCTCATGGTGATTCATGTGTTCGTTTCTGTTTGAGTCTGGAGAGCATCTCAACGGTGGACTTGAGTTTTTCACCCGAAGACTTATCAAGTTGTGAAACTCGCTCAACTATCTGGTAAGCAAGATCGAAGTGTCCCGAAGCTGCCGCAATCGCGCCAAGATTCATCCAAGCGGAAACAGAATCAGGATTCAATTCCGCTGCTTTGCGGCCTGCAGCAATGGCCTCTGTGTACTTACCCTGTAGTCCAAGTACGCCGGAGAGATAAGCCCAAGCAAGCGAATACTCTGGTTTTAGTTCGACCGCTTTGCGATATGCCGCACACGCTTCATCGTGCTCCTTCAGGGCGGCGCAATAGCTACCCAAGAGCAACTGACAGGCAGCGCTTCGCGGAAATCTTTTGCTTGCCAAAGCCATGCGGCGTTTTGCTTCCACGTAATCGTGTTGCAGAGAGGCAGACAGTGCTGCTCGAAAATCCTCGTCAAGCAACAGCTCATCTTCCGTGTTCCGCTTCAGTTCTTCGATGGGGCGAATTTGAGTCGCCGCCGCCGCGCTGCGTCCCAACCTCCCGATTACCTCAGCCGGGATGGCGAAGCCCTTGTGTTCTTCATCAGCAAACACCCCGGCGACAACGCCAATCACTGATCCCTTTTCGTTCAAAACGGGAGCACCGCTTTGTCCTCGAACGGCTGGCATATCTATTTTCAGCCATTGATAATCATCCGCTACATTGAATCTCCGGACAACGCGACCGGTTACTACATTCTGGCCCATAAAAGGACTGTGAATAACAACAATTCGCTGTTCCGATGCAACTGACGCAGTGGAGTCAATCGGCAGAATGGGGAATCCATCCCCATTGATCTTCAGAACAACCAAATCATGCTGAGCATCCTCAACTAGAAAGCCGGAACAGGAATACTGCTTGCCGTCGGATGCGGTCGCGACAATCTGCTTCCCTTCCTTTACACCATGACGGGTTGTTACTAGCTTGCCATCGGGCGCAATAAAAAAACCGGTGCCAGTTGCAATGGACTTCCCCGAATCATTGTGGACTGTAACGGCCATGACAGCATGTCGTGATTGATCGACTTGCGAAAGTCCACGCTCTCCCTCACTGAAGGATGGCAGGGCAGTACTCAACATCGAAATGAGCGCGATTGAAAGAAACCGTCTCGCTGTCGGTAAAACAGCATAGACTACTCGTTGGTGGTTACTGGGTACGAATCGCAATGAGTTCATGGGCGGAACAATTGAGGAATTGCGCGTCTTATCCCATTAGGGCCAGTGTGCGTGAGGGGGTAGTCTCGTCGTTGCACTCGTCCGGTGCCTCCGAATTTGACATTAATCGTGAAGGCAGGAAAACTGTTGCCTTGGGAGTCGGTGAGGTTCTCGAAGTACAATTCAAAATACCCCAGCCACCCAATCCAGTCTCCATAGCCACGATAGACATATATCTGATCAACGGTCTGAACAGCATCCAAATTCCCGGCTAACAAAACGGGACCAAAAAGATGTAGTTCCCGTGCCCGCAGATTACCGCCAATGGCACTCGATGTAACAGACTGAGCGCCGCCGCTGAATCCAAGAGCACAATTGATTCTGCCATCCAAGTCATTTAGGCAGTTGGCTGCAGTTACAATCCCCCACATCGCCGCCACAACATTTGCAATGTCCAGCAGCCCCGAGCCAGTGCGATATGCTGGAATAATTCTTGAATTCGTTTGCTGCGCGGCGGTTACGTACTCTTGGAATTGCGGACTAGTGGGGTCCGTCATTATTCCAGTGACCAATATGTTTTGCAGGGCTTGTTGAACAGCAGGATTCGGGCATTCCACTTCCCAAGCTGTAATCCGTCCTAGTTGGTCGAGTATTTGTTGCCACGGATATTCTGCGCGATGATAAATATTGTAAACGTCCGGATTCGGAATCGTTTGCCCCGTATTAACTCTTCCTCCCAGTACTCCTCCGAGCGGGTCGTAGCCGGACACAGTCACTGGGTTAATTTGGAGAACAAGGGGGGCTGTCCGGAACCGTCCAGTACCGCCATCTAGCTGCAGTGGCAGTTCAACATGATCCACAAGCAAGCCATCCCGTGACTTGCTGTCTATTGGCACATTATTAGTGCAACCCGACTCTGAATCGGTACACAACGCTACGCGGAAAGACAACTCACGGGCGAGATCGGGTTCGCCGGCTATCTCGGAATCATCAACGAGTGTAATGCACTTCAGGCCATTACCACTCATTTCGTTGCAATCGAAATCCGTAAAAACCAAACATGGGGATGAACCGCTGGAAGCCGAGGAGATCGACGAAGACGAACTGCTACTCGAACTTGACGACGAGGAGCTTGCGCTAGACGAGGAACCGCTCGACGAACTACTGCTGGAGGTTGAAGACGAACTTGAACTGCTACTGCTGCTCGAACTGGACGAAGAGGAACTAGAACTCGAAGAAGAACTGGAAGAGGACGACGAACTCGAACTACTGACAGAGCGCGAAGATGAACTCGAACTCGACAGGCTACTGCTGGAACTGGAGGAGCTTGACGAGGAACTGCGGGAAGAACTCGGCGAGCGTGAGGACGAAGACGAGGATGACGAAAGCATGGGGCCACCGCTCCTAGAACTGGAGGACGAAGCATATGGCGAAGAAGACGAGCCGATTGAACTGCTTGACGAGCTTGAACCACCGCTGGAACTGCTGCCCAACAATGTGAGGGGAGAGTCGGCCGTCAGGAGAACCGGAGCATTTACCGATTTCGTGCGCGTCGTCGTCGCGCGTGTCCCCGAAGCCTTCTTCCGCATAGTGCTCTTCGTTGGTGCCATCTCTCAGCTTCCCGTTTCGTTGCGCCACTTTATACCCCCCCCTCCCTGTCCAGTTGCAAACAGAAAATATCAGGGCGAACCTGACTCCGCCACCGCGTAACCGGTTGGAGTCACCAAGCTGACCTTGGTGGCCTTGATCGGGCTGGTCCAGATTGGATCACCGGGTTTGAGCACCGGCAACGGCATCTCGCCGCCGTCCCATTGTAATTTGTACCCGCGGAGCGTGTAGCTGGGAATCTCGTCCGGACCGCGTGGTTCGATTCGCACCATGCCGTCCTTGATGGTGATGGAACGCACCGGGCTGTAAAGTTGGCGAATCTCCTCGTAGGCCGCTTTCGGACGACGGTTTACGTCCACCACGCCCCACTCGCGATTACCGGAGGGAGGCGTGCCTTTGTAATCGCTGCGATAATCGTTGAATGTCCACAGCGACACGCCGATCACGTAGGGGTGTCCTTTGAGGTCGGCCCAGCGTTCCGCCAGTCCTGGGATGCGCGCGTCGGCGCTTGCGCCGAACTGTCGCGAGCCGAATTCGCTGAAGAAGATGGGGAGTTTCGGCCATTTTTGGCGCAATACCGCTGCCGTCTTGCCGGGGCTGGGGCCGTAACTGTTGTACAGCAGGATGTCGCTGACCGAGATCGGGTCATTGGTCGGGTTATATTCCTTGCGCGCGCCGCTGTAGCTGACGTAGGTGTGAAGACGGTGCGGATCGAGCACGCGCGAGTATTCGATCATCGTCTTCACATAGTCGTAGTGTTGAAGCAATTCGTTGCCGACGCTCCAGCCAATGATGCAGGGATGATTGTAGTCGCGCTCGATCATCTCCCGCAACCACTGTTTTGTCACCGGATTGTCGGGTTTCATGTTGGGGTCGTCCGTCCCGCCCCAAACGGGAATTTCCTCCCAGATCAACATCCCTTTTTCATCGAGGTAATCGAGCAGGTTCGGCGCTTGCGGGTAGTGCATCAACCGCGCAAGGTTCGCCCCGGCTCGCTTCATCAGGTCCACGTCTTTCCTCACCAACACATCCGGCTCGGTGTTACCGTATTCGCGGCTGTCGCTCACCCGGTTGAACCCGCACAAGCGCACTTTCTCGCCGTTCAACCACAATCCGTCCTCCCTGACCTCGACCTTGCGAATGCCAAACTGGTCCGTCTTCTCCTGTCCTGCCACCCGTGTGGTGAGACGGTAGAGGTTCGGATGATCAAAGTGCCACAACCGGACATTTGCCAGTGTGGTGCTCAATTCGAATTGCTGTTCCGAGCGGGCCGCCACGGTCACGGTCTTCTCCCATTTCACGTTCTCCACTTCCGACGAGACGCAGACCTGGCGGTCGTTGTCGCCGTCGTTGGCCAGCTTGTAGCGCACGAAGATTTTTGCCGTACCCGCGTTCAAATCCGGCTCGGCGCGGACGTGTTGCCAGACAAGCCGCACCCCGTCGTGCGAGATCAAGGTCACACTGCGGCTGATACCGCCCCAATGCCACCAGGCGCCGCGACGAAAGGTGTTGTCGGCACAAACGGTCACCGTGTTCGCGCCGTCCCACTTCAATTTGTCGGTCACATCGAACTCAAAGGGCGTGTAACCACCGATGTGGGTGCCCAGTTCCATGCCGTTCAATGTCACCGTCGCGTCGTGATAGACCGCATCAAACCGCAAGCGAACATGTTTTCCCTTCCACTCTGGCGGCACATGGAACTCGCGACGGTACCAGCCCTTGCCTTTGTAGGTGCTGTAACGCTCGGTCGTATCCCAGTTGCCGGGCACCGGCAGGGTATCCCAGACCGCCGCTGTTTCGTTGGTGCTAAACTGCCACGTTCCGTTCAACGACTCTTGCAGTTGTCCCGCCCACACAGGGGCTGTCAGCGTGAGAAAGATGGGTATCCAACGCATACGGATCACTCCTTGTAGCAGCGGACTTCAAACAGGGCTGCCGGTATCAGGCCGTAGGAGCTGAGGCAGCAAATGGAGAGTTGATCGGTGATGATCGGCGAGGCTAGGCGAATGCGGTTGCGGGTCTGGTGATTGTCGGCGCATTCCGCCAGCAGGTTTCCCACGCCATCCCGGATCCAGTAATGTTTCACGCAAAACGGCATCACCCGTTCGGGATGCCCCATCAACACCGATTCCATCGGGTGATCGTAATCGCCGTCGAAGGTGATTTCGATTCGGCCAATGGTTTGGGGCTTGGGCCACCGCAAGGTCAGCGTCGGCGTAAGGTCGTCCAAGGCCGCCACCCATGCGTTGGGCTGATGAGTGGGGCGGGCGATGCCGTTGGTGACATTGGCGGCGGCAAAGACGGTCAGCGGCGGGTCAATCGTCAGCGCAAAGTTTTTCCCGCCGGGACGACGTTCGGGCGTCCAGAACTCGAAAGTGTCAATGCCGATGTCGGGCGGGGGCGATTGGGTGGCGCTTTTGGCGACGGCTTTATTGACCTTGTGGGTTACGGCCAGCACGCCGGTGATTCGCTGGTCGCTGAGGTGGACAGCTACATTGTCGTTGGCCATCAGGCAAACGAAGACATAGCGCGGCACGACAATCGTCGCGTCGAACGTCAGTTCGATCCGTTGCTGTACTCCAGCGGCGAGGGGCAGTTCCAGTTGGCTCAGGGTCACATCCGGGGTGTGGTTATCCTGTTTGCTGCTCATGCGCAGTTCGGCGCGCAACGTGGTTGGCCGCGCTACATCGAGCAACACACCGATCGTCGGCATCTCGCCCGGTGAAACGGGCAGCATCATGGCCCAGGACTGCGTCAGCCGGAGCGTTTCGCTGTTTGGTTTGAGTGTGGCCAGCCGCAGTTCACTGGAGGCGGTGATCTCTGCCGAGCGGGCAAGATCGTCGGGATCATCAAGCGCCAGGCCGGGAATGTATTGCCCGGCCCGCAACAGGTCGCGTTGAAGCCGTTTCACGTCCACTTGTGCTGGAAGGCATTTTTGCGTGGCCGCCATGCCGACGGCCTGACCGTTGTGGGCGCAGGTGCACATGACGCGAGTTGAGCCGAACGCGACATGGCTGGCGCTGATGAGTCGTCCGGCCAGGAAAAGGTTCCTGATGTTGCGGCTGTAAAGACAACGATAGGGAATCTGGTAAACACCTTTGCTGTGCCATTGGATGCAGCCGGGCTGGGGGCTGTAAAGTCCTTCCACGGGATGCAGGTCAATGGCCCAACCGCCAAAGGAGACGGCATCCTCGTGGCGGCGTTGTTCGACAATGTCGCGTTGGCTCAGCATGTAGTCGCCCTCAAACCGTCGGCTCTCGCGCTTGCCGGGGATCGTGCCGACCCATTCCAGCGTCATGGTTTCCGCTTCGGGAAAGTGTCCGGAGTTTTTGATGTGGTTCCAGACGCCATAAACAACCTTCCACAGTTCCCATTTGATTTTTTCGGTCTCGTGAATGGTGTCGAATGCCCCACCCCATTCCAACCACCAGAACCGGCATCCGAAATCGCCCGCCTTGATGTCGCGCCAGCGTGGAATCTTCGTGATGTCGGTCAGCGCAAAACTCGGCGGAATAAATTTCACCGGCCGTCCGGTATCCTTTGAATAGAAGTAAATCGTGTGGCCGAGTAGTTCGCGGGTCGGTTCGGCGGGGGCAAAACCCTCGTCGAATTCCGCCCGCCCCTCCGCGCCGATTCGGAACGCCGCGCCCGCGAGGAATCCGACAATGCCGTCGCCGCTGGCGTCGCAGAACAACGGCGCGCTCACTTTGTAGGCGGTCTCATTCTGCGAACAGTAGGCGCGCACCGAAGCGATGGTGTCAGGATCCGACTTGTCGAGATCGTGAACGACGGTATTGAGCAACAGCGTGATGTTCGGCTCGCTGACAACCTTCTCCAGCAGAAGCGCGTCAAAAATAACGGGATTGCCTTCGGGATTGCGATAGAGGTTTTCGACGAGGATTTCGTCGATCACTCCCCCTTCGCGCGCCCAGCGGTTGTTGTTGCCCATGTGCGAGGTGGCGCCGAGCACCCAAAGGCGAACCTCGCTGGAGGCATTGCCGCCAAGTACCGGCCGGTCCTGAATGAGCACGACGTTTACGCCGGCGCGGGCAGCGGTAATGGCGCAGCAAACTCCGGCCAAACCGCCGCCAACGATGGCCAGATCGCCGTTGAGTTCGACGCTGTTGAGTGGTCGTCGAACGGTTGGTGGTTGAATTATCATGATGATTTCCTTTCGTCGGAATGTCGTTTGCCCAGGGCTTCCTGGAACATGGCAATGCTGCGCGGACTCAGCGCGCCATCCTGATAGATTTCGAGATTGAAAATCGGCACAACCCGCCGCGCGGCAAATTGTTGAAGATGGCGGCCCAATTGCTCCGCTGTCCAGCGCGGGCAGCCAATCTCACGGTCCTGCTGGAAATGTCCCCAGTCGCCTTCAGTTACCAACGTTGCGCATGCTGTCAACCCGTCCTGATGCGCCCGCTCGTCATTCGGGTCCGTGAATCCTTCGCCGCAATGAAAATCCTGAAACAACGTCGGCACCGGCAATTCCCACGGGTTGTAACCGACTACCCGCTGGCTGTAACCGGCTTTGGCAAAGCGCGTCAGTTCCTTCCATGGCGCGCTCCGGTAGTAGTAACTAATTGCGCCATCATCAAACCACCAACCCGCCAGCTTGTCCCGGTATCGCTCGCCAACTTCGCCGATAACCGCCATCCAGTTGCCGAAAAACTTCCGCGTATCGCTCTCCCAAAACCCGCAGGCCCGCAACCACGTCGCGTCGCTGCCCGCCCCGGGATGGTAATACAACATCAATTTGACACCGCGTTTTTCCAATGCCGCCGCCAGTTCCCCGACAAGATCGCGCGCCGTGGTTCGCCCCGGCAAGATGCGCTCCAGCGACTGGACCGGCGATGGGAAATACATCTCGGCATGTGACGTCGTAAACACCAGAAACCCCGCCCCGGTCGCCTCCACCTGATCGGCGAACCGATCCACATCAAACATCCGCACTGCCTCGTCGTACGGTTTTCGCGGACCGTGACGAGGGAAACTCTGCGACGTCCAATGCACCATCACGCCGTATCGGGCCTGTATCATCCAACCGGTGTCTGATCGCAATGCCCGCGCGGCTTTTTGCAGCCGCTCACGAACAACCGGCCTGACCAATTCCACCGACATCACGGACGCTGCGAAGTTTGTCCCGACCGCCTCCAACGTGATCGTCTGCCGTCCCGACAACAGCCGCAACGTTCCGTCCAATACTTGCCGTCTCCAACCAGCACAAGCCACTCGTCCTGTCACGGATTGGTCGGCGCACGACACTTTTACCGTCAGTGCCGCCTTATGACGCGGACGCGCTAATACATTCACGGCATACTCATCCGTCTCCGGCACGTCCACTTCCCACCGAAAAACCTGTTCCGGCCGCGTCCAACCCTCGACGTAGAACTTACCGTGGCCGCCATGCTGGAATCGTTGGCACCCCGACGGCAACGGCGCATCCACCGCCATCAATACCGTGTAATCGTCGGGGTTGACGCGGCCATCGGGCACAAACGACTCCGTGCCCATCCAAACGCCCGCCGCCAAAACGGCCACTCCCCACAAGGTTGTTGGATTTGATTTCACCGCGAAAAGACCTGGAACTCGTTGATATTGATCGGGCCGGCCGCTTTGAAAACGTTCAGACGGATCCGTCGGGCTTTCACGGGCGCGAAGGTGATGTCCTTGTCCGCGCCGATGGTTGTGCCGCGGGCGATTTCCTTCCACGTGTCGCCCTGTTTGATTTCGATCGCAAACTGGCGCGTCTCCGGCCATTCGACTTCCGAAACCCAGACCCGACCGATTTCCTTTTCCTCGCCGAGATCAATTTCCATCCAACCGGAACGCGCTTGAAAAGCCGATGCCCAACGCGTTTTCAAATCGCCGTCCACCGCGCGCGCGGCGCCGTAGCCGGGCTGGTCGAACTGGCTGGAAACCGTGACCGGTCTGCCCTGACTTAGCGGCGCGGGCGGCGGCGTATAAACCGGTATCTTTCCGAGCCAATTCACCACCTCTTTCGCGCGTGATGTGGGTGTCACATCCAACTTGATAACTTTACCGTTGCGATAGACACACTCGACAATCGTCGGGCCGGGCACGTGCAGTTTGAACTCCACGTCCCATTGCGCGGGCCAACCGGCAAACAGATTCAGTTTTCCCTTCGCCCCCGGTTCGGGCGCGAGCAGCATCTCTTGAACGCCGGTCATGCCTGCGCCACCCCAGTTGTGGTCGGGTAGCCAATCGTGACCGGGACCGAAGAATGCCGGGAAACGCGCTTGCGGCGCGGTGTTGTTGGCCATCTTGTAAATGGCGCGTTCCTTCGCCTTGTCCGGCCAGGCGAGCGCAGCCATGTTGGCGACGTTGGCCATCCACGAGTAATCCTGTTTGCAGAGTCGGGCGCGATCGGCGGGGATGGTCTCCCAAGAGTCGCGCGCCAGTTGCAACGTCTCCGGTTTCACAATCCCGACCAGCCGATACGGCCACGCGGCGTACATCTCAATCGGTTCCCATTTGTTGTATTCGCGGGTAAACGATTTGGCGGGCAGCAACGACAATCGTCCCTGCCGTCGTCCCGTCGGCAAATCCGGCAACTTTTTCTGAAACGCGCTCAGCCACACCCGCGACGTCGCCGGTAAGTCCGTCAAGGCAAGCAGACCCGCCGTGATCCGCTGCAACGCGGCAACGACCTCGACCGGATTGGTTGCGTCACCGGCATATTCGAGGCCGTTGCTGGGATAAATGACCAGTTTACCGTCGGGGCCGGTTTTGTAGAACGTGTCGAAAAATTTTACCGTCCCCTCGATCCATGTCAGGTCGTCCTTCAGCGAAATGCCGAGCGTGTCGCGCGCTTGCAACGCCATCCACGCATGTTCGAGCATCATCGAGAAGTGATACGTCAAATGTTGTGCCCCGCAAAGCCCGTCGGGTCGCGGCGCGACGCAGCACAGCCCCCACACGTCGAGCGGTTCGGGGTACACCACACCCTGTGCGCCGTTGGTTCTGGCGCGAGCGGCAGCCGTCGGCGAGCGTTCCCGATAGAACCGCAAAGACGGCCAGAGCAAATCCAGATCGCCATTGGCCAAAGCCGGCCAGCCGAGCCAGCGTTGGTTTTGCGACATGAAATGGCACCCCATCCAGCGACGGAAATCCGGCGTGACCGGCTCGCCCTCAAACGTAGGTAACTCGTCGTTGTTGTTGCCCTTGATGCGGCCATTGTTGTCGGTGGTGAAAATGCCGCCGTTGAACAACAACGGGAATTCGCCATCGCGATTGCACGCGAGCATGTAGCGGAACAGTTGGTAGTTGCGCCCGATCAACCAGCCGGGATCGTCGGCTTGGGCATTGGGATTGATGACGATGTGCGAGCGTGCCCAGAATTCGTTCCACCGTTTCAACTCATCCGCCTTGGCCGCCTGACGTGCCGCCGGCGTCAACAGCGCTTTTGCTTCCACGCGCCACTGTTGCGGATCAGCGTCCCACGTCGCGCCCAACCGTATTGCGATTACGTGCGTCGCGCTGGCCGGAGTGCGCCCGGTCCAAGCCTTGCCGTTCCAGAATTGCCAGCGCACAGGGGACTCGACCGGTGGGGAAATCCCGCCGGCCACCGCCACCGCACCGCCGAACACACGCCGCGTTGTAACATCCAGCACCGCCTCGGACGGAATCCCTTGTCGGCGCGCTCTGCCGATCACATCGTTGTGATCATCGGCGTTGCGATGAAACCACACAAACCCATCCGAGCCGGCACTGATTTTGTCGGCCGTGAAATTTCCGCGCGCGCCCTTCATGTCGCACCGGATGCCGTTGCGATTCTGGTCGCGCCACGTACCGAAGGCGACATCGAGCGCGACGGGCTTGTCGGAAGCGGATTCGAAGATCAACGTTTCCCCGGCAAACCAGAGCGCCGCCCTGAAGTCGCTCTGTTGAATTGTGATGCTGCCGGTCAGCAGATCAAGTTCCTGACGAAAACCGGCATCACCGAGTTTGACGCCAACCGGCGTGAGGCGGACGCAACCGAGTTTGAGCAGCCGTCCTTGTTCGTCATAGGCGCCGTTGTGGGCGAGATAGAGCCAGATGGAGCCGTCCTGCACCCAGACGTTCGCGCCCGCGCCGAGCCGTCCCGATAGCGGCATCGAGTCAAGCGAGTCCTGCGAGGGCGTTGTCCAGACAACGTTATACGACGACGGCAACGACGCGCTCGCAATCGCCGCCAGGCTCAGGGCAAAGGCGCCACTGACAGCAAGAATCGCTCGTTTCGAGTTCATCATTTTCTTTCGTACACACGAACCCAATCGAACTCGGCAAACGCCGGTAAACCTTCATCCTCCATTTTCTTCGGCGGGGTCGGCTTGCCCCAGAGTGCCGCGACGCTGGTCAACCAGACGCTCTGTGGGCCATGCGGGAATTTGGTGGCGTCGGTCTCATGCGTCAGGCGCCCGTCGAGGAAGAATTTCACCGCCACCGGTGTGAACTCGCACGCCCAGACATGGAAATCCGCCGTGAAATCCGGCACGTCCGGGGTGTGGTAGTACACCCGACCGTAACCCACCGACTTCTTTCCCGTCTTTCCGCTCCAGTCAATGACACCCGCCGAGTACGAACGTGGATTGGCCGAGTCCTGCTCGCAGATGTCAATTTCCTGTGTCCGTTGTTGCGGTGCCTGGCCGCTGGCGACCTGTTGGGCGTAATCCCTGCCGTCTTTGGGCGGGTGATATTTCATTGTCCAAAATGATGTGTGCCAGCCGGCCGGTTTCGGGCAACGAAAGCGCGCCTCAAAATAGCCGTAGAGGAACTCGCGTTTACTGATGACGCCGCCGGCCGTGTAATGCAGTCCCCCGGCGTCTTCCTTTTTCAAGGCCAACCGCAACAGGCCATTGGTCACGGAGACGTTCTCCGGTTTTTGGAAACTCAACAGTCGCCCGCCGGTCCGGTAGAACCACTTGTTGGTGTCGAGCGCGCTGCCATCGAACTCGTCGGACCACACCAATTGGTAGCCCGTCGGCGGCTCGGCGCGCGCGGTGAACGCGGCCAGAACAATGAGGAGCACTCTAGTAAACATGTTGGCTTTCTCCTTTGACGAGGGTGAGGGAGCGGACTTCACTGCCGTAGCGGACCTTGCAGGTGGTCCCGGCCATGCTGTGAAGCGTGGCGCGGGTGAGCCGGCCTTTTTTCCATTCCATATCCACCGCGAACCCGCCGCGGGCGCGCAGGCCGGTGACCTTGCCGTCGGGCCATGCGTTCGGCAGCGCGGGCAAGAGGTGAATTTCGCCCATGTGGCTTTGCAGCAGCATCTCGGCGATGCCGGAGGTGGCGCCGAAGTTGCCGTCAATCTGGAATGGCGGATGGGTGTCGAACAGGTTCGGCAGAATGCAGGTCCGCAGGAGTTGTCGCAGGAGTTGGTGGGCGCGATTGCCGTCATGGAGGCGCGCCCAGAAGTTGATTTTCCAGGCGGTGCTCCAACCGGTCGAGGTGTCGCCGCGGGCGTTGAGTGTCACCCGCGCCGCTTGCGCCAGTTCGGGGGTTGTGAACGGGCTGATCTGGCGGCCCGGATGCAAGGCAAAGAGGTGGGATATGTGCCGGTGTTTGTCCTTCGGATCGTCCACGTCTTCCATCCATTCCTGGAGTTGTCCCCACCGGCCGATTTTCGGGCCGAGCAGTTTGTCGCGCATCGCGACGATTTTTGCCCGGTATTCGGCGTCCACGCCGAGCGCTTCGCTGGCTTCGATGTAGTTGGTGAACAAATCCCAGACGATTTGCTGGTCGTAGGAGACGCCGGGATGAGGCGTGCGGTCGCCTTCCTTGATGACGATTTTGCCGTTGACCTCGACGGGACCGTGTTCGGGCGACCAGCCATCGGGCGTGATGAGGGTATTGTTCGGTCCTGGCACAAGGCGGTCTTCCCAGAACTCGACAATTTCCTTGATGGCCGGGTAAGCGACGTGGCGAAGGAACTCTTTGTCCTGCGTGAACGCGTATCGCAGCCACAGGTGTTGGACGAGCCAGGCGCTGTTGGGTCGGTGGACCCCCCAGCGGGATGTGCCGCCCATCGGGTTGGTGGTGCTGTAGTTGGACCAGCCGCGTCCTTTGGGCGCTTTGACCCGTTCGTCCGTGGTTCGTTTGTACACCACGGCCATGTTTTGAATCCACTGGAACAACGGTTCATGGCACTCCGAGAGGCCGGTCAACTCGGCCGGCCAGTAATTCATTTCGAGGTTGATGTTGCAGGTGTAGCCCGAATACCAGGCGGGCTTGACGTTGTCGTTCCAAATCCCCTGCAAGTTGGCGGGCAGGCCGCCGGGGCGGGAACTACTGATGAGCAGATAGCGTCCGTACTGGAACAACAACGCTTCCAGCGCAGGGTCGGCTTTCCCTTCCTTGTACGCCGCCAGCCGCCGATCGGTTGGAGGAACGCGCGCCGCCGCGTCCGCGGGAGACTCGGCCACGACGGAAGCCGCCCCTCCAAGTTCCAGTCTGACACGATCAAACAATCTCTGGTAATCGGCTACGTGCGCGGCGTGTAGTTGCTCGAAGGATTTCCGCGCCGCCGCTTCGAGGCGTTGGGTCAGGCGTTGGTGAGGATGTTCGCCGCGCCAATGTTTCTTCGGGTCGTTGGCGAAGGAGGTTCCCGCCACCAGCAACAGCGTCACGCTGTCGGCCTTGTTGACCGTGATGGCGTCGCCAGTCGCGCTGACGGTGCCGCCGTCGCTCAACACCAGCAGTTGTGCTTCGTAGTCCAGGCCATTGGGCAGTCGGCCCACCGTGCGGATTTTGTTGTCGGTGGCGCGGATCTGCGCTTGATGCGCATCGGTCAGACGGATTCTGCCAGAGTGACAGCCGGGCTTGTCGGCAGTGAACCGCATTACCATGACCTGGTCGGGATAACTCGAAAACGTTTCGCGGCGAAACGTCACACCGCCGTCGCGGTAGCTCACGCGATGCGTTGCGTCGGCCAGATCGAGTTCGCGCCGGTACTCCGAGGGCGCGGTGTGCGTCCACTCCACAAACACGTCGCCAAACGGCTGGTAACTGCCCATTTCGATTTCATCGCCAAGCCAGAGCGTCTGCTCGTTGAACTGGACATGCTCGTTGGTGGTTCCGCCGAAGATCATGCCACCGAGGCTGCCGTTGCCAATCGGCAATGCCTCGACCCATTTCTGCGCCGGGCGATCGTACCAGAGCGTGAGCGGCTCGTTGCCCCACGTGGCGGCGACAACGAGAATCGAGAGGAGGACGAATTTCATGGTTGTTTTTCCAAAATCGGTTTCAGCGCCTCAAACCAACGGGTGGCCATTTTTTCTTTGCCGGCCGCGTTGGGATGGACCTTATCCTCAACGGTGTCGGTGTTCCAATCGAAGCCGCTTGCCTGGTCCACGAGAATCACGTTGAGGCGTTTTGCGAGTGTGGCCAGTTCCCGGTTCAATTCCGGGATGTACGAATACTTTGGCAGTTTGCCGCTGGGGATGACTTGAGCAAGCAGGACGATCACATTGGGGTTGGTCGCGCGGAAATCGGCGATCATCTGTTCCGTCGCCGCCAGGATTCCTGGTATCGGTTTTTCCTCGGCAAAGTGGTTGTGACCGCAATGCAACAGAACGATGTCGGCAGGGTGTTGACGGAAGTTTTTACCGACCACGGTTGCCAGAAACTCGGCGTTTTTACCGCCGTAACCTTCGTGCCGCAGCGGATCGCGGCCGCGCGTCCCGACAAACTGCACACGGTAGCCCGCCGCGGTTAATTTCTTCAGCAACAGGCTCCGGTAGCCGGCGTCCTTGCCGCCGTCGGTGATCGAATCGCCGACAGGCATGATGCGCCAAGTTCGTTGCTCTGCCGACGCCGCGAACACCAGCGCCGTCATGAGACATGCTGTACAGATGTGCTTCATCTTTTCTCCATTCCTTCCTCTCGGGTCCATGCGGCAAAGTCGTACCTGAGGACTTGCTTGCCGTGCTTGAGGGTGAGCACAGGTGGAGTCACAGCTTGATACACCCACGGACTGCTGTGGATCGGCCACGATTTATAGTCAACGGGCTGGCCATCTATCTTCGACTGGCCGCTGTAAGGCGCTTTGTGCGGAAGCCATGTCAGGTCGAGTGTGCGAGCCGTGAGCGAACGGTAGGTCACACGCACAGCTTCGGGGTCGAAAGTGAATCGAGTCTTCGTGAGCACGGCCGTGGCGAACCGTTCCAGTTCCGCATCCACGCCGCCCCCGGCAAATGGAGCCAGTTCCGATGTCTCCAAAACCCAGCCGTTTTTTCTCGTGTCACACCAGAGTAGATCGTTGTCGTTCCACGGTTTCTTGCCCCACGCGCACGGTCTGGCAGATCCGAACCCCATCAGCATCGAGCCGTTGTGGCAAAACACCCAGCCAGCCTTCTCGATGCGTTTGACGATGGCACCTTTCCTGGTGAACGGCGCGTAGAGTTTGTAGTACGGATACGTCTCCGGCACAGCGTACGCGCCGATGATTGTCCCTTCGCACTGCAAGTATTGGCTGAACGGGTTCTCACCGTAGCCGAGCGCGTTGGCCCTGTTCTCGTGCAGGGCATACGGCCGGTATGGGTTTTCCATGCAGACGGCAAAGGTCGAGGATGGCTTTGGCGAGAGCCACTTGAGCATGTTGCGGCGGGACTCCTTGTAAAGCCCGTCCGTGTGACTCGACGCATGATCCCACTGGCTGCACAAGCTATAGTTCAACGAGTGGTACGTCATCCGATGCACGTCCTGCTTGCCCATCCCCGCAACGAAACCACGGTACTCCGACGGCTGGGAGCGTTCCTGCGCGATCTTCACCACCAGATCGGGTAACCGATAACTCCCGGTCGTCGCCATCCAAAACGAGTGAATCCAACCCGTTCCCGAAGCGGCAATCGGACGCTTCGCACCAAACCAAATCCACGCCGCAGCGGCGGTTGATGCCATGCTGTCAGGACTCGTGTCCGTCGAGTACCAATACTTTGCGCGCGCCGCCGAGCCGACGTTGTAGCCTTGGTTCCAACTGCACGCGATGTCCACCAGCATCGCATCGAGCGTCAAGGCCGCCCGCCGCCGCATATCGGGATCGTGCGCGAACTCCGCCAGCATCCGTGTCGCCGACAGATTCACTGCCGAGTAAATCGGGCAGCCGTACTCGGCATAATTCTTCCTCGTAATCTCGTCGAAGTAGCCCAAGAGCCGCTCGCGCGTCGCATGCCTGATCTGCTCCGCGTTCAAACCGTCCGCGTCCACCATGTCCGTCCATTCCTCTGCCGCCAGGAACCCCGCGCCATCATTCATCAAACGGTAATTCCACGCGCCGTAACCTTTCCAGACCTTGTGCGCATACAACGCCGCGTAATCGCGTATCTTCAACGCCGTCGCCCTCGGAATCTTGTCCTTGGCGAGGAAATACGTGTTCACCAAGGCCACCTTGTCGAACGGATCAAGCGCGCCGCGTTTGGATTTCGCGATACTGGCCACGACAGCCGCGTCCAGTTTCTCCAGCGCGTACTGCGTATCAACATTCAACAGCAACCGTGCCGCGTAAGCCGGAGCCGCTGCCTTCGGGCATATCTCCTCGTTGGGCTTCGGCGTGCAGGTCGCGACGTACCGCACCAACGCCGCCCCGCGCTCCGCCGCCGTCTTCCCGTCGAGCCTCCCCACCCCGCCCTGCATGACCGGCTCATCCGTCTCCTCCTGCGCACTACCCACCGTCAACGTCACCAATGCGAGAAGAAAAAACTGCGCAGCCATTCTCATTGGAAGACCATCCATTCCCACACCGCCAGATTGCTCTCAGCACTCGTCAGCCTCAGATACCGGCCGCTCGCCCGCTGCTCCACCACCACTGGCGATCCCGTGGCGGTTTGCTCCACCAACTTTTTCCATTGCTGACCGTCGTCGGAGATTTCGACGACAAACCGGTACGGTTTCCACGCGTACTCAAAACGAATCTCCTGCCGCGAGAATGCCTTCACTGCGCCAAGATCGAGTTGCAACCAGCCGCCCTTGGCGGTCCAGCGCGTCGCGTAATTGTCATCCACCGCAAACCGCGCTTCACCGCTGGAGGCGCTCGCCGTGGCCGGTAAGCCAGTCTTCCGCCCACGCACCAACGCTGGGCCTTCGTGCGTCGGGACGACCTTCTCGATCAAGCCATCCGCAGTGAACTTCAACTCGTCCACGCATACCTGCCGTCCGACGAATTTCGGGTCGAACGGGATACTGTGCCGGTGATAGAGGATGTAATCCTTACCATCGTGGCGGAACACGGTGTGATGACCGGGGCTGATGATGTTCTTCGACTTGTCGGTCACGAGGATTGGGCTGTTCTTCGGTTCGACGAACGGGCCGAGCGGGTTGTCGCCAACGGCGTAATGGACTTGGTAGTTGTCCCTGATGGTGATGCCGGTGGAGTTCATCAGGAAGTAACGCCCGCCGCGTTTGACCATGATCGGGCCTTCAAAGTAGTTCGTCGGCGTCACGTCATGCACCTCGCCGTCGAAACTCACCATGTCCGACTTCAATTTCACCGCCCAGCACTTCCCGTTCTTCCAACCGTGACCCGACCCCCAGTACAACCAGCCCGTGCCGTCGTCCTCCACGAATGCCTCCGCATCAATCATATGATAGCCCGGCTTAAACTTACTGTGAATCAGCGGACGGTTACCCAGCGCGTTTTGCCACGGGCCGAGCGGATGCTCCGCGACGCCCGCCCAGACTTCGTTCCCGACGGAGACGTACATATAGAACTTCCCGTTCTTCGCCTGCACTACCGACGGCGCCCAGACCGCCGCCCCACCGCTGGTCGGGCTTTTGCAGGCCTCTTTCGTCGGCCAATTCAAGACCCGGTACGTCCAGTTCTTGAAGTCCGGTGACTCCCAGCAACCGAGCGTCTTGTCGCCCCACGGATCGAGCGTCGCGTAGAGGTAGAACTTCCCGTCATGTTGCACGAGCGACGGGTCGGCGTAGTACCCCGGCAAGATCGGATTGCCGTTATGCGGTTCCTGACCGGGGAACGGTTGCGCAGACGCAATAGACAACAACGTAAAAAGAAGTAGCGGTTTCATTATTTTAACGTGGCGCGACGGCTGAGATAACCAAAACCGTAAGATGCTTCGAGCGCAATACCAGCAGCCACTTTGAGGCGGCCGGTGAGGAATTGCGAGTTCGGAGATTCCTCGGTCACTGTCAACGGCTGCCAATCGCCCTTGCCGATGCGGACCTGAACGGTGCCGCTTTCGACCTTGTGATAATCGAAGTTCAACGGGGCACGCAGGCGGACGACGACTTCATCACCCTCGCGGCGGAGTGACAGTTCTGTTTCGGCAAAGGCGAGGTAGGCAAGGCTGATGTTGAAGGCGACGTTGAACTGGACCCAGCCTTCGGTCCAGCCGATGTCGCCCTTTTCGGGATGATACGGGTAATGGGCGTCTTTGGGACTGCCGTCCATGACGAACCGGGCATCAGCCAACTGACCGATGCCACCGGGGAGGAACTTGAACCAACCGTGTTCGACGCCCTCGATTTCGCGAGGCGCATCGAAGGAGAAATGTCGCCCTACCGGATTGCGTCCGAATCCGTTGTCAAAGTGCGAATAGACCAACTGTTCAAGCCGCGCGTTTGTGGCCGGGTCGGTGAGCACTTCGCGCGCGGCCAGCAACGCGGCGGGCAGGCCGAGGACGTTGCCGGGTTCGTTCCACATGGTGGGTTTCTCGCCCATCGGCGTCCATTTGGCGCCGTCGTCGAGTTTGCGGAAATCCCAGAGGTTGGCCGAGCGGCGAATGACGACTTTGGCCCAGTCACTGATTTTGTCGGCGAGTCCGACAGGGGCGCGGTCGGGATACTGGCGGAGGAAATGCGCCAGGCCGGTCACGGTGAGGAACTCGCTCATGCGCTGGCCTTTGGTCGTGAGCGGATCGTTCCAGTCGAGGTTGGCGATCATCCATGCGGCTTGTTTGTATGCCGCTTGGAAATATTGCTCGGCATCGGGTCGTTTCTCGCGTTTGGCAACTTCGTACATCAGCAGGTTTGGCTCGATGGAGAAGCCGGGCGGGTAGGCGCCTTTGGTGGTGCCGATTTTCGTCTTCAAAGCCAGCAGATCGTGTTCGGGGCTTTCGTCGTACGGGTAATTGCGGTCGGCCCTGGGGTCGCTCCAGTGGGTAAAGGCGTAGTCGCGGACGATTTGGTAGTTCTGCGCGGGCAGATATGGTTTCAGCCACGGCCAAGCATAGAGGAAGTAGGCCAATTGCGCCTTCAAGTGCTCGTGCAGCAACCCTTGTGTCACAATCACGTCGGCGCCCCAGTGGATCAACTTCACAATGTCGGGCGCGTTGTCGGCGTAGGGTTCCAGGGTGCCCCAGAGTTTGGGATCACGCGGTTTTTCATATTTGATCTGGCGTGGCATCCGTTCGTAGGCCGACGGATTTGAGAGCCACTGCGGGACGAGCGTGTGTAGTTCCCAGCCAAAATGGTGGTCGTCGCGCCAGCCGTAGGAACCTTTGCAGGGAGCGCGGTAATTGCCCACGTAATGGCGGGCATCTATCATGAAATTCACGGCGTTCTGGTATGTCACCCGCTCCAGCCACCATGAGCCGATGCGAAACGGTACCGACCGAAGACCAGCGGCTTCCACAACGTATTCCTGTTCGTCGGTCGGGTTGAAGGCGGAGAAATCGCCGATGTGATTCTTCAGCGTTCCCTCGAACAGCGCGTCACCGCCCTTCGCCGGTCGCACGGTGAACTTCGTCCCGTCCGGCAACGTCGGCGCCGTGAACCGTTTCGGTTTGCCGAGGTTGAAACCGCTTTGGTTGAGGTAAATCAGGGGGATATCCGCTTGGGGTGTTGCGGTCGCCTTCTTCTCTCCCCGCACGGCGGGCACTCCATCCGCGCCTGCCGGCCAAATGACGACTTCTTTGACGCGCGCGATGCCTTGATGCGTTCGCGTAATCCACAAACGAAGACGGTCGGTCGTCACATCCACCGTGTCGTCGAAGGCAACGGCCAGCGCCACGGCCTTGTTGTTCTCGATTTTGGCCGACGGAATGTCCTGCCATTTGCCGTCGCTCCAAAACTGGATTGTGAAACTCTCCAACGGCGTCTCCTGTTTGTAACCGGAATAAACGTGCACACCGGCCAGTTTCTGGGTTTTGCCAAGGTCAATCTCCAGCCAGGCTGGTTGATCTGATTTCTTGCTGATCCAACGCGATGCGTCGCTCGTGTCGCCATCAATCGCCTTCGAAGCCGGACAGTTATCCATACAGGAACTGGCCTTGGCCGCGACCGGTTGTAGCGGAGCCGCAAAGGCGGTTTGCACAAGAAAAAGAGCCAAAAGAATGTGGAATGTTTTCATGGCTGGGCTTTCAAGGGAATTTGGATGTTGGAAGAGATGCGACCGTTTTTCTTGTAGCCGTCCGTTGCGCCAAAGAGAGCGACCGGCGTTTCGCCGTCGAACAGCAGCGCCGGGCGTTCGACGTTGGAGTTGCTCATCGAGCCATCCGCCCACTGGAATCGGTTCCCGATGACCTTCGGATGCGCCGCCGGTTTCCAGTGCAGACCGTCGTCGGACTGAAACAACGCGATACCACCGGAGGAACCGGTGAATTTGCCAACCACATCCCGCGCCACGGCGTAGTAGCGGTTGCCGTAACGTTTGCTGAACCAGATAAACGGGTCCTCGGCCAGCATCCAATGTTTGACGGCATCGGCGTCGTCGGACTCGAAGATTCTGCCGGACTGTTTGATGTAAGGGCCTTCCGGTTTGTCCGCCAGCGCCGCGCCGTAACGCACCTTTCCGCCCATGGGTTTGCCTTCGACGTACTCGACCGCTTTGTAAATCAACAGAATGCCGCCATCGGGGCGGACCGTCGCGCCGGGATTGGTCACGCAAAGCGAGTCAAACGCCTTCTTATCCGGACTGACATCTACAATCGGTTTGTCGAATCGTTTCCACGGGCCTGCCGGGTTGTCGGCGACGGCGACGCCGATGCGTTGGTTGTTGCGATGCATCGGGTAGGATTGGCCGTCGCCGGTGTTGCCCATGTAGAAGAGGTAATACTTACCACCGTACTGAAGGATATTCGGGTTATGGGTTGTCGTGCCGTCCCAGAATTCTCTGCCGCGCGCCGGCAGGGCAACGTTGACGTGTTTGTACGGGCCGAACGGTTTGTCGGCAACGGCGTACGCGATCTCCGACCACAACGCCCAGCCCGGCGCGAACCCCTTCTCTACCGGCCAACGCGAGTAGTAGAGGTGATACTTGCCGTCGGCGCCCTTGATCGGCGCGCCGCACCAGACGAAATAGCCCGGCTCGGCAAATCTCGCCTCCATCGGCACCGGCTGCACCATCGCGCCGAGATCAAGTTCATCCGCCACGGCAACGGCGGCGGCAAACAGAAGAATCGTGATGCCTGTTTTCGTCTTCGCAACGGTATGAACCAAGCGGTTGGGTTGTTGATCCGTTTTCATTTCGTCACGATTTCCAATTTCACCGGGCCGAGTAAACCGGAGGTGGTGTCGCCCCGGTACCGAGTCGGCACAGTCGTGTAATGATTCGCCAGCGTGTTGCAGACCAGCACCTCGATGCGGTTGTTGCCGGGGCTGACAAATCCCGTGATGTCCAGCGTCCATGGTGGGGAAACCTTGAGACCGGCCAGACGGCCGTTGACGCGCACTTCGGCGGTTGCCACCACATTGCCGAGATCAAGAATCACCTGCTTGGCGGCGGGGATCGCAATCGTTTTCCGATACCACGCGCCGCCGGAATAACTGAGCAACCCTTCCATCTTCGACCAATCGCCGAGCGCAATCTGGCCGGGACCGCATTCCAGCTTGATGTACTCCGGCAAGGCCGCACCGGCGTAACAACCACGTTCCTGTTCGATGCGCAGAAACACCGTCACCGCCTTCTGCGGCGGGCGAGGCAACTCATAAATCTCCATCCCGTCTCCGCGACGAACCGCCGACAGTGGATTGCCGTCGGCCCACGCCCGTACTTTGCCGCGCGCTTTCAGCGTCATCGCGCGCAAACCGGGCGGGGCGACGAACCGATACCAGCCGACCGGAGTTTTCTCATCGGCGCGCACATCAAAGGGCAACACATTCGGGCTGTTCCACCAGCGCATGGCCAGCGCGCCCGGTGGCGACGGCGGGACCTCGCCGGTCACAGCGACAAAATAGGCGCGGCCGGGCTTGTTGTATTCCAACACGAGCGGGTTGGCGCCGGCTTTCAAGGGGAGGGCGTTATCGGTGATGACGTTGCCGTTGAGGGTGACTTTTGATGGTTTGAGCGTGCCGGTCAGGGCCTGCGCGGTCATGTCGCGCGGGGCAACGATCGTGGTTTGGAACGTGCTGCCGTCGCCTTCGTAGCTGACGACGTTTGGCAGATGTCGCGCATTCTCTTTGGCTCTGCCGATGGCGAGAAATTCGTCGTGCATTTCCGCCTTTAGCCCGTGGTAGCCCTGGTGGCCGGGATCATTTTCGATCCCCCAACGCCACGAGAATTCATACGGTTGGCCGTCCTTTATGAACTGCGGGCCGAATGAGCAGGTGACTTTACGCCACGGGCCGTTGGTGTGGTCTCCCTCGCAATACCAGAGCTGACGGACTTCGGGACCGATCTTTGTCGGCGTCGGCGGCCAGTGGAAATCGCCGAAGCGATTGTCGAGCGTCGGTTCCAACTCGAATTCCCAATCGCCGTCCAGGGGGATTTGTGATTGAGGATTTGAGATTTCGGATTCCACGCGCAGCGGTTGGCCGGGGCTGAAGACGATCAATTGGATTTCCTTCTCGGTTAGCGGCAATTTCAGTCTCGTGCCGGCGGTGGTTTGCGCGGTGACCGCCAGTGGGCGGGTCGAGCCGGTCCACGGGTCCCACAATTCTGCTTTGCCGGTAGCACGGAAGAAAACCTCACGGCCTTTCGGTGCATTGTAAACCACATAGAGGTCGCGTGGGCCGATCTTGCGGTGCTGAATGTAGCCGGGGCCTTCGTAATCGCGCGCTGGGAGCCTGGCGAAGATATCCCGGGTCAAGCCGATCTCCTTTGCCATGGCGGCAACTTCGGGATCGTCGCGGCCGACGCGATCGCTGGCTTCGGGCAACGCGCCGATGGCCAGCACGATGCCGCCGGCACGGTGGAATTCGAGCGCCTTGGTCAGCGTCGAGTGGCGGATGGCTTTCATGGCAGGCAACACGAGCACCCGATAAACTTCGCCGGCGATGTGAAGTTCGTTACCGACAATCCCGGCCCGGTCGAGCGACTCGAAATCCATGAAATCGAAGTCCACGCCCTTCGCGTAGAGCTGTTCGCCGGTAGCGAAGGCGGTTTTGACGGCAGCGGCGCCGTCCATGCCGGCTTCCATCGGCGCGACGGGATAGAGAATCGCCACGTCGCAGCGGTGGTATCCCTGACTGAGGAGGTAACTGAGGCGTTGGACACAATCCATGAAGCCGCGAAGATGTTTCCAGTACGGCATTCGAAAGGTATTGTCGGGCGGCGCCCATTCCCACCAACCGCCGTGGGTTGAGTAGTACATCCCGTGGAGGCTGAGCAGATTAAAGCCCATCACGTAGTTGGCAAACGTCGCGTCCACCAGTCCCGCCGCGGTCGTACCCCAACCGCTGCCGTAGAAACCTTCGAGCCAAACACGCGGGCGTTCGTAAAGATGCGCGATGGAAGCAGCGACCTTCGCTTTGATGAGGTTCTTGCCGAGACCGGGCTGGTCGGCGCCGGGCCCCTGGTTCCAGCGCTGGGTGCGGAAGTAATCGCCGAACTCGATGACGTTGCGACCGCGTCCGCCGTGGTCGCAGCCCATGATCATGCCGCGTTGCTGGTGCCAGTCGAACACCGGCTTGAAAAATCCTTCCTCGCTGAGCGCCACGAGCACGTCGTTGTAATCGAGCCGCACCTTGGGCGTACGCGGTCCGATGTCCCGAAACAGCGCCGGCAACTCCGGCGTGATGTCGTACCCTTTGCGTTTCTTGAACTCCTCGGCAAACTGAGCTGACCAAAGCCTGCCTCTCACGCCGAAACCGAGTTCATCGGAGAAAAAGAAGTTCAGTCCCTTGCCGCCCTCGCCGGGGAATCGGCGCTCGAACTGGCCGAAGAATTTTTCAGCGTACCATTTGCCCGCCATCGGATGCATCGGGTTCAACGACCATGGCACCTTTTCAACGCCAACCTTCCCGTCCCTGCCCATCTTCAGCACCATGCCGGTCACTTCGGGATGCTCGCGCAACAATTCGTCCACGCACCAGCCCTGACCGAATCCGAGCGTGTAATCGCTAAGGCTGATGGCGGCGCCTTGTTTCTTGGCTTCTTGCATGAACCAGCCGGTCAGTTTCCACCATGCCTCCGAGAACAGCGGCGGCTCGCTGGGATAAGTCAACCCGTAGCTCCGTCCCCCCTTGTCGGAGTGAGCGTAATTGATCTGGTAACCGGACACGCCCATGCCGTCCATTTGTTCGAGGATCCATCCAAGCCGTTCCTTCGTAAGAGGATCGCCGAGCCACCAAAAAAACGGCACCGTCCCGTACCCCGGCGGCGGCTTCTGAAACCCCGGCAACGCATCGAAATCGGCCGCCCGGTTGGCCTGCCCCACCGCCCCCGCCGGCACAGGAACTCCATCCGTCAAACCACTCGCCGTTAACGACGCCGTCCACAACCAAACCAACAACAAACAACCGGATTGGATTCCTGTTCGCTTCTTCATATCCCGGCCCCTTGTTTTCGGAAAACCTCGATCACGATGAGTGAGTACGGGGGAATGTGATTTGTCGCGCAAGACCGCGCGCAGCCATGACGAACTTGAGAGGAGAGGATAGCACGCGCCTCGTCGGCGTTGATGTTCGCAACCAGTGGCGCCAGCCACAAGATGGGGACGATGTGTTTCATGGTTTGGAAACAGTACTTGGGGCAAAGACAAGTCCTTCTACAAACTCGTTCGTCTTGAAAAAGCCGGCGTCGCACACGGGTTTGCCTGCGAGCGTAAGGTTCTCGAAAGTGAGATTGCGGATACGCGCGTCGGGTTGCCCCCAGAGGATTTGAGGTTCGCCCAGAACACTGGGAGCGGCGATGGAGATGTTTTGGAAAAGGATACCCGACAAGTCCCCTGCCCCACGCTTCTCTCCGTCCTTTGAATATGGCGTCGGTACGGTCATGCAGATGAAGAACTGCTGTAACGTCGGTCGGGGGTCTTCGATGTTGATGTTGCGGAAGATCACCCCATTACCCGCGGCGCCTTTGCCTTCGCCGCGCATGTTGAAGACACGACCGCCGGTCCATCGGTGCCACATCGCTCGCGAGTAGATCACGTCGCAATCCTCCACCACCAACCGGCGATCGGTGAGCTGCGGTAGGGCACTGAGGACGAACGCCGAACCGTTGGCGTCGTTCCACAGCACCGTGCGGCGAATGCCCAAACCATTCACATAGAGCGAATCGTCCTGCGTACGGAGAAAACAGTCCTCGATCAACGTGTTCCCGAAAGGATTGATTCCGTCGCCATTGGCGCGCCAGGTGAATATCTTGGCCCATTGAACCTCATTCGGATGCCCCGCCTTGTACGGGCCTATCAACATGAGCGAGTGAAAGGCCGAGTCGGCAATGGTAATACCTTCCACAAGGGTATCGGTGGCGCCCAGCACTTCAATCGGACGATAACGTCCGTGTTCCTTGGACGGCGGCTCAACATAGTTGGGATGTTTCAGCCGCGCGCCCGACAGCGTGCCGTGCCCGAAGATGCGAATGTGATGGCCATCGCCCCATTTCGTATTGGAAAGCGTACCGTAAACGATGGCGTCGCCGGGGATGTAATACTGGCGATTCGCGCGCAGCGGGAACGCCAACCCGACATCGTGAACGCCGGGCAGGAAATAGAGCGTGGTCCAAGGCCCGTCGGCGGGCGGAGTCTCACCGGGTTTCACGGTCCGCACGCCGGGATCCTCCGGCCTGGGTTTGTCGGCCAATGGCGGATTGGCAAAAATCGAGATCGTATGAATCGGCGCCCCTTTGTAGCCCTTGCCCGTGTCTTGTCCGTCCATTTGACCGTCAATATCCACGGCCACGAGACAGGGTTTATCGAGTCGGACAAAAACCTTGCCGTCCTTGACGAAGCAGGCGGACGCCTTGCGTTGTGGATGCACCGCGGCGGCGCGAATGGGCTGGCCGTTGACGCGGGCGATTTCGATTTCCACGGCACCGTCGGTTTCAAAGTTCACATAGGAGTGCGTCCAGCCCGCCAGATGGGCAAAGTAGGCATCCGACTTCTTTTCGACAGCCTTGCAGACGGTTTCCCAGGCGAAAACGTTTTGCCATTCGCTGTCGCTGTTGGCGACGCGCACACGCACTTTGTAGTGCGCCGAGGCCGCAAGCCCCGGCACGGGCGGATACACAACCAGCCCCCCGGCGGCTGACCATCCAGTCAACAGCGTCAGCAGCAGGACCATGATCGTGATACTTGCGAATCGGCTCATGAGAGCGACAAACCACCGCGACAGGAAGGAGAGAATCGGGGTTCGGATGTTCATGGCTTGCACTGGTACACGCGAACCCAGTCCACCTCCATGGCGGTGCGGTCAATGTCGTCGGTAACCGGCCCGGCCCATTTGATGACGGCCAGACTCACCCACACGGCGGCGGGACCGTGACAAAATTCATTTTTTTCGCGGCGAATTTCCTTCCCGTCCAGGAACCAGACCAGTTCCTGTTCCGTCCATTCCAGGGCAAAGACGTGAAAATCGCGGGCGAAATCCTGCTCTTTGAACGTGAAACTTTTGTGCGCGGTGGGATGAGTGCGCCTGCCGTTGACGACTTTCTGGTCGGAGTGATTGTGAATGTTGGTGTTCAGTTTGTTCGGGAAATGTCCTTCGTTGATGTCAATCTCGAATCGCTTTTTGCCGGGCGGCGGCGGGGTGGTAGGCATGAGCCAGAAGGAGTTGTTGGTGCCCCTTGCCGCGGCGTATCGGTAGCGGCACTCAAAATAACCGTACTGGAACTGTTCCCTGGTCCAGATATTGCCGGAAGTCCACGCCTGACCGCCGCGTGATTCCTTGCGGTTGATCAAACGACACAGGCCGTTGGTGACCACAACGTTTTCGCGCCAGCGGCTGGACAGGATATGGCCGCTGGGACCGTTTTGGAACACCCAGGATTTGTCCAGGTCCTCCGTCGTGCCGTCAAACTCCTCGGCCCAAACAAGCCGGTAGCCCGGCGGCGGTTCGGCTTGCGCGCCCAATGTCAACAGGAATACGGCCAGCAGGAGCGTCTTCATTTGATTTCGTAGTCATGGCCGGGCACGATGAGAAAACGAATGGCACCGGAGCCGGGGTCGCGTTCAAAGTGAACCGTCTGGTTGACAGTGATGTCGGCAACCTGCACTTTGTCCCAGTGGCGGGCGTCGGTGGTGATCATCGTACGCGTGGTGCCGTCCGAATGCGTAAAACGGTACGTGCCGGCGGCGACAGGGTACACAACCGCGTTGAGGCCGGTTTCGACGACCACGCCTTTGCCGCCGACGAACAGCGGTGTTTTGCCGACGGGCAACGGGAAATCCTTCAGCAGCCGGGGGCCTTGATAGACCGTGCCGGTGTCGTAGTCCATCCATTTGCCGGCGGGCAGATAAACGTCGCGGGTGTTGGCCGTGTCATAATCGTTGCCGTAGAGCGGGCAGGCGAGCAACGAAGGGCCGAGCATCCATTGATAGCCGCGGACGGTGGTGTTTTCGCGGCCATGAACTTGCGGGTCGTCGGGAAAGAGAAGCGGCAGAGGGGCCATGGTCCATGGGAAACCGGTCTCGTAAGCGTCAATGGCCGCGCTGTAGATGTACGGGAGCAAGCGTCCGTGGAGTTGGGCAGCCTCCCGCATGACTTTTTCGACTTCGTCGCTGCCGAAGTTCCACGGCCCCATGCCGACGGCCATGGAGGGGTTGACCGAGGCGTAGCGGGCATTGCGCATCATGTAGGTCTGCATTCGCGGGGAGTTCAGCGGGGGCATTTTCCGTCCTTCTCCGAAGGTTCCGCCGACGATGTCGGGATAGGTGTACGGGAAACCGCTGTAGGAGAAGGCCAGGCCATTGATGGGGCCGCGGTCCTGATTTTGGTCGAAGTTGAAATCCTCGAAGCGATGGACATCGCATGCCGAGCCGAGATAATTGTTGCGTCCCATGATGAAGACTCCCTTGTCCATCAGGGCGCGATTGACGGCGTCAATGTTGCCCTCGCGCATCCTGACCACGCCGTAACCGAAGAGGTCTTCTTTGAACCCGTCCACGCCGTAGTCCATCCATTTCTGACAAAGCCCGACGTACCATTTCACCGCGTCGGGATTCGAGCCGTCGAGCAAGTATGCCGGCAGCTTCGGGAACGCGATCTTGTATGCCTTCGCCACACCGTCTTCCTTCAGGAAATAACCTTTTGCCACGCCTTCTGCCGAGTACGGTCCATCTTTGATGAAGCTGATCCGCAGGCCGAGAAAGAACTTCAGTCCTTTGCTCTTGAAATGCTGGATAAATCGTTTCGGATCAGGATACCGAACCTTGTCCCAGAGACCGAAGCTGGTGGTCGCGCACAGGTTTGGGTCTTCATTCGGCCAGAATCCCGATCCAACCACCATCCAGCTCAATGGATATCCCAGGCTCAGGTATTTTTCGACATTCTCAGTCACGGTTTTTTCGTTCGTCTTCCAGCCGAGCGCCCCGAATGCCTCCCATCCCACCCCAAAAAACTCATACTTCGGCTTGTACACCGGGTACCCCTCCCGATTCCGCGCCTTGAGAAAGGCGGCGTAAATCTGTTCCGGTGTTCCCAGAAAATAATACATTGCCGGCATTTCCCCAGCCTCCTGTGATCCTTGGGCGATTTCGTCCTCGGTGACGCGAACCAGTTTCAATCCCTTCTCCATGTTGACCAACGCAATTCCTTGACGCGGAAAGATGACGAAGTTGCTGATCATCCGTTTATGTCCCGGCGGTTCCTGGGCGCGGAAACGGTCATCCCGGTATCCGGTCACATCGGTGGTGTTCCGCCCAAACGCCGCATGATCCGCCAGACCGTAGGACGGCGAGGCAACGCCACCGGTTCGCATCACAATCCGCGTGCCGGTCTGCGGCCGCACGCGAAACCGCACATGATATTCCGCCGCCTCGATCTCAACCGTCGCCTTCACGCCACGATCGTTGACGACTTCAAATGTCCCGTCGCTGTTTCGCGCGCAGTCAGCCGCTGCGCCGCCCGAAAACACCAGCCCGGAACTGGCGTGCGGCGGCAGGATCATCGAGCCGTCGGGCCGCGCGAAACCATACCGAAACCCCTTCTTGATGATCTCCAACCGATAGTTGGCCGTGGCGATGACCTCTTTCTCCTGCGCCACCGACGGCAGCGCCATCAGCGCCGCCATGAGGAGAATGGCAAACAGTTTCATACAGTCGGGTTCTCCTGTGTTTTATGAACTTTCAACCCCCACAATAACAACCATGCAAGCGGATGCAAAAAGGCCATAACCCAAAACCACTGGGCATAACCCTTACCCTGCACCAGTTCCAGAACACCGCCCAGAACCGTCCTGACGGCCTGATCGAGAAATCCCGCCGGTTTGGTGGACGGTCCCGACACCATGGCCGCCACAATCGTGTTCATCAAGATGCCGCCCACGGTGCTGCCAGCCGCCACGACGCTGAACACCGTGCCGAGCGAATGACGGGGCACAACGTCCACCACCAACGAACTGATGTTGATCAACCAAGCCAGAGCCGCCAACACCGTTACCACCGTCAACGCCAGGGCGATATGGACGTTGGCCACGCTGGCAATCAATGGCGACAACGGCAACACACAGGCGCATCCAAGCATCACCCACAAACGGCTGGCCGCCGGTGCCGCTCCGCGTTTCACCAGCCAGCCCGACAACCAGCCGCCCAGCAGGCTCCCCACACCGGCCGCGGCATACACAATCCAGGTGATCGTCAGTTGTTTCTGTGACATCCCGCGCTCGGCGTTCAGATATTTCGGAAACCAGAATTGGTAGAAATACCAGACCGGATCCGTTATCAGCCGCCCGGCCAGCAGCAGCCATGTCCCCTTGAATCCCAACACCTGTCGCCAGGTCCATGGTTTGTCCGCCACCGCGTTCTCCGCGGATGGATGACCTTCCTCGATCAGGCGCAACTCCGTTTCCGTAATCAACGCGCTCTGGCGCGGTTGCCGGTACAGCAACACCCACGGCGTCAACCAGGCCAGCCCGGCCGCTCCCGTCAGGATAAACGCCATTCGCCAGCCGGTTCCCTGGCCGAGAACAGCAGCCAACCACGGTAATTTCTCCGCATACGGAAACGTGGCCAGAGGGATCACCACATACGGCGCCACGGTCGCGCCAATGGTCGCGCCCATCGTGTAAAACCCGATGGCCAGCGCCCGTTCACGCGCGGGAAACCATTCTGCCACCGCTTTTGACGCTGCCGGCCATACTCCCGCCTCACCCAGCCCAAGGGAAAAACGATACACCCCCATGGACCGCACGCCATGCGCCGCCGCCGTCAACATGTTCGATACCGACCACCAAGCGACAAAGACCAGCATCCCGAAGCGCGTCCCGATCTTGTCGGCGATCTTGCCCGAAATCAGGTACGAAACGGTGTAGGCGACCAGAAAGATATTCACAATGTCCGCGTACGCGCGGTCATCCATGCCCAAATCTTTTTGAATGGTTGGCGCCAACGCCGAAAGCGTCTGGCGATCCACGTAATTCAGCACGGCCGCCAGAAACACCAAAACAATGATCCACCACCGCAATCCCGGAACCTTCATGCGCACAGTCTCCTGATTTCGGACGCCGCCGTTTTGCCGTTTGACCGCATCACTTCAACGGCAAACTCGAACCCGATCGTGTTCGTCGGCAGCGATACGCTGAACTCGAACGGGAACCGTCGGGCGCCTTGGCAGGCGGTTTCGAGATAACGTTTTTTGCCGGTCTCCGTAAACAGTTCGTAGAGTTCCATCCAGCGGGACGCGGAACCGGTCCAGAAAAACATCCCGTGTTCCGCCTCATCTCGGAACGAGGTTTGTGCCGTGACAATCCGTCCGCAAAGGCAGGTGTCGGCACCTGCGTTGGCTTTTTCCAGCCATGCGGCGTCGCCCGCGGCGCGATACCGCGCGGGGACATTCTGCCAGATGTTGTCGGGCACGGCGTCATCGAGGTTCAATGCGCATGTTTTGCCGTGCCATGTTTTTGCCAGGCCCAACAGAAAGTTCTGGCGGGGCAATAATGCTTCCAAAAGGGGTTTGACGCGGCGCTCGAAAATCCGTTCGCCATCGGTGACGAGCGCGCCGCCGAGGATCGGTGCGAACAATGTCGGCGGCGCTTTTCCCGCCGCGTTGCGGACGGTTTTCGGCGTGAAACGCGCCCTCAACAGGTCTCCTTCCAGCGACACGCAAAGATTGGACCGCGGGGCATCGGAAAATTTCCAGTCGGCATCGCCGGTCACGCTCACCGCGGGCGCGGCGCGAAAAGCGTCAAACACGCGGTCTGCGTTGGCCGCGATGTTCTTCGTCGGGTCAAAACCATCGGACACATGCTCTATTGGCAATGGTTCTCGTTTTGTCAGCGTGCTGGAAGGCCAGAAAACGACGTTGTACTTGTCGCACATTCCCGGACCGAGGTCGGCCCAACGATATTCGGGTTTTGGTTCGTTGGCGGTCATCAACACGGTAAACCGCGGCGCGAATCCGGCGAGAACCGAAACAGCCAACAAGACGGCGACAAGGTTCATGCGTGGTAATTTATCGGCTTGGAAATGAATTGTGTAGGCAAACTTGCGTTTTTGTTCTAAGAAAATGCGACATGACGATCAGACGCTTGGCGCCACGGGTGGCGGTGCTGGTGGACACGTCCACCAGTTGGGGACGACGACTGGTCACCGGTGTCCACAACTACGCCCGTAAAAAGGGCCCGTGGCAACTGTTTGTGGAAGCCCGCGGTCTGGAGGAACACATCCGAGTACCACCCGGCTGGCGCGGCGAAGGCGTCATCGCGCGGGTAGGCAGTCTGGCCATGGCTCGTGAGTTACTGGCGTTGGGGTTGCCAGTGGTAAACGTCTCCGCCATCCGTTTGCCGGATGTTCATTTTCCCGGTGTGACCAACGATCTTGAAGCCGGCGCCAAACTGGCCGCTGAACACTTTTTGGAACGCGGGTTTCGTCATTTCGCCTATTTCAGTCTTTTGGGGCTTCCGTATGTGGCGGCGCAACAGGAAGCGTTCATTGCCGCCATTCAAAAGGCCGGGTTTGAGTGTGCCGTGTACGGGGTGAAATCCCACGACGGAGCGGAGCCGGATTGGAACCTCGACATCGAACAGCTCGGCGCCTGGCTGCGTTCCTTACCCAAACCGGTCGCCGTCCTCACTTGGAACGCCGACAGCGGTCGCCAGGTGATTTATGCCTGCCAGCATGTTGGGGTGCATGTGCCCGAAGAGGTCGCACTCTTGTGCGCGTCGGACGACGATCTGCTTTGTGAGGTGGCCCAGGTACCGATGTCGGCGATCCTGGTGGCGGCAGAACAAATCGGTTATCGCGCCGCAGCGATGCTGGATCGGTTGATACAGGGGCGCGAGGTGGCCCAACAACCGATCGCCATTCCACCGCTGGGAATTGTCACGCGACAATCCACCGATACCCTCGCCATCCACGACCGGGCGCTGGTCAAAGCGGTGAGTTTCATCCGCCGCAACGCCGGCATCCCTCTCTCCGTCAACGCGGTGGCCCGTCACGCCGGTCTTTCTCGTCGGGCATTGGAACGGCGCTTCCGGGAAATTCTCGGTCGCACACCGGCGGCCGAAATTCGGCGGGCGCATTTTGAGCGGGCCAAACAATTGCTGGTGGAGACCGACCTGCCCATCCCCGACGTGGCGCACGCCGCCGGGTTCGGCTCGCCGGAGTATCTCGCCTACATTTTTCGGAGGGAAACTGGTTCTACTCCGTTGAAGTATCGGAGGCAAATCCGCAGCCGTTGAGACGGTTCAGTGGGCAGACTCGGCGGGCACGCCGAGCAGGACGACGGAGGAAATGGTTTTCATGTCTTTGTGGTTCTCATAGGTCCAGACCAGTTTTTTGTCGGGAGTGACTTCGAGCAGGTGCGGCGCTTTGCCGAGGTGCCCGTGGCCGAGCCAGTTGGACATGATGGTGTTGCCGTTGGGAAGGCGGTGGAATCCGGCCATGAACTTCAGGGGCGCGCCGGGAAGATCGTCGTTGGTGATTCGCCAGACAATCTGGCCGTCCTTGTCCACCTCGATCAGGCCGGTCTCGATGCCCTTGGCCGATTTCACCCTGTCGGCGACAGCGATGAGGGTGTTGCCGTTGGGGAGTCGGGCAGCGCTGTGCGGGCCGCCGGGAGCTTTGATTTCGCGGATAAGTTGGCCTTGCGAGTCGAATTCGCGAACAACCTGCTCGCCGTACATGCAGCAGAGGTAATGGCCGTTGGGGAGCACGCGGGCATTGCGCATGTGCGAGTGGCCGCCGTTTTTGCCTTCGGGGAGGATGCGGACCTCTTTGACAATGGTCTTGCCGTCGGGCGCCACCTCAAGGAGGCGGCCGCTGTTGCATTCGCCGACGAAGGTGTTGCCGTTGGGAAGGCGCTGGCAGGCGTAGATTTCGTTCTTGGATTGGTAGTCGAACACGATTTTCTTGTCACGGGTGACTTCCCGAACGCCGTGGCCGGTGTTGAAAAGGAGGTTGCCGTTGGGCAGGACCCAGAGATCGTTGCACTGGGGGGCCGGGTATTCCCAGGTGACCGCGCCGTCCTGCCCCACGAGAAAGACCTTGCCGCCGGTATAGTCAGTGCAGGCGAACTCGTGCTGAGCATGAACCGCCAGAGGCAGTGCAAGGAGCGGGAGGAGATGTTGGAGTTTCATTTGTTGAGGTCTATGACGGAGATGGTGTGCACGTTGTCGGCCTTGTTCGGGCCATACGTGATGTCAATGTTGGAGACGTACACCTTGTTGCCGCGGCGGATACATTCGCTTGGGCCGTCGAGTTCGCCATACGCGCCGTCGCTGACCGCGTTTTTGGCAATGATATTGACCTGGCCAGTGCGGGTGGAGATGCAGGCGATGGCGTTGCCGAGGAAATCCGCGACCCAGAGGTTACCCTGCGCGTCGCATTGGAGTCCGTCCACGCTTTCCAAACCGCCGCCTTTCACGAAAAGATCGGAGGCCATCACCCTGCCGCCGGTGTCGAGTGTCAGTTTCCAGATTTCCACGTCGCCAAAGTTGCAAACATACAGGTGACCGTGCAGGTCAAACGCGATACCGTTGGCGCCCACTTTGTGGTCCGGGTTTTTTGTTTTCAGCGTGAAAATCAGGTGCGGATCACCCTTGCCCGTGAGGCGAACGGGGTTGGCGGCGTTGAGTTCAGACAACGGGATACGATAAACCCCGCTGCTCATGGGCGATTCCTCGTCGAGTGTGCTGTCGCAGACATAGATGGCATCGCCACGGGAGGTGATCCCGTTGGCCACGTTCAGGCCCGTGGCCACGACCTCGACGCTCTTCGCTTTACCGTCGGCCATGTTGACGCGCAACAGCCGTGACAACCCGCGTTGGGTGGTGGCGAACATCTGGTTGTCGGAAACATAGAGGTTGCCGTCGGCGGCAAAACAGATGCCGAGCGGGCTGGCGACGCCCGTCTGCGGATGTTTCGGCAGGTCGCAGACCTCCTCGATCTTGTCCTTCGGCGTGATGCGGACGATTTTTGCCGGATACTCGAATTTGAAACCTTCGCCCGCATTGTTCATGGCGACGTAAATGCAACCGTCCCGACCCAGCGCCATGCCGTCGGGGCTGTTGTATTTGTCCGGCAACCGAATGGGCGTCGGTTGATACACTTTTGTCACCGCCACTTTCGTGGCACAACCAGCCGCGATCAGAGCCATCAACAAAAACCTCTTCATCAAACATCCTCCTGTCAGGCGCTTGTTTAGCAACACCTGGGACGGCAAGGCGAGAAGATTCTTTTCTTTGTGCCCGTCTTTGACAATACTGTTTTCCCATGAACATCTATTCCCGCCGACAGTTTCTCGGAACCGTGGCCGCGAGCGCGGCCGGTCTCTCGTATCTCCCCTACCTGGCCGCCGCCGAGCCTGCGGCAAACAGAAAACTCAAGCTCGGCCTGATCGGATGCGGTTGGTATGGCATGGTGGATGTGAAAGCCGCGTTCAAGGCCGGAGGGGTCGAGGTCCTCGCCCTCTGCGATGTGGACAGCGAGCATCTCGCCAAAAGCGCCGAGGAGGTCGAGAAGTTGCAGGGCACGCGACCAAAGACGTTCAAGCTGTACGAGGAGATGTTGTCCGTGCCGGGGCTGGAGGCGGTGATCATTGCCACGCCGCCGCAGTGGCATGCGTTGCCGTTTATCGCGGCGTTGGAGCGCGGCCTGGACGTGTATTGCGAGAAACCGCTTGCCTATGACGTGCGAGAGGGACGCGCCATGGTCGAGGCGGCAAAGAAAAGCAATCGAATCGTGCAAATCGGGTTTCAGCGGCGGCAAATCCCCGCGTTTCAAGCCGTGCGACAATACATTGCCGACGGCCACCCCGGACGGATCGTCCACGTGGATGCGCAGATTCATTACAAGGCGGGCGTGCTCGATGCGACGCCACAGCCGCCACCAGCCTCGCTGGACTGGGATTTGTGGTGCGGACCGGGCCCGAAAATCCCGTACAGCCCGCAGGTCGGCCACAAGAACTGGCGACTGGAAAAGACCACCGGCCATGGTCATCTGGTGGACTGGGGCATTCATCTGATTGATGCGACCCGCGTCATCCTCGGCGAGGGGGCGCCGCGGGCGGTGACGGCCGCGGGTGGCATTTACTATTTCAAGGGCAAAATCACGACGCCGGATGTGTTGACGGCGCATTTCGAGTTCGAGCGTTGCCCGGTCACATGGCGTCACCGGATCTGGGGCGCGGAGGAGTTCACGCCAGAGGTCAACAACGGCATCTTTTTCTACGGGGAGAAAGAGACCGTGTTTGTGACCGACAACCGATGGATCGTCATCCCCCGCGGCAAAGGAAAGGAGCGCCAGGTCAACGACGTCGCCGCCGACACGGCCACGTTGCACATGGCGGAGTTCCTGAATGCCGTCCGCGAGCGCAAACAACCCGGTTGTTCCACCGCCGACGCCCATCTTTCAACGACGGCCGTGAAACTGGCCATGATCTCCTACGAGACGGGCGCCAAAATCATCTGGGACGCCGCGTCGGAGCAGATCGTCGGCAACCCCGAGGCGGCAAAGTTGCTCCGACGCGAGTATCGCTCACCCTGGCAACATCCCTACCGCGGTTAGCTCAAACGATTTCTTCGCGGGCCGCGTCCCAGCGGACTTGCCGGCGTTGTTTGTACGACTCAATGGACATGAGGCTGGTGACGCTTTCGATGAACGCCTCGTCCACACCGCATTTCGGTGTGCCGCGGGTGCGGACACAATTGAAGAAGTCTTCCATGTGATTCGGCTGTTGCGGTGTTTTTCCGCGGGCGTAACGTTTCGGCAGGTCGGTGCGCTCGTTGAAGCGGGCGGGAATAATGGTGAAGTCGCTCACATCGTGGGCGATGCCATCAAACTGAAGCGTGGCTTCCTTGCCGCAGATTTCCACGGGTTGTTTGGTGGTGGCATTCATGCTGGCGCTGAAGGTCACGGTGCGTCCGATCTTCTCGAACTCATAAATGGCGTTCCAGGTGTCCGGCACCTCGCGGTCGTCCTTGAGAAGCGCATTGATACCCGTGCAACAACAGGTGTCGGGAATGCCGTGGCCGAGGAGGTACTGGACGAAATCCAGCTCGTGTGAGAGCAGGTCGCCCGCCTGGCCGGTGCCGTAACGCCAGTAACAACGCCAGTGCCAGAAATGCCGTTCGTTGAACGGTTCGGGCTTGGTGTCGCCGAGCCACAGCGGCCAATGAACTTCCTTCTCGACCTGGGCGGGATCGGGATGCTTCCACTGATCGTAATAGCCGTACCAACGCCAGATCGGATGCGACGGATCATTGTTGCCAAAGCGGCCGGTGCGCACCAGCGTGATCGGGCCGAGAATCCCCTTGGCGATGAGTTCCTTGGCCTGCAACGCGCAGGTCGCCTGCCGTGCCTGATGGCCGAGCTGAAAAACAACATTGCTCTTTTTCAGCGCGGCACGCATGAGTTTTGCTTCGCGCAATGTCCGGCCAAATGCCTTTTCACAATAGATGTCTTTGCCGGCTTTCGCGGCATCAAGCACCATCCGACAATGCCAGTGATCGGGCGTGCCGATAACGACGGCGTCCACGTTCTTGTCGGCGAGCAGGTCTCGGTAATCCACGTAGGTCTTGCAATCGGGATTCTTGCTGCGCTCGACGCCTTTCTGGCGGTGCGGCGCGTACACGTCGCTGATGGCGACGACCTTGACGCCATCGCAATTGACGACGCCGTTGATGAGATCGCCACCGCGCACGCCCATGCCGATGTGGCCCACACCGATGATGCTGTTGGGCGAGCGAGCACTGAGGATGGCGGGAAACGCCGTGACGGCCGCCACCGCGGCGGCGGCCTTGCCGGTTGCGCCAATGAACTGGCGACGGGTCATGCTGGAGACGGAGTTCATGTGTTGGTCCTTTCCGTTGATGCGGTTGTCTGCGGGCCGTGGAACAGAATGGCAAAGACCACGGCACAAATAACAGTGATAACGGCTGGCACGGCAAAAACCATGCCGTAGTTGACCGTCTTGCTGGCGGCATCGGTGCAGAGATCAGAAAGCCACCCGGCAAATTTGCTGCCGACAAACAAACCAATGCCGAGTACCGCAACATTGATGAGAGCCTGCGCGGAAGCGCGAATATCCTTCGGCGCAACCATGTCGGTGTAAATGAACGCAACCACAAAGAAGAAGACATAACAGAAACCGTGCAGCACCAGCGAACCGATGGTCAGCCAGACCATCACGGGCATCTCTTTGTAGAGCGGATAGGTCGCAGCAAAAATGATGTAACGGATCGGCCAGGCAATCATGCCCACCAACATGCACTTGCGGACACCCCACTTCGGCATCGCCCATGGCAGCAACAACGTCATCGTCACGATTTCCGCCACCTGCGCCACCGTCATCACGGCGGGCAAACTGCTGGATTTCAGGCCGATGACCGGCGTGATGATTTCAAGATACGGGAAGGTCAACACATAATAGAGCTGCAACTCGGTCGCGACAACAAAGGCAATGATGAAGAAAACCAGATAACTGCGATCCTTGAACAACACCAACGCCTCCCGAAACGCCAGCGGGTCGCGCCCCTCCTTCGCCGGCGGCGTCGGCGGCAACGTGAAACAGTACACGCCCAGCAACGCCGACAACACGCCGCCAAGCAGAAAGAAATCCACATATTGCGGCGACTCGGTTCCCCATACGCGACGCAACAAGGTCAGCAGCCAACCCGCGGCAATCCAGCCGATGGTGCCACCGACGCGGATGATGCCAAATTCTCGTTGCGGATCGCGGAGGTTGCGAAACGCGAGCGAATTGGTTAGCGCCAGTGTCGGCGCATACAGCAGACAATAGACAGCCAGCCAGGTCATCATCGCCGGATACGATTTCACATACGCCAGCACGAAACAAACCGCCGCACCCGCCAGGTGAAAGATGCCCAGCGCCACCTGGGTGGGTAACCAACGGTCGGCAATCTGGCCGCCGGTGAACGGCACAACGATGTTGGCCAGCGGCAACAGCGCATACAACCAACCAATCTGCCATCCGGCGAAACCAAGATACTTGCCGACGTAACCGCCGAGTGTCATGAACCATGTCCCCCACACCGCATACTGGAGGAACATCATCACAAGAAGCCGAACATGAATACCGCGAGAAAGTCCGTTCATGGATATATTCTCCTGTTTCTTCTATTTCCCGCCACGCAGAAAGAAATCGTTCATGGTTTTGTCAAGATGGCGCACGGCGCTGTCGGTGTGGACGTTGGCAACTTCCGTGAGAATCGCCCCTTCCGGTCCCGCCATCTGCCAGTGGTGCGCACCCACCCGGTTCAACGGCACAAAATCACCGGGTCTGGCAATCACCTCATGTTCGACCGTGACCTTGCCGCCGTTATGAATGGCAGGCACTTTCACTGTCAGGTTCGGTTCCCCCTCTCCGACAATGTGCGAAAGACCGTGACGAACCAGCCAACCCTCGCGTTTGGCGGGGTTGCCCTCGCCATCCAGGTGCCAATGTTCCGGTAACATCTGGCCCGGCATCAAAAACAGATCCATAAGCATATACTGGTCTTTGGTGTTGTTTTTGAACATGACCGCCGCCAGACCAACCTCGGTGAAATGGCCGAGACCGTAGTCCGAGACCCAGATTTTTTCCCGGATACCGGGATAGACCGGGTACCCGTGATACTTCATCAACGCCAGCACGGCATCCCGACCTCGTTCCACATCGAACCTGCCATCCTTGTAAAAGTAGGAGTTCGCAAAATGAATGTTCACCTCCGGATCCGCTGCAGTTGAAATCGGTGTGCTTCTGCCGCCAACACCGGCGCAGCCACCCCCCAAAACCCCAACCGTCATGATACATACAATCAGCCTCAATCTCTTCATCCTGTACCTTTCCAGGTTTGTGGTTCTCTCAATGCATCGCCAGTCCGCCGCTCACATCCACCGTCGCCCCTGTCATGTAACTGGCGCGCTCGGATGCCAAGAATACCACGACGTTGGCCACTTCTTCCAGCGTCGCGATGCGTCGCAACGGCACGCGCGCTTCGAACTTTTCCCGACCGGCATCAATAAACGGCGCCATCATTTCTGTGTACATAAACCCCGGCGCGACACAATTCACGCAAATTCCTTTCGGCGCCAGTTCGCGCGCCAGTGACACGGTGAAGGCAATCAGCGCGCCTTTGCTGGCATCGTAGGCCGCCTTGCCGGATTGCGAGCCGCGAAACGCCGCCTGCGAGGAGATGTTCACGATGCGACCTGTCCGTTTCGCCTTCTCCAATCGCCGCACCATCTCACGGCTGCAGAGGAACGCGCCGGTCATGTTGACCTGGAATGTGCGATTCCAGTCCGCTTCGCTCAATTCGGTGAACGACCCGACGGGACAGACTGCGGCGTTGTTCACCAACACATCCACAGTGCCGAGCTGGTCGAACATCCGCATCACGTCCTCTTCCAGTGTCACGTCCCCGCGCACCGCCACGGCGTTGCCGCCGGCGGCCCGAATCGTTTCCACCACAGCGGCGGCCTTTTGCGGATTGCGGTGGTAGTTCACGCCGACGGTTGCCCCCTCCGCCGCCAGGCCGAGACAGATTGCTTTGCCAAGGCCGTGAGAGCCACCGGTCACCAACGCCAATTTGTTTTTCAGGTTCAGTTCCATGATGCTTCCGCAAATTTCAGGATAGCCCGTACATCATGGTAGTTGGCCTTCCAGTTGTGGGCTTTCGCGGCGTTTTGGGGACGGCCATCGGCCGTCACGCTATCGAACCAAACACCGTCCTTCGGGTCGGCCTGATGTTTTGCGAGGAAGTCCAGCAACTTCATCAGCGCCGCCTCACGGGTCGGATTCGGCTCGTGCTGAAGCGCCTCGGTCAACGCCGCCAACATCTCCGCCTGTACCCACCAGACTTTTGTTGTGTCGGTTGCCGGTTCGTTGCCGATGCCGCGGTGATACAGGCCACCGCGTTGGTTGTCCCAGCCGTGCCGCAGTGCATGGTCGAGGTGCGCATAGAAGTGCGGCCACGATGGGTTGCGTCCCAACACCGTTTCGGCGCGTATCATCAGCCACGCAAACTCGACGTTGTGCCCATACGACAGCCCGGCGCTGCGTGGATCGGTCACCGGTGACCAGTCCGGGTTTCGATGGAAACACGACCGTGCGGCATCGGGCGGATAAAAATACTTCCTATTGATCTCCAGCGATTCCTCCAGCGATTTGCGAACTTCGTCATCGCGAGTGACCTCGTAAAGTTCCGTCAACGCTTCCATCAGGTGCAGATGCGTGTTCGCGCTCTTGAGCCCGGCCATCTCGACTTCGCCGGACGGATCGCGCAACGGCAGCGGCGTCCAATCGGCCGTGAAATGTTCCAGCCAACCGCCGTAGCGGGTGTCATGGGCGTGTTTTTGGAGCGTGTGATAGAGGTCCATCGCCTGTTGAAGCGCCGCCTTGTCACCACTGGCACGGTGGTACTCCACGAGCGCGTAGATGACGAAGGCTTGTCCATAAATGAACTTGTGGGGTTTGGTCGGTTTCCCCGCGAGGTCGGTCCGCCAGAAATAACCGCCATGGGCTTTGTCCCGAAAATGCACCAGGAGAAATCGGTAGCCTTGTTCAGCCGCTTTCAAATAGTTGCGACGCTGATCGGAGAACCCCTTGCGATGCGCCAACGAAAAGGTCCAGATCATCCGCGCCTGCGTGACGACGGCCTTGTCCTTGGCCGGCCCCGGATCGGCCAAAATGAAACCGCCGTTTGTCGGGTCCTGAGCTGTGTCATACCAGTACGGCAAAATTTTCTCGGCCAGTTGCGTCCGGTATTCGCGCGCCCGTTCTGACAACGATGCGGCGCTCGCAACCAGCGAGGATAACAATGCCAAAACAACGATTTTAGTAACTCTCACCGGCAACACCTCCGTCCAACACGGCTTCCGTTGAGCCGACGCCAAGACGATCCACGCCTTGCTGGAGATAGCCAACAGCAGTCTTCCAGTCGCGGATGCCACCCGACGGTTTGATTTTCAGGCGACCGCCGACGGTTTTCTTCATTACCTCGACAATTTCCGGCGTGGCCGTGCCGGGGGCAAAGCCGGTCGAGGTTTTCACAAAATCGGCGCCGGCTTCCTCGGCCAGCAAACAGGCTTTGGCAACCTGGTCAAGCGTGAGGTAGGCGGTTTCAAGGATGACTTTCACCGGCACCCCTTTCGGTTTGGCGACAGCCACAACAGCAGCGATGTCCTTCCTGACGGCATCGTAATCACCCGAGAGAAACCGTCCGATGTTCATCACCATGTCCAATTCGCGGGCGCCATCCTCGATCGCCAGTTCCGCTTCGAGCGCCTTCACTTCGGGACGGTGATGCCCGTGCGGGAAACCGACGACGGCACACACCAGCACCTTGCTCCCCTTCAGGCATTTCGCCGCAAGCGCCACATCGCACGGGCGCACACACATGCTGAACACGCCGCGCGCCTGGCACATCCTGGCATTCTTCTCGACATCGGCGTTGGTAAAATTGGGTTTCAGGACGGCGTGATCAATCTTGGCGGCGACCTCGGCGACAGTAAATGGCTTCATGATGATGTCAAATATAACTTGGCGGCGGCTGATTCTTCGACAAAATTATTAACAGGGAAAGTAAATCCCCTCACCGCCTCGATGTCTGGGGGCTGGAACAACGCAACCGTGTTTGTCAGTAAAACGTCAAGCTTGGGAAATTACGACCGTGTTTAAAATATATTGGTTTGGCCTGTTTGGATTTGCGTTTGTATTGTTGGCATGCGCCGAAAAAACGCCTTGTCCAACCAAACCCGTGCCGATGTTTGGCACCTTGCTGAGTGACTCAAGGTATGCGAGAGAAAACTACCGGGCTGGCATTCGGTTGGCGACGGTTTCGTTGGCATGGGGTCGCTACGTACCACGAAAAGAACAGGTGGATGAGAGATATTTGGCCGAGATAAAGTCCCGGATAAAGGCGTTTCGAGAAGCCGGGCTACAGATCATTCTTGATCTGGGAATGCATTATCCCCCGTCGTGGGTTTTTCAGATTCCGCATAGTCGTTTTGTCAATCAATATGGCGATCCATTCATTATCGTTAACAAACCGGGGCTTAACGTGGTCAATGCCGTATTCAATCAGACCGTACGCGAGCAACAGATGGCATACGTTGATCGTGTCTTCAATGATCTGGGCACTGACTTTTTTGCCGTACGCATTGGTTGGGGACCGTACTCGGAACTGCATTATCCGTGGAAGGGCTACAAGGGAAAGCAGAACTGTTACTGGGGATTTGATCCCATCGCACAGGGAAAAACAAACGGACTTCCACCCAATATGAAACCGTGCCCCGTGCCGGGCTGGTTACCGGGGACGCCCAGTGACCATCATGAAAGCGCCCGCTTGTTTCTGAATTGGTATCTGGATTCACTTGCTCAGTTTCAAAATTTTCAAATAACGACATTGCGACGACATTATCAGGGACAAATCATTGTGCCTTATGCCAACTGGGGAATACGACCGGGACAAATTGCAGAGGCCGTCACAGGAGACCTCAACGGTACAAGTTTCGCCGAACGTTACGAACAAACACACAAGGGTTACGATTTTGCGCGGCTCATAGGCGCCATCAACGATACCAACGTTGTCGTTTACAGCACCTGTGTGAACGCGATGGCGCCCTGGCCCTGCACCGTCAGCATGGTTGACGACGACGGGGACGATCCCAGCAAATGGAGCCCGATTCATTATCTGGCATCGTGTGCCGCACAACATCGCCCGCCACTCACTGTGGCGGGGGAAAATGACGGGAACGACAACCTCGAAGCAATGCAAATTTCCTTCCGAAGGCTGCAGGCGTATGATTTGAAGTTTTTTGTTTGGGCGTTTGACTTTCAACTCCACGACAAACAACGACGTTATGCGACCATCGCCGACTACCAACGGTGTATCGCACAGTTCTGCGCCAACTAACCCGTCTTTCAAAACCGCGACAAAACAAGGCGGATGACAGAGGCAGGAAGAAAGTCAATTCGGAACGCTCTCAGGGGTGTCGCTCTCGTTTAACGCGTATTTCCTTGATGAGGAAACTGCCGCTGGCTTCGGTGAGGGCGAAATGGTAGCCCCAGGTACCGACAAAGTTGGCGTCATTGAGGCGCCAGGTGTGTTCATGCCAGCGGTCGTCGGCGGGAATCGTCCACCAGCCGGCGCGATCGTACCCGTGAAGGGTCTTGAGGGTCTCGTAAAACAGTTGCATCCCCGCCGTTTTCGCGGGATCAAGGCGTCGGGCGACAACCGTGATTGCCAGGTTCGTCGTGCCAAAGCCGGCAAAGCTCGGATGAACGCGAAAGGCAGCCGATTGTCCTTTGTCGAGCCGCCGCTGGCCGGAGAAGCAGATTTGTTCTTCGCAACGAGAGAAGTCGCCGCCCCACGGGAATGGCCCGCGTTGGGCGTGTTTCGACGGAGCACCGAGGATGAAAACAGGGGTGTTTGAGAGCGTGAACGACTGTCCGGCGGCGCGTTCCGATTCGCTACCGTCGAGTTGAATGAGGCGGACTGGGACATCGAACTTCATGTCCTGTTGCTTGCCGACGGGCGACCATGCGACGAGGGCGTTTTGGAAGGCAAACCCGTAGCTGCCATCGAGATCAAGCCAGCCAAGGTAGCGAGGCGATTGTCCAAGCAATGCAGTCATGGTTTTCAACGCGGTGTAAGCAGGTCGTAGCGACCAGTCGCGGCGGATGAGGCCGTGGTCGGTTTCGTGTCCGTAGGCTGGTCCGCGCGCCTCGAACCAGAAGACACGCTCAAATCCCTGAGCAAGACCGAGCACATACGTTTTGACGAGTAATTCCGCCTGAAGCGCGTCCTTGTCGGCATCGGGTTTGATAGGCGCCTGAAAACCGATTTCGGTGATCCAGAGCGGAAGATCGGGACGCTGGCGATGAGCGGCCAGCAGACGGCGCAGGTTGTCGGCAAGACTCAGGAACTGGATTTCGCCGTCCGGTTCTTTCAACACCTCCACGTTCTCGTAGGGATGCACGCAGAGGTAATCAAAATGATTGGTGGCGCCGGCTTTGAGCACCTCGTTGAGGTAAGCGACAGCGAAGTTGGCGGTGGTCAGGCCGAGTTTGGCCCCTGGGTCCGCCTTCTTCGCGGCGTTGAACGCTTCGCGGACCATGTCGGCGTAGAGCCGGGGGGTGCCGTTTTTCTGGAATGACTGCGGTTCATTCCAGACTTCCCAGTATTTGATGTCGTTGCGGTAGCGCGACACGACGCCGGTCACATAATCGCGCCAGAATTGCATGTCACGAATGGGAAACGTCCGCCCATCGCCACCGGAGGACGCCCACGGCGCAAAGTAAAACAACAACCCCGTCACACGGATGCCGTTGGAACGGCTGATGGACACCAATTCATCTGCTGGTTTCCAGTTCCACTCGTCCGGCTTCGGTTGCAGTGTTTCCCAGGTCGGGAAATGCCGAAACCAGATTGCGCCCGCCTGGTGCATCAACGGCTCAAAACGCGGATATTCCCCCGACCATTCCGCGCTCGTGGCAAAACCCCATGGGCTACCATCAGCCCGCGCATCGGGCGGCGGCGGCACGGTGATCTCGCTCATGTGGCAGCCGCTCAAGCCCAGCGCCAACGCCGCGACAAAGACAACGGCCACAAACAACGACAACGTTCTCATCGTTGCCCACCGAGTTGCTCCAACAAGGTCACAATGGCCAGGATACCGATCGCTTGGAGAAGGACAATAATGGCGGCGGGCAGTTCCGCCCAGAGCAACACGGTGGCGCCAAGACCAAGCGTGAGTGTGATGAGGTAAATGAGGGTGACCGCCCAGCTTTGTGGCAGGCCAAGTTTCACAAGGCGATGGGATAGATGCGTCGTGTCGCCAACGGATACCCATTGGCCGCGTCGCAACCGCATCCAACACACCAATGCCATGTCAAACAGCGGCACCGCCAACACCAGCAACGGAATCAACACGGGAAGATGAGTCGGTGTAGTTTCTTCGCGATAAAACGTTGTCAATACCGGCAACACCGCCAGCATGTAGCCGATGAAGTGGCTGCCGGCATCACCGAGAAAGATTTTTGCCGGCTTGAAGTTGTGCGGCAGAAACCCCAGCAACGCCCCCGCCAGTGCCACGGCCAGCACACAGACAAAGTACTGTTGTTGCGCGCCCGCAATAAAACCAAACAGAAGCGCACAGACCAAGCCGACCCCGGTGCAGAGACCGTCCATGTTATCGAGGAAGTTCAGGGCGTTGGTGACGGTGACAATCCAGAGCACCGTCAACGCGAAACTGACGAGTTCGCTGTCCAGAAACAGCTTGATTCGCATTCCCGCGAGCCAGATCACCGCGGCAATGGCAAGCTGACCGAGCAGTTTCGGGCGAGCACGCAAGTCGTGTTTGTCGTCGTAGCAACCCAACGCCACCATCGCAGCGCCACCACCGAGCAAAACCAGCAATTTTGACCAAACCGAGAAGGCGCCCGACAGGTGAATAGCCAGGTCGGGCGGTGCCCAGCGAGCCGCCAGTGGCATCAGAAGGAAATAGTTCAGGAGGATGTTCAGCGCGAAGGCGCCAAACACGGCAAATCCGCCCAGCAACGGCATCGGTTCGGAATGAATTTTCCGCTCTTTGTCTGGTTCGTCGAGAAACCCCGTCGCAAACGACAGCCGTCGCATGATCGGCGTCAGCAACAATGCCAGCACAAAGCTGACATCGAATACATAGAAATAAACCAATACCCAGTGCATCGTTGGATTCCGTCGCGAAGTCTAGCCATCCCTTCTCTCTGCTGCAACAACCGAATCATGTGTTCAACAGCAAGGTTGTGATCAGCAGTGATGGGCAACATGCTATCTTGTAGGACAGACTCCCAGTTTGTCCACCAACGGAAGCTCCTTTGACATTCCGCCTCCTACACAAATTGGGGCAAGCTGACCGCTTACCCCACCTTGCCTACCATTTCCGATCTCACCCAACGGCAATCGAATCTTGACCGACCCCGTTCATTTCATAGAATCCCTTACGGGAAGGGGATATAAAATGTGCTTTGGAAAGCGTTCAACGGCGTGGCTCGGTGGCAGTGGATGGGTTTTACTTCTTGTTTTTTCTGGTATCCTGTCGTGGGGTGAGTCTTCCAACAACGATCCGGTTCGGCTTCAGGTGAGCTTGGAGGACGGGTCGCGCCTTGTGGGAACGACCCGATTGGTCTCGCTTCCACTGCAATCGGAAGCGGCAGGTAGTTTTTCAATCCCCTTGGATCGAATCGCAACGATCCAGTTCATCACAAATCGTCCGTCAGCCAGGGTAATCTTGCGCAATCGTGATCATGTGAAGGGTGTGGTCGGATTATCCGACCTCGATCTGGAAACACTTTTTGGACGCGTATCGGTCCCACTCAAGCTGGCGACGCGTATTGTGATATTCCCGCAAAACAATGGGAACCTGCCCGATGGTTTGGTCTTGTGGTACTCATTCGATGCGGATACGGAAGACCAGGTAACCGACCAAAGCGGCCACGAACACCACGGGCGCATGGAGAAGGCAACCCGCGTGGCAGAGGGAAAAGTCGGTAGCGCCATACGGTTTGGCGCATACGGCGCCGCCATCCGGGTGGGTAATCCTCCCGGCCTTCGTCTTCAAGACTTCACCATCGCCGCCTGGGTCAAACGGGAGAGCAAAACGCAAGTATGCGCGGACCATGAGGATGGTCTGGTATTTAGCTACGGTCGTTATGGTTATGGGCTCGGGTTACGACGAAATGGCCATCTAATTCTTACCAAGGTTGATCAAGGCAGCATCATGTCTCAAGCAACCACGAACGACATGGATTATCATCACCTGGCCGTCACCAAGTCAGGACTTCAAGTGACATTCTATCGAGATGGGGCTCCTGTTCAGACGATGGAGTACAAGGCTGTCTTCGAGTTCACCACAGATGCAGCTGTTGGCGCACGAGGTGATAACTTACAAAACATGTTTCTCGGTTGCATTGACGAAGTGATGGTCTTCAAACGGGCACTGACGGAGGCGGAAATCAAAGCGATTTACAATGCGCAGAAATGACCTGCCAATCTCCGGTAGAGTTGCTCGATCTGTTCCACCATCCGTTCTTCCGTGAACTGTTCGCGCACCAGTTCACGGCCGCGCGCGCCCATTGTTTCCGCCAACGCCCTGTCCTGCAACAGCCGAATAACCGCATCGGCCAGCGCCGTGGTGTCGCCGGGATGAATCAGAAAACCAGTCTCGCCGTCGCGGCAGACTTCACGCGTCCCATCCACGTCGAACGCCACCACCGGTTTACCGGCGGCCAGCGCCTGCGGTAATGCGCGCGGTAATCCCTCGCGCAACGACAAATGCACCAACACGTCCATCTGCGCAACGTAACGCGGTATCTCCGACGGTGGTACCAGTCCGACAAACTCAAATCGGTCGCGCAGCCCCAGCCATTCCGCCCATCGCTCGTATCGCGCACGGTAAATTCCGTCGCCCACCAGCAGGAATTTCACGTTTGGCACCGCCTCGACAATCCGCGGCGCGGCCTCCAATAAAAACTCGTGCCCCTTCAACCGAAACAAGCGCGCGATTTTTCCGACCACGAAACCTCGTTTTGGCTCGATTTGCAGAAACGGTTCCAGATTCATTCCACTGTGGATTGTCACAAACTTGCCGCCTACCCCGGCAGCCCGGTATTGCTCCGTCATCGCGTCGGCCACCGAAACAAAGTAGGTTGTCCATTCCGCGGCGAGTTGTTCCAGCCAACGGAACAACCAGTTGCCAAGCGGGTTTTGGTAGGGATAAAACGACGGTCCGTGAATGGTGTGCACCACGACCGGCACACCCGCCAGTCGCGCTGCCAGCCGTCCGAGAATACCGGCCTTGCCGCTGTGGGTATGAACGATGTCGTGGCGGCGCGCCCGAAAAAACCGTGTCAACGCCACACATGCACGCGCATCCCGCCAGGGGTTTGGCTCGCGCCGCAGGTCGTTGATCACGGTAATGGGAAGATCGCCGGCTTGCGGCAGTAGCGAGCCTTCCGGGCCGGTCTGTGGCCCGATCACGAGGTCAACCTGGTGTCCGCGCTGGCGCAAGCCGCGACAGGCGGCAAGGGTGTTTTCCTGGGCGCCACCGACAATCAGGCGGGTGATGACATGACAAATTTTCATCGTTTCCATTCAAACACGGCGCCGCGCTCGGTGCGATGAATTTCTCTCCCCAGATGCGCCTCGATGTCGGTCAGGTCGAGGCCGCGCGGGTAACCGTAGTTCTCGCGCAAGCGTTTCAGTTCGGGAAAATTCACGTACACATGCGTCACGCCGTTGGTCGCTCCTGGCGGGAAGCGGTCAAAGGCCGTTGCCCAAACGACTGCGTGCCGCGCGTAATAGGCGCGTCCCTCGCCGAGGTAAAGCACCTTGGCATTTGGCGGCAGATGTTCGTTCATCCACAACACCGGCTCGAAACTTCCGGCTCCCATTCGCGACACAAACTCTTCGCGCGACGAGTTCCCCATGGCATGGCTCACAAAACTCGTCCGCGGCGGCACTCGATCGGGGTACCCCACATCCACCAAGGTATTCAAGCCCATCATCGTCAGTCCGATCCCCATCACCGCGACCGCGCCCCCACGCGTCCCGCGCGTCGCACACAAACCAACTGCCCCCACCATGGCCGCCAGCGGAAACGCGGGAAACAAAAACCGCCACGGACGAAATGTCAGCAAATACCACGCCACATATCCTCCCGCCAACAGCCAGGCCGCATGACGAGTCGCCCTATCCGGACGCACAAACAACGCCAATGGCGCCGCCAACAGCAACAACGGTGTTGCGCCCGGTTCCGCCAACGCATAGCGCCCCAGTCGCTCGAAAAACTGCCACCATCCCACCCCGTCAAAACGCGCATAATGTTTCTGCGCAAACAACGCCGCTTGTTCTGCGCTCCAGTGCGGTGAATGACTCCAGAGCGGATACACCGGGTTGCCCGCCAACAGCCAGTTCTTCAACAGCCACGGAATCACCAACACCGCCGATACAAGACAAAAAACCGTCACCGATCGAAATGACCGTTGCGCCACTGCCACAGCCACGGCGCACGGCAACCACACCACCGGCACCGCCGTCCATTTCGTCGCCACCGCAGCCCCGGCCGCCAGCGCCGCCAGCAACACGACGGAAAACCGCGTACCATTGCCGCCGCTATTCCCCAACAACAACGCCCCAAACGCCAGCATCGCAAAAAAGGTCGTGGCAAGATCCACCCGCGCTGTCATGCTCAGGTCCTGCACAAACGGCAGACAGTAAAACAGCGCCGCGGCTGTCATCGCGACGCGAGGCGCCCACAAGCGATTCGCCACCGCATACAACGCCAGCGCCGTCAGGACACCAAAACTCCAGTGCAACAGTTTCGCCGCCGTATCGGACCCGACCAGATAAAGCATTTCGGTCAACTGCGGCAGGTTCGAGTAAAAGTTGTGCGGCAGAAAAACAATTCTCCCCGCCCGACGATAATCCGCCAGCGAACCGAGATGATACTCCAGTTCGTCGTACTCAAACGGCGGCGTTAACGCTCCCAGCAGATTCAACAGCGCGGCCAGCACAAGAAACCCAACCATCAACTTCATCCACCCATCCATCGGCGGAAGACGCGGCGCGCGAATGAACTGCCGCGGCCACGGCAAAACCCACGCTACCCCCAACACCAGCACCCACGGGGTCGCCGCCACGGAAAACACTCCCACCAACAACACCGCCACGGAGATCATCCACAATCCCGCCGCCAACGCCATCAGTCCGGTGAAAAGACTCCGCTCCGCCACCCACCATCCCACCGCGCTGGCACCGACGCCAAACGCTGTCAGTAACAATAACCCCACACATCCTGCGGCGGCCGCCGCATGACTCACAAACCAACCCACATGCGGTCCGAACCGAAATGTCGAGACCGCCGCCAGCCTCACAAACTGCACCGGCCACGCCCAGGCATCGTATTGAACCAACCAAATCAACACCACGCTCACCGTCCAGACAAGCGGGAGAAAAACAAAGCGTGGCTCATAGCGCATAAGGCGTATTCTATGAGCCACGCCTTCAGTGGCAAGCCGTCTCTGTTGCCTACCGACGCGACATTACCCAGTCGCGTGTCGGAGCGTTTCCGGGCTGGCGGTTGCCGCGATCGTAGCCGCGGGGATCGCTGTTGCCGCCGCCGCGCGTGTCATCGTTTCGCTGGCTCCATCCGGGGCTGCTCGGAGCGGGACGCTGCTCGCGCGCCGTAAAGGACAAGCCCGATCGGTCGGGCGACGCCGGCGATGCGCGAAACTCGCGTTGCGGCGGGGCTTGCGGTTGCGGGCGAGCCGACGACCAGGACGGGGACGGTCGTTGTTCCCATCCTGCCGTTGGCGGGTTATTGACGGACGCGCCTCGCGATGGTGTCGAGACGATCTGCGGTTGAGGACGGCTTGTCATTGTGGGAGCGGGTCGTGACGGTTGGGATTGTGGTTCGGCGGAGCGCGCGGTTTCCGTCGGTCGTCCTTCCTGCTCGCGGCGCGGGGTTGAGGTCACGGTGTTATCGGGACGAGCCATGATAGAAGGACGATTGTGTTGCTCTCGTTGTGGAGTTGTGGCCACAGAATTGTCGTGGCGTTGAGTCCGATCCGCGGAAATCGCCGGTCTTGTCGTCATCGGCGGTGGGGTTGCCCGGTCGAGTGATGCCCGTTGGGCAACCTGTTCGGAGCCATGCCGCCAGAGGTCATCCACTCGCCCGGTTGGGATATCCTGGCCAACGCGTTGGCGAACCGCGTCAATATGCGGCGCGTTGTTGATGACGGTGTTATGGATAATGGTGACATTGTTGATGTTGACGGTGTTGTGGATGAGGCGACGGTTTCCATCCATCGGCAGATGGTGATGACGATGGATCGGACGACAGAAGCTGTGGAATTCCACGAAGATGAACGCGCGTGGTGCCCAGCTAATGTTTTCCCAGAACACCAGACCATCCCGTCCACAAAACCGGGCTGGTGGCATCGGCGCCCATCCCCAATATCCGCCTCCTTCCCGCCAGCAGACCCAGGCTGGGGCCCAGACCGTGTCGGGCACCCATACCCAACCATAATAGGGATCCCATACCCAGCGTCCGTAGTGATAGGTGGCCCATGCCCACGGTTCGTCACTTTCCCAATACCATCCCTGGTCTGTCCAGACCCAATGGCCTTCTCCGTAGGGTTGCCAGTCGGTTCCGATGTAGGCGGGGCGCCAGCACCGACCGTAATCGCGCACTTCGATCCATGATCCATACGCGCCGAGCGGTTCGTAGAAGTCGCTAACGCTGGTAACGGAGATTCCGAAGGAAAACGATGTTCCGGCATGGCTTGTATTCATCGGCAGGAGGAGGAGCGTTCCTGCGATGGCTGCCAGGCAAATGGTGTGAGTCTTCATGGTATGACTCCTTTCTGCCTGTTTCGACGCCTGGCAGGTTGATTCATTCAAATTGTTGTAAGCACATACTTACAACCTGCGGATGTCCTCGCAGGAATTCCGCCACTGCCATCCGTCGTCCCCCGGCCGGTTGCAGTTCCAGTATCTTCAGCCCTCCGTCGCCAGTTGCCACAACGAATCCATCCAACACCTTGCCGGGCAACTCCTTACCGAGCGGCACCACCGTCGCCCGCCAAAGTTTCAACAGCAGGTCGCCGGCATAGGTATGGGCGGATGGCCACGGGTCGAACGCTCGGATCATCCGTTCAATTTCAACCGCTGGTTTTGTCCAGTCCACCCGTCCATCTTCCTTGGTGAGTTTTCGGGCGTAGGTGGCCAGTGAATGGTCTTGCGGGCGGCGCGGCGGGTTGTCGAGCAACACGGTTTGGACCAGCAGTTCAGCGCCGAGTCGCGCAAGCCGTTCGTGGAGCGTGCCGCTGGTGTCGTCGGGGCGAATCGGCTCGACGCATTGGAGAATGATGTCGCCTTCGTCCATTTTCTCGTTGAGATACATCGTGGTGACGCCGGTTTCGCGGTCGCCGGCGAGAATGGCGTGTTGAATGGGCGAGGCGCCACGCCAGCGCGGCAGCAGCGAGGTGTGGACGTTGATGCAACCGCGCGGGGGAAGTTCGAGGACGTTTTTTGGCAGGAGCTGACCGTAGGCAACCACGGCAATGAGGTCAGGATGTAGTGCGCGAAGGGTTTGTTGGGCAACGGGGTCCTTCAGGCTGGGCGGCTGGTGGACGGAGAGACCGAGTTTTTTTGCCGTGATTTTGACAGGCGGCGGCGAGAGTTTGAGGTCGCGTCCCTTGGGTTTATCGGGTTGCGTGATGACGGCAACGATTTCATGGCACGGCAAAGCGGCCAGTGCCTCCAAGCAGGGGCAGGCCAGCTCTGCCGAGCCCATGAAGAGGATCCGCATGTTGGTCAGTGCGGGACCGGTTTCATCTCATTGGTCCGTCCGAGCAGGGCACAGATGATGTCGTGCGCCACGGGCAATGGGCCGCCCTGGAGGCCGTTGACTTCGACGCGGAGATGAGCCGGGTAATGTTCCAAGATGGGTCTGGTTTCCTTCTCGTACACGACGAACCGGTTGCGGATGGTCGCCTCATTGGCGTCGTCGTGGCGGCCTTCCTTTTCGGCGCGCAGTTTCATGCGCTGGACGATTTCCTCCAGGTCGTGTTCGACGCGGATGACGATGATTTTCTGCACGTCGAGGTGAGGGTCCATCATCTTGGCCTGGTTCACGTTGCGGGGGATGCCGTCGAGCACGAGTGTCTGGGTGGCCGGATCGAATTTTTTGGAAGCCACCATGCGTTTCATGTGGTCTTCCCAGAGGCGGACAGTGAACTCGTCGGGCACGAGCAGTCCCTGGCTGGAATACTGGACGAAGATTTTGCCCAGTTCACTGTTTTTGTCGAGGGCGCGGAACAGGTCACCGCTGGCGACATGGACGAAGCCGAGCAGGTTACCGAGCCATTTGCCATGAGTGCCCTTGCCGCAGCCCGGCGGGCCGACCAACAGGATTGATTTATATTTTTCTGACATTGTTTTCTCCTCATTGTAGCCGCGAGCCGCGCTCGCGGCGAGTTACACGTCTCACTACCGTTTGGTTCAAGATGACTAGACGCTGCTGAAGTTGTCGAGAAAAATCCTCGTTCTTCTCCCTCACCCACTCCGCCGTCACCAGATAAGATTTACAGTTTTGATTCCTCGCTGATTTGGGGTGTGGGCGATTGGGAGGTTTATGGACGATGCGCTATCTTTGCTCGCCGACGAGTCACGCATCCCGCCATCCAGCCTATCGGGACCGGCAAGGGCATTATTTTTCGCCGTGGATATCTCCAGTTACAATGTGCTATTGCCGTTCAGCCTATACGGGCTAGTTCAACAGTTCGTACCAATTGTTGCGACGACGCGGTTCGCAACCGAGTTCACGGATGAGCCGTTGCATGGTTGTTTCATCCATTCGGAAGGTCGCGCCAGCCGATGACACGACGTTTTCTTCCATCATCACGCTGCCGAGATCGTTAGCGCCGAACAACAGGGCGATCTGACCGATCTGCGGGCCTTGCGTGACCCACGAAGACTGGAGGTTGTCAAAGTTGTCGAGGAAAATCCTCGCCAGAGCCAGCATCCGCAAATACTCGTGCGCACCCACCTCCCGTCCACCCAAGCGGGTGTTTTCCGGTTGGAATGTCCAGCCGATGAACGCGGTGAAACCGCCGGTGCGGTCCTGCAGTTCGCGCAGCCGCCGCAGATGTTCAATGCGGTCCTCAACGGTTTCAACATGCCCGAACATCATGGTGGCCGATGAGCGCAATCCGAGACCGTGCGCGAGTTCCATCACGCGGAGCCAATCTTTGGCGGGGCATTTCAAGGGGGAGACCCTACCGCGAACGTTTTCCACGAGAATCTCGGCGCCGCCGCCGGGGATTGAACCGAGGCCCGCCTCTTTGAAGCGGCGCAAGACTTCTTCGAGCGGCATATTGAATACTTTTGCAAAATGGCAGAATTCCGGCGGAGAAAAGCCGTGAATGTTGACCTGTGGGAATCGCTCGCGCAGGTAGTGGAGCAGGTCGAGGTAGTAATCGAGCGGCAGGCGCGGGTGATGACCGCCCTGCAGGAGGATCTGGACTCCGCCGATGTCCACGAGTTCCTGCACTTTGGCGCCGACCTGTTCGGGGGTCAGGACATAGGCGTCGGGCGCGTCTTCCCGTCGGCTGAACGCGCAGAAGGAGCAAAAGACATCGCAGACATTGGTGTAGTTGATGTTGCGGTCCACGATGTAGGTAATGATTCGTTGTGGATGTTTCCGCCAGCGAACGGCGTCGGCAAGCGCGCCGAGCGCCGTCAACGGCAGGTGGCGATACAATGTCAGGGCCTCGTCGGGCGTGATGCGCTCGCCGGCGCGAACTTTGTCAGTCAACAAATCGCAGTTCATGTGGCTGCGCCAGTTTCAGTTCGCAGAGGCATTGCTGAAAACGTTTCAGGCCCGCTTTCTCTGCGTCGCCGAGATCGTAGCGAATGTGTTTGGTCAGGTAGTCGCGCCGAAGTTCGGGGGTGCCTTCGGGAGAATTTTGGATGACTTCTTCGAGATGGGTCAAACCGTCGGTCTTGGCGCGGTGGAGCATGGCGCTCAATTCGCCGTTGGCGATCCCGCGCTGAACGGCCCAGACGGCATACACAAACGGCAGTCCTGTCCACTCCGTCCATGCAGCGCCGAGGTCCAGCCCGGTCTGGCGGTGTGCGGCGGCGTAGCTAATGGCCTCGTCGCCAAACACCAGTGCCGCTTCGTAGTCGGTCGGGGAATCTCCTCTTGTGCGCAGCACGAATTCCGGTTTCAGCCCATAGCGTTGTTCGAGGAGTACGCGCAGGAGCAACGACGACGAGCGCGAGGCGGGGTCGAGCGCAACGGTGGAGATTTTGTCCAGCGGCGCGCGGTGTAGCAGGAACACGCTGCGGACCGCGCCGTGGGAGGTGACGGCGATTCCGTTGATTACGTCATACTGATCGTGCCGCAAGACCTCCGCGACGGGGGCCAGTCCGAGATCGAAGCCGTGGCGGTACAATTCGTCGGCCAACCGCGCCGGGGCGCAGAGCGCGACCTCTTGTTGGATGCCATAAATGAGCGGGCGCGCATTGAGGTGCGGCACGCTTCCGATTCGCCATTTCATGGGGGGCAGCCTAGCGGCTTTTTTTGGCGTTGTCCACTGTGCGAAAATCGGGCAGACTGGCCGCATGAGACGGCAGCGCGCATGGCTGGCGTTCACCTTGGTGGAATTGCTGGTGGTTATCGCTGTCATGCTGGTGTTGGCGGGGTTGTTTTTGCCGGTGTTGTCCCGGGTCAAGGAAAGCGGTCGCGCCGCCCATTGTGTGAGTAATCTTCGCCAGCTTGCGGCGGCTTTTCTGGCGTATGAGAGCGATTACAAGCAGATGCCGTGGCTTGATTCTGGCATCTGGGTTCCCTACACCCGTCCCGATGGGACGCAGGGGTTGACGCCCAAAGATCGTTGCTGGCACGAGACATTGCGGTATTTGAAGTACCTTCCCAACGATGTTACCAGCGGTGTCTGGCGTTGTCGGTCTGTCCGCGATCAGGAGTTGCGCGAGCCGGATGTGTGGGGGTATCCGTCCCGCTGGGGCGGTTATGGTGTTTGTGCCAACATTTTCCGTTACGAAATGAACCAGCAGGAGGTTCGCAACAAGCCGTTGCGGACCATCCATATTCCTCGTCCTGCCGAGACCTGGCTCATTGGCGATGTCGGTCAACCGGCACCGGGCAGCGAACCGGGCGAGGGCCGTTATTTTCGTCCTGGTAGCAGTTTTGGGCGTCCGTCCAAGGTGGGGGGCTGGTCTTTTGCCGGGGCGTTTCCGCCCAACCAGCCGGCGCTACGTCATCGGCAACGCGGCAACTGGGCGGCGTTTGACGGGCATGTTTCCTCGATGAGTTGGAACGAGATGGCCATCGAGAAGGGCAATTTCACCGCGCGTGGCGAGAAGTTTTAGTCAGGCGATGGTCCAGGGCGCCCGCATGGCGCGTCCGCGCAACGCGTCGGCGGCAGGATCGTTCAGGAAATGTTCGGAGGACGGGTCCCAACGGAGTTTGCGACCGGTCAGCAGGGCGATATTGGCCAAGTAACACAATGAACCTGTGCGGTGGCCGGCCTCGGCGGGGGCGATGGGTTGTTGGCGGGTGCGGATGCAGTTGATGAAGTTTTGTTGGTGATGATTGGTGTCGTCGTACAGGCGACGGTCGTTCGGCCCGAACTGAACCTTTAGCAGAGACGGGGAACTGGCTTCGAGTTCGCCGCCGTGGACGCCGTAGAAGACCCAGCCGCTGTCGCCCTCGAAGCGCACGCCGCGGGGGGCGTTGCTGGTGATGTGCATGGTGACGCCGTTGGCGAATTTGGCCTGAATCTCGTAGGCGATGGCCGTGTCCCAGAGTCCCTCGGTGGGGAACTCGCCGCGGCCTTCGATCTCGATCGGCCCCGAATGGTCGGTGCCGTTGCCCCACTGTGCGAGGTCGCCGACGTGTGCGCCGCGATCAATCAGTTCGCCAATCGAGTAATCCTGGATCCATCGGAAATTCCGGTGACACCGTAGCCGGGTGTATGGCTCCCACGGCGCCGGGCCGAGCCACATATCGTAATCAAAGCCCTCCGGCACCGGCTCCGGCGGCTGTGGCGGGCAGGTACGACGGTCGGTGGGGAGATTGACGCGAATGGTGTGGAGGCGGCCGAGGTAACCGTTTCGAGCCAGTTCGCAGGCGAAACGTCCGCCCGCGCGGGAACGTTCCTGACTACCCACCTGCAACACGACACCGTAGCGGCGCACCGCATCGGCGGCAGCGCGTCCTTCGACGATGTTTGGGGCGAACGGTTTTTCGCAGTAAATATCTTTTCCGGCCTTTGCGGCGGCGATGGTGATGAGTGAGTGCCAGTTTTCGGGGGTGGTGATGAGCACGGCATCAATGTCGCGACGGGCCAGCAGTTCGCGGAAATCGTTGTAGGCGGCGCATTCGGTATTGCCATAGTGTTGGTCCACAATCCGTTTGGCCTCGTCGCGATGAGCGCGATCCACGTCGCAGACCGCCAGGAACTGGGTGTCGGCCCGGTCCAGGAACCCGCGCAGGTCATGTTTTCCCTGCCCGCCGGTGCCGATGGCGCCGAAGGTAATTCGATTGCTCGGCGCGTTCGCGCCCAGCACGCGCGCGGGAAGAATCGTCGGAAACGCCAGCGCGGCTCCGGCGCCGGCCAGTTGTTTCAAAAAAGCTCGTCGGGAGGAAATGGAATGTCGCATAATGGTATCCGTTTTTGAGTGACTGATTTTGTTGGAAAAGACGCTGCCGCCATGCGGGTATTCATATATGTCTTGTGACGGGAAGAAAAAAACTTTAGAAACAACCTCACAACCACTGTAGAAAGATAAACGATCATGCGCCAAACGAGGGATAGCGTTGTGTTGTTTGTCATTGTCGGCCTGTTTTTTGCAGGATGTTCCAAACCGCCGCCTCCACCGGAACGTCCCCCATCGCCCGTCATTACATTCAGCGCGTTCACGAGCAACGTGGATGTGTACATCAGCGCTTTCGGCACGATCAGCGCCTACCAAAACGTCGTTGTGACACCGCAGGTCAGCGGCAAACTTCTGCAGGTGCATTTTCAAGAAGGCCAGGTCGTCACCAACAACCAACTGCTCTTTACCATTGATCCGCGCGACTTCGAGGCCGGCCTGAAAAAAGCCGAGGCCACGCTCGAAATGGACCGGGCTGATCTGAAATTGAAGTGCGACACGCGGGACCGCAACCTGTTGTTGCTGCGCGACAAGGTCATCTCCAAGGAAACCTTCGAGCGTTCTCAACTCGACGTGGATATGGCCGAGGCCAAGGTCAAACTGGATGAGGCCGCTCTCGTCCAGGCCCGCCTCAACCTCGAATACTCCACCGTCGAATCCCCGTTGGACGGCGTAACCGGCAAGGTACTGGTGGACCCCGGCAACGTCGTCACGGCCAACACCACCAAGCTCGTCACCATCCGCCAGCTTTCACCGCTCTACATAGATTTCTCCGTCTCCGAGCAGGACCTAGAACGGATTCGCGCCGCCAAACAACGCGGCACGTTGAAGGTCGGCTTCATGACCGAGCGCCAGCTCACTCGTATCGAACAAAAAGCCGAGGGGAAACTGGGTGCCGCCTATGAAGAGGTTGTCCGCGAATTTGTTGACCAAATCTACACTGCTGACCTCGCGTTCATGGACAATACCGTTGGCGACAACACCGGTGCCATTGCCCTGCGCGCCATCATCCGCGAAAACACCGAGAAGTTCTGGCCCGGCCAATTCGTCCGTCTCGGCCTGATTGTGGAGACCCGCACCAATGCCGTGCTCGTCCCCGAAATCGCCGTCCAAACCGGCAAAAACGGTCCCTACTGTTTTGTTGTCACTCCCGACCACACAGCCGAACTGCGCCTCATCAAGCAAGGTCCCGCCACCATCGGCTATGTCATCATCGAGGATGGCGTACGCGATGGCGAACGCGTGGTGTTGCAAGGCCACATGGGCTTGTATCCCGGCGCGAAGACCGTCGAAATCCCCGCCGGCAAATGAACTTCTCCGAACTTTTCATCCGCAAGCCGATCATGACGACGTTGTCCACCGTCCTGGTGGTCGGACTGGGGATTGTCTCCTACTTGCGGTTGCCGGTCAGTAGCCTGCCCAATGTGGATTATCCCGTCATTCAGATCTCCGCCACCTACCCCGGCGCGACACCCTCCACCATGGCCTCGACCGTGGCAACTCCCATCGAAGCGGAGTGCATGCAAATCAACGGGATCACCTCGATTACCTCCCAAAATGTTCCCGGCAACACCACCATCACCATTACGTTCAACCTCAACCGCAACGTTGACCTCCTCGCGCCCGATGTTCAGGCCGCCATCTCACGCGCACAAAACAATCTGCCTTCCGATCTGCCGACGCCGCCGTCCTACACCAAAACCAACCCGTCGGACATGCCCGTGTTCTATCTCATGGTCACTTCCGACACGCTTCCCCCCGGCCTGCTTTACGATTACGCCAAACGTCTCATCGCCAACCGAATCAACACCCTCGACGGCATCTCCAAAGTCCAGATTTACGCTGCCAAGACCGCCGTCCGTATTCAGGTTGACCCACACAAACTGACCGCCGTCCAACTCGGCCTCAACGACGTCGCTCAAGCCCTCAAAACCGCCACCGTCTCCATCCCCGGCGGCAGCCTCAACGGCCCCGCTCACACCTTCTCGCTCGAACCCCAGGGACAGCTTCGCGACGCCGCCCAATATGCCGAGATCATTCTTGCTTACAAGGACGGCCAGCCCATCCGCCTCCGCGACGTGGCCACCTGTGTGGACAGCCTCAACAACGATCTGGTGGATGTCCGTTACGCCGTGCACGGTCAACCGGTCAACTACAACGCCATCACTCTCGCCATCTCGCGCCAGGCCGGCGTGAACACCGTTGCCGTCTGCCGCAACATTCACAACCTGATCGAAACGCTCCGGCGCGAAATCCCCCGCTCTGTCCAGATGAGCGTGCTCTACGACGCCTCCGAGCCGATCAAAGAATCCATTGACGACGTGGAGCAGACCATTGTGATTGCCATTGTGCTGGTCATTGCCATCATCTACCTGTTCCTCGGCCGTTTCCGCGAGACCATCATCCCCAGCATCACCATCCCCATCTCGTTGCTGGCCGCGTTCATCCTGATGATGACGGCCGGCTTCAGCCTGGACACGCTTTCGTTGATGGCCCTGGTTCTTTCGATCGGTTTCCTGGTGGACGATGCCATTGTCGAACTGGAGAACACCGTCCGCCATATTGACCTCGGGTTGAAACCGATTCCGGCAGCCATTCAGAGCGTCCACGAAATCACCACCACGGTCATTTCCACCAGTCTCGCTCTCATTACCGTATTTGTGCCGTTGGTGTTCATGAGCGGCATCGTCGGACGCAACTTCCGCGAGTTCGCGCTCACCGTGATTTTCTCCATTGTCGCCTCGCTGGCGCTCGCCCGCACGCTGACGCCGATGATGTGCTCGCGCATTCTGCGTCCCAAAAACGGCGCGAAAAACCGTCTCGAACGCGCCATGGATGTTCTGATCGAGGGGATGGTCCATCGCTATGGTATCCTGCTGACCTGGACGTTGCGACACAAGTTCATTGCCGCCGTTGCCTGGCTCCTCTGCATCGTCGGAACGCTCGGCCTGCTTCAAGTCCTTCCCAAAGGGTTCCTTCCGGCCGGCGACAGCGGCCTGATCATGGGCGTCATGATGAAACCGCAAGGCGCTTCCACTGAACAGATGCGGGCCTACCAAACCAAGATCACCAACTTCCTCACTCAGGACGCCGACATTGAACAGGTGCTCACCATCAGCGGCACCACACCCGGCCCCGACCAGAGCACCGGCTTCTTCTACGCCCGCCTCAAACCCGTCCACGAACGTCGAAACCGTCTCCCGATAGACCGCGTCATTGCCCGGTTGCAGCCCGAATTGCTCCGTTTCCCCGATGGCGTTGTCTTTATGATGCCCCTACCCGTGCTCAAACTCAGCGCTGGCGGCGAGGAAACCGCCGCGGGCAGCAAATACGCCTACACCCTGCGCGGCGACAACCGCGACAAACTCTACGAGGTCGCCGACCGCCTGCTCCAACGTCTCCAGGCCATGCCACAAATCTTCAACAGCGTCCAAAGCAGCGTCAAAATCAACATGCCCCAACTCGACATTCACATCCTCCGCAAGCGCGCCGCCACCCTCGGCGTCACGCCCTTGGAAATCGAACAAGCCCTCGCCCTCGCCTTCGCCCAGGGCCGCACCACTACGTTTACCACCGACAACGACCAGTACGACGTCATCGTCGAGCTGGCCAAGCAACACCAGCGCTCCCCCGATGATCTCTCCTTCCTTCATGTCCGCTCCTCCAAAACCGGCGCGCTGATTCCGCTCAGCACCGTTGCCGAAATCCGACGAACCGTCGGCCCGTCCAACGTCCCTCACTCCGAGCAACTCGACGCCGCCACCATCTCCTTCAACGTCAACCCCGGCATCCCGCTCGGCGACGCCGTCAACGCGCTCAATCGGATCGCCACCGAAGTGGTGCCACCGGAAATTTTGGGATCGCTGCGCGGCGAGGCACAGGAGTTCGAGCGATCCATGAAAAGCCTCGGCGTGCTCATGATCGCCGCCGTTTTCCTCATGTACGTCATCCTCGGCATCCTCTACGAAAGCTACGTCCACCCGTTTACCGTGTTGACCACGCTGCCTGTGGCCGCTTTTGGCGGGCTTGCCACGTTGCTGATTTTCCGAGCCGAACTCAATCTTTACGCTTACATCGGCATTTTCACACTGCTTGGCATCATTGCCAAAAACGGCATCATGATGGTGGACTTCGCCGAGCAACAAATGCACGCCGGCAAGTCCGCTTTCGATGCCATCCACGAGGCCTGCCTCATCCGGTTCCGCCCGATCCTCATGACCGGCCTGGCGGCCATCGCCGGGGCGATTCCGATTGCGGTCGGCTACGGCGCGGACGGCACCTCCCGCATCCCGCTCGGCCTGGTCATCGTCGGCGGCCTCGCGTTTGCGCAGGTCATCACCCTTTTTGTCACGCCCGGCATTTTCCTCTACATGGACGCCCTCCAAAAGAAACTGGCGCCCAACGCGGAAACATCCGAAATTGCCACTTCCAATGGCAGTCCGCATTGATCTGCAAAGCAGGAAACTCTCGCTCGGCGTCGGCGATCTCCTGGCCGAACCCCTGACGGGCGCCGGCCGCGTGGCGGGCGTCAGCGCCCACACACGGATGGCGCTCGGGCGCGAAGCGCACGCCGACCACCAGCGCGCACAAGCCCGACACGCCGCCTACGCCAGCGAAATCTTCGTGCGCCACAAAACCGACGTGGACGGCTTCACGGTGACCATTCAGGGACGAATTGACGGCGTGTTTCGCGGCGAAACGACACTCGTCGAGGAGATCAAATCGGTCGTGCTCACCCCGCTGGAATTCGCCGCGCTGACGCCGGACATCCACCCCCATTACGTGGAACAACTCCGCCTCTATTGTTTTTTTATCGCCGCGCAGGAACAGAAACCGGCGATGGGCCGTCTGGTGTTCATCAACGTTGCCGACGGCACCCGCAAGGAGTTTGAGTTCACCGGGCCGTTCGATGATTGCGCGACGCTGATTACGGAACGGGTCCGCGTCCTCATCGCGCAGGCGATCGAAGAAGAACGCCGACACGCGGCACGACGCTCGCTGGCCGCGACGTTGTCGTTCCCGCACGCCAAGCCGCGACACCATCAGGACGAAATGATCGCGGCCGTCGAACGGGCGTTGGCGACGGGGCGACACCTACTCGTCAACGCCCCTTCGGGCATCGGGAAGACCGCCGGGGCGCTCTTCCCGGTCGTCAAGGACGCGCTTGCCCATGACCGGCGCGTGTTTTTCGTCACCGCCAAGAACACCCAACAGGCGGTGGCGCTGGAGACGCTGCGAAAAATGGAAACGCCCACCGCGGTGGCGTTTCGGGCACGCGAGAACATGTGTATCCACTCCGTTTATGCCTGTCGCGAGGAGTTCTGCCCGTTCCTGCAAATGATCGCATACAAGGCACAACAAACCGGCGCGCTTCGCCGTCTGCTGGAGAAACGCATTGTCACCCCCGAAATGATCATGGAAGCGGGACACGGCGCGAGCGTCTGTCCGTTCGAGCTGGCGTTGATGCTGGCGGAGATGACCGACGTGATTGTGTGCGACTACAATTACGTCTTTGACCCGCAGGTCTATTTCCGACGTTTTTTCCTCGACGAGGATTATTCCGACGCCGTGCTGGTCATTGACGAGGCGCACAATCTTCTTCCGCGAGCCATGGACTACTACTCCCCCCGCCTGCGCCGAGACCAACTCCACGAGGCCGGCCAAAACCTCCGTCACGTCGAGCCGTCGCTGGCGCGCGACCTCCGCCAGTGGCTCGGCGCGCTCGACGACGTTTTTGAGTCGCTCGTTCGTCGTCGGGGTGACGAGTACAGTCAACTGGACGAGGAGGAACCGGGTCGTGGCGGCGTGGAGAAATTTGTCATCGAACCGCCACGAGCGCGTTTTGACGAGTTGAAATCCGCGTTCCAGAAGCTGAGCATCCGTTATCTGCTGGATAAAACCGCCAGCGGACGCGCCATTCCCGACGATCCGGTCGAGGAGTTTTTCTCCGAGTTTGTCCGTTATGGCGCCGTGTTGGCGATGGAGGGTGAGGAATTCTCGCACGTCTTCGATGCCTCCTCGCCGCAGGCGCTTCAGATCGTCTGCAAAGATCCTTCCCGCCTCCTGGCAGAACGGCTCGATGGATTCCACAGTGTCATCGCCATGTCGGCCACGCTCGCTCCGATGGAGTTTTACCGTCAGATGCTCGGTTTTGACGCGGCGCGAACCGACACGTTGAGCCTGCCGTCACCCTTCCCGAAGGAAAACCGTCGGATCATCGTCGTGCCCAATGTCCTGACCACCTACCATGCGCGCGCGGCCCACTACGGCAAGATCGCCGAGATCATCGCCGCCACCGCGCAAGCCCGTCGCGGCAACTACATGGCCCTCTTTCCCAGCTACGAGTTCCTTCAATCGGTCGCGAAAAGATTGCCGCCGGGTGAGTGGGAGCTGCTGACGCAGGAACCGAGGTTGAATGAAACGCAGCGGGCGGCGTTACTGGCATCGCTCCAAACAACCGAGCCGCCCAAGTTGGTGTTGGCCGTGCAGGGTGGTCTCTTTGCCGAAGGCGTGGATTTTGCGGGTGAACAACTCATTGGCGTCATCGTCGTCAGCCCGGCCCTGCCGCAGGTCGCCTTCGAGCGCGAACTGATGCGGCGCTACTACGATCAGAAGTACGGCAAAGGCTTCGAATTCGCCTATCTCTACCCCGGCATGAACCGCGTCATCCAATCCGTCGGACGCCTCATCCGTGCTGAAACCGACCGCGGAGTCGCCGTATTGGTTTGTCAACGGTTCAAACAAACCCAATACACCTCGCTGTTCCCGCCCGACTGGGCCGAGACACTGGTGGAACCGCGCAACGCCGACGCACTGGCGACCGCGCTGCGACAGTTTTGGGAGGCAGATTTGTTTGCTCGACCGGAAAAGAAAGTCGTGCCAAACTCCGGGCCATGAAGGTACAGATTCCCGACCAACTCAAGGCCGACCTCCCCCAAACCCTTTTCGGCAAAATCCTCGCGGCCACCCCTGTGGTCATGGCGGTCGTCTCCACCATGTTGGCCGGGCTGGCCTCCAGCGAGATGACCCGCGCCCAGTACGCCCGCGCGCTCGCGGCACAACAACAATCCAAAGCGGGCGATCAATGGAGTTTTTTCCAAGCCAAACGCCTCCGAAGCGCCCTCCAGCGAAACTCGATTGACCTGTTGCAGGCGACCACGGAATTCCAGCCCCTCGACCCGTCGGCCTTCGGAAACTTGAGCGGCCCCGAACAGGAAGCGCTGAACTACCTCGTCAAAGGCGAAGTGCCTCCCGTGCCCGCCGCGGCGCCGTTGGACCCCAAAATCGCAGCCGCCATTGAAGCCGTCGAAACACTCCAACCAGAAACGCGGGTGACGGCGCTGCTGGCCAATGTGACCGACAAGATGCTGGCCGATACCCTGCTGGCTGCGCGTGACCGGGCACAGGCATTCGACGCTGCCACCCGCCCGATCAACCAGGCCGTGGACGCGCTCGACAAAAAGTTTGGGCGAAAAAACACCAGTTTCGTCGTCGCCCGTCTCGCCTACGCCGCCCAACGATATGAAGTCGAGGCCCGCCTCAATCAGGCCATTGCCAACCTCTACGAACTTCAGGTCCGCAAAAGCAACATCCTCGCCTCCCGCCACCACGCCCGAAGCCAACGGTTTTTCTTTGGCATGCTCGCCGCCCAGGCCGGCGTCATCATTTCCACTTTCGCCATGGCCGCCCGAAAACGCAACGTACTCTGGGCACTGGCGGCGGCTGCCGGTCTGCTGGCGATTGTTTTTGCCGTGTACGTTTATCTGTTTGTCTGATCGGCTCGGCGGCAGAGGTACCGTCCGATTCCACTCGACTTCACGGCGTTTTCTGTTATCACGCATGTGGGCAGCGCAAAACAAAGGAGAAGCGCCATGAAACAGACCCGCCGGATCCTCTGGTTCACCGTCGTCAGCCTCTTGATTTCTATTTCCACCGCCCTTGCGGTGGACAACATCTGGACCAACCCAGCAAATGGCTGGTGGGAGATCGCTTCCAACTGGTCCGGCGGGGCGCCAACCAACACCTTCGGCACCCACTACATCACCAACGCCACCACCAAAACTGTCACCATTGTCTCGTCGTTGCCAGTGGGCACGTTGACCATCAGCAACCTGTATCTGGGCGGTCCCGCCGGGACAACCAATACCTTGCAAATCAACGGCGTCAACGAAGGTCCTTTTTGTATTCTCAATGGATTCACCATCACCAGTGGTGGATACTTCTTGTTGAACGGCCTCGCCACCGCTCGCGTCGAGGGCGTTACGAGCGGGGCATTTAGTGTCAACGGCGGAGCAGCCACGATCAACGGCGGTTTGTTCATCACGACCAATGCGCTCACGACGATTGGATCGGCCGCCACTGGTTCTCTGACCGTCAACAATGGCTCCTGGCAAGCCGGCTCTGTCACCGTAGGCAATGGCGCGGGTTCGCAAGGAGTCCTGAACATGGCCGGCGGAACGAACCGATTTGACTCATGGACGATCGGTTTGGCAACCGGTGCCACGGGAACAGTATTGGTCACGGGTGGGCAACTTGATGTTGTCAATACCACGTTCGTCGGCAATCTTGGCAACGGTGTAATGACCGTTTCTGGTGGCGTCGTGAACTTACAAACTGTGGTCATGGGAACCGGTGCCGGAAGTGGTTCCGGGACCCTCACCATAGCCGGCGGCACCAACTACGTCAGCACCATGATCCGGCTGGCTGACTGGACTACAGCCAAGGGAACTGTGTTTATCACAGGAGGTGAATTGATTGCGACAAACGGGCAGACGCGCATCGCCGATCTCGGCACGGGAAACTTTACCGTAGTCGGGGGCAACGTTCGCTTACAAAATGTTACCGTGTCCTACGGTTCTAGCGGCATGGGCACGCTCACCGTTGGCGGCGGAACATTGTCGGTCACTGACAACATTCTGTTAGGGAGGAATTCGGGTGGCATGGGTGTTGGCCGACTCTGGGTAACAAACGGCGTGTTGGCGGTGGACAGCGGGTCCATTTCTGTTGGCGACGTTTCTCGTGGTGAGATGATTGTATCCAATGGAACGGTCCGTAGTGGTCAATTGTACATCGGAAGAACCGGTCAGGGCACACTCACACTGAATGGCGGAGAGTTGATCGTCACGAACGGATTCACCATTGTCGGCGCTTCCGGCAGCGGTCAGATGCTCATCAACGGTGGTATATGGCAAGCAGGCATTGTCAATGTAGGTAATTGGGCCGGTTCTCAAGGCACGCTAACCATCGCCGGCGGCACAAATGTTCTTTCATCGTGTCTTATTGGTGTAAATTCCACTGTTACCGGTACTCTTTGGATGACCGGTGGCAACCTGATCGTCACCAATGATACCACCCACATCGGTTACTCCGGCATTGGTCAGATGACCGTGTCCAACGGTTTGTTTCAAGGCTATCGGGTTTGGGTGGGCAACTACGACGGTTCGGTCGGGACGCTGACCATCGCCGGAGGTACCAACACGCTGACTTCATCTCTTATTGCTGGCCACGGTCTCGGTGCCAACGGCACCATTTGGCTGACCGGCGGACAGTTGATCGTCACCAACAACATCACTTACATCGGCTACTACGGCACCGGCCAGATGATCGTCTCTAACGGATTGTTCCAAGGCAATTCCCTTTGGGTTGGCGCCTTTGCCGGTTCCCAAGGCACCCTGACCATCGCCGGCGGCATCAACAAAATTGACTACAATTTATTCGTCGGCACCGTTGCCGGTTCCAGCGGCGAACTGCGGCTGAACGGCGGCGAACTTGTCACCACCAGTCTTTACGCTTCCACGTTCATCGGCGAATCTGGCAACGGACGAATGACTGTGGACGGTGGACTCTGGCGCGCCAGCTACGTCGATGTGGCCAATTCGGACGGTTCCACCGGCACCCTGACCATCAACGGCGGCACCAATCTGCTCAGCGGATGGTTGCGCCTCGGCGTCTCCTCCGGCGCCAACGGCACACTTCAACTCAACAACGGGTTACTTGTGACCACCAACAACACCACATGCCTTGGCCTCTACGGTACCGGGCAGGCCACCGTCAACGGCGGCACGTGGCTGGCCCAGGCCATCTACGTTGGAGACTCCGACGACTCTCAAGGCGCACTCAACATCAACGGCGGCACCATCACTCTCAACAACGACCTCATACTCGGCAACTATGATGGCGCTGACGGTATCATCACGATGACGGGCGGACAGTTGAACGTCACCAACAGCGTCACCCATGTCGGCAACGTCGGTATCGGCCAATTTTACCTCTACGGCGGCACCTTCCGCTCCAGCAGCCTCAAAATCGGCCAGTCTCTCTCGGGACGTGGCACAATGCTCATCGCCGACGGATCTCTTGAGATGTCCGGGCCATTGACCATCGCCGAGACCGTTGGCAGTCAAGGTGCCCTTTATGTTTATGGCGGTCAGGTCATCGCCACCAACGCCGCTGCCTCCATCAACATCGGCACCGGCGGCGACGCTACCATGTACATGCGCGGCGGCACGGTCAATGCCCGACAAGTCAACGTCGGCGACGGCACCCACCCCGGCACACTTTACATGGAGAGTGGCACCCTCACCGGCGGTTCACTTATCGTCACTCCCAGTGGCATCCTACAACTCTATAGCACCACCATCTCCAGTCTCGTTACCAATCAAGGCGTCATCCAATTCTATAACAACCCCGTCACCTTCCGTGGCGGCCTTGACAACCTCGGCAACCTCAGCCTTCCCGCCAACCAGGTCATTACTGTACAAGGCGGTCTCGGCAACGAAGGCGGTGTCATCATCGCCGGCAACGCTTCTGTCCTCAACGCCGACAACTTCCGCAATAACCGCCACAACGGCATCATGTTCTTGAACAGTGCTGCCCAACTCAATGTCACCGCAGCATGGACCAACAACGGCGCCATCGAACTCAGCCAAGGCATCATCGGCGGCGGCGCCATCCAAAACGCCAGTCTCATCGAAGGCGTCGGCGCCGTCTTGGCGCCCGTCGTCAACAACATCGGCGGCACCATTCGCGCCAACGGCGGTTTATTAGCGCTCGCCGGCAGCAGCGTCGCCAACCAACCCGGCGGCGTCTTCGAGGCCACTGACGGTAGTACCCTTCGCATCAACCGCAGCTTCCTCAACCAAGGCGTCATCAACAACCGTGGCGGCGATATGGACTTCGGCTCCAACACCCTCACCAATCAGGGCACCCTCACCGGTTACGGCGGATTCAAGGCTGCCACGACCATCAACGACGGACGCGCCCTTTTCAGTGGTGGCAACGTGAATGTATATGGCGCATACATCAACAGCGCCACCCGTACCACCGAAGTCCGTTACGCCACTGCCTCCTTCTTCGGCGCCGTTACCAACAACTCCGGCGCCGTCTTCAAAAACACCGTCTCTGCCATTACCTTCTTCAGCACCTTCTACAACAACGGCATCTACTTCTCCGACCCGGCCACCAACACCTTCCACGCCGATCTCCTTCTCGGCGAAACCGGCAAACTCCAGGGCGGCACAGGCGACGTCTTCGTCATCGGCGCGGACCTTGCCAGCGCCAACCCCTACGGCCTTGACCTCGCTGATGCCAAAATTATCTTCGATGTCGGCAGTCACTCTTTCACCCTTGCTGGCGCTGCCACCATTGGCGCGCTGGCATTGGACAACGACGCCACCCTCACCCTGGTTGGAGGAGACCTCATCGTTGGCATACTGGAAGCCAGTACCGACCAATTCCTCACGGCCCAAACCATCTACTACGACCCGTCACAGAACCCTGACCTCGACGGCCAGACCTACAGCCTTGCCGGTGGCGGCTCCCTTGTCGCCGTCCCCGAACCGAGCAGCGGCCTGCTGGCGGTACTGTCGCTTGCCGTGCTGCTGGGAACCCGCGCCAAACGAACTCAAACATGACACACCGACTTATCTGCCTGACAACGGTCTGTTGGCTGTGGGCGGCCGGTGTTTTTGCCGCCACTAACATTTATGTCGGCGATCTCGACATCGGGCCGGAGGGCGTGTTGATTGGCGACACCAACGATCTGTTCCGTGTCGGCGGCAGTTTCAACAACCGGTCCACCAACACGGCATACAACATCCTTACCGCAACCGTTGAGTTCACCGGCACCGGCGCACACAACCTCGAACAGGCGAGCATGGACCGTGGCCCGTGCGCCAACGCCATCTCCAACAACTGGGCTTTCGGCACTCTTGTCACCGCCGGGTCAGTGACGGTGGTGGACAATTATGCCAACTCCGCCGGCGATGACGCGATTTACGTTCAACAGATTCTTGGTTCGGGGACGCTGAACATCGGTAGCGGGATGAAAGTGTATTTCGGCAGCACCAATGGCTGGACCGGCACCGCCAACGTCACCGGCACCGGCGTGTTCCGTCCCTACCTTGATCCGAACCTCGACACCGATGGGGACGGAATGTTGAACTGGATGGAATGTCGCTGCGGCACGGAACCGACCAACAGCGCCTCGGTTTTGCGCATTACCCGCATCGCCAGAGAAGGCAACGACATCCGTGTGACATGGACCACCGTAGGTAGCCACTGTTACATCCTTCAGACCAACGCGCCGCCCGCCAATGGGAGTTTCACCAACAACTTTGCCGATTGCAGCCCGCCGATCATCGTGACCGGCACCGGCGAAAGCGCCACCAACTATCTGCACATCGGCGGCGCCACGGCGCCGAAATCGCTGTTTTACCGGGTTCGTTTGGCCGATCCGTAACCGCTTCCTGTCGCCCTGTCATCGCCCGAAGCCGGAGCAATCGTTATCACAGTGTTTCCGCGCCCCCAGCAACCGTCAAGAAAACGGGCAAAACACCGCTGACGACAATCCGCCATCCAGGTAAGGCACTTTACAATCGTTTTTCTTCGCCTATAATACGCCCATCTTCACAAGGACGGGGAAACAACCATCATGATTCAGCTCAAACTGCATCACACACACGAATTGGAGGAGCAACTTCGTGTCGCCATCGCGGCTGCGCAAGAGTGGCTGCTGGAGCGGCAGGCTCCCGATGGTCATTGGTGTGCCGAATTGGAGGGGGACACCATTCTGGAGTCGGAATATGTGATCTATTTGCATTTCACCGAGCGTCTCGACCCGACGACGCTCCGCAAATGCGCCAATTACATCCGCTCCAAACTGCTCCCCGACGGCGGCGTCGCCATTTACCCTGCCGGCCCGATGGAAATCAGCGCCTCTGTCAAAGCCTATCTCGTCCTGAAAATGGCGGGCGACCCGGTAGACGCCCCCCACATGATCAAAACCCGTCAGGCCATCCTTGATGCCGGAGGAATCACCCGGTGCAACACCTGGACGAAAATCTATCTGGCCATGGTCGGCCTCTACCCGTGGGACGGCTGCCCGGCGATCCCGCCCGAATTGATGATGCTGCCGAAATGGTTTCCGTTCAGCATCTACAACATGTCGGCCTGGTCGCGCGCGATGTTTGTGCCGCTCTCCATTATCCGCTCCAAAGAACCAGTCAAACCGTTGCCGCCCCACTGTCAACTGGACGAACTCTGGGTCGGCGGAAAAGACAAGGCTGACATCCATTTGCCGTGGGATCCGCGCACCCTGACCTGGCGCAACATCTTCCTGCGAATTGACACCTTCCTGAAATTCATCCAGCGCCATCATCCCGCGCCATTCCTGCGACGATTCGCCATCCGCCGTGCCGAACGCTGGACCATCGAACACGGACGCACCCCCGGCGGTCTCGGCGCCATCATCCCCGCCATGGCCAACTACGTGATGTCGTTGCGCGTGCTCGGCTACGCCAATGACAGCTACCTCGTCGCCCACGGCATCGCCGAACTGGAAAAACTCCGTATCGAGGAGGAGGACTCGCTTCGCCTCCAACCTTGCGTCTCCCCCGTCTGGGACACCGCCATCAGCCTCAACGCCCTCCACGAGTCTGGTCTCTCCCCCGATCATCCGTCGCTGGTGGCTGCCACCCGTTGGTTGCTCGACAAGGAGGTCCGCCGTCCCGGCGACTGGCGCGTCAAACACTCCGAGTGCCATCGCTACACCGAGCCAAACAAACCGATCGGAGGCTGGTTTTTCGAGTACGACAACGAGTTTTATCCCGACGTGGACGACACCATCATGGTCCTGATGGCGCTCAACCGCTCGCAGACGCCATTTGACCGCGAGAAATCCGCCGCCATCCGCCGCGGTATCCGATGGGTGCTCGGAATGCAATGCCGCGACGGCGGTTGGGCCGCCTTCGACAAGGACAACGACAAGTATATTTTCACCAAGGTGCCGTTTGCCGATCACAATGCGATGATTGATCCGAGCACCGCCGACATCACCGCCCGCACACTGGAATGCCTCAGCCATTTCGGGTTCACCTGCGAGGACGAATGCGTCCAAAAGGCTCTCGACTACATCCAACGCGATCAGTGCGCCGACGGTTCGTGGTTTGGTCGCTGGGGTTGCAACTATCTTTATGGTACCTGGCAGACGTTGCGCGGCCTCCATGCCATCGGCGCCGACATGCGCCTGCCGTACGTCCGTCGGGCGGTTGCCTGGCTCAAAAATGTCCAAAACGCCGACGGCGGCTGGGGTGAATCCGTCCACAGCTACGACGACCCGCATTACAAGGGGATCGGCGAAAGCACCGCCTCCCAGACCGCGTGGGCGCTCATGGGATTGATCTCCGCCGGCGAGGCACACTCGCCCGAAGTCGCTCGTGGCATCGAATACCTGCTTCGCACCCAGACCGCCGAAGGGACATGGGAGGAACATCTCTTCACCGGCACCGGGTTCCCGAAGGTATTTTACCTGCGTTACCACTACTATTGCCATTACTGGCCATTGATGGCACTCGGCATGTACGCACGGGCCACTGCCTGCGATTTCCCGCCGGTGCCGCGGAAACACGAAAAATCACGGGCACTGAAACAATTCTACAAACAACCGCGCCTCTACCGCACCATGGCGCGACTGCGTACCCTCGCCCAGTTGCGCGAAGACTGACGTTCATGCGCTTCCCGCTCGCTTTGTCGCTGAAAATCGCCGGCCATATTCTCCGCAACCGTCTTCGGCGGATGGAGAAATTTGCCATTGTCCTCCAACTCGAACCTCTCCACACCTGTAATCTCTCCTGCACCGGCTGCGGTCGCATCCGCGAATACTCCACCTCGCTGCAGGACATCATGTCGCTGAACGAATGCCTCGCCGCCGCCGTCGAGTGCGACGCTCCGATGGTCTCCGTCTGCGGGGGTGAACCGTTGATTTACCCGCACATCGAGGAGCTTGTGGACGGCCTTCTGAAACAGGGTCGCATCGTCTATATCTGCACCAACGCCCTGCTCATGCGGAAAAAACTGCGCGAATACCTCGCCCGCGTTTATTCTGCCGAGCACGAACCGCTTCTGGAAAAACTTCGCGCACACCAACTCGTTACCGACAAGGAATTAGCCGAAATCCGAAAGGGCAAAAAGGACGGCCGCCCCAGTATTGCCCCGACCAAATGGCTGTACTGGAATGTCCACCTCGACTCCCTCGAACATGTCCACGACCTTATTGTCGAGCGCGAAGGCGTTTTCAAGGAGGCCGTTGCGGCCATCAAGATGGCCAAACTTCTCGGCTTCCAGGTTGCCACCAACACCACGGTGTACAAAGAGACCGACATGAAGGAGATTGAGCATCTGTTCGATTTCCTCTCCAACCTCGGTGTGGACGGATTCACCCTCAGTCCAGGGTATGACTACGATGCCGCCAAGCTGGACATGGTCAAAAAGGGCAAAGGCAAACCCGAAGACTTTTTCCTTACTCGGAAACTCACTCACGAAAAATTCGCCCGTGTCATCGAATGGGGTCAAAAATATCCGCTTCTGGGCACACCGGCCTATCTTGAGTTTCTTGCCGGCCAACGCGATCTCCACTGCACCGCCTGGGCCATCCCCACCCGCAACGTCCGCGGCTGGAAAGCCCCCTGTTACCTCATCACCGACGCTCATTACCCGACCTATCGTGACATGCTGGAAAAAGTGGACTGGAGCCGCTACGGAGTCTTCCACAACAAGGTCCGAGACCCGCGGTGCGAAAACTGCATGACCCATTGCGGCTACGAACCCACGGCATCGCTCGGCTACGACCGCCAACCCGGCGACCTCTGGAAATTGATCCGGTACAACTTCGGCCCAAAACCCAAACCGGTTGCTGATGCCTCCCATGTGAACGCCTATAACGGCGTCAGCAGCGGCAACGGTCATCTCACCGGAAAAAAGTAGTTTCACCACTGTCTCCTCGTGGCGTCACACTGCGCCTTTTCCGTTTGCCACGAGGATCTCGCTGTTTTTGACAAAAACAATTGAAATGGCTTGTCAGCCTCTTGAAGCCCCTGTAATGATGCGAGTATCATGGCGCGGAAAACTGTTTCTGTTCGGGTGATTGCGCCAAAGCCCAATCTGCTGATTCTCGGCGCATCGGGTAACGTGGCACGGGCATTTCTCCGCCGCCTTGGCGGGCGGCGGGTGCACTTTGGGCGCTTGGTGTTACTCGACAAAAGCAAGCAGGTTCTGTCAGACCCGGTTTTGGAGCATCATCGGCTCGCCTATCAATTTCTTCATCGGCGGTTACGGCTGCCCGCTGATCAGGTGGCATACCGCCGATTGTTGCGCGAAAAACAGATTCATCTGGTACTGGATTTGAGCGACATGAACACGCTGCCGGTGTTCACCGCTACCGATGAGATGGGGGTGTCATATCTGAACACTTCGTTGAACGACGACCAGCGCGGCTCCGCCGAGATCACGGCCGTGTTGCATCCGACCCGCGAACGGCCACGTCGTGCCGCCCATATTCTCTGCTCCGGCATGAATCCTGGCGTGGTCAATATCTGGGTACGCGACGGGGTGTATCGGCATGGAATACCACGGGAAATCGTGCATTTTGAGTATGACACTTCCATGGCAACCGACGGGTGGCGTCCTTTGGTGACCTGGTCACGGCGCGAATTTCTCACTGAGTCTGTGTGGGAACCGACCGGTTGCGTGCAGGACGGCAAGCCGGTTTTGTTTGCCACCAACGCCCTGCAAAACCGAGAGAATATGCGCGATATTTTACGACCGGTCCTGCCCCAACGGTTTTATCCGCGCGGCATGTTGGTCTCACACGAGGAGAACCTGACACTGGGACAAACGCTGGGGGTCTCCTCAAAGTTCATCTATGCGATCCACCCCAAAACCATGGCGTATCTTTGCCGAAAGTTCCGTCGGTATGGAACGGTAAAGGAATCTGATTTGGCGATCGGCGATAACACCACCATTCCATTAGGGGGCGCCGATTCCATCGGTGTATATCTGGAGTATCCCCAGCATCGCGTCTATTATCTGCACACGACGGAAAATCACACGGTCATCGGCACCAACGCCACCTGCGCCCAAGTGGCGGTAGGCGTGTACAGCGCGCTTTTCACGCTGTTGCGAAATCGGTTGCCACCCCGCATCTATTTTCCTGAAGACCTTTATGAGACGCTGTACCCGCATATTGTCTTCTGTAACATGCGGGTCGAATATTTCGTGTTTGAGCGCCGCAAACGTTCCTGGGTATTGCACGAGCACCTACCGCATCTTCGCCCATCATTCCTCCGCAACCGAGAACAGTTTGTCATTTAAAACAAAACCGTTGCGGAAAAAACGTCACAGCCTGCCCTTGGTGCTGGGCAGACCTTTGACGCGCGGATCACGTTGGCAAGCCAGATCCAGCGCCTTGGCCAGCGCCTTGAAGACGGCCTCCACCACGTGATGCGGCTCATCGCCGCGCAACACATCCACGTGCAGGTTGCACCGCGCTTCATTGGCGAACCCCTGCAAAAACTCCCTCGTCAATCCCACGCGGAACCCACCCAGCTCCACCGGGGCGATCTGTTTCCAGCCTTTGGCGGCAAACACCAGATAGGGACGGTTGCTGAAATCCAGCGCCACACGACATTGCGCCAGCGTCTCGTCCATCGGCACCAACGCCCATCCGTAACGGCGAATGCCGCGTTTATCGCCGAGCGCCTTCAGAAACGCCTGGCCGAGCGCGATCCCCACGTCTTCAACCGTGTGATGCGCGTCCACAGCGAGGTCACCTCGGGCGCGAATCGTCAAGTCGCAGAGCGAATGTTTCGCCAGCAACGTCAGCATGTGATCAAAAAACGGCAACCCTGTCTTCACGTCAGCCCGGCCACTTCCATCAATGACCAGTTTCACGCTGATCCGGGTCTCGGCGGTGTTTCGCTGAAGTTCAGCGGAGCGTTTCATGGGTGGCCTCCAAAAACTTATCCATTTCTTCATCTGACCCGATGCTGACCCGAACAAAATCACGAATACGGTCAGCATCCCACCACCGCACCAGCACCTTTCGCTGGCGCAACCCGTCAAACCATTGCCGCGCTGTCCACGGCGACGGCGGCCGGGCAAAGACAAAGTTGCTGGCAGACGGATACACGTAAAAGTTCCACTCCCGTAACCGCGCCGTCACCCGTTCCCGTGTCGCCTTTATCCGGCGAACAACCTGCTCGAAATACGACACGTCCGTAATCGCAGCCTCACCCGCAAGCTGGCTGAGACGATTGACGTTGTAGCTGTCTCTGACCTTGTCGAGCGCGCCGATTAGTTCCACCGGCCCCACCACCCAACCCAATCGCATCCCGGCCAGCGAGTACGACTTCGAGAACGAGCGCGCCACGAGGACATTCGGGTATCGGCCCACAAAATCGAGACAGTTGTCAGGAGCAAAATCCGCGTACGCTTCGTCAATGATCAGCACGGCGTCCGTCGTCTCCGCAATCTGACGAAGTTTGTCTTTCGAAAGCCACACGCCACTGGGCGCATTCGGTTGCGTGATGAAGAAGAGTCGAACTCCGTCCAACGCCGGAACCGTCGAAATCTGAAATTGCTCGTCCAGCGGTACGGCAACCTTCCGGGCACCCTGAATATCGGCCAACACCGGGTACAGCGAGTAGCTCGGCCAAAAATAGGCCAACTTCTCACCTTCACCGACAAAGGCGCGAACACACAAATTCAGAATGTCATCGCATCCGTTACCAATCAAAATCTGTGTCGGATCAAACCCGAATCGCTCCCCGATCTTTCGCCGCATTCCCCATGATTGCGGGTCCGGATACAGTCGCAACCGCCCATCCATGGCTGACTGGAGAGCCTTGATGACTTCGGGCGACGGCGGATAGGGATTCTCGTTGGTGTTGAGCTTGATCAGCCCGGCCACCTGAGGCTGTTCGCCGGGGACGTAACCGCTCATCCGCTCGATATTGGGACGAATCCGGCTCATTTTCGCCTCCTATCGCCAACGGCCGACGTCGCCGCCACGCGGATCCGGGCCGAAACACCATGCGCGGTCAGCCCTTCGACCTGCGCAAACGCTTCCAACGTCGGCAATGACCGGCACAGCGCCGACGCGGTGTACTCGATCACACTGGTTCGCCGCATGAACTGATCCACCGTCAACCCCGAAAAAGCCTTGCCTGCGCCGCCGGTGGGCAGGGTGTGACTCGGCCCGGCCATATAATCGCCGACCACGGTGGGCGTCCACGATCCCAGGAAAATGGCGCCGGCGGTGGTAATCCTCCCGGCAACGGTGCTGGCGTTTCGGGTCATGATTTCGAGGTGTTCGGGAGCAAACCGATTAGTGATGTCCACGGCTTGTGCAAGATGGCGAGCCAACACGCCGACGGCGCCTCTGGCCAACACCCGCTCGGTCAGCTCCGAACGGGGCAACAGTTCCTTTTGGCGCTGGATCTCCCGCTGTGTCTCATCGAGGATGCGCTCGGAAGTGGTAACCAACCAGACACGTTCCTCGCCGCTACCGTGCTCGGCCTGGGCAAGGATGTCAGCGGCAACAAATCGCGGATTGGCCGTATCATCGGCCAGTACCAGGATTTCACTCGGCCCGGCCAACAGGTCCACGGAAACCTGGCCGAACAAGAGTTTCTTGGCGGCAGTGACATAAGCATTGCCGGGGCCGAAAATTTTCAGGACACGCTTGATGGTGGCGGTGCCAAGCGCCATGGCGGCGATGGCCTGGGCGCCACCCACCCGGTAGATTTCCGTCGCTCCGGCCACCTTGATGGCGTAAAGCAGGTCGGAGTTGACGCTGGGAGTGCAGGCAACAATCTCGCGGCATCCGGCGACTCTGGCCAGTGTGATGGTCATCAACGCGGTCGAAGCCAACGGTGCGGTGCCGCCGGGAATATAGACGCCGACCCGTCGAATGGGGTCGAACTTTTCGCCAACGCGAGCGCCCTGGGCATTGCGCATTCGCCACGGTCGGGGAATTCCCCGTCGAGCGAACTCCGCAATGTTTTTGTTGGCGATGCGAATAGCCCGCCGCAGCGATGAGGTGGACGACGCGGTGGGCGGCGTGACCCGCAACTCGGCGGTGGTGAGTTTGACCTTGTCGAACCGCTCGGTCAGTTCGAGAACGGCCTGGTCACCACGACTGGCAACGTCCCGGATGACCGAGCGAACGCGTTCTTCGATTGCTGGATCAAAAAGACTGTTGACCGCCAGCGCGTTGTCGAGCGCGGCCTCAAAATCAGGCTGGTTGTAACGCAAGACTTTCATGTGGTCGTCATGGTATCCGAGGCAGCGTTGGAGGGCAAGCGTTCCCCTGTCCTTACGCGGTACGGTAACGCGCTCCCCCGATTTTGCCCCGTTTCATCCCACAATTTCGCGAAGATCGGCCAGGTACACCTGGCGGCCGCCGTTGTGCGGGGAATCGAAGGAAAGCCAGCGCCCGGTGCGGCTGGGACTGGGGTGGGTGTCGCAGCGCCATTCGCCCTTGTATTCGGGCGGCGATCGGAAGGCGCCAATCTCCACCCGTCGGCCGGTAGGGATGTGGTAGAGGTGCGGGTGTTGGAGGCGTTGTTTGTCCGGGTAGGTGTCGTTGGCGATCCACTGGTTGTGGGTGCCGGGGATGTAGGTGTTGTGGCCGTCGCCGTTTTTGTTGAGTGCGCCGGGACCGATCAACTCAAATTGGCCGGTCTTGTCTTCAAAGGTGCAAAACGCCCACTCGTTTTGGGGCGGATAACCCGCATAGGCGGTGACGTGCGTGGCATCGCGCCAGACGAAGTGCGAGACTTTGCCGCTGGGAATCAGCAGGTACGGGTTGCGTCCGTCGGGATCCATCGAGAACATCCGTGTGGACCAGCCTTTCTCGCCGGGCGCGCGCCAGCGATGCAAAAAGACAAACCGCGTGCCGTCGGTGTTGAACAACAGGTGGTTGAACCAGTGTTTTGCGCCATCGGGGAAACCGCCGGGTTGCGGTATTTTCGCCGCGTCGGCGAAGGAAAAAATCAGCTCCTGTTTACCCGTGCGCATGTTCATTCGCCAGATCCCCGTGTTGTCAGGCGCGCCCACCGCGGCGTTGGGGTCGGGTAGTCCCGCGTAGCCGTAGCCGGGTCGAGTGTCGTTGAGTCGTCGAAAATCGGGAGCAAGCCCCCATTGGCCATCAGGACTGAGGCAGTAGAACGGATGCGGCAGCGTTCGTTGTTGGCCGCTTTTCACGTCGAGAATACGGGTAACAAACCGGTCACCTTCGCGGTCATTCCAGGCGACCTCGCTCGCGGTGCCGGGCACCCACTGGAGCATGCACCCTTGTTGCCAGTTCCAGGCACGGCTACTGCCGAGTTCAATCCATTTGTCGTCGTCCTGCGTGTCCACCATACCAACGCGAAGCGTGTCGTCCGCTGTCGGCGAACGTCCCTCGAAATCCACCTCGTGAGCGACGAGGAAACGATCGGTCGGATCAAACAAGAGTTTGTCGTAATAGCCGCGCCAGTGGAACCGCGGTCCGCGCGTGACGGCCCGGACGGGCGGCGGTTGGTCGTCGGCCCACACGCGTGCCGCCAGGGCGGCGGGAACAGCCGCGGTGAGCGTTTGCAAAAAACAGCGTCGGCTGAGGGAGAACTTGTTCATGAGGTTGGCGGAGGCTGTGGGACGATGGCGTTGTGTTCAGCAAGGACGCGGCGGATCTCCGCCAGCGGCACTTGCGAGGGAGTGACGGAGCGTTGGGCAGCGAGCGCGGCGGTGACGCCGGCCGCCTGCCCCATGGCCATGCAAGGCGCCTGAACGCGCAGCGCGGAATTGGCCAGACGATCACTGCTGAGGCAACGCCCCGCAACCATGAGATGGTGGCTTCCCTGCGGGATCAACGCGCCCAGCGGGATGGTTGGAACGATCCCCTCCTTCAACGGTTGGGGACGAACCCCATGCTCGTCGTGGAGGTCAATCGGATAAAACGCATAACAAATGGCATCCGGGAAAACCCGGCCCCCGACATAGTCGTCCAGCGTGACGGTCGTTTCGCCGATGATGCGAAACGTTTCACGGACGCCGGTTTCGGGCAGGAGACGCTCCACGCGCAGATTCTCAAAACCGGGTTGCGCCTTGAAAAAGCGCAACACCCGCAACAGGGACTGGCGTCCGCGAATGTTGGTGTCGGTGTGAAGTTCCGAGGTCGAGGAATCGGCGCGCAGGACGTGCATGTTGTTGGCTCCGCCACTGCCGAGGAACCCGCGAACGCCGCCGTTCATGTCGGTCGGCAGAAGCGCGCCGGTTCGGAGGGCTTCCCTCGCCTTCGCTTCGAGCGCCGCGAGGTCAACGCGGTCGCGGTCGAAACCGCCCAACCGATACATCAAGGTGCCCGGTTGTGTGACGGCCTCGCGTCGGCGCGGCAGGCCGATCATACCGACAACCGCGGCGTTGCCGGTGCAATCCAGGAGTTGTTGGGTTGTGATTTCCAGTTCGGTCCCCTTCCCGGCAATTCGAACTTTCCAACCGTCGGCAACGGCCTCGATGGCGGTGGGAAACTCGTAGTATCGAAGCTGCACACCGGCCCGCAAACAGGCTTCCTCGGCCAGCGCGGCGTACAACGGGCCGCAGATGCGGATTTGATGCTGCGAATGTCGTTTCGCGCTCTGCTGGCTGAAATCGGGCAGTTTGTCGCCGTTCAACTCGACCGTTTTTGTCACCAGTTCCCAGCCGATGCCTGCAATAACCTGTTTTTTCCAAGCGTGAAACAAGCCGGGATAATCCACCCCCGCCGTCGTGGTCGTGCCGCCAAGTTGGCTGCCGGCCTCGACCAGGATCGTGCGAGCGCCAAGTCGCCCGGCCTGGATCGCCGCGATGGTTCCCGCCGTGCCGCCGCCAATGACGAGGACGTCGGCAGTTAGACGACGAAACGGTGTCGGGGCGTGCGACGGTTGTTCGGCACCCAGTAACGACGAGGCGGCGGAGAGGGAGCCGAGGCGAACAAGGAATTGGCGTCGTGATGGCGACGCCATTACACCTCGCAGAGTTTCATCATTTTTTCGAGCGTTTCGAGGGGTTCCTTGGTTGGCGTGTATTCGTGGGCGATGTAGCCCTGATAGCCGAGGTCGGCGATGGCCTTGCAGATGGCCGGGTAGTAGAGTTCCTGGGTTTCGTCGAACTCGTTGCGACCGGGATTACCGGCGGTGTGGAAATGGCCAATGTACTGGATGTTGGCCCGGATGGTGCGGATGATGTCGCCCTCCATGATCTGCATGTGATAGATGTCGTAGAGCAGCTTGACGCGCGGCGAGTTGACCCGCTTGCACATCTCGACGCCCCAGGCAGTGTGGTCGCACATGTAACCGGGATGGTTGACCTTGCTGTTGAGCAGTTCCATGCACAACGTCACGTTTTTCTCCTCGGCCAGGCCCTTGATGTTGTTGAGGAACGCCACGCAGTTTTCCAGTCCCTGCTCGTCCGTCAATCCCTGACGGTCGCCGGCGAGCACAATGACGTTGGGCGCGCCCGCCGCGCTGGCCGCGAGAATGGCTTCGCGCATTTTGGCGTCAATTTCGGCGTGGTTGGCCTTGTCGTTGATGCCTTTTTTGATGCCGCTGCCGCCGCTGACCATGGTGGGGATCAGGCCGTACTTCTTCAGCGTGTCGAATTCCTTCGGGCCAACGAGATCAATCCCATACGCGCCAAGACGGGCGGCCTCGCGGCATTGGCCCTCAAAATCGAGTTTGAGTCCTTTGAACACGCCGCGGCAAATCGCCTGTTTGAGGCGCCCTTTGCGGGGCGCGGCCATGGCCACATGCGGCCAGAAGTTGCCAACGAAAGCGGCTGCGCCGACGCCGCCGAGCGTACCGAGAAACTTTCGGCGACCGATGCGGGGAGAAAAGGAGGTGTTCTTCATGTTGTCGAGGATACCTTTACGGTTGACGAATGCAAGGCGAAGCTAGCGGTTCATTTGTTCGATCTGTTTGCGAACGGCGTCGGCGTTGAAGTTGGCAGGACGCGGCATCCCGAGGTCGGCTTCGAGTTCCTCCAGCGTTGGCGTTTTGGACGGCACGCCGCCGGGCGGAACTTCGGCACCGGCAATCCAGACGAGGGCGTTGAGGACTGTTTTGCGGAAGCTGTCTTGCGCCCAGTTCCAGTGAGTGTGCATTCCAGTGAAACCGAATCCGCGTCCGCCCCCCGGACGCTCATAAACCCAGGCAACGACTTCGGCCATGCCACTGCGGGCACGGACGTGTGGGTTGCCGCTGTGAGGACCGTCCTTGCCCTGCCGGGTCCGTTCTGGCGGTACCGCCGACAGGATCGGCGTGACACCTTTGATTCCCTCGGCAAACCGCATGTGGTAGTACCATTCGTCCGGAAGCTTGAACGGTTTCAGGCCGCGCGCAACGGGATGGTCGGGGAACGACTTGAACTCGGCCTCCCAGTGTGGGTTGACCGACCAGTATTGTTCATACGCGCCGCCGATCCACTGGATCAGCCGCTGGATCGCTTTCGGGTCGGTCGGGTCAACGGTATAATGAATGCAACCGAGTCCGACCCCTTTCTTCATCAACGGTTCCAGGCGGTCGCCGAGTTTCTTGACCAACGCACCGCCGTCGCTGCCGAGCATGATCGCGTCGGCTTTTTCCATTGGCGACAAATCCTGATCTTCGGGAATGACCACCGCATGCACCGACGGCATGTTCTCGTTGAGTATCCGGGCCAGCATCCGAAACGCCGGGCCATAGGCGTGCCCACCGTAGCCGTGGCTGGCCTTGCCGTGGATCAAGACGATTTCTTTCCGGGCATCCGCCGCCTCCGCCACAAACGTGGCGAGAGCCAGCGCGGTTGCGAGTGTCAGACTGTATGGGATGGTTTTCATGGGAATCTCCGCTGTTCAGACGATGAGGCGCGCAAATTGTTCGATGAAGGATTCCGTTTTCACATTTCACCGACCGCCGCGTTCCCGGCCTTGTGGATGGCAGGAAGTTTGTCGGGAGTGAAAAGACTCGCGCTGAAACGCAAACCACCATCCATCGCCACGACGCGACGCCCGTGAACCATCCTGCCCGGCGCTCGCTCGATCACGAACAACGCCAACTTCGTATCCGTCCCTGTCGGCAATTCATAATCCAGATCCGGTCCCGACGGGGTCGCTCGCACGAAGCAAATCGCCAACAGCCATGGCGCGCAGCGCGCTTTTGCCATCACCAGGCCATCGCCGCGGTTGATCGTGATATCGCCCTTGGCGGACGAAAACACCGTGAACGAAATCGCACTCGCGGTGACGCGCGCGAGAGGAAACGAAAGAAAACGCATGATCACCTGGCAATAAGGTAAAACTCCAGATCCCGATAGGTATCCACATCGGGATAGCCATCGGTCGTTGGCGACAGCGCGAATCGAGCGTCGCCTTCAGGGAATAACGCCTCCTTCTGCAACTCGCCGCGGGCTTCGCCGGGAATCCTGGTCGGCGGCAGTTTGCCGTTGCCTTCACGGCGCAACCCCCAGCCGCCGGGATAGACATCGTGAGCATCAGTCAGGCTTGGCGCCGCCGTCGAGGCGGCGGCGTTGTGATTGGCCAGCGTGAAGGCGCGTTTTGCGCCCGGCTCGGAGATACCCACCATGAAGGCGTAGCGTTTGCCCGCCTCGCAACGCAGCGCGTCGTCGCCCGTAAGTGTCCATTTCATGTAGGTCAACCGTCCGTCGCCTGCCGCGGCGAGATTCGGCATCAGGCCGCCGTGAACAACGCGTAACGACCTGTAGGTGACACCGCGAATGAAATCATCGCACCGATGATTCGCCGAGAATCCATGTGTGGCCTTCGCGCCGGGTGGCGTCCCGTTGTCGTCAATGACGGGCGTCCCCATCACCTCGAAAAACTGGACAAACACCGGCGCGCCCGCGGCGCCGGGCAGGAAGGCGGCGGTACCGTTGCCGGTGCGCAGGACGATGGCGGCAAGCGTGAACTCCTTCTCGGCGATGAACACCTGACCAAGATCGCGGTTTCGCTGGAAGTATCCCTGTTCTTTCCAACGCAACGGCCATTCGTTGCGCACCGACGTGTCGCCGCTGGAATCGCTTCGGTTTTGACGAATCACCACAGGATCCCGCTCAGGCATATATCGTTTGCCGAGACAACTCACCTCCAACCCGGCGTGTACCGTGCTTGCCGCGAGCAATATCAGGCCGAAAAATTTCATCTCTTCTCCTCCGTCGGCAATACGATGGTACCGAAGCCGCTGGGATCGGTGTCGTTGTGGTTCGTGCCGCGCCAGACCAGTCGGCAGGCGCGGGTTTGTCCGTCGTCGGAATCGTTGACGGCCACGTCAAAGCCGAGCGCGCGCCCGTGGAGACGAACGCCGAGACCGTAGTTGTGCGCGGACATTTCGACGGTGTAACCGTCGTCGGTCTTTTGTGTGGCGAACTTGATCCCCCATTTTTCGCCGATGATGTAGGTTCGACTGCCCGACGGTCCGCACACCAGCCGTCGATGTTGGAAATTATACACGGTTTCGCGGCTGTTGAGCGTGTCGAGATACACTTCGACCGAGTCGCCGTTCCAAAGTTCCTGTGGGTTCTCCGCGAGCCGGGGGTCTTTGACGCGATGGCGACGTACAGGTTTTCGCCATCGGTTGCCACATCGAAAGAGGCTTCCAGCTCGGTTTTCCGTCCGTCCACGAGTTTGGCGATCGGGTGTTCGAGTCTCCAAAACGGCTCGTCCAGTTTGCCGTCCACCATCACCGATTTGGACGCGATTTTTTTGACAAACAACACGTCCTTGTCCGCCTCGGTGGCCGTGAAAGTGATCTTCGCCGTCGCAACATCCTCGGAGTCAAGCACCTCGACCGGAAACGTGAACTCGCCCGTCCGAACCGGTGTGCCAACCAGTTCGCCGTTGATCTGCAGTTCCAAGCCCGGCGGCAGCAATTCCTTGCGGGAGGGACGCCACGTCAGCGGACCGTTGCCGCCGCTGGCGCGAAGCGGATGACGGTAAAATCGGCCAACCCGACCGGGTGGGAGGACGCGATCGGTGATTTCCGGTTTGGTGTCGGCCACGACTCTCAATGTCAATTCTCGTTTGGCCTCATTGACCTGAAACACGAGCTTCGATTCGCCCGGTGTCAAAGCGGTGCCGCGAATGACGCCATCGGAGCCGAGTGTCAGCCCGGCGGGAAGCTGTCCGTCGGCGAGCGACCATTTGTACGGAGGCGAGCCGAAAGCGGGTAACAACGCGAATTCGTAACGGCGCCCCTGCACGGCGTCGGGCAGGATCGGGCTGGCGATTTTGACCGGGGTCTTGCTGGTCACTCCGCTCAGCGGATGAGTGGCCACCGTTTCCCAAACGGTCTCCTGAATGATGCGGGCAAGTTCGGAAGTGATGATCGAGCCACGGTGACCGGGTTGCGGCTGGTACGGTTCCGCGGGCAGGCCGATCGGGGTTTCGCCGTAAAGGGTGGCAAAAAACGACAGTCCGGCAATGTAGGCGCCGATGTTGTTGAGGTGAATGCCGTCGTTATAGACCTCGCGGATGTCGCGGAAGCCGGGCACCTGGCCCGCCTTGATTTTCTGATTGAGCAGATACATTGCGTGCCCGACGGGGATGATCCGACATGGTTTCATGTTCGGGCAGGCGGCGCGCAGATCGAGAACGAACCGTTCATAATAGTCGCGCGTCCCGGGTGCCGTGCCGCCCGGTTGCGTCCATGCCACGTCGAAGTCGCCCTTGTCGCGCGTCATCCATTGCGCGTAGATGAACACCTGGGCGGCGGCGTTTTTCTTCTCGATGAACGACAGAAATTTTTTTGCCGCGACAAGCTCGTTCGTATAGGTCGAGAACGGCTGGAGCGTGACAGCGTCCCAGGGATACTCGGCAAGCGCCTTTTTCCACGGTCCAAACGGCGGTTGCGTGAAGGTCGGCTCGTGCGTCCAATGCCAGAATATCGGCGCGCCCGGCGTCATCGAGCGTCCCCACGTGTGCGTATGGCCGCGGCTCTCGGCGAGTTTCCTGAAACCGTCATAATTAACGTTGTCGGTCAAACTGTTGCCGATCATATAGACGCGCAATTCTCTGGCCTGCGCCGACACCAGTGACAAGGCCAGGATACCCGCGATGAACCGGTTGCTTCTCATGGGATTTCTGCTTTTCCACGAAGCGATCGTCTCAAGAAATCCAACAGTTGCGTCACCAACAAGGCACGCGCCTCCTCATCGGGACCGCGCAGGACCAGCGGTTTTGTCAGCACTTGTCCATCGGGAAACTTCAATGCAACCTGCGACCGTCCCACGGCCAATGCCCAGGCGCTCTGAGTTTGACGCGCCGCCGCTACCGCCAACTCACTTACTTCCGACCGCGTCTTCAACAGCCGCGCCAACGTCTCCTCCGTTGGTGCCGCGTATGCTCCCGCCACGACGTTCGTCGCGCCCGTGACGCGGTTGAGTTGCGTCGCCAACTGGCCGCCCGTGGCGACCTCTGCCAACGCCAACGCACCGCCGGCGGCTTGTAATTTCCGAATCACAACCTCCTCCAGCGACGAATCGTCCTCCGCATAAAGATAGTCGCTCAACAGACCGCGGATCTGCTCCTTCAGTTTCGACAGCGTCGCTTCCGACGCCGTGTCGTTGTTCGGTAAACTAAAAAAGAAATCCACTCGCCCGCCCTCAAACAAAGAGGTGACGACCACCTCCGGCGGGATTGTCACCCGGTCTTTGATCGTCTGACTGATCTGCGACTGGCCGACACCGACAAACCGCAACGTCAGCGTCGCCCCCAACGGGCGCACTCCAAACTTCCGCCGCAGATACGGCAACAATTCCTTGATCACCATCGGCTGCAACTCACGTGGCGGCCCCGGTAACGCGACAATGACCAGCGACTCCATTTCAAATACCAGCCCCGCCGCCGTGCCATTAATACTTTTCAGATACGCGCCGCGCGTCGGCACTTCTGCCTGACGGCGAAGATTGGGGCGGAGGTGTTCTCTGGGCTGTCGGCTGCGTTGTGCCATCCCCGACACCAGGTCGGGATCCTCGCGCAACGGGATGCCGGTGAATTCGGAAAGCGTCTCGCGCGTGATATCGTTCGGCGTCGGCCCCAGCCCGCCGGTCACGATAACCAGGCGGACACCGTTGGTGGCAAAACGGAGCGTATCGAGCATCTGTTCGCGAACATCGTCCACGATCATCGAGCCGAGACAGTGTGCGCCCAGCGGACGCAACGTTCGCGCGAGGAAATGGGTGTGTGAATCCGGATAAACGCCGTTCAACAGTTCGCCGCCGGTGACGACAATGCGATACGGAAGCGGTTCGGGCGATGCCGCTACCGCGATGACCGTCATGCCGAGGCCCAACAGGACCGCCATCCACGTCTTCATAGGAGACGAACCATACCGCACAATGGCCACTGTGGGAAGTCCTCGCCACTCGCTCCGAGGCAGGCGCTTGAAGAGGGGGTGCGATTGTGCTTGAATTAGCCCGCGTTCGCATACACGGAGGAAACATCATGGCGGAAGTTCAGAAAGACACCATCGGTAGCCGCGAGGACACGTTGCGGTTCCTTGATCTGGTCGGTTTGTTCAGCACGCAGGGAATGATGGCGCTCGGCAAACTCGCCAATCCGGCCACCGGCAAGGCCGAGAAAAACCTTGCGGCCGCCCAGCTTTTCATTGACATGCTCGATATGTTGGAGCGCAAAACCAGGAACAATCTGACCGCTGACGAGGCCAAGGTTCTCCGTTCTGCCCTCACCGATCTGCGCCTCATGTTTGTCGAGGAATCCAAAGCGTCCACCGAACCGTCAAAATCCGAAGCCCAAGAGACTGGTACCAACGAGACCAAGGTCCGGTTCCAGAAGAAGTACGACTAACCCACGCCGCCGTGATTTCGGTCGCCCCAGCAGGCGGCTGTTTACTCAAACATCGCGCCGGACTCTTCGCCCGATGCCTCGCGTTGGGCTTTCTTGCGGCGTCCTTCCACGATCCACGCCAGCCAGATGGTGATCAGAATCAGCACCCCCATGGGGATCATCATCAGAATCATCGAACCGGGATCGGCAGGCGCAACAATGGCGGCGATGCTGGCGGAAATAACGATCATGACTTTCCAGCTTCGCTGGACGGCCGCCGCGCTGATCACGCCCAAGCGAACCAATACCAGCACCACCAGCGGCATTTCAAAGGTCAATCCCATGGCCAACATAAATTGGGTCACAAACTGAACATAGCTTTCGACGCGCCAGTTGGTCTGGATTTGGAGCCATTTGTTGTACTGGACGAACGCTTTCAACGCCGGTACCAGCAACCCGTAATAGGTGGTGGCCACCCCTGCCAGAAACAGAAGACTTCCATAGGCAAACACCGGCAGAATCAGTTTTTTCTCGTTCTTTTTGAGGGCGGGCAGGACGAACTGGATCAGAAAGTAACAGATGAACGGAGCGGCCAGCACCAGTCCGCCATAGAACGAGAGTTTCATCCAGAGCATGAAACCACCCATGACATCGAACGTCTGGAGGAAATTCTCCGGGTTCGGTACGACATGGTACAACGGTGCCGTCAGGAACTTCAGAATCCGGTTGGCAAAGACCATGCAGATGTTGAACCCGACAAAGAGCGCGATGATGCTCTTAATCAGGGTCCACCGCAGGTCCTCCAGATGTTCCCAAAACGGTTTGACCGCCCCCTCGCCGTCTTCTTCGGCGGAAGGGGAAACATCGGGGTTTTCAGGTGGCTTCTTTTTCCAAAACCCGAGGGACAAGCGGATCACTCATCCTAGCTGGATTTTGTATCGTTCCCGTGCGGCTCGGTGCTGGACGCGCCGGCGCTGCTGGAGGGCGTGTTGTCACGGCCATGAATGACGTCATCCGCTTCGCGGGAAGCCTTCTTGAACTCTTTCATTGCCTGGCCGACGCCGCGCGCCAGTTCGGGCAATTTCTTGCCGCCAAACAGCAAGAAGACGATCAGGGCCAGAAGGATCAGATGCCATTCGCTAATGACTGCTAGGTTAAGAGACATAGGTTTTCCTTTTTTGTGTGCAGTTCAGACTACACACCCCATCCGTCTTTGTCAACGACTCCAGCAGGGCTTTTTCCCTACTTGTCAAGCGGCACGAACTCGCAACGACGGTTCCGCGACCAGGCGGTCTCTCCGTGGCTTTCATCCAGCGGGCGGTCTTTGCCGTAGCTGATGGTGGACAAACGGCTCGCGTCAATACCCAGTTTTTTCAACTCTGCCAGTGCCGCCTGTGCCCGTCGCTCGCCGAGGGCACGGTTGTATTCCGCGGTGCCGCGCTCGTCGCAATGGCCCTCGATGATCAGTCGTTTGCTGTTGCCCTTCAAGGCATCGGCCACGGCCTTGAGCTTCGGCAGTTCGCTCGGCTTGATTTTCGCGCTATCGTAATCGAAAAACACCGGCGTGAACTGGCCACGGCCTTCCAGGTCGGCCGAACTAACTGCGGGACGTTCACCGGGGCCGCTGATGTTGATACCGCCAGGGATGTCAGTCCCGCTGATGGGGGGTGGAGTGGCACTGGTTGTGGCACCGGGACCGGTCGGGCCGGTGGCTTGCTGGGTTTTCTTTTTGCTGCATCCCACAAGCCCCAGTGTCGCAATCAACGCCAATACAACGGTATGTGTGAGAACTTTACTGTGCATTTTGCTTCCTCCTTGTTGCTGCTTGTTTTGTTTCCTGCGCGTCCGAAACCTACTGCGGTCCCCACGATGGTTCTGACGCGCCTTCCAACGCGGGCAACTCTAATTGTTCGCCTGTAATAACGTCAAGCAGATACAGACGGGAACGCCAGTTTCGCGTCTTCGCAAACACCAACAACCGCCCGTTGGGTGCCCACGAGGCGTCCTCGTTGTCGGCGCCATCGGCTGCCAGGGGACGCACTTCGCGAGTGCTTTCGTCGTAGAGGCCGATCTGAAACTTGCCGCCGACCCGTGAGGTGATGGCCAACATGGGTTTCATGTCGGAACCGGGTGGCGGGCGCGACCAGGCGGGTTCGGTGTTGTACGAAGGAGAAATGGTAAGGCGCTGCGGTTCGCCGCCGTTGCGGTGGATCAGGTACACCTGCGGGCTGCCACGGTCATCACTGACGTAGGCAATCTGCTGACCGTCGGGCGACCAGGTCGGCGAGGACTCGGCACCAGGGGTCTGGGTGAGCCGTTGCAGGCCGCCGCCTTCGACGTTCATGGTGTAGAGTTCGGGGTTGCCGTCCTTGCTCAGGATCAGTGCGATTCGTTGGCCGTCGGGTGAATAGTCGGCGCCGCTGTTCAGACCGGGAAAACGCGCGACCACGCGGCGTTGGCGGGTTTGCAGGTTGACTTCCAGAATATCCGGGAACGATTGCCAGTAGCTGGTGTACAGGATCCGTGTGCCGTCGGGCGACCAGCGGGGATGGGCGCAAAGACCGTCCTGCGTCAACTGGCGGATGTTGGCGCCGTCGTAATCCATCACTGCCAGTTCCTTGTTTTTGCCGCGCTTGAGGATGAAGGCGATTTTCGTTTGCGCAATGCCGCGCTGGCCGGTGATGGCCATGACGATGTCGTCGCTGATAGTGTGAGCCAACCGTCGCATATCGGCGGTGGCAGGATAGGCTCTGGAGAGAAACACTTTTTTGGTGACCTGATGGGTCACGGTGCATTCGATCGTGCCGGCGGCGGTGACGGCGCCTTGTTGGATAAACTCGGCGGCTTCCGGTCGGGCCAGTCCGAGGTAACCGGACAGCCGCACATCGTTGAGGACGATCTCGGTCAGGGTTGGATTGCCGTTGAATCCATTGACGGCAACGAGTCGTTTCTGAAACCCCTTTACGACTGTGACCTGCGCGTGCGCCGCGCCCGCCACCATCGTCATTGCCAACACCACACTAAAAACTGAACATCGAAAACAGGAAACCATTTTATTTTCATCCTTCCATTTGAAATTCCACGGAGATTTCCGCGGTCGCGCCTTTGAGCAGCGCGTCGGGCGGCGGTTCCAACATTTGGACTCGTCGCGCTGCCGCCAGCGCCGAGTTGTCCATGGCCTTGTTGCCGGAAGATCGTTTGAGCGAGACGCCGACGATACTGCCGTCGCGGGCTACTTTGATCAGGACCACGGCCATCAGTTTGCGGTCGGTGACGGAGCCGGGTTGATCCCATGCCTCGTACATTTTGTCATGCACATGGAGGTAGTATTGCCAGTGCGGAGAACCGGGGCCGATGCCGCCCACGACACCGTCGGGTGAACCGTCGGGAGAACCGATCCGTCCTTTGCCGGTGCCGCCGCCGGCGGGGCGGTTGTCGCCGTACGGCGTACCGCCTTCGCCACCGCCGGCATTGCGGAGGGCGCTGAGGAATCGTTGGCGGATCTGGTCGGCGGTCGGGCCGCCTTTGGCCGTACCGGTCGCGGTGGTGGAGGCGCTGGTGGCGGATGTGGAAACAGGTTTTGTGGTTTTGGTTGTCGTTGTTGTGGTGCGGGTTGTGTGTGTCGGAGCCGGCGTCGGTGTCGGTTTGACTGTTTTTGTGTTGGGTCTCGGAATGGCAATTTCGTTCTGGGAAGGAGGAGGCGGAGCCGGTGCCGGTCTTTCGTCGGGTGGCGTCGGCATGACGGTATCGGTCCCATGTGAGCCTTCTGACGGCGCTGGCGCGGGGGTGGGTGTGGGTGGCGGGGGCGCGAAGGCGCCGCGTCCGTGACCGGGACCTTTGGGGAGTTCGCCGAGGATATCGGCGGGCACGACAAGTTCGACGTGAGCTTCGGCGTTTTTGGGCAGGTGCGGGAGCCATTCTTCCCATGCGATCAGAGCGCCGATGAGAGCGAGGTGAGTAAGGGTCACCACAATGAGGTTGCGACGGAAGTTTTTTTGCAGTGAACTCATCAGCGGGAACGACGGGGTGGAGTGTCTTCCTGGGTCAGCAAGGCGATGCGGGTGATTTTGGCGGCGTGCAATTCGGTGAGCACCTGCATCACGGTGCCGTAGTTGTTGACTTCATCAGCTTTGACCAGCACGGTGACGGGCGGGTTGAATCGGGAGAGTGCCCGCAGGTCCTGGCGGAGTTGTGGGAAGGTTTTCGGCACGTCGTTGAGGAAAACGCGGCCTTGTTTGTCCACGGAGAGGGTACGGGTTTGTTCGCGTTTGATGGTGTCGGTAGTTCCCTTGGGCAGGTTGATGTTCATACCGTATTCGACGACGGGGAAGAAGATGACGACGGCGATGAACAATTGCAGCAACAGGTCCACCAGGGGCATGACGTTGATTTCTTTAATCTCGTCGAGATGTCCGTAGCGGCGTTGTCGGGTGCGGCTCATGGGTCAGTTGGTCAGGTAGCAGTGTTCAACGGCGGCGACGAATTCGTCGGCAAAGTTTTCCATTTCCATCGTTTGATGTCGGACCCGGGCGGCGAGCCAGTTGTAAGCGAACAGCGATGGGACGGCGACCAGCAGACCGACGACCGTGGCCAGCAACGCGGCGGAGATGCCGGGAGCGACGGCACCCAGGCGAACGGTGCCTTGTTCTCCCATGGAACCGAACACGCTCATCACACCCCAGGCGCTACCGAGAAGACCGAGGAACGGTCCGCCCTGCACCGCCGTGGAGAGGATCGGCAGATGCGATTCCAACCGCAACACCTCCGCGTCAATCGCGCGTCCCAGGGCGTTGCGCAGCGTGTCAATGCTGACCACGCCGGCGTCGGCCACGGTGGCGGGCGATTCCATGGTGAGCAGAGCCGTGCCGCCGTTGCCGGCGGTTTTGTAGCCGGAGACGGCCTTGCGCTGCGCGGGACTGCCGCCGAGTTGGGCGGAGAGTTCCTCCGCGCCCATGCGATAGATGTTGAAGAACGGGCATCCGGGCATTTCAAAGTTGTTGATGAACAGGTGCAGCGGGTCGCGCTCGCGGCGGAAGTGTTTCAAAAACTCTTCGCCCGATCGTCGGGTCCGCACCAATTGCTGCCATTTCGTCAACATCACCGACCATGTCAGGGCGGAGCCGAGACACAACAGGACAACAATTACCTTGCCTTGCAAGTCGGCCTGCTGAAAGGCATACAACAAGCCCGTTCCCAAAACGACATTCATAACTGTACAAACCTCCTTGTTTGCGGTCGCGCAGAACGACCATATGTATTTATACACTTTCCCCCATTACGGTCAAAACTTTTCGTTCAGAATCTGACGTGTTTTGTGCTATTTTTCGCCCCATGTCCCGCACCTACGCCATCCTCGGAACCGGCGCGCTCGGCGGCTTTTACGGCGCCCGCCTCCAACGCGCCGGCCAGCAAGTCCATTTCCTCCTGCACACCGACTACGAGCATGTTCGCCAATACGGCATCGTCTGCGAATCCAAAGACGGCGATTTTACCCTTCCCCACGTCCACGCCTACCGCGACACCCGTGACATGCCGCGTTGCGATGTCGTCTGCGTCTGCCTGAAAACCACCCAAAACCGGCTCCTTCCCCGTCTCCTCCCGCCGCTGGTCAAAGAGGACGGTCTTGTCCTGGTCATGCAAAACGGTCTCGGCAACGAGGACGAAGTCGCCGCCATCGTTGGCCCCCGTCGCGTTGCCGGTTGTCTCTGTTTCCTCTGTTCCAACAAAATCGGCCCCGGTCACATCCGACACCTCGACTACGGGTATCTCCGCCTCGGCGAATACAGCGGTGGCGTTACCGACCGTCTTCGGGCCGTGGCCGCCGATTTCAAGCAGGCCGGGATTGAGGCCGAATGCGTCGAGGACCTTGCGGCCGCCCGCTGGCGCAAACTGGTCTGGAACATTCCCTACAATGGTCTCTCCGTCGTCCTGCGCGCCACCACCGACCAACTCATGCGCGACCCGCACACCCGCGCCCTTGTCGAGAGCCTCATGCGCGAAGTCGTCGAGGCGTCCGCTGCCTGTGGTCACCCGATCCCCGAAGAGTTCATCCAGAAGATGCTCCGCGACACCGAACAGATGAAACCCTACAAGACCAGTATGATGCTCGATTTCGAGTTCCGCCGCCCGATGGAAGTGGAGGCCATTTTCGGCAACCCGCTCCGCGCCGCACGGCTCCACGGCGTGAACGTCCCGCTTTTGGAAAGCCTCTATCGCCAACTAAAGTTTCTGGACGCGACCAACACGAGGTGCGAATAATTTCCCATGAAAACCACGGAACTACTGCGGCTGGCGGAGCGGCTCTTGTCGCTGCCGACGGCGCCATATCACGAGCACGCGGTGCGAGCGTTGGTGACGGAGTATTGTCGTATCCTCGGATTGCGCGTGGAACGCGACGCGGCCGGCAATGTGTTTGCCCGTTATCAGCAGGGCGCCAGCGGCGCGCCGCTGGTGTTGGTGGCGCACATGGATCATCCGGGATTTGAGGCGCTCGGACCGAATCGGGCGCGGTTCCTCGGCGGCGTGCCGAAAGAGATGTTTCGACGGGGCGCCGGTGTGCGGTTTTACACCGCCGACGGCGTGGTGCAGGCTCGGATACGTCGCCGTCTCGGCGATGAACGGTGCGTGGAACTGGCTGGTGCGACGATGGTGCGGCGGGGTGATTTTGGGAGCTGGGATTTGACGGAGTTTCGGCATGGCAACGGGAAGATTTGGGCAACGAACATTGACGATGTGCTGGGCGTTGTCGGTGTTCTGGCAACGCTCGCCGAGGTGACACGGCGGCGCTGGCAAACGCATGTCTGGGGCGTGTTCACACGGGCCGAAGAAGTCGGCTTTCCCGGTGCTGTCGCGGCCGCGCGCGCGGGACGGATTCCGCGGGCGGCGCTCGTCGTATCGGTGGAAACAAGCAAGGAACGCCCGTGGGCGCGGATTGGCAACGGTCCGGTGATTCGCGTCGGAGACCGAACGAGCGTTTTCGATCCGTCAGCGACCTGGTTTTTCACGGAAGTGGCGCGACGAGCGGCGATTCGGGCGCAACGATGTCTGATGGACGGAGGCACGTGCGAGGCGACGGCGTTTGCGGCTTATGGATATCGTGTGGGCGGATTGTGTCTGGCGTTGGGCAACTATCACAACATCGGTCCCGGTAAACGTCCTGCGCCGGAATATGTGAGCGCCGATGACCTGGAGGGGCTGGTGGAGTTGGCGTCGGCGGCGGCACGATATTGGCCGCGATTCGAGCAGGTGGCGTGCGGGTTGCGACAGCGGGTGGAAAAAGTCCATCGTTTGGCGCTCCGGAGGTTGAAAGACGAATGATGAGGTTGTGGTTGGCCGTCATTCTGTTGGCCGCAAGCGCTCTCGGTGAGACGGAGACCAACGCGCCCTCGGCGACCCTGTCGGCGGCGGTGGCTCGACGGGAGTTTCAGATGGGACAGGCGTTGTTGCGGGAGAACAATTTTGCTGGTGCGGCGGAAGCGTTTCAGCGGGCGACGCAGGCAAAGCCGGACATGGCCGAGGCGTACCAGCAATGGGGAATGGCGCTGTTGCAACTGGGCCGATTGGCAGGCACGCTGCATTTGCGCGGGCAACGGTTGCAGGAAGCGGCCGCGAAATTCAGCAGGGCAGCGGAATTGCGGCCTGAGGATCGGGCGACGTGGCTGTTGTGGAGTGAATCGTTGGTATTGATCGGCGATTTGCCGGTGGAACCAGCCCTGCGCCTGGGGTGTTATCAGGGAGCCGTCGAAAAATGCCGCAAAGCGGTCGAACTCGCTCCGAAAGACTGGGAGCCGTACTATCATTGGGCCAACATTCTCACCACGAAACTGGTGGAGTTTGCCACCGACGAACGCGCCCGTATCGGGTTTCACAAGGAAGCCGCCGTGTTGTACAGCAACGCCGTGGAACGGGCCACGTTCAGCGGTGACATCGGACGCGCCTGCGCCAACTGGGGGGCGGCGCTGGTGCGGGCAGCGCGCGCGACGAGCAACGCCGAGGAGCGACAAAAACTGTTGCGGGAAGCCATTGCAAAATTCGAGCAATCGGCTCGCGCCGTGCCCAATGCCGCCGTGACCCACACTATGTGGGGATCGGCGCTGGTGCAGCTCGGCAAACTCACCCGTTTGCGCAACGAGTTTCGCGACGCCGTCAACCAGTTCAACCTCAGCCTTTCGCTCAATCCCGACGATCCGGCCACGCTCTATGCACTGGCTTGCGCTCATGCGTTGATGGGCAACCCCATTATGACCATCGAAACCTTGAAACGGTGTTTTGCGGTTGATCCAACGGATTCCTATCGTCAACTCGCCCTCCAAGACCCTGATCTTGCCTCCTTGCGCGATGAGCCGAGTTTCAAGGAACTATTCGCTATCCCCTCTCCGCGTCCCGGCCCGCCTGCCGACAATCCGCCGCTGCGAGATCGGCCACGTTGAGAAGCAGGTGCGATTAAAAGTGGTGGGCATCGCGCTATCGTGGAGGACATGCTTCCAACTTGCCCACCCACAGAAGCGGCTCCGTCACCCCGCCCACAACACGAATGGGGGGCAGACTGGAATCGTCCCCTCCCTGGACCATCACTTCTGATCGCACTTTCCAGAAGCATTCTCTTTGACAGCGCCGAGCGACTATGGCAGATTTCCGCCCGCGTCAACCTGACTAGACGCCGGTGAGGCGGTAGCTCAGCTGGTAGAGCAACGGCCTTTTAAGCCGTGGGTCCTGGGTTCGATCCCCAGCCGCCTCACCAGATTTTTCACAACCAAAGCAGGTATCATGAAAACAGCCATCGCAACCCTCGCCGCTGCCCTCCTTTCCGTCTCTGCCGCGCACGCCGCCCGTTGGGAATGCCACTTGCCCGGTGGCATTTACGTCGTCAACACCGTCCATATCGTCTCCATCAGCACCCACGAATACGTCCTCAACGCCGCCGCACGCGTCACCGAATTGACCATCGGTACCACCTCTCACGTCACCGCCCGCTTCTACTACATCGAACCGCTCGTCTCCACCGGCAGCGGCCCCACCGCCCGTGTTCAGGAACTCCTCGAACGCGCCCAGGAAAAAGTCGGCGCGGTCACCGATCGCCTCGGCCAGGAACAGGTCTGGAAAAAAGTCGTCAAAGACTATCCCACCACCACCCACGCCCACACCGTCGAGTATCGTGTGGAACGAAAAGAAAACATCCAGCAACTCTTTGACAGCCTCAATAATTGCTGGCGCCTGAACTCCAATACCGTCATCCGCGTCAACATCGCCTCCGAGTAGTTATCATCAGGAACGAATACCGTCCCCTGCCCTGCGCCAACGCGCGTTGACGAATGAAAGCATCCTTCTCATCCCTGGCGCGCTGTCTGGTTGCCGGACCGTTGATCGGCATTGCCGACGCACAAGCCGATCCGTTCAGCACACTGAAACGACGTTCTTGTCGCGGCTCGCGTTCCTCCGCCATCGCTCGTATGGTTTGCACGGCACCAACACCACCATAGTCTCGCACCGCACCGACCGCGGCGCGGCGATTCTCGTCTGGGACCCGTCGAACCCCGACGAGCCGCCAAAGGTCATTCTCGAAACCAACGACGGTTTCATCTGAGACATCAGCCCGTCCAGAGATGGCACCAGGCTCGTGTTCAGCTACAAGGAGAAGAACAACGACCCATTCCACGTCTGGGAGATCAACGTTGACGGCACGGGCCTGCGCCAAATCACGCGCGGCCCCTACCACGATTGCAACCTGATCTACTACCCCGACGGTCGGTTCGTGTTCTGCTCATCGCGCGTCGAGTCCTGCTCGCTATGCCAAGACTTTCTCGCGCCGGCGCTTTACATCGTCAATGCCGACCGCTCGAACATGCGCTGCATTGATTATGCGCTGCATTGATTTCACGACGCTCTGCACCAGCGTGCCGGCGGTATTGCCCGACGGTTCGATCCTCTGCACGCATGGAGAGTGCCAGGACAAGAACATCTTCTCTTGGCAGAGCCTCTGGACAATTCATCCCGACGGACGCCAACTACAACCTTACTTCGGCAATACCTTCACCGTTCCAAACTCGCACTACGACGGCACACGCACAATGGTCTTTGCGCGTCCCGTCGAAAACTTCTTTTACCGACACCGAGCGTCGCGCCGTGTACGCATGGATTGATTCCAACATCCAGTACTACGCGACGTGGGACATGAGCCGCCCCCCACACACACCACCGGCGAACGCGACACTTGGCACTTCGTCCCCGACAACAAGCGCGGCCCACAGGAACCCGAACCGTGGTTTGCGGCGCTCTCGGCTGCGTACCAGAAAAGTTGCGCCAGTTGCCGCGACGCCTCCCCCGACCACACTGGATCAACCTCACGCGCCCCGAGTTCAGCCGTCTGCTCAATGCCTACCCCGCAAAATCCGCCGGCGGCCTTGAACTCACGAAGATGAAAGGAAAAGCGTTGCCACCGGTTTTCCAGAGCACCAGCGGTCCCATCTACCAATCGCTTTGCAAACCACTCATGGATGGCGCCGCTGCTCTGCAAGCCCGCCCGCGCATGGACATACCGGGCGCCGTCGCCATCCCACAGGCCCGCGATTTTGGAAAGGTATTTTAACAATATGAAAATCCCACGGCTCGCTTTGTCGTTGTCTGTCGCCACCCTCACCCTGGCTGGTGAGTTCGTCTGCGGTACCGGCCAATCTTCGCTTGCCAATCCGAAATCGGACGAAGCGGAGGCCGTACGGCAAGCCAGGGCGGCGCTGGGCGCATCGCCTTCCAAGCTCGTTGTCGTGTTTGCCGCGCGCAAGCAAGTCGGTCCCGACCTCGTCGCGGGTGTCGCCACGTCGTTCGACAAGGCGACCCTCTACGGGCACGAAGGTTACTCGCCCGTCACGGCGGCGGGGAATTTTCCTGACGGCGAACACACCATCGCCAACGTCGTTGCCGTCCTCGCGCTCGGCAGCTCCACGGAGGTGACGGCAGTCAGTGACACGGTCGAGGGCAACGGTTTGCCGCCAGCGGCAAGCGCATCGGCGAACTCGTGAAGCAGAAGAAGATCGCCGCCGAGTTTGACGCGATGAAGAAGAAGCTCGTGCGAACGCGCCTTTTTTTGTTTTCTACGGCGGCGGCGAGATCGGGACAGAAAGCGTCTCGGGTGTCGGTTTCCACGTTGCCACCACGGCACTGTTTGTGGAATGATATACGCCATGAACAATTTCACGTTTCACAACCCAACGGAAATTCTCTTCGGCAAGGGAATGATCGCCGAGATCGGTTCGCGCGTACCGGCAGACCGTCCTGTGTTGCTCGTGTACGGTGGCGGCTCGATCAAACGGAATGGTGTGTACGACCAGGTCCGCGCCGCGTTGAAGAAGCACAACGTCATCGAGTTCCCCGGTATTGAGCCAAACCCGCTCTTCGAGACGTGCCTCAAAGCCGTCGAGGTTGTTCGCGCAAAAAAGATTGGCTTCGTGCTGGCCGCCGGTGGCGGCTCGGTCATTGACGCCGCCAAGTTTATCGCCGCCGCGGCGCCGTTTGACGGCAACGATCCGTGGGAAATCCTCCGCACCACCGGCGCCGTCATCAAGTCCGCGCTCCCCGTCGGCACCATCCTCACGCTCCCCGCCACTGGCACCGAGGCCAACGGCAACTCTGTCATCTCCCGTGGCACGACGCAGGAGAAACTTCATTTCACTTCGGTGCATTCGTTCCCGGTCTTCTCTGTGCTCGATCCGACAACAACGTTCACGCTCCCGAAAAAATACATCCGCAACGGCATCGTGGACGCCTTCGCTCACACGATGGAGCAGTACCTGACCTTCCCCGCCGCCGCGCCGTTGCAGGACCGGCTCGCGGAGTCGGTGCTGCAGACGCTCGTCGAGGTCGGCCCGATCACGCTTGCCAAGCGCCGCAACTACGACGCGCGCGCCGCGTTCATGTGGAGCGCGACGCTGGCACTGAACACGCTCCTCGGTTGCGGCGTGCCGCAGGACTGGGCAACGCACATGATCGGCCACGAGTTGACGGCGTTTTACGGACTCGACCACGCCGAGACACTCGCCATCGTGATGCCCGGTGTCTGGCAATACAAGTTCGCCGCCAAACAGCAGAAGCTCGAACAGTACGGCCGTCGGGTTTGGAATGTGAAAACGGCGAAAGCCGCCATGGCAAAAACCGAGTCGTTTTTCCATGCGCTCGGCATGCCGACCCGCCTCAGCGCCTACAAGATCAACGCCGCCGAAGCCGCCGAGAAAGTCCGCGCCCGGTTTGTCGCCCGCGGTGTCGCATTCGGCGAACACGGCGACATCAACGGAGAAGCCGCCGCTACCATCATTCGTTCACGTGCCTGACCATTACACACCATGAATACAACACACATCATCACCATCGTCGCCTTGTTCCTCACTTCACTCGCCGCGCACGCGGGATGGACACAGTTCCGAGGCCCTGCCAACGACGGCCATGTCACCGATCCCGGCCTGCCGACCACCTGGAGCGAGACCAACAACATCGTCTGGAAAACCGAAATCCCACACCGCGGCTGGTCCACCCCCGTCATTCTGAACGGACAGGTCTGGCTGACCACGGCAACGCTGGACGGCCATGATTTTTACGCGCTTTGCCTCGATGCCGAGACCGGCAAAATCCTTTACAACGAGCGCCTCTTCCACTGTGACAATCCCGAACCTCTCGGCAACAACGTCAACTGCTACGCCTCTCCCTCCCCCACCATTGAGCCGGGCCGCGTCTATGTCCATTTCGGTTCCTACGGCACCGCCTGCCTTGACACCGCCACCTTCAAGGTCCTCTGGAAACGCGACGATCTTCCCTGCCGACACTACCGCGGCCCCGCTTCCTCGCTGATTCTGTTCGAAAACCTGCTCATCCTCACCATGGACTGTGTTGATCACCAGTATCTCGTCGCCCTCGACAAGGCTACTGGTCAGACCGTTTGGAAAACCAATCGTTCCGTTCCGTGGAATGATGAGCATCTGACCTCCAAGCTCGCCAAGGACGGCGACCTGCGCAAAGCCCACAGCACCCCCGTCATCGTCACCATCAACGGCAAACTTCAGATGCTATCCTCTGGCGCCAAGGCCACCTACGCCTACGATCCCCGTACCGGCAAGGAACTCTGGCGCGTCCAACACCAGGGCGCCTGGTCCGCCGCCCCGTTGCCGCTCTACAGCCACGGCCTCGTCCTCCTGGTCACCGGCCTCGGTAAAACCGAGCTTTACGCCGTCCGCCCCGACGGCCAGGGCGACGTGACCGACACTCACATCGTCTGGAAATTCGACAAGGGCGTCTGCAAGACCGCCTCCCCCATCATTGTCGGCGACCTGCTCTACATGGTCAGCGATGATGGTTTTGCCACCTGCGTCGAAGTCGCCACCGGCAACCCCGTCTGGCGCGAACGCCTCGGCGGCACGTATGCTTCCTCGCCCATCTGCGCCAACGGTCTCCTTTATTTCACCAACCAGCAGGGCAAAACCACCGTCATCAAACCGGGCCGTACCTTCGAAGTTGTTGCCGAAAACAAATTGGATACCGGTTGCCTGGCTTCTCCCGCCGTGGACGGTAAAGCCTTGTACCTACGTACCAAAACCCACCTCTACCGCATCGAGTCCAAGTAACCGTCCGTGCAGACGCGCCGCATCCCACTGTCCCGATTGGCAACCGGAACGGTTGTCCTACAACTACCCGGCGGAGTCCTCAACACCCGTCATCGCGCCACAACGCTTCGGCAATGCGCGGGGCGCTCTTTGGCAACCAACGGGTCTTTCAACCCGGTCAACAACGCACTGATCTGATCGGCATCCCCCCTCCAATTCGGTTACGAAACAGTTCTCTCCTGCCATATGTCTCCCCCGTGGGGTGTTGGCGGTTCTTCGTTGAAAAACCTCCTCAAAGTCCGATTCGTCGAAGCCGGTCATGTCGTAGTTGGTTGAGTGGGTCGTTCATCCCCCGCCTCACCACACGGCCACGGCGAAAATTGTGCTTATAATCTTTTCTTACGGACTGTTCGTATAGCTCCCCATCGGGATGTCGCCGCTGGCGGGAACGATGACAGGCACATTGAATTGCGCGACATCCTTGCTAATGACGCAGTAGTTGGTACCGAGATGGCCGAAGACGTGCGAGTAGTCTTGCACATCATTCACCGTTCGGTACCCGTACGCAAAACGATACTGGGAATTGTTGGGAACAGTCGCATACGCCCCGAAGCCGCCGCAGTAAGCAGCATTCGTCAACGGTGCTTGCCAGCCTCCCCATCCGGAAGCGTCTCCCACAAATGTTGAATCTGGACAATTCACTGCCCCTGTCATCGAAACCGCCCCAATGCTCACCGCTCCCGTACAACCATAAGCGCCCCATTGAGAAAACCAACCGATCCCAACCGCACCTACTGAATTGGTCGCACAGGTTTGGGCGTTATAGCCGATGGCGATGGCTTGAATAGAATTGGCTGCATGGCCTTGCGCCTGTTGTCCGACGGCAACGGTAAATGCGCAATTGCTGGCGCATTGCTGTGTGCAAAAACCAATAGCGACACTGCTTTGCATATTAGTGGCCACTCCTTGGGCACCGGGTCCGACGGCGACTGTCCAAACGAAATCTCTCGCCCCTGCCTGGGCACTATTTCCTACAGCGACCGAATCGCCACCGGTGATTCCGCAGAACTGTGCCCAAGGGCCAACTGCCACGGCGCCCATGACATTCTTGGCCTCCTGCTGGGCAGCCCAGCCAATGGCAACCGAAAACTGGCAGTTGCTTGCGTCGCGCTGCGCGTAATGACCACCAGCAAATGAACCGCCGCTGTTAGTGGCACACCATGCCGCCTCGAATCCGAAACCGTTCGCATCTACAAACCCGCTGACAGTCGCGTTTCCCACCACTGTCAGGTTGTTGCTCAAGGTAGTAAAACCCGTCACGGTTAAGTTGCTGAACACCTCCGCCCGCAATTGGCTTGCCGCACCGAACACGGTAAGCAAAATCGCCAGTCCACATTGAATCATTCGCGTCTTCATCTTCATCTCCTTCATGGGTTCAACATTCTCGACCGGCGACCTGTTTCAGCAAGTCGCCGCGTCACCTCTGCCGCAACGGCTTCCATCTCCATCGAACGCTCTTCAGCATATCCGCCCGGCTGCACGGTTGGACGCATATTCCGAGCGCCAACCTGCATCGTCGTCAATCCAGCCAAAGAAACACGCGGCATCAAACTTGTTGCGTCCTTCAGCGTTTCTTTCATCATAGCGCAAAGCGTTTCCATCTCCTTTGTCCGTCGCTCCGCGTATCCGCCCGTCTGCACCGTCGGACGCGTATTCGGCACGCCCACGTGCATGGTCGTATAACCTGTCAACGAAACACGCGGCATCAAACCCGTAACATCATTCGGGGCCGCCTGTACCGCCGCGTAAAGCGCTTTCATCTCCCTCGCCCGACGTTCCGCATATCCGCCCGGCTGGACTGTCGGACGCGTATTCGGCACGCCCACCTGTATCGTCTTCAACCCGCTCAACGAAACACGCGGCATCAAACCCATCATATCTTCCGCGACAACCGCCTCCACCCCCTTGCCTTCCACTGGAAACAGCGTTATCGGCAAAGCGATTGTCGCCAGGTTCCCTCTCGATGTCGCGGTTCCGGCGGCCGTTCCGCCCCCACCCTGTATGCTGACTACCGACTCCTGACTTTTGACTCCTCCGATCTGTTGATACAGTGCAAACAACTCGGCGTACGTCAACGCCCGCGAATACAGCATTACCTCATCCACTACCGCGTTCAACCGCCCGATCTGAACCGGCGCATCCACCGACTCGACGGCGCCCGTGACAGCACAAACTCCCTCCAGCCGCCCGTCCCACCACACACCCATCTGCTGTCCGTCATACGTCCCCGCCACAAAATGCCACTGCCCATCCGCCCGCCCAAACATTCCCAGCACCGACCGATAAACTCCCGACTCTTCGCGCCCTCCGTTACTCTGCGGTGAAGCTTCGCCGTTCACCCGCAACTCGAAACACGGCGCCCCGTTCGTCAACGACAACATGAAACTACCCTGAGCCGCCCCATTCGTGTTCCACTTCGCGATAATCTCCCCGGTAGTTCCCATTGGAGCTTTCACCCAAGCCGACACCGTCAGCCCATTCGTAGCTGCATTCGTGAGATTCGTGGCGTTCGTAATCGTCACCTGATTCTGCACCCCATCAAACAGCAATCCAAACCCGCTCACTCCATTCGTCCACCCCGGCAGCGGTTCCCCCTCCAATACCCCATTGAACCCATTCCCCGTCGAATCCACGATGTTCGTTCCGTGCCCTTCGTCGAATGACCAACGAGCGACCAAGTTTGTTTGTTGCGTCTGCGCCAGCGCGGAAGTAGCAAGTAACATTGCTGCCAACATTCGTTTCATGGTTTTCCTCCCGATTCGGCTTTCTTCTCCCGTACCCAGCGAGACAACAATACCCCCTTTTTCACATCAAACGGATCGTCCTTGGCAGGAGTCAAACGCCACACCGTATTGGTGTCGGGAAAATGCCATAATTCCGCCGGTTCACCCTTGTTTTTCC